>JAEEGJ010006472.1_pt1 | contig 35064 bp, 24 predicted proteins | sample 8958761 | NCBI WGS metagenome assembly JAEEGJ01 (sample SAMN16246546, study PRJNA631951) | gut metagenome | biome: gut microbiome; feature: rumen; material: RS-attached | host: Bos | place: Iran: Karaj | collected 2018-10
CGACTTATTTCAAAAGCCAAGACGAAAAGAAACGGAAGCCCTGACTGAAGTTTCTTATTTTCATCTTTCGGAAACAGATCAAAGACCTGTCACCTGATCTCATCAGGCACCCATACCCAGGTGCCTGTCCCCATGACTACTACAGTATAATGCGACTCACAACTCCGACACTTATCCTGCCTTCAAGGCTGCGATAGCCAATAACGGTACTGCAGCGCCTACGGGCTGTTCCTCATGGTTCCTGGCTTCAGGCTATCAGTGGCTGGAGATGATTGGTGCTGTAGGTGGATATAGTAATTGGGGCTTGCAGGAGGACGCCAACTACTGGTTGTCTACGGAGTACGATGCCGAAAACGCGTGGACCTTCGGCACCTACAGCGCCGGTTGTACCAGCGGCGGTAAGGGCTTCGACCGCCTAGTCCGTGCCTGCCTCGCTTTTTAATCTATCTCAATAGCCATGGGGACTGGCTCCTGCGGCACAGCCCAGGTGCCTGTCCCCACGACTCCCATCTCGGGGCCTGACCCCAAACTGAACACCGTGCCTGCCCCCTGTTACCTGAGTAGCGCGTCATCAGTTATCACGGAACAGGCGGACGGAATTGCCGTAGGACTTTGATGAGCTTATCCCACGGAAGGTGTAATTATTCCCATTTTTGTCGATGTGACAGATCCAGTTTGTAGTAGAAGAATAACCCTCTGTGGCTGACGAATAATTACCAGCAATGCCTATACCGCTGCTGGCAATGCCACTGCCAGCACTACTATAGATTGCGCCACAGGCAGGAAGGAAACGCTGCGTGAAGGCGTTGGCAGTCACTGTCGTAGTCTCCGGTGTCTGGTTGGCGCTTGATGAGTTGGCCGAGCCAGTGAAGATCGTCGACGAGGCAAGACCTGCCAATATCGTCTTCGCAGCAGAGACATCCGCACAACCTCCAGAAATCAGATAAGACTCTATCAGCAAACCGTTGCACGGCGATGTGACCCACTTGTAATGCCATGCACTGGCATACTGTGTTCCAATGAAGCGCACGGCATAATAGTCGGCATCAGCATTCTTGCCTATCACGGAGGTATTGGCACTTACGCTGCTACCACCCACTGTGCATGTAATCTCAGAGAACTCTTTCGGGTTGTCCAGGGTTTCTGCTAATTGAAAAATATTGTCAGATGTTTTTGGTGCCTTATTGCAAGGGAGGATACTCGTCAGCTCAGCGCACGTCGGTAGATGATAATTGGCAACAGCCTCCGCACAAGCATCTGTGAAGTTAAAGCAGTACTGCGACTCCGTGGAATGCGACGTCACGAACGAAGACCCACCCTCAGCCATGTTATACTGGGCCATCCACCAGAGGGGATTATAATTCATATTGGAGAGTGTGATAGATGACTGATAGTAGGTGCCTGCTGCTAAGGTAGCACTCGCTTTCGTATAAGTATAGGTATAATTTGCGTCTGAAGCTTCGAACTTGAAAGCACTCGCGGTGGCAGGAGCCATAGCCACGTAGAGCGTGCTGCTGGCTGCCGGGGATGGTGTAACGGTGGTAAGCACGTTATTGCTGCCGTCCTTAATAATGAACTGCGTAGCAGCGAGGGCGTTGGTACCATCGGTGAGCGAGAATTTCACGATGGCGAACTGCGCGGCGGGCTGGGTGGTGACGATCAGGTTCGGTGTGGTGGCAATGATGGTTCCGGCACCTATGCGGACATCGAGATCGTCTTTGAGCGTGCCGTCCTGCGCTGCCAGCAACGTGGCGGCATCCTTCACGCCCGAGTGGTCATCTTTCGCAGCAGACTTAGGATAAACAATCGTGCAAGGGGTGTCGTCGGCTGTGCCAGCCTGTACGCCGAATTCGATGGTAGCTATGCCTGTGTGTTCGTCAACGTAACTAATTCTGGCATCGGCCTCGTATTTCGTACTGTTCACCTCATAGAGAATAGCGAGATACTCATCTACAGCCCATTTTACTTTGATGATGTCTTTGCCGTTAGAGTCTGTGCCTGGGGTTACAGCTCGCGTTCCAGCTTCACTCTTCGGAGCGAGCTTCGCCGTGATGGTAATCATACCATCAGAGTTGGCGGGCTGCTGTTGAGCCTGTAGCTCGTCTATGTCGTTGCTGCAGGCAGTCATCAGGAGTGCCAGTGCAGCCATTGTAAAAATTTTCTTCATCATTGTCTTTACGTTTTAAGTTGATGTACTGCGTTGGTTATAAGCCGAACGGATCGCCTCCGTTGCTGTAATCATCGGGATCACTCATTCCGGTTACCTTCACCGTAAATTCGGCGTAGTTCGGAGAATAGGTGTAGTTCGTGCTACTGGTGACGGTAGCGGTAATCGTGGCGGTTCCTCCAGCATTGACAGACACCCTGCCGTTGGCATCTACCGAAGCTACGGCGGGCTTATCAGAAGAATAGGTGACGGTGGCGGTGGGGTCGTTTGTCATCGTCAGCGCACTGTCGAATGCAGAGTCACCCAATTTCTTTTCTATACTCGTCTGGGTGAATTTGATTTCACCAGCGGCCTTCGTGATCGCAACCGTAGCAGAACCCTCGACGGTGTTGTAGTTATCCTTCGTCACCTGGTAATAGACGGTGTATGTATCGGCGTTCGTATAGGTCGGGCTGCTGGTCTGGGTGTAGCTGCCTGCAGTCGTACCATATTTAATAGTGGCGCCTGTGGGGGCATTGACGGTGATGCCGTGAGCTGAGCCGTCGTAAGTGCCTGTGTAGCCAGTGGCGGTGACAGTCATCGTGGCGGTGCCTACGCCTATGGTGTACGAGGCCGTCTTTGTGGTGTAAGTGTACTTGTCTGTGTCGGTTACGGTGGCGGTGATCGTCGCCTCGCCATTGCCCGTGATGGTCACTTCGCCCGTCTCGCTGTTCACGGTGGCTACGGCGGCGTTCGACGTGGCATAGGTCACCTTGCCGTCGCCCGTATTCGTCAGGGCATTGGTGAAGGCTGCGTCGCCGAAGGTCTTGCCGATGCTGGACGTAGCGTAGCTGATGCTGGCAGACTGCTTCGTAGGTTTCGACGGCTGGACGGGAATCTCTGCAGGGTAGTCCGCCTCGCCGAACACGGCGTCGACCAGCCCCTGACACGAGGTCATTCCCACCGTCATCATCAGCAGGAGGAGCCAGTTAAGAAAAGTTCTGTTTCGTTTCATCTTTTAATGGTGATTGGTTATTCTGCTGCAAAGTTAGTCAATATATCGGAAACTACAAAATTAATCAAGTGTTTTTTTCTGCTCACGCAGTAGTCGCTGGGACAGGTACTTGGGTATGACGGCTGCTATGACTCAGAATCTGTCCCCGTGATTCACCTATTGTCAAGGGGCGACGTACTTCTGTAGCGTCCAGCGTTTGCCGTCGGCACCGGATTTGGCGAGATACCATTCGCCACTATAATCGCCCGTGCCGATATTCAGCATGCTCGGATCGACATTGACTTTGGGTTCGCAGTCAGCAGCCGTGCCGGCTTTGGTAAGCCAGGACAACAAGCAATCACTAGCATTGATGTTGGTGGCGAGGCAAGTCACGCTGCCAAGTTTTGTACAAGTACCGAATATATTTTTGTAGCAGCCAGAAACCAGCGTCTTGGCGGGCAGCACAGGGGCGACGGTCAGGTTGCTGCAATCATTGAACATGTAACCATAGCAGTACTCTGCCAACGTCTCAGCAGGCAACAGGTTGGTCGGTACGGTGGCCAGATTAGTACAGCCGTTGAACATACCATTATAACAATATGCGGCGAGCTGGGTGGCGGGCAGATAACCCTCGGGGACAGTGGTCAGCTGACCACAGCCAGAGAACATATAGAAATAGCATTTGTCTTTCAGCTCGTTGGCGGGCAGCGCGGGCAGTACAGTCAGGGCTTTGCAATTGTTGAACATGTCCTCATAGCAATGGGCTGTGAGCTTGGTGGCGGGCAGCAGGAGCGGCCTCAAGGCATCGATTTGTAGATGAAAATTATCCACGAAGAGATATTTAAAGGTATGGCTGGCCTTTAACTCGTCGGCAGTGTAGAAGTTGTCGCCGTCTGTCAGGCTCATGATGTTACCATAGGCATAGCAGTCTGCCCCGCATTTGATACGACTTCCATTAGTTCCAGTGGCGTAGTAAGTAGCGTTTTCTGCCTTGAACTGCACTATGTCGCCGATATTCGTCAGCGTGATGGCTGTGTTGTCTGTGTATAGTGCCCAGTCCGTCCATGCAGTACTATTGTGTTGGCGGTAATAGACGGGGTTTGTGGCGACCACGGTCAAAATATCGAATGTCACAGTGGCGTTGGCCGCCTTGGCTTCGAAGGTCAGCGGTGTGGCGCGCATGTCCTGTACCATCGCCAGGTTGATAGGGTATATCTTGTTTTTAGCGAGGGTCTTGCCTGTGGCAGTCTTTGTGTAGGGGAAGCCTCCTATGACGGTGGAGAAGGTGATGTCGCCATTCGTGGGCAGCATGGCCACGAAGATGGGGGCATCCTCAGCTGTGCGGCTGATGATGTAGGTGTTCGTACCATCATCAATGGTGAGGTCGGTGATATTGGCCCTCATGTCGTTAGTGCCATCAGTAATGGTTGCGAGTTTCACGATGGAGAGCTGGTTTTTCAGTTCCACGCCGGTGCCTGTGGGCAGGGTGGCTGTGGTGCTCATCATGCCGTCATAGACGGAGAGGCCATAGTTATTGGCAATGGTAGCGAGGGTGCCGTCCTGCGTGGCGAGACCAGTGGTATTGACGGTCAGGTCATTGTCGGGCGTGGTCGTTGAGACATCATCGGCTGCCATCGAGGCAGGATAGATATAGCGCACCTTCGTACTGGCCTTCGGACTGGTGAGCTCCACGGTGAAGGTTGCACTAGCGCCTTCGTCGGTGAGGTCGCTGGAGGTCAGGGCTGCGCTCACGGCCTTCACGGTCACGTTGTTGGTGTTCTGATATACCACAGCTATCTGGTCGCCTTCAGAGAAGGTTGTTGAGCCATTTGAGGGATCGATAGCACCTCGGGTATTGGCGTCATCGGCGAGGCTGATAGTGATCTTCTGTACGCCGCTCTGATTGGCAGTCTGCAGGGCTTCGATCTCTTCAGAGCAACCGCTCATCATGGCGCCCACGATAGCGAGGGCAGCCATCTTCAGGAATATCTTGGTCTTTTTCATCGTTTCTACGTTTTAGGGGATTTTACCAGTTTGCTTGATTTTCTATATCGTAACCCTCTTGGCTGATTGAGCCGGCAGCCTTGGCAATAGCCACGACGGCAGAGCCCGTGACGGTGGTGTATTCTTGTTTCGTCACCTGATAGTAGACGGTGTAAGTGCCAGCGTCGGTATAAGTGGGACTGGCGGTGAGGTCGTAGGTGCCTTCAGCCGTGCCGTATTTCACGGTAGCGCCCTCGGGGGCTGTCACGGTGATGCCGTGAGCCGTGCCGTCGTACGTGCCGCTGAAGCCCTCTGCCGTCACCGTCATCGTGGCGGTGCCAACGCCTATGGTGTACGAGGCCGTCTTTGTGGTGTAAGTGTACTTGTCTGTGTCGGCCACGGTGGCGGTGATCGTCGCCTCGCCATTGCCCGTGATGGTCACTTCGCCCGTTTCGCTGTTCACGGTGGCTACGGCGGCGTTCGACGTGGCATAGGTCACCTTGCCGTCGCCCGTATTCGTCAGGACATTGGTGAAGGCTGCGTCGCCGAAGGTCTTGCCGATGCTGGACGTAGCGTAGCTGATGATGGCAGACTGCTTCGTAGGTTTCGACGGCTGGACGGGAATCTCTGCAGGGTAGTCCGCCTCGCCGAAGACGGCATCGATCAGTCCCTGGCACGAGGTCATTCCCACCGTCATCATCAGCAGGAGGAGCCAGTTAAGAAAAGTTCTGTTTTGTGTCATACTTTAATGGTGTTGGTTATTCTGCTGCAAAGATAGGGATTATTTTCATAACTTCCAAATTTTCGAGCAGCGAACGCAATAAATGCTTGCATTTTTATTGCTGAGTCGTGAGAACCGATGGAGCAGCAAGAGCCATCATGCTTGCATGTTTGGCCGCGTCGCGACAGAGGTCAACACAGTTAAAATTCGCCCAATGGATCAAATGATTAGGCGATTTATTTCAAAAGCCCAGACACGAAGAAACGGAAGCCAACGCTGGCTTCCGTTTCTTTATTCTCATCTTTGGGGAACTGGCACCCATACCCAGATGCCTGACCCCATGACTGGTTTATTTCAGATTTGTACATGATAATCCTGCAAACGATGAGCATTTCTGGAGTAAGAGCATCGGTACGGGGGAATACAATAATTGGTGTGGACTGGCTTTCGAACGAGTATGTCTGCTCCATAGCCGACAAATCAAGGCAAAACTAGGCATTAGTGGTATCATCAGTAGTGAGTATGCCTGGTCGGCCGAACGGGAGGAAGGCAAACGAGGCGCCCAGATTGATCTCTTGATCGACCGTAACGACGGAGTTATCAACCTATGCGAAATGAAATACAGCAAGGCCCCATTCCGGATAGACGCCAACTTCGAGGCCAACTTGCTAAACAAGCGCACACGGTTTATTGACGCTACTCATACCAAAAAGGCCGTTCATCTTACAATGGTCTGCTCACAAGGACTTGAACGAAATTCTTATGCAGATGAAATACAATCGCTGGTTACTGGCGGTGACCTGTTCGCCGAATAAGCATATCTTACGACCATTCGCCGCGATAGGTTTTCAGCTGCTGATAGAGTGTCGCATAACTACGGCTTAGATTGGAATGTCCTGTCAGATAACGAGCCAACTGACTCAATGATACATGTAGAGCACCGCGAGCGTCAAGCCCGCACAAGTCACGATAAACCCTATTCGCATAAATACGATCCTTGTCGAACTCAAAACGATTCAGGGCAAGGGCATCGATGGCTGCGTCATCATCGCTCAGATACGGTCGCCAGGAATCGATGACCATTCTCAGTTCTTCATGGTGATTATCACGGAACAGGGCCGACAGCGGCGTATCTTGATCGAATGTCTTCGTGGCAGGCGCATCCTCGGTCTTGGGTGTCTTCGGCAGTCGCGGGCCACTGTCGTTATAGAAGTTCTGATTATCCACATGATCCACGTGGAGGCTTCCCTTCTCATAGATGTTAATCACTGTGCTGCCGTGGTTGGTATGATCTGCCTGGTGCAGTCGCGCCAGCAGTTCATTCAACTTCTTCAGGACATCGGCCGGCAGCATGTCGCCGAGTCCATCCAGAAAGTCTGGATTGTCTCCGTCTTTATGATTCATATTCCTTGATACGGATTAAATGATTTGACAATATTATGATTATGAAAAAAACGGAGACGTGGGGAATTGGAATAGTAATAAACAAAGTCTCTCGAGCCTAGCCTGCTCATCCACAATGTTCACACTGCCAATGCCCACGTCTCCTTATGGGACGTGAGCTGGCAGCAGTCTTTATTTGTGAATGTCTTTATGAATGGCTAGTTCGAGAGACTTTCAAGAAAGCTGCTCTTCACTTGGGTGCAAAGATACTGTTTTTCCCTCAATCACCCAAACAAATAGTCTATTTTTTATGGACTCATGATGCTTTTTGTAAAATGAGTGCCACCTCGCGGCAGGTGGCACTCGTTAATAATGATCAATTCATGTGTCTTCATGGTGGACAATTACGATCACCTAATTAATTTACTACTACTTTTTCATTCAGCACTTCATCGCCGATAACAGGTGTCTGAGAATCCCCATTCGGGCATAAGTCATTCACTCTCTATCTTGACAAAAAACATCGTAGGATCCATAAGATAGGAAATACCCATATCTGGCAGTAATATCATCTTGTCGCCATTTAGAGTGCATAGCAGACGATCGGGCTGATCAAGGCCTAATTCATTTATCATCATAAATTGCAAATGCCCTGTCAGTATCTGATCATCGGATGTCCAGTCGTTCTCAAACTTGCGTTCTGACTCAACACGACTGTAATGGTCTGTACCTATACCTGCCTCATATATTACCATGCCGTCAGACTTGAATTCAAGAACAGTCTGCTTTTCGTTGATTTCGGTAATACCCTGTTTAACAAGTTGCCATTTCCCGACAATGGAAGAGACTGCTTGTTTACCTGCATCGTTCAGCTGTTCATCCTCTACTGTTTCTGCTGTCTTTTCTTCAATCATTTCCATTTTTGACGGATGTAAATAATAGTCGTTTTGACCGACAAAATGGTATTTGGGATCAATGGTAATATCGTAAACGTCGCCCGAGAAGACTACACGCGTACCTTCTTGCAAAAATTCTTTGCTAAACTGGTCAGAATAGAAACGGTCCATTTCATAAGGCTCACCTGAATCTGTGTAGTAAACATACCATAATCCCAGTTCATGGTTATACCGCATGAAACCATACAGATTGTCGATCGTCTTGACGATATTGCTGCCATGCAATGACGGTGAATTGTTTTCTTTGTCGTCACTATTGCTGCAAGAGATGAGGCACATCCCGAGACATGCCGTCAGTAAACCGGAAATAACTAATTTCTTCATTTTAAATCTTTTATTCGTTTAACGTTATTGTGGAACCGACTATCCGACTCCTATTGTTATAACTCCATCTTCGTCAAATTCCTGCACGAATCAGAACATTATTACAATATATTAACACTTTGGGAGCGAGATGAGTGCCACCTCGCGGCGGGTGGCACTCGTTAATAATTATCTATTCATGTGTCTTCATGGTGGGCAATTACAATCACCTAATTAATTTACTATTACTTTTTTATCTGAATAGATGCAAGCCCATTTCGCAGTGTCCTCCCAATCCGTATTATCCAGATAGACCTGATTGCCATTCATATCAAGGACTTGCATGCTCGTATAGGTTGAGAGTATTGAGTAGTATTTCTGACCCTGATAAACGAATTCACAAATCCAAACCTCCAATGGGATTTCGCTGTCAAGGCTTTCGTATTGGTCTATTCTTTCCGCAAGCCATCCTGGCATATCCTCAGGGGACTCATTCTTCTTGGGAAATTGTTCTTCCACAATAGCCTTAGTAATGTCATCTTTCGTCATTTTCGGATCATCATCACTACTGCATGAAGACATCATGCTACCTCCTGCTATCATAACAGCAAAAAGAACTACAATAACTTTTTTCATAAGCTTGATAAATTATTAAATATTACTTGGACTATATATATACTTTGATCTAAAGAGTTTAGTATATTTGTAATTATGACAGGCCTTGTCGGCGGCAAAGGTAGACAATAATAATAGATTTAAAGGTGTTTCTTTGCCAAAAAACACCTTTAAAAACTTGTAAAAATAATTGCAGGTAATGAAAGGTCAGATAATCTGCATAATGCGCTCGTCTAATTCCTTTGGAGAGCCCTTGACGCCATAGGCTTTCTGGAGAATACCCTTACGAAGGTTTGAAATGTAGGCTTCTTCCCTACCCATAAGTTTACTGATGGCTGCTGGTTTGAAATGACAACGGATCAATAGGCAAACTTCATATTCAACCGGACGCAAAGTTTGACGGGAGTTTATTCCAGTATAGAAATTTGGAATGAATTCATTCACCAATTTCCGTAATTCTCGCATTTGTCCCTGTGTTGCTGCCTGCACTGGATTGGATTGTAAAAGACTCGTCAGTTCTTTTGTGATGCTGGCATTAACTAAACTGTCCTCCAAGTTTGCATGGTCTCTGCCAGACTGATTCTGAAGGGATTGGGCTAATTTTGCTTGCAGACTTTCCACCTCTTTACTTTTCTTCTGGATAAGGTCTGAAGCATTCTCGTTCTTTTCCTGCAACTCCATTAAGTCTGACTGAGCTTGCTCCAATTGGGTCTGTGTTTGATGATATTGAATTTCCTTCAGTTGTTGTTTCGTTCTATTATGACGATACCACAGCCAAGCAATCACACTTCCGAATAAGAGAACTGTAACGATAACTATTATAAGAAAGGAATTGGTGTAATTGGCTTTTTGGGCCTCATGGGCTTTTTCCTCTGCTTTCTGTTTAAGATGGTTATAGTTATATGAAGCCTGAAGTTTCTGGATATTCTGCATCTCTGAGAGAGAATAGGCCGAATCGTTTAGAATATAGCCCCAATTGGCATATTTAGCGATGGAATCGGAGATTTTCTTCTTCTCGTAGAGCTCTTGCAAGCCTTTGCAACCAGCAATTTGATTATTCAAGTCTTTACCATCTCGCAATTCTTTCCTGAACAAATATTCGGCTGAATCGAACTTATTAACTGATAAATAATACCGTCCTTTTACATAATAATATATTTCACGTCCACTCTGAATATTACCATTAAAGAATCCAGTCTTTGCTTCATACGAATCAAGGATTCGCTTTGCTTCGGATACTCTTCCTTTATCTACAAGCAAAGTTACAATTGAGCCCAGAATCTGAGCTGCCCTATCCTTCCTGCCAATTAATTCAAACATTATTGATGCATTCTCTGCTATAATAATTGCCGAGTCGCTTTTTTTCAGATATTTATATGCTTCTGTCAATTGTGCATAACACTCAACTGCGGCCATTGTGTCTTTTGCTTTTTCGGCATATTGTCGGGCCGTTATTAGTTCTTTAATTTGGCTCCTAGGTTGTACTTGAGTGTGATAAATTGCTCCCTTTTGTGCATAGATTCTACACAGTACTTTATAATCACATTTCTTATCTGTGGTATCTGCACAATCTGCAGCCTCCAAATAAGTTTCCAGAGCGCGCGGCAGTTCTCCTAAATGATAATAGGTACGCCCGAGCATATATTTGGCGCGCATGCGCTCGTTGGCATCGCCGTGTCTGTCGAAATACTCAACAAGGTCTTCGGCCAGCGAATCGTTCAACAGCTGCTCACCGGCACGGTTCTGCTGCTCTAGCTCTTCTAGCTGTTGGCGCATCTGCACACCATCACCTGTGCAACCCATCATCAGTAATAGGACGCATAGGCACAAATGGCAAAGTAACAATCCTTTTCTCATTCTGACTGCAAAGGTACGAAAAACTTTTGAAACAAAAGAAATCCGCAGAAAAGTTTGGAGGACACTATAAGTAAAACGAGTGCCACCTCGCGGCGGGTGGCACTCGTTAATAATGATCAATTTATGCCGTGTCTTTGGTCTTGAGGAACTTCGGGGTGTAGCCTTTCCTGGACTTGGCCACCTCTTCGGGGGTACCGGTGGAGAGCACTTGGCCGCCCTTGCGACCTCCCTCTGGACCAATGTCGATAATCCAGTCGGCCAGTTTGATGACATCGAGGTTATGCTCGATGATGATGACCGTGTTGCCGCGATCCACAAGTTTCTGGAGTACATCCATCAGGATGCGGATATCCTCGAAATGCAGTCCTGTCGTTGGCTCGTCGAGGATATACAGGGTCTTACCCGTATCCTTCTTCGAGAGTTCGGTGGCGAGCTTTACGCGCTGGCTCTCACCGCCGGAGAGGGTGGTGGAGGGCTGGCCTAACTTGATGTAGCCCAAGCCTACTTCCTGAATGGTCTTGATCTTGCGGAGGATGTCGGGCACGTTCTCGAAGAACTCTACAGCCTGGTTGATGGTCATGTCGAGCACGTCGGCTATCGACTTGCCCTTGTAGCGCACCTCAAGCGTCTCACGGTTGTAGCGCTTGCCATGACACTCCTCGCAGGGCACCTGGATATCGGGCAGGAAGTTCATCTCGATGGTCTTGTAGCCGTTGCCGCCACAGGTCTCACAGCGTCCGCCTTTCACGTTGAAGGAGAAGCGCCCGGGCTTGTAGCCGCGGATCTTCGCCTCGGGGAGGTTGACGAACAGACTGCGGATATCGGAAAAGACGCCCGTATAGGTGGCAGGATTGGAGCGGGGCGTTCGGCCGATGGGACTCTGGTCGACATTGACAACCTTATCTATATACTCAAGTCCCTCAATGCTGTCGTAAGGCATGGGTGCCTTCAGCGAGTGATAGAAGTGTTGCGAGAGGATGGGCTGCAGCGTCTCGTTGATAAGGGTAGACTTGCCGGAGCCGGAGACACCTGTGACGAGGATGAGCTTGCCAAGGGGGAATTCTACATCGACATGCTTGAGGTTGTTGCCCGTGCAGCCTTTCAGCACGAGACTCTTGCCGCTGCCTTTGCGTCGCTTGGCGGGAATAGTGATCTGCTGCTGACCGTTGAGGTACTGGGCCGTGATGGTGTCGGTCTTGAGCATTTCCTTGGGGGTGCCCTGGAAAACCACCTCACCGCCCTTGCGCCCTGCCCGGGGACCGATATCCACGATATAGTCGGCATTAAGCATCATGTCCTGATCGTGCTCCACCACGATGACCGTATTGCCCAGGTCGCGCAGTTCCTTGAGCGAATGGATCAGACGCTCGTTGTCGCGCTGGTGGAGGCCAATGGAGGGCTCGTCGAGGATGTAGAGCACATTGACGAGCTGGGAACCTATCTGCGTGGCCAGACGGATGCGCTGGCTCTCACCGCCCGAGAGGGAGGCCGACTGGCGATTGAGGGCCAGGTAGTCGAGACCTACTTCGAGCAGGAAGTCAAGACGGGTACGTATCTCCTTCAGGATCTCATGTGCAATCTGCTGTTGCTGGTGGTCGAGGTGCTGCTCCACCTCGTCGAGCCACTCACGCAGTTCGGTGAGATCCATCGACGCGAGTTCGGCGATGTTCTTGTCCCAGACACGATAGGAAAGGGCTTCACGGTTCAGTCGCTGTCCGTGACACTCCGGGCACTCACATTCTGCAAGGAACTGGTCGGCCCACTTCTGGCCGGCCGTACTGTCATCGTTGTCCATCACGTTGCGCAGGTACTTGATGATACCGTCGAAAGAGACATAATAGTCGCTGGAGGTGTGGACAAGATCCTTGTCGATGCGCACGTTCTCCAGAGAGCCGTAAAGCACTTCGCGAAGAGCCTCTTCGGGGATGTCTTCGATAGGTGTCTTAAGGTCAAAATCATATTTCTTCAGGATGGCCTCTACCTGCCAGAAGATCATCTGGTTCTTGTATTTCCCGAGGGGGACGATACCGCCTTCGTGGATGCTCTGACGACGGTCGGGGATCACTTTCGAGAGGTCAATCTGATTGATAACGCCCAGACCTTTACAGTGAGGACAAGCCCCTTGGGGGGAGTTGAACGAAAAGTTGTTAGGTGCAGGGTCGGAGTAGCTTATGCCCGTCGTCGGACACATCAGCCGTTTGGAGAAATGCTTGACGGCACCCGTGTCTTTGTTGAGAATCATGACCAGCCCTTCACCCTGTTTCATGGCAATGGCAACAGACTTCTTCAGGCGCTCCTCGTCCTTATCGGAGACCTGCAGCTTGTCGATGACCACCTCGATGTCGTGGTTCTTATAACGGTCCACCTTCATGCCTCGGGTGATCTCCATGAGTTCACCGTCAACGCGGATGTTCAGGTAGCCCTTGCGCCGCATCGACTCGAAGAGTTCGCGGTAGTGACCCTTTCGGCTCTTGACCAGAGGGGCGAGAATGAAAATGCGCTTGCCGGCATAGTCGTTCAGGATCATGTCGAGCACTTTCTCTTCTGTGTATTTGACCATCTCCTCACCTGTGGCGTAACTATAGGCACGTCCTGCACGGGCATAGAGCAGACGCATATAGTCGTAGATCTCCGTAGTGGTGCCAACGGTGGAACGGGGATTCTTGTTCGTGGTCTTCTGCTCGATGCTGATGACGGGCGAGAGTCCGGTAATCTTATCGACGTCGGGCCGCTCCATGCCTCCGAGAAAATTGCGGGCATAGGCAGAGAAAGTCTCGATATAACGGCGCTGCCCCTCGGCAAAGATGGTGTCGAAGGCCAGCGATGACTTGCCTGAGCCGCTGAGACCGGTGATGACGGTCAGTGACTGGCGTGGAATCTCCACATCAATATTTTTCAGATTATGTACGCGAGCTCCGTACACATTGATCTTATCGTCTTCTCGTTTCATGGGATTATTCGTGATCGATGGTTTCTATATAGCCGCGCAGCAGATTGACGTCTTTGCGGATGTTGTAGACGCGTCCGTCAGCTCCTTTGGCCTTGCAGAGGAGGAAGTAGACACCGTCTTTGACAGGCTTGCCGTTGAAGGTGCCGTCCCAGCCGTCGGCACTGGGATCCGTCCACTCATAGAGCTTATGTCCCCAGCGGTTGAAGATATATGCATGGAACTCCACGAGGCTCTGATACTCCTTGGGCCTGAATGTCGGGTTCTTTTCATCACCGTTAGGGGAGAAAGCATTTGGAAAGATGAGTTTACTCTCACTGACGGTTACGACGAAGGTCGCTGAATCGAGTACTTCTGTATTGCCGTTTATCTTAACAATCAGCGTGACGCGGGTGACACCGGCATTCGTAAAGGTATAGTCGGTGTTCTCTTCATAGCGCACCATCAGATCCTTCTCTTCGCCCGTCAGACGGAAATGCCACTCATAGATGGGGTCAAGCCCGTCCATACCGGAAGGATTGGCGTAGAAATTGACACTCAACGGGGCTTGTCCGGCAATGTTATCGTGGGACTCGGTCTGGGTACCTTCGTCATTGGTATAAACGGCAGAGGGCGAGATGCTCTGTGCATGGCATAAATATGGCAGAAAAACCGCCATAGAGGCCAGAATCAACTGTTTTATCTTCATTTTCGTATGCTTTAAAGTGCAAAGATAGTAAATAATTCATAATTCATAATTACCATTTCACAATTATTTTGTACTTTTGTAGGCGAAATTCGTAATTTTTGAAAATATGACACGTGTTTTAAGATATTTTTTGTTGTTTGCGCTGCTGTTTGTGGGTGCCGGTATCGTCTTGGCTCAGGATGGACCAGCCATCCGCGGATTGCATAAAGTGAAACGTAAGGAGACCATCTTCGGTATCTCCAGAATGTATGAGATCACCATCGACGAACTGATTGAGGCCAATCCCGAGATGAGGACGCCCGACTTCGAGTTGAAAAAGGGAATGGAAATAAAGATCCCCTTCTCGAAGCATAGTGCCCAGCCCCAACAGACGAACCAGAGTCAGCAGGTGACGCAGAGCCATCAGACAGAGGTGGCATCCCAGACCGCAAAGAAAGAAGACGATGACGTGAGGAACAGAGCCATCCGTCTGGGTGTGATGCTGCCGCTGCACGATATCAACGGCGACGGCAAGCGCATGGTGGAGTATTACCGTGGCGTGCTGATGGCCTGCGACAGTCTGAAGAAAATGGGCATCAGTGTCGATGTGCATGCATGGAACACCCCAGACGACGCGGATATCCGTCCCGTGCTGCTCGACGATGCTGCTACACGATGCGACTTGATTATCGGACCGCTGTACTCAAAGCAGATGGACGTGCTCTCGGAGTTTGTGAAGTATTATGATATCCGACTGCTGATCCCGTTCTCGATCAATGCCCCACAGTTGACAACCAACCGTAATATCTTCCAGGTATGGCAATCGCCAACGGAGATCAATGAGGCTACCATTAACCATTTCATGGAGCGATTCAAGGATTACCACCCAGTAATCATCGACTGTAACGACTCGACGAGCAGGAAGGGAAACTTCACCTCGGGGCTTCGCCGACAGTTGGAGCTGCATAATATTGAGTATAAGGTGACGAACCTGAAATCGACAGAGGATGCTTTCTTCAAGTCGTTCAGTACGACGAAGCGTAACGTGGTGATCCTGAACACAGGCCGTTCGCAGGAACTAGGCATCGCTTTCTCAAAGCTGAATGGTATGAAGGTGAAATATCCCGAGCTAGAGATAACAATGTTTGGCTATACTGACTGGTTGATGTACACCAGCCGCTACCTGGAAAACCTGTATAAGTTTGATACCTATATCCCGTCGGTATTCTATTATAACCCGCTGTCGCCCGCCACGCAGCGGCTTCAGCAGAAGTACCGTAGGAATTTCCGTGCAGACATGCCGTCGCAGTTGCCGCGCTTTGCCTTGACTGGTTTCGACCATGCCTACTTCTTCCTGAGGGGATTGCATAAGTATGGCAAGACCTTCAATGGTGCTGCCGGTATGTTTGGCTATCCGCCTGTACAGACCCCGTTGCAGTTTGAACGCTATGGTAATGGCGGTCTGAGGAACAGGGCATTTCTTTTCGTACACTATAAGCCAGACCATCTGGTAGAAACCATCAGGTTCTAAAAATGAAGAATGGAAGATATATGAGACGTTTTATTATCATCTTTTCATTTTTTCATTTTTTCATTGCAACGGCTGTTGCCCAGGTCGGTGAGTACAGAAGAGACCTTGCCGTTGGTGTGAACGGTGGCTACGTATTGAGTAATGTCGCCTTTATGCCCACTGTACCCCAAGGGATGATTGGCGGTATGACCGCTGGTGTGACGATGCGCTATACATGTGAGAAATATTTCAAAAGCATCTGTGCATTGGTGGCTGAAATAAACTATTCGCAGATAGGCTGGAAAGAGAATATCCTGGATGTGAAAGACCAGCCCGTGCCACTGCATACCGATCCGACACAGACATTGCGCTATCAGCGGCAGATGAACTATGTGCAGATTCCCTTACTGGCAAGACTGGGGTGGGGAAGAGAACGTAAAGGATTCCAGGCCTTTTTCCAGATAGGTCCCCAATTCGGCTTTTTCCTGAGTGATAAGTCCGAGTCGAACTTCGACGTGCATGACCCGGCATTTAATCCAGGTACCTACCAACAGCCGAATCCCGACTACAAGTATCGTGGCGTCCGTGTATCGCAAGTGGTGGCTCAAGACTCGATGGCAGTCGAGAACAAGTTTGATTATGGCATTACCGGTGGACTAGGTCTCGAGTTCAGCAACCGCCGTCTGGGGCATTTCCTGCTGGAGGGCCGTTACTATTATGGTCTGGGCAATATGTATGGTGCAACGAAGCGCGACTATTTCGGCCGTTCCAACTTCGGCAATATCGTGGTGAAGTTTACCTATCTGTTTGATATCATCAGGACAAAAAACTCAAATATTAAATAAGTATGTTCGAAGGACAACCTAAAGGATTATTCGCGTTGGCATTGGCCAACACAGGTGAGCGTTTCGGCTATTACACGATGCTCGCCGTTTTTGCTCTGTTTCTGAGAGCCAATTACGGATTGTCGCCCGCCCTGGCTGGTACAATCTACAGTTCATTCCTTATGCTGGTGTATTTCCTCCCGCTGATTGGTGGTATCATGGCCGATAAGTTCGGTTTCGGAAAGATGGTCACCACGGGTATCATCATCATGTTTGGTGGCTATCTGCTCTTGTCGGTGCCTCTAGGCGGTGACAGCGTGGCATTGGTCGTGATGCTGGCAGCCCTGTTGCTTATCGGCTTAGGTACTGGTCTTTTCAAGGGTAACCTCCAGGTGATGGTGGGTGATCTGTATAATGATCCGAAGTACAAGGACAAGCGCGATGCGGGTTTCTCTATCTTCTATATGGCCATCAACATCGGTGCGCTGTTTGCACCTACCGCTGCCATCAAGATTAAGGAGTATGCAGAGGTATCCTTGGGGTATTCCAGCAATGACGCCTACCACTTCTCGTTTGCAGTGGCCTGTGCTTCGCTGATTCTTTCCATTGCCATCTATTACATGTTCCGTAGTACGTTCCGTCATACGGAGGGTGGAACGAAGAAGGATGCAGCCAAGGCTGATGCCAGCTCGGAGCCTGAACTCTCGAAGGAAGAGACCAAACAGCGCATCGTGGCCTTGTGCCTCGTGTTTGCCGTGGTGATCTTCTTCTGGATGGCCTTCCACCAGAATGGCCTGTCACTGACTTACTTCGCTGATGAGTTTACAGCCCAGTCGGCTGAAGGCTTGCAGGCGATGTGCTTCGATGTATGGAACCTCGTGGCTGTGATCTTTATCGTCTATGCCCTGTTCTCGCTGTTCCAGTCGAAGACAGGCAAGGGCAAGGCCATATCTGCCGTGATTATCTGTATGGCCCTGGCTTTTCTCTGCCTGCAGTATGACGCTGATGGTAGCGTGACAGTCTCTGCTCCTATCTTCCAGCAGTTCAACCCCTTCTATGTGGTGGCATTGACTCCGGTTTCGATGGCCATCTTCGGTTCGTTGGCTGCTAAGGGCAAGGAACCTTCTGCCCCTCGTAAGATTGCTTACGGTATGATTGTGGCAGCCATTGCCTATGCGCTGATGGCCTTTGCATCATTCGGCTTGCCGATGCCTCAGACGGAGATGGGCGCTGACGGTAACCCTGTTGCTGTTCATGTGGCTGATGTTACACCAAACTTGCTGATTACGGTCTATCTGGTGCTGACCTTTGGTGAGCTGTTGCTTTCGCCGATGGGTATTTCTTTCGTATCTAAGGTTGCACCTCCCAAATATAAGGGTATGATGATGGGTGGCTGGTTCGTAGCTACGGCTATCGGCAACCAGCTCGTTGTCGTAGGCGGTCTGCTTTGGGGAGCTGTTCCTCTCTGGGTTTGCTGGAGCGTTTTCCTGGGTGTCTGCCTCGTGGCTGCCGTCTTCATGTTCGCAATGATGAAACGACTCGAGAAGGTCTGCTAGATGCTGTCGTTTATCCCATTTCTGGTACTGATCGTACTGATAACATGTTGCGTTGCCGTTTTCGGTAACGCAACACTGGATGGTGCCTCTCAGGTGTCACTGCTGGCTGCCTCGGCTGTCAGTGTGGTGGTAGGGCACTTCTCGAAACGGCTGGAGTGGGAGAACCTGGAGAATGAAATAACTGACAAGATAGCCAGCTGTACACCTGCCATCATCATCCTGTTGTTGATCGGTGCCATCGGTGGAACCTGGATGGTGTCGGGTATTGTGCCGACGATGATCTACTATGGTATGCAGATTATCCGTCCGGAAGTGTTCCTCGTGAGCAGTAGTATCCTCTGTGCACTCGTCAGTCTGATGATTGGTTCGTCATGGACAACAGTGGCGACGATAGGACTGGCCCTGATGGGTATCGGCAAGGCCCATGGATTCGATGACGGCTGGATAGCCGGTTCGATTATTACGGGAGCCTATTTCGGTGATAAGCTTTCTCCACTATCGGATACCACGGTGCTGGCCTCAAGTGTGTCGGGTACACCACTATTCACCCATATCCGCTATATGCTCTTTACGACCGTACCGACATTCTGTATCTCGATCACGATCTTCCTGATTGCCGGATTTACGATGAACGTTTCTGGGCATGGCAATGTGGTGGAGTTTATGGAGGGGCTGCAACGAACGTTTGTCATCTCGCCGTGGCTTCTGCTGGTGCCTGTACTGACAGGGGTGATGATTGCCCGCAGATGGCCTTCGATGGTGGTGTTGTTCCTGGCCATCCTGCTCGCAGTCATTGTTGCGCTGTTGGTCCAACCGCAGCTGGTGCATCAGATTTCTGGTGAAGAAGGAATGGGCTTGCTCACACAATATAAAGGAATGATGCAGGTGTGTTATGGCAGTACAGATATCGAGACAGGCAACGCCGTGTTGAACGAACTGGTGCATACCAATGGCATGTCGGGGATGATGCCGACAATCTGGCTGATTATCTGTGCCCAGACGTTTGGTGGGGCTCTGACAGCAACGGGACAGTTACGTGATCTCATGGGACTGATCCTGCGCTTAGCTAAGGGCACCGCATCGTTGGTGGCTTCAACTGTAGGGACGGCTATCTTCTGCAATATCGCCACAGCAGACCAATATCTCTCAATCATGCTCTCCAGTTCGATGTTCAAGGATACCTACCGTAAACGTGGCTACGAAGCCAGACTGCTGAGCCGCTCGTGTGAAGATGGTGCGACGGTAACTTCTGTTTTGGTGCCATGGAATACCTGTGGCCTGACACAGAGTACAGTGCTCGGCGTGGCTACGCTGACCTATCTGCCATATTGCTTCTTCAATTACCTGTCGCCAGTTACCAGTATAGTCGTTGCTGCCATAGGCTGGAAAATCAAAAAGGTAAAGCAGTCATGATGTTTCTCAGCTTGTTACTTTCCGGATTCTTCACATTAGTAGAATTGAACTGTGAGAATCTGTTTGATTATCTTCATGATGATGGTAAGCAGGACGAGGAATTTCTGCCCGATGCCACGCGCCACTGGACCAAGAAACGCTATTGGCGCAAGGTGAACAGTGTGGCACAGACCATTCTTTCAGTCTCTGATAACGGTATTCCTGACCTGATAGCTCTCTGTGAGGTAGAGAACGACACGGCGATGAAGGATCTGACGAAACGTTCGCTTTTGCGTAATGCCGGTTATGAATACCTGATGACAACATCACCTGATGCCCGTGGTATCGATGTGGCGCTGTTGTATTCGCCCTTTACCTTCTCGCCAATCAGAACGAATCGCTTACGCATCGAACCGATAGAGAATATGCGTGCAACGCGTGATATCCTTTATGTCTGTGGGCAGATCCAGTCAGGTGATACCCTGCATGTGTTTGTCGTTCATGCACCGAGTCGTCATGGTGGGGAAAAATATAGTCGTCCTTTTCGTCAGACTGCAATGGATCGGCTATGTGCTTCGGTAGACTCAGTCCGTAACTTCTCTCCAGAGGCTAAGATTTTGATCACTGGTGATTTCAACGACACGTCTGACAGTCCTGTATTCAATGGTCTCCATGAGAGAGACATGCACAGTCTTACCCAAGAGGCACAAGGTGATCATAACGTGAGGGGTACCTATCGTTATAAGGGTAAATGGGACAGCATCGATCATGTCTTTGGCAGTCCAAGTATCGCTAATAGAGTAGATACAGCCTTTGTTCATGCCCCCTTGTTCCTGTTAGAAGAAGATTCTCAATATGGTGGCTATAAGCCCCGCCGTACTTACAATGGTATGCGCTATCAGCGTGGCTATAGCGACCATCTCCCCTTAGTAGTCCGCTTTCGCATGGATGAGTAGTGCTTTACCAGATAGGGTGACACTGGATGTCATCCTGAAGAAAGAACTGGCTACAGTGATGTGATGTCGTAAGCCTTTGTCTGGGGGGCGAAATCAGGGCTGAGCAGGTCTCTTGTTGATTTGTACTCCTTGGTCTTGATTCCTGCCAAACGGAACAACATGTGACAGATGTTATCAGTCGTAAACACTCTGTCGATGGCCAGCTTGATGTTCTCGTATTCCTGTGGATGTTTTTCTTTCCAGCTATCAGAGCACCACACCACGAAAGGAATTTCCAGTTGGTATTTGATCAAATCGTCGGTAATCCGATCTTCACTGAAAATCTGTCGTCCGTAGAAATCACGGTAGTCATAGACTTCTTCGCCATGATCAGGAAAATAAATCAAAAGGCTGTTCGTATGGCGTACCATCTCGATGATCTGATGGATTACTTCATCGTTATAGCGAGTGGCATTGGCATATTCTGCAATACGCTGACGACTCTCTGTATTCAGATAGGAAGCCGTGTTTTTGACGTCCTTGGCTGAGAATACATCGTATTTTTTCTCTTGGGGATATTGGTTCTTTGCCAAAAAATGCTGTCCTGCAAGATGGAATATCAGGAAGTTACGCGAGCCAAGATCCTTGTACTTTTCCTCTTTGAAAGCAGTTATAAGTTCTCCGTCATAAGGTGCACAGGTCTTGTTGACATCGTTATATGACATTTTCATAATCGAGTCGTTGAACATGACGGAGTTCAGAGTAAAAGCCCAGGCAGCATTCTCATCCCATTTGTATTGATTGTCCCAAAGCCAGACGCCAAAGCCGGCTTTTTTGAAAAAAGCAGGGAAATAAGGTGAATGGTACCACCGCTCACCCTCATGGATGTTATTACAGCAGAGTACGTTTTTCAGCACAATGCTGGTCTGATTGTGCGGTGCCTTGACTTTGTTGAAGGCGAAGAGATTACCCTTGGCAGCCTCAGCACACTGGTAGGGCGTGGTATCGAGATCATAGCCATATAGACTGGCATGATACTTATTATACGACTCTCCAATTACCAAGACGATGTTCAAAGAATCAGTAGTGGTGCAACTGACATCCTTAAGTGCCTCGCTGGTGGCCTTGATCATGTGATTGAGATCCTCGCCCGACATCCGTATGGCATTGATGGAATAGCAGAAATTGGGCATGGGCATGCCCTTGCGGAAAGGAATCTTCATCAGCCATCGTTCTGCCTCATAGGTATCTTTGCACATCGTCAGACTCGTATATCTGCCCAAAGCACTGGCTCCGCCGATGACACCAAAGAGCACAATGATTGTCAGCAAAACTAGAAATACCGGTTTATTTACCATTTGGCGGATTCGATTCTTCAAGCGCTCTCCAAGGATGATGGAAGTCACCACAATCACAAATGCACCTATTGTCTTGTACATCCCGTCTGTCATCAGATAGGTCTTGAAGAACCCGGACACCTCCTTGGGGTTCGTCTCAAATACCAGCAGAAGAATCTTGGGTGAGATATCTGTTCCGAAAGAATACCTGAGATAGAAATTGACGATATAGATAATGAACAGGACAAGATAGACAAAGATATGGAAGTGTATCTTGCGTAACAGATAACAGACGATATTAATAATGTACGCCATGAAAATCATTTCTGCATATCCCGACAAAATCTCACTTATTTCGTATTCATGGTACAGATGCTGATAATAGAGCATGTCAAAACCACCCAGCATCAGAATTGAGATGAGAAATAATGGGAGGTTCCAAACGATAGGTGTTACCAAATAGTTGATACTTTTAGTAAGGATTGATCCAATCTTCATGTTTGTCACTTTTTTATGTTTGGTAGTTGCAGTCCGTAACCCTTCTGTCGATCAACCAACAACATGGCGATGGCGATGAGTGCCGCTCCTAGGGCCGTAAAACCGAAGATAAGCATTGATGTAGTATAGCTGGGATCAGTCTCGTTGGCACGTCCTACAAACATCGGGATGATTGCACGCCCAAAATTCTGGATGAAGAAAATCATGGAATAAGCAGTTCCGAGACATTTCAGAGGGATAATCTTTGGTACACAAGGCCACAAGGCTGCAGGTGCCAAAGAATAGCCGATACTGAGAATGACCATTAAGGCGATGGCTATCGTTGAAGAGTGCATGGGCAGCGAGAAACCGAAATGGACTGCTGTGAGCATCAGGGCACCTGTGATAACTAATGTAACACCCTTGCCATAGCGATCATACACAAGTCCGAACAGTGGTGTCATCAGTATCGTACCAAAAGGGGCAATACTCGAGAAGAAACCTGCAATATCTGGATCGACACCATATTTCATGACCATCAGTTTGGTTGAGAATTTCAGGAATGGCGAAACGGCAGAATAGAAAAGAACGCAAAAGAGCGTGATCAACCAAAAACCAGGATTGCGAAGCGTCATGCCGATATCGGAGAAACGGAATTCTTCAGAATTTGCCGTCTCACTAGGAGTCGAAGAATCCAGTTTGCGATCCATCACACAGAACACCAGGAATGCCAGCAGACCAATCATTAGGAATGCCAGCGAAACAAGCAATGGCATTGAGAGGGTGAAATGGCGTGCGATAGGAGCAGAGATACTCAGTGCAGCAGCTGTCCCCAGACGGGCCATGGCCAACTGAATGCCCATAGCCAATGCCAGCTCATGCCCAGTAAACCAACGTACCATCGCTTTTGACACGGTGATGCCCGTCATCTCATAACCCACACCGAATACAGAAAAGCCCAATGATGCAACAGTCACCGACATGGGCAGCTGAAAACCGAATACCGTCATCTCCGCTGAACCAAAGTCGGTAGTGACACCATAGAGTTTCAACAATGTTCCTATGACCATCAAACTACAGGCCAATACACCTGTAAACCGGATGCCCATCTTGTCAAGAATCAGTCCCGAGAAGAAGAGCATTAACAAGAATACATTGATAAAACTGCCTGCACCTGAAAAGAATCCATAGTCGGATGGTGTCCAACCAAGTCCGCCCTGACTGCGAGGAGCCTCTAACAATGTCTCCAGTGGCGACATCACATCATTGACAAAATACCCCATCATCATGGCTGTAGCCACGATGAAGAGTACCGTCCATCTGGCGAAAGGGGTGTCGTTCAACCGTTGTCGGATTGCCTCTGCCATCAGAATCTTAAATCTTTCTTACAGGATCGCAAGTCAGTCCACACCCCAGTTTCTTGAATATCTTGCGGTCAACCTCTGAGAGCATGACTGTCGAGTGAACTTGACATCCACGCAGAAGTGGCAGTTTTTCGAGAGCCTTACGGCAATTCTCGTCGTCGTTAGAGAGTACAGATAGTGCTACCAGTACTTCATCGGTATGCAGACGTGGGTTCTTTCCTCCCAGATATTCAATCTTAGTCTTCTGAATAGGTTCAATCAGACTCTGTGGAATGAGTTTGGCTTCATGGTCGATTCCTGCAAGGTGTTTTGTGGCATTAAGCAATAAGGCAGCACTACAGCCCAGCAGGGGTGATGATTTTGACGTAATGATGGTACCGTCTTCCAGTTCGATGGCTGCTGCAGTGTGACCAGTTTCCAGTTTCTTCTCATAGGCAGCTGTCGTCACAGGTCGGAAAGCAGTTGTAATCTTTGCCTGATTGAAGAGCATACGTATCTTATTCACCTCGCTCTCATTGTCAGCACCTTCGGCCATCTTATTGGTGGCATCGTAAAAGCGACGGATAATTTCATCTTTCGAAGCTTTGCAGCACACTTCATCATCGCTGATGCAGAAACCGATCATATTCACTCCCATATCCGTGGGCGACTTGTAAGGATTCTCACCGTAGATACCCTCGAAGAGTGCGTTCAACACAGGGAAGATCTCAATGTCGCGATTATAGTTTACTGCAGTCTTGTTGTATGCCTCAAGGTGGAATGGGTCAATCATATTCACATCGTTCAGGTCTGCAGTAGCGGCCTCGTAGGCGATATTCACTGGATGCTTTAGTGGCAGATTCCATACGGGAAAGGTCTCGAACTTAGCATAGCCGGCACGAAAGCCTCGCTTATTCTCATTGTAAAGCTGCGACAGGCAGGTGGCCATCTTGCCGCTGCCTGGGCCAGGAGCCGTGACAATAACCAATGGGCGACTGGTGACCACATAGTCGTTCTTACCAAAACCCTCATCACTTGCAATCAGTTCCACGTTGTGGGGATAGCCATCGATGGGGTAGTGGATATACGACTTGATTCCCATACGCTCAAGGCGATGACGGAACTGGTCGGCTGCATGCTGACCATTATAGTGGGTAATCACTACACTGCCTACCATGAAGTTTCGACTCATGAACTCGTCACGCAAACGGAGTACGTCCTCATCATAAGTGATTCCCAGGTCGGCCCGGATCTTGTTCTTTTCAATATCCTCCGCACTAACCACGATGATAATCTCGATACTATCGCGTAACTGAGCCAGCATGCGCAGCTTACTATCGGGCTTGAATCCTGGCAGAACACGTGATGCATGGTGGTCATCGAAAAGCTTTCCACCTAACTCCATATAGAGCTTGCCGTCAAACTGGGCAATACGCTCCTTGATATGTTCGGACTGGATCTTAAGATATTTGTCGTTATCGAATCCTATTTTCATAATAGTCGTTTTATTCCGTTATATTTGGCAATTCAAGGCCAATGCCTTTCTTACGGTCTACCACCTTCAGTACAAAGCCAAGCAATAATGCTGCAACGCCCAGGCAGGCAAGCATAACGAGTGGAGCCGTATAGTCGAATTGAGTGGGATCCGTGACACCAGGATTAGTCTGGTCGAGCACCTTGCCAATGAGCAGCGGGAACAACCACAGACCGATATTCTGGATCCAGAAGATAAGAGCATAGGCCGATCCAATCACCTTGGCATCCACCAGTTTAGGTACTGAAGGCCAAAGGGAGGCAGGTACCAGAGAAAAAGATGCACCCAACACTAGAATCGTGGCATAGGCAATGATGATACCTCCAACAGGACTACCCTTGAATGCTGGTAATACAAAAGCAAATGTAAGATGGCATGCAATCAGCAGTACAGAACCTAATACAAGCATAGACGCAGCTTTGCCATGATGGTCGAGATAACTACCTAGAATCGGTGTTATCAGCACAGCCAACAAGGGGAATACAGCGAAGATGCTCTCTGCCGACTGACGCATGTAGCCCATATAGCAATATGTGATAAGTGCAATGACCGAAATGGCCAGCAGTCCATATTTCAGATTCACTTTCTTCTGGAAATTGCTGGCGAAACCAGCTGCAGCAACAATGAGCATGATGATATACTGTACAATCGTAACGCTCGAAGAGGCCCAGAACGAATCGGCATCAGGTGCTGTCAATGTGAGGTTACACTGCAACATATTTACCGCATATTTCTGGAAGGGGAAGATGGCAGAATAATAGAGCACACAGAGCAGCGCCACAATCCAGAAACCTGCATCCGTGAGGATCTTTCCCAGATCGCTGATCTTGAAAGGATCATCTTTCTCCTCAGCCTCACCGGTCTGAGCATCCAACTTCTGATCCATGAAGAAATAGACGATTGTCATCATCAGGGCGATACACATCAGTACTACACCGAAAGCAACAGAGCGGCTAACGGAAACCTCACCGCCCAGACGTGCAAAGAATGGTGAGAAGATCATACAAGTGGCAACACCCAGACGAGCCAAGGCCATCTCGGAACCCATGGCCAGGGCCATCTCACGCCCCTTGAACCACTTGACGATACCACGACTGACGGTAATGCCACACATCTCGCAGCCACAGCCGAAGATCATAAAGCCACAGGCTGCGAACTTGGCAGAAGCAGGCATCCCCTCATAGAAAGGCGAAACGCCTAGTTCATCGAAAATGGGAATATAATTCAGGTTGTTGTTAAACCAAGCCTCTAGTCCGGTTCCCACGAAACTCTCGCTCACAGCATACCACTTTACACAAGCTCCGACAAGCATGACCGCCGCAGACAAAACCGCAGTAAATCGGACGCCCATCTTGTCGAGGATGATACCGGCGAAGATTAGGAAGAATACGAATACGTTGAGGAATACCTCTGAGCCTTGCATCGTACCGAAGGCTGTGGAGTCCCAACCACGGGTTTCCTGCATCAGGTCTTTGATAGGTGAGAGGATATCCATAAAAATATAGCTGCAGAACATCGCCATGGCAAGTAGCAGCAACGCCGTCCACCGCATAGCAGCAGAATCGCGCAGAGTCTTTTGAATCGTTTGAGTCATATCTCTTTATTCTTATAACTTGTATCTAGATTATTATTTCAGCCATCTGTCAAGCCAGTCGAAGAATGTGCGCTGCCAGAGCACACCATTCTGAGGTTTCAGCACCCAGTGGTTTTCATCGGGGAAGATAAGCAGTTCTGCAGGAATACCCTTCATACGAGCTGCATTGAAAGCCTGCATACCCTGGGTATAGCAGATGCGATAGTCCTTTTCGCCATGGATACAGAGAATTGGCGTATCCCAGTTCTCGACGTACTTATGTGGTGAGTCATGGTAGGTCTTCTTGGCATTAGGTAACTGTGGGCGATGCCAGTAAGCCTCGTCGTATTCCCAGTTAGAGAACCAGTTCTCCTCTGTTTCCAAGTACATGGAAGCAAGGTTAAAGGCACCATCGTGAGAGATAAAAGCCTTGAAACGCTTGTTGTGATGACCAGCAAGGTAGTAGATGGAAAAACCGCCGAATGATGCTCCAACAGCTCCTAACTTGTCCTTATCCACAAAGGGCAGGTTGTTGGCTGCATCGTCGATGGCCGCGAGATAATCCGCCATACACTGACCAGTCCAGTCGCCAGAGATCTCCTCAAGCCACTCTTGTCCGAATCCAGGCAGACCGCGACGGTTAGGTGCTACAATCACATAGCCGTTGGATGCCATAATCTGGAAGTTCCATCGATAGCTCCAGAACTGTGAAACCGGACTCTGTGGACCACCTTCGCAGAAGAGCAGGGTGGGGTATTTCTTGGTCTCATCAAAGTTTGGTGGCAGAATGATCCATGTGAGCATCTCCTTGCCATCGGTGGTTTTCACCCATCGCTGCTGGACGGATGGCTTAGCCAGTTGGTCGGTGATGTGCTTATTTTCAAAAGTCAGCTGCTGAACAACAGTGTTTTCTGGCTTCTTGAAGTTCGGTGTCACGATATAGAGATCGGCAGGGGCGGTAAACGAATGACGTTCCATCAGCAACTGCTTACCGTTGTTCATCAGTTGGATAGCACCAAAGTCTGCCCAAGGATTATTCTTCTGCCCGTCAGATCCTGACTCAGGTGAAACAACAGTTTGAATTTGTTTTAATTCACCTTTCCAGTTTATGGCATATAGATTCTCTGTAGCGTGCCAAACGCCAATGAAGTAAATCATGGCATCCTTAGAATCACTCCACACGAAATCCTCAACGCCAGAGTCGAAACTTTCAGTGAGATATTTCTTCTCACAGGTAGCTAAGTCGTAGCAGCACAGACGGTTACGGTCTGCCTCATAGCCATTGCGTTCCATTGAGAGCCAGGCAACATACTTACCATCAGGCGAGAACTTTGGATTGGTGTCATAGCCCACATTGTTCTTCAGATTCTCTTGTGAGTTCACCTCCTGATATTTCATCGAAACAGTTGGGTTAATCTCTGGTTCAACGTAGTCAGCAGGCTTGCAGAGATTCTTTGTCTCGCGCGTACCTATATTATATAAATAAATGTCGGAATCGGTTGAAATGCTATAGGCTGTACCCGTCTTCTTGCGACAAGTATAGGCAATAGACTTGGAGTCAGGACTCCATGCCAGTTGTTCCATACCTCCGAAAGGTTCCATCGGACACTCGAATGGCTCGCCCTCAAGCATGTCGATGCCGTCTTTGATACCATCCCCAGTTACTTCAGCAACAAAGGGATGCTGGATACTCTCTACATAATGGTCCCAATGGCGATACATCAGATCTGTTACCAAACGACCTGTAGCCTTAGGAAGATCATCAGGATTCTTCTTGATGACCTCGTAGAAATCGATGCTATGGAGCAAGATGACCTTACTGCCGTCAGGAGAGAATTTGAATCCCTCGATATCCTTCGATGTCTTTGAAAGCTGTTGGCGGTCAGAACCGTCAGCATTCATGGTCCAGATCTGCCCCCCACAGAGGAAGGCAATCTTACCATGATACCAAGTAGGATCAGTCTCCGACTTTGTGCCTGTGGTCAGTGTGACATTATTGGTGCCATCGGCATTGATCACTGCAATCTTCTGCTGACTCTTATTAGCCTTTACACTATAATAGCCTACCTGATAGACAATCTGCTTACCGTCGGCACTGGCCTCAGCCTGAGCGATACGCCCCATAGCCCAAAGGGCTTCTGGGGTCATCAGGTCACTCGTGAGCTTGATATTCTGTTTCCCGATTTTCACTTCGTCTTGTGCGTTAGCTTGAGATACTAGATTGACTAGTACAACAAGGATTACCAGATATTTCTTCATATAGTCATCTCTTTTGGTTCATGCGCTGTTTCTGCATCTCTTCTGCCTGCTTCTGCATGGCCTCCAGACGTGCAGCAAGTCCACTTGTCTTCTTATTCGGATTGTTCTTGTTCTCCTGATACTTTGCCTCAAGAATGGCAAGTAGTTTCTCGTCATTGGTGGTCTTGCGGAGCGTCCACATGATGGCTGCAGAGAAGAAGAGTGAGATAAAGTAGTAGAAGTTCAGACCTGATGAATAGTCGTTGAACATGAAGAAGAACATCAGTGGCATAAGATACATCATCCATTGCATCATCTTCATCTGTTCAGCCTGCTGTCCTACCATCTGATCCTTCTGCTGACGCATCGTCATATACGAATATAGGACGTTGGACACACAGAAGAGAATACAGGTCAGTGAGAGGTGGTCACCTATACCCCAGATCTGGGTGCCCCATTCGATGATGGGATCATAGGTTGAGAGGTCGTCGATCCAGAGGAACGACTGCCGGCGCAGCTGGATGGCATTTGGCACAAAATTGAACATGGCAATCCAGATAGGCATCTGAATCAGCATGGGCAGACAACCACTCAAGGGGCTGACACCATACTTTGCATAGAGACTCATCATCTCCTGCTGTTTCTTCATAGAGTCCTCTGGCTTATCATACTGCTTGGTAGCCTCATCGAGTTTCGGCTTCAATACACGCATCTTTGCTGACGACATGTAACTCTTCTTCACCATCGGGAAGGTAATGGCCTTCAGCAACAAGGTTATCAGGATAAGGACGATACCCATTGAGAAACCCCATGAGGTGAGCCAGTCGAATACGTAGATCGTGAAGAATCGGTTGATGTAACGGAAGAGCGGCCATCCGAGATAGACGAGCTGTTCCAGGTCGAGTTCCTTGCCAAAGGTGCTCTGCTCCTCGACATCCTTGATGAGACGGAAGTCGTTGGGACCGATGTACATCTCGAACTCTGTTGGATGGATACCCGACGGGTCAAAAGCTGTCTTCATCTTGGCATTAAACTGCTTCAGATAGCCGGAGCCTTTCTCCTGCGGGATACTGGTCATCAGCGAGTTGGCGGCAAAGTCGTCTTTCGAAATCAGGGCCACTGAGAAGAACTGGTTCTTGAAAGCTACCCAGTCAAGCGATTCCTCTATCTTCTCATCGATTTTTTCGGATGTCTCACTCAGATAGTCTGTGCCACCATTCTTCTCTTTGTAAGTAAGGGTTGCATAACGGTTTTCAAAGGTGAATCCTTTCTCCTGCTGACGGGCCTTGTCAGTCCATTCGATGTCCATCTCCTTATAACTGGGAGCAAAGAGTCCGTTTAGTCCGTTGGTACGCAACATGAAATGTAACATGTAATCCTTGCCCAACTGATAGTCGAGAACGATGCTTCCGCCGTTACCTGCTTGTGCAGTCATCGTAACCGTACTGTCCGTAACGTTTGAGGGCGTGAAGAATAAGTCTTGGGTGATGATGTTCTCCGACTTGCCCGACAACATGAAATTCATCTGCTGAGTATTCTCGTCGAAGAGTGTCACGTTCATCTTGTTGTCACGATCCTCAAACCCTTTGATGATAGCCTTGCTGATGGTGCCACCTTTGGTGTTGAAGGTCAGTTCAACCTTGTCATTCTTCAGCACAATGGGCTGGTTGGTACCGTTAAGTGCCGAAAAGAAGAGGGCGGTAGAGTCTCCTTTAGCTTCTTCTTCGGCCTGAGCCTTACGGGCTGCCTCGTCAGCTTTCTGCTTTTTGGCAGCGTTATCCTTAATGGCTGCAGCGATACTGTCTTGCTTGCGTGCGGCTTCAATTTCTTCAGCAGAAGGCTGGTTATACCAGCTGAATCCAATTAGGACCAATGCTATCAGAATGAAGCCGATTAAAGTGTCTCTGTTCATTTATTTTTGCTTTATTTATTAATGTACGCGATAAATCAAGGTGCAAAATTACGAAAAAAATACGAAATGTATGCATTCTATGGAGAAAAAATTGTATCTTTGCATTCAGTTATGAGAAAAGTCACTTTATTATTTGCGGTGATCTCAGCGCTCAGCGCGAGTGCCGCACAGCCAAATGACAGTCTGGACGGACGCTATTATCGGCTGTTCGCACCATTGACGTTCTATCACAATGTTGCTGACAAGACATTAGCTTTAAACTCTGAGTCAGCAGGTAAGGATCGGGTAGCCGATGAGGTTGATGCTGCATTGCTGAAAGTGTATCTGAAACGTCCTGATCTGGTTCGTACTACCGAGACGGATCTGGAAGAGACAGGATCTATTCGAGAAGATTTGTATCAGCCGATTATTAATGAGGTTGAGTTTGTAAACAAGGTTGATACCGTGCCTTTGGTGGATGCCCCTGAGGATATTCCCGATACCGTAATGGTTCAGAAACCCAAATTCTGGACTTACAAGGGGGACGGCTTCCTTCAGTTTATGCAGAACTATGTGTCTGGCAACTGGTACAAAGGTGGTGAAAGCAACTATTCGATGGTAGGTGCATTGACGGCAGAGGCAAATTATGATAATAAGAATAAATGGAAGTGGGACAATAAGTTGGAGTTGAAACTGGGTTTTCTCCGTTCCCGTACAGACTCACTCCATAAATTCAAGTCTAACGAAGATCTGATTCGTCTGACGAGCAAACTTGGACTTGAAGCAGCTAAGAATTGGTACTATACACTTCAGTTACAGGCCTATACGCAGTTCACTCGTGGTTTGAAAGCGAATGATCCTGGTATCTATTCTGATTTCATGTCACCTTTCAACCTGAACCTCGGTCTTGGTATGGATTATAAGGTGGAGACGAAGAACCAGAAGTTGACGGGAACCATCAACTTCTCTCCGATAGCTGTGAATTATCGTTATGTAGGTCGAGTTGATTTGGGTCCAAGTTATGGTCTCGATCCAGGGAAGCATTCCATGTTTGAGTTTGGCCCGAATATGACTGCCGACTTGGTGTGGAAATTCAATGATGTCGTAACTTGGAAGACACGTTTCTATGCGTTTACGTCTTTCAAGCGTGCAGAGATAGAGTGGGAGAATACATTTGAACTCCGTGTGTCGAAGTACATCACCGCCAATCTGTTCCTCTTCCCACGTTTCGACGATGCTAGTCTGTATGACGATGATTTAGGTTATTGGCAGTTTAAGGAGTATAGCTCTTTGGGTTTTGCCTATACATTTTAAAACGAAATCACCCGCCAATCAGCGGGTGATTTCGTTTATTTAGCTTCTGTCATATCTCCTTCGATATAGAGTCTGGTCATTTCAACCGCTCCGTTGGATCGGATTGTAATAGACTTCTTGAAATGCCCGGGGAACTTGCCTGTACCATTGTAAGTCACCTTAATCTGTCCCTTCTCGCCTGGTTTAACAGGCTCCTTCGTATATTCAGGAACTGTACAGCCGCAAGAGGCAACAGCCTGATTGATAATCAGCGGTTGTTCTCCAATGTTGGTGTATGTAAAAGTACAAGTGACAACAGGCTCTTTCTCTGAGAAGGTTCCGAAGTTGTGTGTCAGTTTGTCAAATCTAATCTCTGCCGGCTTCTGTGCTAAAGCAGCAGTCAGTCCGCACATGAGTAACATGGTCATTACAAATAGTTTTTTCATTTTCATTTGGTTTTAAGTATAAATTTCGGGGCAAAGGTAATAAAAAAAAGAGAATTAGGAATTAATAATTAAGAAATATTTGGTATTTTACCCGCTAATTTGTACCTTTGCACCTCAAACAGAATAAAAATATAATAAATATGTATAGAAGCAAGACTTGTGGAGAGCTTCGTCTCTCAGATGCAGGCAGTGTCGTGACACTTGCCGGATGGGTACAGCGCAGTCGTAAGATGGGAGGTATGACTTTTGTCGATTTGCGCGATCGTTATGGTTTGACACAGTTGGTTTTCAATGAGGCTGATGATGCAGAACTGTGTGATCGTGCCAATAAGTTAGGTCGTGAGTTCTGTATTCAGGTCAAGGGTGAAGTGAGCGAACGTCAGAGTAAGAATCCTAAGATGCCTACTGGCGACATCGAGATTCTGGTGAAAGAACTCAATATTTTGAGTGAGAGTCTGACACCACCGTTTACGATTGAGGATAATACTGATGGCGGTGACGATATCCGTATGAAGTATCGTTATCTCGATCTTCGCCGTGCTGCTGTTCGTAAGAACCTCGAACTGCGTCATCGCATGACAATCCTCATCCGTAACTTCCTTGATGCCAAGGATTTTATTGAAGTTGAGACACCGATTCTGATTGGCTCTACGCCTGAGGGAGCCCGCGACTTCGTGGTGCCGTCTCGCATGAATCCTGGGCAATTCTATGCCTTGCCCCAGTCTCCCCAGACGCTTAAGCAACTGTTGATGGTCAGTGGTTTCGATCGATACTTCCAGATTGCCAAGTGTTTCCGTGATGAGGATCTTCGAGCAGACCGTCAGCCGGAATTCACACAGATAGACTGTGAGATGTCGTTTGTTGAGCAGGAGGATGTACTGCTGCTTTTCGAGGATATGGCCCGTCATTTGTTCAAAGAGGTTCGTGGTGTTGAACTTCCCCCGCTTCAGCGTATGACTTGGCATGAGGCCATGCGTCGCTTTGGTTCTGATAAGCCTGATCTCCGTTTTGGCATGGAGTTTGTAGAACTGATGGATCAGCTGAAGGGCACTGGCTCCTTCCCTGTATTCAACGATGCTACTTACATCGGTGGTATCTGTGTGCCAGGATGTGCTAACTATTCTCGTAAGCAGCTCGATGAGTTGACTGAATTTGTCAAGCGTCCGCAGGTTGGTGCCAAGGGGCTTGTTTACGTCAAGTTTAATGAAGATGGTACAGTGAAATCCAGCATTGATAAGTTCTATGAACCCGAGGTATGGACAAAGGTCAAGGAGGCAACTGGTGCCAAGGATGGTGACCTCGTGCTGATTCTCTCTGGTGACAATGCCAATAAGACTCGCATTCAGCTTTGTACGCTTCGTCTTGAGATGGGTGATCGTCTCGGCCTTCGTGATAAGGACAACTTCGTCTGTCTCTGGATTGTCGACTTCCCGCTCTTTGAGTGGAGCGATGAGGAACAGCGCTTGATGGCTACCCATCATCCGTTTACCATGCCTAATCCCGATGATATTCCTCTGTTGGATACTGCCCCGGAGAAGGTTCGTGCCGTCGCTTACGATTTCGTATGCAATGGTGTTGAGGTTGGTGGCGGTTCACTCCGTATCCATGATGGTAAACTCCAGGAAAAGATGTTCCAGATTCTCGGCTTTACCCCCGAGCGTGCTATGGCTCAGTTTGGCTTCCTGATCAATGCTTTCAAGTATGGAGCACCTCCTCACGCAGGTCTGGCTTTCGGTCTCGATCGCTTTGTATCGTTGATGGCAGGTCTCGACAGTATCCGTGATTGTATCGCATTCCCGAAGAATAATAGTGGTCGCGATGTGATGCTGGATGCTCCAGGGGAGTTAGACCCGAAACAACTTGAAGAGTTGCAGCTGAAAATTGATATTCGTCAAGAATAGTTACCTTTTTGCCAAAAATGCTTAAATTTCAATAACTTGTATAAATAAATAGTCGTACTTTTGCACGCGATTTAATAATGAACAAGAGTATAACTTCAATAAAGTATTAATTTTTTAAGAATTATGGCAGAAAAGAAAGCAACAGCAAAGAAGGCCGCCGCTCCTAAGGCAGCCGCTGAAAAGAAGACCGCACCTGTAAAGAAGGCCGCAACTGTGAAGAAGGCCGGAGCTCCTAAGGCAGC
>JAEEGJ010006473.1_pt1 | contig 35061 bp, 31 predicted proteins | sample 8958761 | NCBI WGS metagenome assembly JAEEGJ01 (sample SAMN16246546, study PRJNA631951) | gut metagenome | biome: gut microbiome; feature: rumen; material: RS-attached | host: Bos | place: Iran: Karaj | collected 2018-10
TAGCCTTCAAATACCTGGATACGCTCACGGGAACCTTCCTTGATCTTCAGGTGTGCTTTTACAAGATCACCGATCTCGACCTCGGAATAGCTATTACGCAGATTATCCTGCTCGACTGCTTTAACTAAATCCATCTTTGTTTCCTCCTCTTCCGATAGATGTTCATGCGGGATCACGCAGCGGACCATCCCTTTTAGCCGTTAAATGATACCATAACGGATTTTCATATGCAAGTGTTTTCTTTGGGAAAAGCACTCATATTGCTTACTTTTTATTCATCGCCGCCTGTTTTCGGTACAAAATACGCATATCCGACCTCGTAAGGATGGTCGAAAAGCAGGCAGTTCCTATGTTTTCTTAGTGTCCAGATAACCATCAGGTCTCCGGCTCCTCCGACTACACCGATCACTCCAAAAGTCACCAGAAACAGTATCCCGGAAGCGATACCGATGATTATAGGCAGCACGCCTAAGATCAGTGTCGGCGCGATCGATCCCCAGAAATACTGCGAGACATTTAACGCCTCACAGCAGTGACAGTACGGAGTAATGTTTTTGGGATTGAATCCGAAATCGATACTCCCCCACTTCTTTTCACATGGGAAATGCCAGCAGAATCCATGGATAAACTCATGAATAAATATCGATGCGGCATAAAGTGCTAAGAAGAAAAAGAATCCGGCAGGACCTGAAAAACCGAAAACTCTATCGATGTTTAAGGAATCCGAACCATGAACGGCTACAAATAACGGATACGAGATCAACGCCACCACAGCCATGATTGCTATCGCAATAATATTCGCAGCAAGTATACTTATTTTTTCGAGTCGGACTTCAAGTCCTTCTTTATCTTTCTGTGCGACAAGATCCTCGTATTCCTGCTTTTTGCGGGCACGGATCTTATCATTCTCCACTTCAATTCTCATCGTTATGTCTCGTTCGCTTTATGTTCAGAATTCTGTTTGATCTCATGTTCGATCTCAAGGATCTTCTTCCAGTCATCCGAGGAAAGATCCAGCTTTGTCAGCATATCCGGCCGTCTTTTCCATGTATCATAAAGGCCATGGATACGTTTCCATTCCTTGATCTTCGCATGATTCCCGGAAAGCATGACCTCAGGTACAGCCTTGTCATGCCAGGTATTCGGCTTGGTATATTGCGGAGCTTCCAGATATCCGCTCATATGGGATTCTTCCTCATAGGCTTCCGAATTCGGAAGTACGCCATCGATCATTCGCGAAACGCAGTCGATCACGACACATGCGGCGACTTCACCGCCGGTCAGTACATAATCGCCGATCGACAGATCTTCATCCACGATCTCATCAAGCACTCGCTGATCGATTCCTTCATAATGACCGCAAAGGATCACAAGATGATCGTATCTGCTTAATTCCCGGGCCTTCTGCTGCGTCAGAACAGAGCCCTTCGGGCTCATGAAGATACAGTGCGGTTTAGGAGCTTTTTCCGGATCATAAAGCGAAGAAAAAGCCTGATAGACCGGTTCGCACTGCATAAGCATACCGGTACCGCCGCCAAACAGGGTGTCATCGACCTTGCCGTATTTATTTCCGGCAAAGTCTCTGATATCGACCGTTTCGATCGAGAGTATGCCTTTCTCTTCGGCGCGGCCGATAATACTTTCACTCAGAAAGTCTTTCACCTGTTTGGGAAATAGCGTTAGAACCGAAAACTTCATGCTATGACCATCTGCTCCTTACAGCTTTTACTCATAGATCTCATATAGACCTTCCGGAAGAGTGACCGACATCACACCCGCGGAAAGATCCACATTGGTAACGATCGCATTCAGATAAGGGATCAGAAGCTCATTCTTTCCCTTTCTCTTCACGATAATGATGTCACTGGCACCGGAATTCATGATATCTTTGATCGTACCGAGCTCGCCACGTTCTGAATCTATAACCATAAGCCCGATCAGATCAGCGATAAAGAAACGTCCTTCCGGAAGTTTCACGGCGTTGTCTCTTGTGACGCCGATAAAAAAGCCGGTAAGTTTTCCGACCTCATCTCTGTCGTCGATGCCCTTAAACTTAATAAGTGTTCTTGTTTCATCGACACGGGTCTTCTCAACTTCAAGCGTTTCTTTGATATGTTCCTTTTCATCCAGGATCATGCACTCGGAAAGCGAAGAAAAACGGCGCACATCGTCCGTGAGAGGAATGATCTTCACCTCTCCCCGTACACCGTGTGCACCGCCGATCTTCCCTATGATAAGGTAGTCTTTCATCCGACGATATCTACGATAACACGTCTTCCGTCACGAAGGTACTTCGCCTTCATGATCGAACGGATCGCCTGTGCACGGCGGCCGCCCTTACCGATCACTTTACCCATATCTTCCGGGTTTACGGTAAGTTCCAGAACGACTGTGTTTCCTCTCTCAGACTTCTTAACGGATACATCCTCAGGATGGTTGACCAGAGACTTGGCCATTGTAGTTAATAATTCCATATCTACAACTCGCAGCATGTAAATAGTAGTAGGTGTGCTGCTTTCCTCCTTATTAGTATTCGAAGTCCTACTTACTTCTCGATAGCACCTGTCTTCTTCAGAAGAGCACGAACTGTATCTGTCGGCTGTGCGCCGTTAGCGATCCACTTCTTAGCTGCTTCGTTGTCGATCTTGATCTCAGCCGGATCTGTCAGCGGATTGTATGTGCCGATCTCTTCGATGAAACGGCCATCACGCGGATAGCGTCCATCTGCTACAACTACACGATAAAAAGGAGCCTTCTTAGCGCCCATTCTTCTTAAACGAATTTTTACTGCCATTTTCTTTTCCTCCTAGCAATACTTCTTTTATGTTTTGTGTTTATATTCTCGCGTTTCGCCCCTGCTTTCCCTCGGGCTTTCCTTTGGGAAAAGCACTAAGGACTTTCGAAGTTTCGCGTGAACATCTTAGTTAGAACGGGAATTTACCTTTCCCGAAAGGATTTCCCATACCGGGGAATCCGCCTTTGCCCATTCCGGGCATCTTGCCGAGGCCTTTTTTGCCTTTGGTCATCTTGCTGAACTTCTTCATCATCTCGGAAGTCTGCTCATACTGACGGATCAGCTGGTTGACCTGTTGTACCGTAGTACCTGAACCTGCAGCGATCCTTCTTCGTCTGCTCGCATTCAGAATATTCGGAACACGGCGTTCCTTCTTCGTCATCGAGCGGATGATCGCCATATTGGTATCGATCACTTTATCATCGAGATCTTCTTCTTTGACCTTGCCGGCAGCGCCGGGGATCATTCCGATAACATCTTTCATGGATCCGAGCTTCTTGATCTGCTCGAACTGGGAAAGAAGATCTTCCATGCTAAATGTATTGCTGAGCATACGCTCAACGGATTTCGCCGCCTCTTCCTCATCGATGGACTGCTGTGCCTTCTCAATAAGGGAAAGAACGTCACCCATGCCGAGGATACGGTCCGCCATACGGTCCGGATAGAACTCTTCGATATTCTCGATCTTTTCACCGACGCAGATGTACTTGATCGGCTTTCCTGTCATCTTGCGGATCGAAAGCGCAGCACCGCCTCTGGCATCACCATCGAGCTTGGTCATGATAAATCCGTCAAGACCGATACGCTCTTCGAAGCTCTGTGCTACAGCAACCGCTTCCTGACCGATCATGGCATCGACAACGAGCAGTTTCTCATGCGGTTTTACATAATCACCGATCTTGATGAGCTCATCCATGAGTTCTTCATCTACGGTCATACGGCCGGCGGTATCGACGATCAGCGTATCACAAAGAAGGTACTTCGCACGCTCGATACCAGCCTTCGCGATCACGATAGGATCTTTCTCTTCCGGCATGATAAAGCTCGGTACATCTACTTTCTGTGCCAGCACTTCCAACTGCTTGGCAGCTGCAGGACGGTGCACGTCGAGTGAAAGCAAAAGCGGGCGTTTGCTGTTCTTCTTTAAGATATTCGCAAGTTTTGCAGCAGTTGTTGTTTTACCTGCACCCTGGAGACCATAGAGCATGATCACGGTAAATCCGGATGGAGATACAGCGAGCTTACTGGAAGTCTGGCCGAGAAGCTCGATCAGGGACTCATGAACGATCTTAACGATCTGCTGACCCGGAGTCAGGCTCTTCATGACATCCGCGCCTTTACACTTCTCAGACATATCCGCGACGAATTCCTTAACAACGGAATAGTTAACATCCGCCTCAAGGAGCGCCATACGGATCTCTTTCATCATCGCTTTGATGTCGGCATCCGTAACACGGGCACTTCCGCGCATCTTTGCGGTGATTTTCTGAAGTTTTGTCGATAAACTCTCAAACATTATGCTTTATAATTCCTCAACCAGAGTCGAAAGCAGTTCCTTTGCCTTTTCCTCATTATGCTCTTCCAATGCTTCAAAAGCACTGGAAATCGTCTTTTTCTGTAATGTGAAGCGTTCTACCAGCTTCAGCTTCTCTTCGTATTCCGTAAGAGAGGCTACACCGCGATGGATCGCATCATGTGCCGCCTGCCTCGATATTCCGCAGTCTTCGGCGATCTCCGCCAGAGACATATCTTCCTGGAATCGAAGCTCGAGGATCTCTCTGGTACGTTCCGTCAGCAACTGCCCATAAAAATCAAGCAACATGCAAACCTGAACGCTGTCCATAAGAAGCCCCTCCCTCACACGTTATGAGATAATAGCAGACCTTTCATGCACTGTCAAGCCTTTTTACTTGTCAGAAAGATTTTCATAATAATGCGAAAAGAAATGTCCCGGGAGACGAGTTTTGCGCAAGCAAACTGTTTGAGTCTCAAGGGACATATTCTTTTCGTTTATATCAATTATTCTTACTGAGGTAATAGAGAATCCACAAAAATTTCGGGGTCGAAATCTACGAGGTCTTCGGCGCTTTCACCAAGGCCGGCGAGGAAGATCGGGGCTTTGGTGGAATGCGCTACTGCGATTGCTACGCCACCCTTTGCACTTCCGTCGAGTTTTGTAATACCGATACCGGAGAGTTTTACCGCTTTACTGAATACTTCCGCCTGGATAACAGCATTCTGGCCGGTCGTTGCATCGATGATCAGAAGTGCCTGCGTATTGGCAGACGGTGCTTCTCTTTCGATAACACGGCAGATCTTACTGAGCTCGTCCATCAGATTCTGCTTGTTATGAAGTCTTCCTGCCGTATCGATGATCAGGACATCGGCTCTTCTGGCGATCGCGGAGTGGACCGCATCATAGCATACAGCCGCCGGATCGGAACCTTCTTCATGGGAAATAACGTGGGTATCTGTCATATCGCCCCAGGCAGTAAGCTGCTCGATCGCCGCTGCACGGAAAGTATCCGCTGCAGCAAGCATGACTTTCTTTCCCTGATTCTTATAGCGGAGGCAGAGCTTACCTGCCGTGGTCGTTTTACCTGTACCGTTTACTCCTACCATCAGAATGATATTGAGGTTATTGTCTTCGATGTCCAGCGTCTTTTTCTCGCCAAGGATATCCAGCATCTTGGCACGAACGACACGGATAACGGAATCTTTGCTGTCATCACCGGTCTTCTTGATCGAATCTCGGACTTCATCCATGATCTCCAGACTTGCGCCTACGCCGCAGTCCGCCTGTACCAGAAGAGCTTCAAGATCATCCAGCATATCTTCATCAAAACGTCCCATAGAAGCGGAGATCTTCGTGATACCTTCCGCCACGAAGTTTCTTGTCTTTTGAAGACCTCTCTTAAAAATATCAAATAAACCCATATGGCTCTCCTTAATTATTCAGTTATTTCATTATACCATTTACCTTATGCTACAAAAGCAAGCTTATGTTTCGCTCAGACGCATCGAAAGGATCTTGGAAATACCTCTCTCCTGCATCGTTACACCATACATACGGTCACATGCTTCCATCGTACCCTTTCTGTGGGTAACAAGGATAAACTGTGACTTCACGCAGTAGCGGCGCACGAAATCGGTAAAACGGTTTACGTTCGCATCATCGAGCGCTGCTTCGACCTCGTCGAGAACGCAGAACGGAGAAGGACGGAGCTGTAGGATCGCAAACAGAAGCGCGATCGCTGTAAGGCATCGTTCACCACCTGAAAGAAGCGACAGGCTCTGCAGTTTCTTTCCCGGAGGCTGGGCCTTGATGTCGATACCGCAGTTCAGGACATCCTCCTCATTTTCCAGAAGGATCTCCGCAGTACCACCATTAAACAGATCGGAGAATACCGTCTTAAAGTTCTCATTGATCTGCGTGAAATGATCCATAAACTGCTGTTTCATTTCACGGATGAGATCTTCGATGACCTTACCGAGATCTGCCTTTGCCTTTTCGATATCATCTCTCTGGGCACACATAAACTCATAACGCTCATTGATCTTCTGGTATTCTTCGACAGCATTCACGTTTACGGCACCGATCTCTTTGATCTTACCGCGAAGTTCATTGATGCGTTTCTGCATGCTGCTTAAGTTCTCGATCTCGATCCTGTATTCCGCTGCATTGTCATACGTAAGTTCATGGTTCTCCCACAGTCTGTTCTTGCAGTCGTCTACCTCCAGCTCATATCGTTCAAACTTGCTGTCCAGTTTTGCCTGCTCAGTCTGAAGAGAACTCAGTTTCTGTGTTGCCGCAGTGACATTATCGATAAATCCTGTAAGGCGTCCTTCCAGTTCTTCTTTCTCTTGGAGGATCGTACGGATCTTCTGCTCAAACTTCTCATCTTCGAGCTTGAGGCCTTCTTTAAAGTTCGCCTGCTCCTCGAAGTCTTTCTTTATCTTCTCGACATCGGCTTTTGCCTGTTCACATTCTTTCTTCAGGCGTTCCGAGTCTTCTTTCTTCTTATTCTTTTCTTTCTCGAACATACCGATCTTTTCCGTGGTTGCCGAGATCGTACCGTTTACGCCCTCGATACGGACACGAAGATCACTGATCTGTGCACGCATTTTCTCAAGATCAAGCTGTTCCTGTTCGACTTTATCCGAAGAAGTATTCACCTTCTCCTTGAGGTCAGCGATCTCATCTTCTCTTTCCGTGATCACCAGCTTCGCTTCTTCGAGATCCTTGGAAGAAGAAAGTTTCGCCGCAGAGATCGTCTCCAGTTCTTTTTCCACCGAAGAAATACGTTCCAGTGCTTTTTTATAGTCATCGTCGGCTGTTTTCAAAGCGCTTTCCGCACGGATCTGATCGAGGGAACCCTTCTGGAGTTTCTCCTCCATCGCCATCTGTTCACGGGCCACATCCTTGATCTGGATCTCAAACTCCTGTCTCTGCGCCTCGATCTTCGCGATCTCACGGTTAACGGAGACTTTCTTCTTTCTCATTTCCTCGAGTTCTCTGGCTCGACCGAGGAGATTTGCCGCTTTCTTATTGATACTACCACCGGTCAGCGAACCGCCCGGATTGACCACATCACCGGAAAGAGAAACGACTCGGTACATGTATCTGGCTGCTTTTGCCATCGCAATACCATTCTCCAGCTCATCGACAACAACGATGCGGCCGAGAAGGTTATCGATAATATCACGAAGTTCCGGACGTGTGTCCACAAGTTCCGAAGCAAGCCCGATATACCCGCGGGAGCGCTTCGCATCTCTTAGGAAATTCTCCTCTAGAAGCCTCGGACGGATGGAGTCGATCGGCAGGAACGTGACACGTCCCAGATGATTCTGCTTCAGGTGATCGATAAGGTCCGATGCATCCCTGTCATTCTGGGTAACGACATTATGCACAGCATTTCCGAGTGCGATCTCGATCGCGGTTTCATATTCCTGGTCCACTTTTACGAGTTCACCGAGGATACCGATCACTTTAGAAGACAGTCTCGGATCTTTATCCGTGCTGGAAAGAAGGCGTCTTACGGATTCCTGATATCCCTCTCGGTTTTTCTCAAGGTTCTCAAGTGTCTTGATACTGAATTCGATATTTGACAGAAGGCGCTGCTTGGCTTCGCCATCCGCTGCCATCTCATCGTCTTTCTTTCTCATTTCTGCAAGTTCGATCTGCTTATCTGATACGGCAGATGCGAGTTCAGCCGTCTCGCTAAGAACACGCTTAAGATCAGTATCTAGCTGTGTTCTACGCTCCAGCGCTTCATCCCGTTCCTGCAGCATGATCATACGATCTTCGGAAAGTGATTTAATTCTGGCTTCCTTGACCATCATGTCACCCGAAAGATTGGAGACCATTTCACGGGTCTCAAAGAGTTCTTCTGTGAGCACATCGATCTTACGGCGGAGTTCAGTCTGTTTTGCCTGGTTTCCGGCCATTTTATCCATTAATGCCTTGTGAGATTCTTCGACGGCAGTAAGTTCATTGGCAAGATTCTCTTTTTCCTGCTTCATCTTGCCGATCTGCTCATTCGCCTCGGCGATATCATTATCAAGGCGCTCAATCTCCTGCGCCTGCTCATCATCCGAGCCTTCTGCGGATTTAATGCGGAGAAGCAGCTGGTCATGGCGCTCTTTGAGAAGGAGCATCTGGCTGTTGATCTCATGGATCTGCTCAGTGATATCAGATCTTTCCTGTCTGGTATTCTCTATTTCTTCTTCGAGCTGGGCGGATCTTTCCGTCAGTTCGCGGTTTTCCGAACGGATCTTGAGAACGAGATTCTCCTGTTCCTCGATCGCTTTTTTCAGAGAAGCACGCTCTTCCGCGCTGCCATCGAGAAACACTTTATTTCTGTCGATCATATGCAGGATAACGGCGATATCGTCCTTTTTCCACTCATCGTAGTACTGATGGTATTTCTTCGCCTTTTCCGCCTGCTCAGACAGCGGTCCGATCTGATTATTCAATTCCTCGAGGATATCATTGATACGAACGAGATTCTGTTCCGCAGAATTCAGTTTTCGTTCTGCTTCTTCTTTTCTCGTCTTGAATTTGACGATACCGGATGCCTCTTCCAGTACTTTTCTACGGTCTTCGGACTTGGTGGAAAGGATATCATCGACGCGGCCCTGTCCGATGATCGAATAACCGTCTTTTCCTAGACCGGTATCCATAAACAGCTGAAGGATATCCTTCATTCTGCAGTTCACATGGTTGATCTGATACTCACTTTCACCGCTTCTATATAGTCTTCTGGTGATCTGAACCTCATAAAACTCGATCGGTAGGATTCCGTCCGAGTTATCTATGGTCATGGAAACCTCTGCGAAGTTCATCGCACGGCGGCTCTGTGTACCATTAAAGATAACATCTTCCATTTTGGATCCACGAAGTGTCTTAACGCTCTGCTCGCCAAGGACCCAGCGGATCGCATCGGTAACATTACTCTTACCGCTGCCGTTAGGGCCGACGATAGCTGTCATTCCCTTGTCAAACTCGATCAGAGTGTACTCAGGGAACGATTTAAATCCTTGGATTTCAAGCTTTTTCAGATGCATGGATCGTCTCGTTTCGATTTATTAGAGGTATATTATATCACAACAGATGGTTTTTCGAGCAAATGTCACTGTTTCCAGAGCGTAAGAGCCAGTCTGGAGGCTTCCTGCTCCGCCTGTTTCTTGCTTCTGCCTTCTGCCCGGACGATCTCCTGTCCGTCAATTAATACTGCAACCTCGAATATACGGTCGTGAACGGGTCCTTCTTCCTTTACCACATTGAAAAGCACCTGATGGCTTTCATGTTTCGTCTGTGCTTTTTCAAGAAGACGGCTCTTATAGTCGAATATCAGCCCACCGCTAAGTGCCTGTGAAATATAAGGAGACAGGCAGGAAAGAACAACTTTCTTCGCTGCCTCGAAGCCGCCATCCAAGTAGATCGCAGCAAAGAGAGATTCCATCGTATCTGCAAGAGTGGAGATCTTCTGACGTCCGCCTGTTCCTTCTTCGCCTTTACCGAGGAACAGAAGCGACCCGATCTCAAGCTTTTCCGCTTCCTTGGCAAGTGTCTTCTCACATACCACAAGAGCCCTGGTCTTCGAGAGTTTTCCCTCATCCCAATCGAATTTCTGTTTATACATCTCTTCGCCGACAATAAAGTCGAGGATCGCGTCACCTAGAAACTCCAGACGCTGATTAGAAACGACGCCGTTCTTTCTATGTTCATAGGCATAGGTGGAGTGGGTAAGCGCCAAAAGAAGGAACTCCTTATCCTTAAAGGAATAAGAGATCTTCTGTTCAAGCTTTTCGTGTTCAGATGAATAAACTCTTTCCATACCACATTCCCGCCCGTTAATGATAACAGTATAACAAAATAAGAAAGGACTGTCTCATAAAATGAAACAGTCCCCTTTGCTTTTACAAGTAAGATCGATTACATCTTGCTCTTGATGAACTCTACTGCATCACCAACAGTCTTGATGCGCTCAGCTTCCTCGTCCGGAATAGAAATGTTGAATTCCTGCTCCATAGCCATAACGAGTTCTACCATATCGAGAGAATCTGCATTCAGATCATCAACGAAAAGGGAATCCATCTGTACGCTATCTTCGGAAATATTGAGCTGATCTACAAGAATAGACTTTACGCTTTCAAATACATTATCAGATGACATATTAAAATCCTCCTGTCAAAACGTCATACGCAATCTTCATATATGTTTTTATCCGAAGAGTAATGAATTGTCAATACATAAAACACATAAAAAACGTAAATATTTTGAAAATCAAACCATTATTTATCTTCTTTGAAATACTCCAGATTTTTTAAGATATAATCCATACCCGAAATAATGGTCATAATGACGCAGATGATAAGCAGGATATTTCCCACCAGCTGTACGTTATCCGTGATATCGGAGAGTGTCCATGAATCGTTTGCCGCATGGAAGATCTTAATAAGGATCGTCTCAAACATCAGATACGAGATCGCGATCATCTGAGTGACCGTCTTGATCTTTCCGATCATCTTCGCGGCCATAACTACGCCCTTCGAACTTGCAAGCATACGCATACCCGTAACGGCAAATTCACGAAGCACGATGATGCATACCCATACAGATGAAATACGGTTAAGATCTACAAAAGCAATTAAAACGGAGATGACCAGCATCTTATCGGCAAGGGAATCCAGAAATTTGCCAAGATTCGTGATCAAGTTATACTTTCTGGCGATCTTTCCGTCGAGAAGATCGGTAAACGAGGCTATAACAAAAAGAATAGCAGCAACGATCATTCCATTTTCGCAGATAAAGCTGTTCCAGCCTTCCGGCGCAAAAGAACCGATATGGATCGGAAGCATAAACAGAATAATAAACGGAACAAGGATGATCCTTGCAAGTGATAATTTATTGGGCAGATTCATCTTCAGTAACTCCTGTCAGATCATAAGGCGTACATTCCAGTATCTTCACCGATACTGTGTCTCCGCTTTCCAGCGGCCGGTTCGTCGAAGCCACATAGATCAGAGGATCTACTTCAGGTGCTTCTCCGTAGGAACGCCCCAAGTAGAATATACCATCTTGAGAAGCAGAATCAATAGTCACTTTAACGATTTTACCTACTCGCGCCTCGTTATACGCCAGCGAGATCTGCTGCTGAAGTTCCATCACTCTTTCATATCTGCGCTGGGAGACATCTTTGCGGACACGGGGATGCATGTTATACCCGAGCGTATTCTCTTCCGGCGAGTATATGAAGCAGCCGAGGCACTGGAAACGCCAGATCTTCAGGTTCTTAAGAAGGTTTTCGAAGTTCTCCTTCTTCTCTCCCGGGAATCCTACCATCACTGTGGAACGGATCACGATATCCGGCATCGCCGTACGGAGCTTATTCAGTGTCTTTGTGATAGACGCAACGGTATCTTTTCTTCTCATCTTCTTTAAGACTTCATCATCTCCATGCTGCACCGGAATATCCAGGTAGTGATAGACTTTCGGATTGGAAGCCATTTCAGAGATCAGGGCATCATCAATACCATCGATATATGCATACATAATACGGATGGACCCGATCCCTTTGATTTTACTTAGTTTATTTAGAAGTTCCGGCAGGCAGCGTTTCCCGTAAAGATCTTTTCCATATCCTGTTGTGTCCTGCGCAGCAAGAATAATCTCGGAATAGCCGTGAGACGCGAGGATCTTCGCTTCCTCAAGAACTTCCTCCATCGGACGGGAGACATACTTGCCGCGAATTCTCGGTATCGCACAAAATGCACAGCCATTGGAGCATCCTTCAGCGATCTTCAGCCAGGCGTACGATTTTGTGGAAACTTCACGATCCACGCGCATATGTTTAAGGCTGCCGGGTTTTCCGATATAATCTTTCCATTCAAAATCATCTTTTTGGAACAGCTTATCCAGTACTTCAGAAACATCCTGATAATGGGAAGTTCCCATGACAGCATCTACTTCCGGCAGGCTTTTTCGGATCTCATCCGGATATCTCTGTGCAAGACATCCGGCGGCAATGATGTATTTCAGTTTCTTTCGCGGACCTTTAAGACGGGCGACATCCAGGATCGTGTCGATAGCTTCTTTCTTCGCGCTTTCAATAAAACCACATGTATTGATGATCACTGCTTCCGCCTGGGAAAGATCATCCACCATTTCATACCCATCATTTTTCAGGATGGAAGTCATACACTCCGCGTCAACTAAGTTCTTGGAGCATCCGAGAGTGATCATGGAAACCTTGTGTTTGATATTCATACCTACCAGTCCGATCTTATAAACTAAAGGTTATTCTACATCATCCACGATTTTTCGGAAAGATGCCAGTGCAAGTGAGGAAGAATATCCCCTGCTTTCAAGGTATCTTACTGCTTTTACTAATTCTTTCTTAGCAGCTTTCGGATCGGAAGAAAAGCTCTCCGGCGGGAAACGGTCGGAAATTACTTCCATAATGGTATTTTCATCCGCATACTCATCACGGGAAAGAACTTCATGAATAGTAGCATCAGGGATCCCGGATGCTTCCAGACGGGCACGCAGTTTCGCTCTGCCTTCACTGTTCCGTCCGGATCTGCTTCGCAGGACCTTAAGAGCATATCTCATATCATCGATATACTTATCTTCGATCAGCTGTGCGATCACTTCTTCGATCACATCCGCATCATAGCCCTTATCAGATAAGAATTCACGGATCTTCCCCGAAGAAGAAATGGCGATGCCAATATGGGCGATCGCCTTATTTCTTGCTTCACTATATTGTAAATCCTGCATCATAACGATCAGATATCGATACCGAGGAACTCTTCCTCATCTTCGTCAGCAGAGTCAGCCGCCTGAGCGTCTTCCGCAACTTCTTTACCGGCAAGAAGCGCTCTGATCTTCTCTTCGATCTCATCACGGACTTCCGGATGCTCTTTAAGATACGTTTTTGCATTATCTTTACCCTGACCGATCTTCTGTCCGTTATAAGCGAACCAGGAACCGCTCTTCTCCATAATATCTTTATCAACTGCAAGGTCGATGATGCATCCTTCTCTGGAAATACCCTCACCGTACATGATATCGAATTCCGCTTCGCGGAAAGGCGGAGCAACCTTATTCTTAACGACCTTAACACGTGTATGGTTGCCGATCACTTCACCGCCATTTCTGAGGGACTCGACACGGCGAACATCGAGACGGACGGAGGAATAGAACTTCAGCGCACGGCCGCCAGGTGTTGTCTCCGGGTTTCCGAACATGACACCAACTTTCTCACGAAGCTGGTTGATGAAAATACATACAGTACTGGATTTGCTGATAATACCGGCAAGTTTTCGGAGCGCCTGAGACATAAGACGAGCCTGAAGACCAACATGGGAATCACCCATCTCACCATCGATCTCCGCCTTCGGAACCAAAGCGGCAACGGAGTCAATTACAACAACATCCACAGCACCGGAACGGACAAGTGCCTCGGTGATCTCTAATGCCTGCTCACCGGTATCCGGCTGGGATACGATCAGCTCATCTATATTCACGCCGATCTTCGCGGCGTATACAGGATCAAGCGCATGCTCAGCATCGATAAATGCTGCAGTTCCACCCTGCTTCTGTGACTCGGCAACAACATGGAGTGCAACAGTTGTTTTACCGGAAGATTCAGGTCCATAGATCTCGATGATTCTTCCCTTCGGAAGTCCTCCGACACCAAGAGCAATATCAAGAGTCAGCGCGCCGGTCGGAACAACATCAACGACCATACCGGTCTGTTCGCCAAGACGCATGACTGCACCTTTACCAAACTGTTTTTCTATCTGCATCAGAGCTGCGTCTAACGCCTTAGCTCTCTCACTATCTACTTTTTTGGAAACATCCTGTGTGGATTTATTGGAATCTTTTTTCGCCATAATTTCCTCCTTGCCGAACATTCGTTCCATCGACTTTTATCTTAACAATACAATATCACAACGTCAATAGTTTTTCAGAACATTTTTTCGACAAAAACTGTCAAAAGGTGTTCATTTCGTCTTTTTAGACCAAATATGTTAATTTGCCGCCTGCTTCTTCTTAAAGAATCTTCTGATATAGCGATTATATGCTGTCTGAAGTTCTTCCATCTTAAGAGCAAAGGCCATACCGAAGTAGATCATAAAGCCAAGGAGGCAGCGGCCGCCAAACCATGCGATCTGCATGATCTTTCTGGTCGGATGATACGGAACAAGACTTATAAGATAAAGGCCGATGATCAGACATGCAAAACAAATAACGGACTTGATCAGGAATGCCCTCATTCTTCTAGGTGCCAGTTTCTTATTCAGTTTACTGTAAACAACTGTAAGTAAAAGCATGCGGACGAGGCAGGAGATCGAATAGGAGATCGTCAGGCACATCGCGCCGCATCCAAGATTTATAAGGATAAAGCACAGCGAGAAGTTCACGACCATGGACACGATACCGGCAAACAGCGGGAATCGTGTCTGTCCGATGGCATAGAAAGCCTGATTCATAATAAAGATCACGGACTGAAGAACAATGGATGCACAGTAACCGGTCAGGAAGAGCGCTGCCATATTCGCGTTCTTATCTGTAAAATTCGCAGACCACTGAAGAAGTGTCTTAACAAGGTCGACAGGCATGATAAGGAAGATACCTGCGCATGGAACCGTCAGGAAAAGAGCATTCTTTATACTGGTCGAAAGAAGTTTGCTGGATTCCTTATAATCTTTGTTCGCATAGTGGGATGCCAGAGACGGAAGCATAACATTTCCGATACCGACGGCAAAAATACCATAAGGCAGCTGCCAGAGCATCGATGCATTACTTAGAGCATAAAAAGGACCGTCACCGAATCTGGATGCAAATGAATTCAGGATCAGGATATTGACCTGAACGATCGATGCAGAAATAAGGATCGGGATCGCAAGTTTAAACAGTCTTCGGAATTCAGGATTCGAGATATCCAGGGAAGGCTTAAAGTGTGCCATCTCTCTTCTTCCCATGAAAAGCTGGAAGATAAAGTAGATCATAGCCGCCGCCATAACACCGACACCGGTCAGATAAAGAGACTGCTCATTAGATGCACCCAGTAGGCCGATTGCAAGAAGAACACAAATATTGTAGATAACAGGGCCAAAAGCTGTCGAACCGAATTTCTTATAAGCATTTAGGACACCGATGCAAAGCGCCGCGAGCATCATAAAGAAAATCTGCGGATAAAGAGTACGGGCCATATTACCTGCAAGACGAATGACCTCTTCTCCATTTCCCTGATTAAAGACGCGATAAAGGATATTCGAAAGGATCTCACAGATGACGACAAAAGTAAGTACAAACAAACTCATCAATGTGATAAAGATGCTTACACCCTTCCATGCCTTTTTCTGCGTTTTCTGTTCGATCGCTTTTGAAAGTGTAGGAGTGATCGCGGACTGGATCGAGCCTCCGACAAGAAGAGCAAAAACGAAGTCAGGGATCAAAAATGCTGCCGTAAAGGCTTCTCTATAAGTTTCTTCAAACTTATGGGACAGAATTACGGTCCTCAAAAAGCCGGATCCCTTGGAAAGGATCAGGCCTATGATCATAATGATCGTTGAGAACGTAATACTTTTAGCCTTTGAAGCTGATGTTTGATCGGCTCTTCGCTTTAACTCGGAACTACTCATGAAAGTCTCATTCTAATCAGATTAAATGCATGTAAAACTGCTACATGACGGACACGGCTTCTGTTACCGCTGAGATGTACTTCAATAACATCCGTACCCTTCTCATCCGCAATTCCAAGATATACAAGACCAACCGGTTTAGCAGCGCTTTCACCTGTCGGGCCGGCAATACCTGTGATAGAAACGGCAATATCCGTTCCCAGAAGTTTTCTTGCACCTTCGGCCATCTCCTGCGCACATTCGCGGCTGACAGCACCAAGGTTCTCAAGAACATCATCGGAAACACCAAGAAGATTTGTCTTCACTTTATTTCCGTAAGATACAACAGAGCCCATAAATACCTGGGAAGCACCCGGAATATCAACGAACTCGGAAGATACCATTCCGGCCGTACAGCTCTCTGCAAAGCAAACTGTCTTATTCTTCTCAAGAAGAAGATCATAAGCGACCTGTTTCAGCGGACGCTCGCCGATCTCATAGATGCACTGGCCGAAGCGTTCTTTCATAACGTCGATGATCGGAGTGATCAGATCTTTCTCTTCTTCACCGTTTTCTACACGCTGTGTGACACGGAACATGCACTCGCCTTCTGCGGCGTATGGCGCGATCGTCGGATTTGTCTGTGCATCGATCAGATCGGAGATTCTCTCTGCTGCGGCGGATTCACCAATGCCGAAAAGATGAACGAATTTAGTGATAAACTTGGAATCACTCATCTTCTCAAGGATCGGACGTGCTTCATTGGTAAACATCAGAGACATTTCAGACGGCGGGCCAGGAAGCAGGACAAAGTGAACAACACGGTCCGGATCATCCTCAGTCGGGCAGGAATACTCGAACATCGCACCCGGAGCCGTACCATTATTATTCTTCAGGATCGTAGCTCCTTCCGGAAGCATCGCCTGTTTTCTGTTATTCTTCGGCATATTACGGAACAGGCGGCGGAAATACTCGGTAATGTTATTAAAGCTCTCTTCGTCAAAAACAAGTTCTTTTCCCGCGACATCAGCAGCAACACCCATGGTGATATCATCTGTTGTCGGACCAAGGCCGCCGGTAAGAATAACCAGATCAGAACGGCCGGAGCTCTCTTTTATCTGCTCGAAAAGACGGTCATAATTATCGCCTACTACGATCTGACGATAGGATGGAATACCGAGAGACGCGAGTTCACGGGCAAGAAAGCGGGAATTCGTATTCAGGGTCTGGCCCATCAGCAATTCAGTACCAACACAAATAATCTCAGCAGATTTAATACTCATATTATTTACGTCCTTTCTCGATACGTGTGAAAGCTTCGAGAGTATTCTGGAGAAGCATAGTGATCGTCATCGGTCCGACACCGCCCGGAACAGGAGTGATCGCAGATGCGATATCCACAACATCATCAAAATCGACGTCACCTCTCACCTTACCATCTTCACATCTGTTAATTCCGACATCGATGATCACGGCGCCTTCCTTAACAAAATCCCTGGTAACGAAGCCCTGCTTACCGATCGCAACGATCAGGATATCTGCCTGTTTGCAGATCTCTTTAATGTTCTTCGTTCTGGAATGAACTACTGTAACCGTCGCATTCTCATGAAGCATCAGGGATGCAACCGGCTTTCCGACGATGTTACTTCTGCCGATTACGACACAGTTCTTACCGGAAATCTCAACATTCGCATACTTCAGGAGCTCGATGCATCCCTTTGGCGTGCAGGAAACCAGACAATCTCGGCCGATAGAAAGAAGTCCCTTATTTACAGGATGGAAACCGTCCACGTCCTTCTCCGGTGCGATGGCGCAAATGACGGAAAACTCATCCATATGCTTAGGAAGCGGGAGCTGGCAGAGAATGCCGTGCACACGGTCATCTTTATTCAGCTGGTCGATCAGGTCAAGAAGTTCTTTTTCCGAAGCGGATTCAGGAAGAGAGTATCCGAAAGACTGGAATCCAACCTGTTCACAGGCCTTCTTCTTATTATTGACATAGATCGTAGAAGCCGGGTTCTCACCTACCTGAATAACAGCAAGTCCCGGCCGTTTCCCATACTGTGCCGAAAGTTCCTCTGACTCTTTTGAAATCTTCTCACGGATAAGACCGGAGAGTTCTTTTCCTGAAATAATCGTTGCGCTCATACATTATCCTTTCTTTGCTTTGATCTCCAGCCACTGCGCCGGATCGATCAGTATTTTTCTCGGTTTACTGCCTTCAAATGGTCCGATATAGCCCTTATCCGCCATACGGTCAATAAGTCTGGATGCTCTCGGATAACCGAGATTCAGTCTTCTCTGAAGGATGGAAACAGAAGCATATCCTGCCTGAAGAACTACATCAACGGCATCGTTGAAAAGTTCGTCTTCTCCGTCGTTATCGGATCCGCCGGATGATGCGGGCGAGCCGGATTTCGTCGCATTCACGATCGCTTCTGCCGTTTCCTCATCATATTGTACCGCATTATTTGCTTTTATATAACCAATGATTTCTTCAACTTCTTTATCTGTTACAAAAGCACCCTGACCTCGAACTGGTTTTGCTGCACTCTGGGGATAATACAGCATGTCGCCCTTACCGAGGAGTTTCTCCGCACCGACCATATCGAGGATCGTACGGCTGTCGACCTGGCTGGAGACCGCAAATGCGATTCTTGAAGGAATATTGGCCTTGATGACACCCGTGATGACATCTACGGAAGGACGCTGGGTCGCGATAAGAAGGTGGATACCAGCAGCACGTGCCATCGCCGTGAGTCTTGAGATAGACTCTTCTACTTCTTTCGAGGCTACCTGCATCAGGTCAGCAAGCTCATCAATAACGACCAGGATCAGAGGAAGCTCATTTTCCCCGTTCAGCCGCTGATATTCATTGTAGCCCTTAAAATCACGAACAGCAGCCTCTGCGAACTTGGCATAACGGTCAGTCATCTCACGTACTGCCCAGTTAAGTGCATTTGCAGCTTTTTTAGCATCCGTTACGACCGGACAGAGCAAATGCGGAATGCCATTATAAACAGCAAGCTCAACTACTTTCGGGTCGACCATGATCATACGGACCTGTGCCGGAGTCGCATGGCAAAGAATACTGATCAGGATCGAGTTAATACATACCGATTTACCGGATCCCGTGGAACCTGCAATTAAAAGATGCGGCATCTTGGCAAGATCGCAAAGGATCGGACTTCCCGGAATATCTTTACCAAGAGCAACCGTCAGAGGCGATTCACTATTTCTAAAAGCCGATGATTCAAGAAGATTTCCCAGATGAACCGGAGCTACCTGCTTATTCGGAACCTCGATACCAACAGCGGATTTACCCGGAATCGGAGCTTCAATACGAATACTCTGGGCTGCAAGAGCAAGCGCAATATCATCAGAGAGATTCGTAATACGGCTGACCTTGATACCCGGTGCAGGAACTACTTCAAACCGGGTGATCGCAGGTCCGCGGGTAACCTCACCGAGTTTGGTTTCGATGCCGAAACTGCGAAGAGCAGCAACAAGCTTCATTCCTTCAGCGTCCTGGCCATCAATCACATTACGTGCCGTCTGCGGCTTATCATGAGAAAGAAGATTTGTCGGTGCTTTCGCATATTTGCGGTTCGCACGGCGCGCAGGAGCGGCAGGTACAGGTGCTTTTTCATTAGTAGTACTGCCTGCCGGTTCTACAAATTCTCTATTATTCTCGACCTGGGATACCGATGGTACCAGTTCCGCCGGTTCATCAGAGGAAGTCGGTGCAGGCATGGTATTTTGCGGTACAGCCGGCTTTACAACAGGCGGCATGTCCGGTAAATCCTGAGGAACCTGGACACTTGGAGGAGTCGGAACCTGTTCCATACCATTCAAATCAGGAACACGGATCTTCGTTCCACCGCTTTCGTGATGACGATACTCCACATAGTCCTGATTCGGGCTGACTGAGGGGGCAGGAAGAACCGTTCCCGGACGCGGGGTTTCATTTTCGAGCGGCGGAAGATACTCAAAACCACCATTCGGATCCACTTCTTCTTTCTTCACAGGAGCCTTCGGATTACTAAATCCAAAGTCCACACGCGGTTCTTTGGGAACCAGAACTTTCTGTGCTTCCGGAGCAGGGTCAGTATCGTTGGTCAAGTCAAAATCAAAGACCTTCTCCCTCTCTGCCCAAGTCTCCTGATTCATTTTTACAGGTGTCCCCTCAAGATCGATAAATCCCTGAGGACCCGGAACTTCTTCAAAAGGAGAAACTGCAGGATTCTTAATGTATGACTGGATCGCACCATTGATCTGCTGGTTTCTCTGTGCCTGAAGTCTGGCGGCACGTTCTCTCTCCCGCATTGCTTTATCTGTGCGGAGTACTTCTGTCGCCTTCTGACTGGTAGTGCGGATAACTTTCGCCGTCTTTGCAGCTGTATCAGAAAGACTGATGTTAAAGATCAGCACGATCTGAGACAGAGTAAAGGCGAAAAGAATGGTCAACGCACCTGCTTTTGCAGCAATCTCACGAAGTGCTAGAGCGATCGAACCGCCGATAATTCCACCGGACAATATCAGATCACCTTCAGGTGCACCTAAAGCTTTCGGATCATTACCGATCTTCCAAAGAAGCGATAAAACCTTGGTAACCTTCACATCACCGGCAGGCGGCTCCGCGCAATATGCCTTAACATATACAGGGCTTACCGTACATACTGCAAAAATCGAGGATACACATAAAAGAAGGATCAGAACAGAACGGACACGGATCGGAGTAACATTCGGCCGTCTCTCAAGGAAATAATCGATCGATGCATATAAAAGGATCACCGGAATGAAATATGCAGCAAAGCCGATCAGACCGGTTCCGGCGCCTCGGAAGATTCTACCGAGTGCTCCTGTAACTGAAAGAGGAAGATAATAGGACAGGCCAAGAAGAACTGCTACAGCAAATAACAGAACTCCGGTAATATCATGTCTTTTTTCATTCTTTCCGGCCATCAGACACCGACCCTTCGAGCAGTTTTTAATAATGCAACCATGGTTTTGGCATCAGAGATCTCATTTGATTCAACCATAGAAATCGCCTGTTTTAACGGCATTTTAACAATTTGCAGGAATTCACCGTCATCCGGATTTCCTTCTCCATGAGAAAGACCCTGTGCCAGATAAAGATGTATAATTTCCGAACAATATCCCGGAGTCGCATACATTTCTCCCAGACTAATGACGGAAGATGCTTCCATTCCAGTTTCTTCCTTGAGTTCGCGGATCGCACACTCGCGCGGATCCTCGTCCTTTTCAAGTTTACCTGCCGGAAGCTCGAGGATTACTTTTTCATAAGGAGAACGGAACTGGCGGACAAGATAAACATTCATCTCATCATCAAGTGCAACGATCGTTGCTCCGCCGTGATGAAGCACTACTTCTCTATTCGAGATAGATCCGTCATATAATTCTACCTTTTTGAGCTCAACCCGAAAGACACGGCCCTCGAAAGCAATCTTTCTCTCTACTGTTTTTTCGGTCAGCTGCTCATCCAAGGCAGATATGTTCCCCTTTGGCTTAACCATTACCATTCTCCCCAAATTTTTTCGATTGTGCGACCGCAAGTTTGTCACAGCGGTTGTTATATTCATTATCGGCATGGCCTTTTACCTTTATCCAGGTAATAGCATGAACACCGGATAATCTGTCAAGTTCCTGCCATAGGTCCATATTACTAACGGTTTGTTTCGAACTGTTTTTCCACCCGTTACGTTTCCAAGACACAAGCCAGCCCTGCGTAAATCCATTGATAAGATACGCACTATCACTGTACAGACTGACTTTACAAGGACGATTCAGGCATTTCAATGCAGAGATCGCGGCAATTAGCTCCATCCGGTTATTGGTCGTAAGACTCTCCCCGCCGGAAATCTCTTTCTCCACGCCACGGCAGATAAGTATCGCTCCCCAGCCGCCCGGACCGGGATTTCCCGAACATGCACCATCCGTATATATATCGACAGAAATCAGTTCCGCCACGGATCACTTTCCTCCAGCGAGAGCTTTTGTCTTAAGATCAGCAGCGATTACAGCATCTTCAACAGCAGCACGGAGTCCGCCCTTCTCAAGTGCAAGAACACCTTCAATCGTTGTTCCGCCGGGAGAGCATACCTGATCCTTCAAGATAGCAGGATGCGTACCTGTCTCCACCATCAGCTTTCCGGATCCATATACTGTCATTGCCGCAATATCCAGAGCAGTTTTTCTAGGAATACCGAGTTTTACCGCAGCGTCTGCCATCGCTTCAATAAAGAGCATGACATAGGCAGGACCGGTGCCGGATACGCAGCCGATCGCATCGAGCGTCTTCTCATCACATGGAACAACGATTCCGCATGTGGAAAGAAGCTTCTCGACAAAGTCACTATTCTCTTTCTCGACATTCCGGGTGCATACAGCGCAAACACTTGCACCAACCAGAGCCGGAGTATTCGGCATAACACGGACTATAGAAGATCCTTCATTCAGAAGGTTTTCGATGCGGTCAAGAGTTACCGAAGCTGCAATGGAGATCACCACAGCGCCACTCTTAATATTCGCAGAAAGTGAACGAACTGTCTGATCAAAGACCTGCGGTTTAACCGCAAGAAGAATATAATCCGCATCCTGAACAGCTTTGGAAGCATCTGTATAGGGCTGGCAGCCGGTCTCAGATGCAAGCTCCGTCACCTTTTTCTCATCAATATCACAAAGGCGGACATCTTTCGGAGTCAATATGCCATTCTTAATAAATCCGCCTACGAGAGCCCGTCCCATATTACCGGTTCCGATAACCGAAAAAATCATGTAAAAACACCTCTTTTGCCACTTTTTTCCTATTTTATAAAATCATAACATTCTACTTGACATCATGCAAACACTTGAGTAAACTAATGCATGTTGTTTATCAAACAACACCGCCTATATTCTTAGGGGAGTGGCTCAATGGTAGAGCAGCGGTCTCCAAAACCGCTGGTTGCATGTTCGAATCGTGTCTCCCCTGCCAAAGGGACTGTCATCAAAACAGTCCCTTTTTTCATACAAAAGAACTGCCACCGCAAATTGCAGTGGCAGTTCGTGTTTTCAGATATTAAACTGTTCAGTTGCTGTACGGTGCTGCGAAATTAAAAGTATCCGCTTCTTCTACAGGAACTACATCCATTACAAAAGATCTCTGACCATCGATTTCCTCGATTCGGATAGAATATGCCAGATGCCCATCTTTTACCATCTTCGGAGTCTTATCCGCAGAATTAAAGTACTCCAGGAAAGTGTTCTGCACCTTCTTAAGACAGGTATCGCTATCTGTTCCGGAATAGAGGGACTGCATAAACGCACCATAAATAATCGCGTAAACATCGATCTCGGCATCGTTTTCCATTTCCAGCGGAGCATAGAAACGGATCCAGCGCATGAAGTGATCGCCTTTGTTCTCACAGCCGACGATACTAACATTTACGACCGGCCAGTCCTGACTGATAGAGCCGATACTTGCGTTGTCGAAGAAACGGTACTTAGTATTTGTGCTGGACGGAATAGGTGTCGGAACCGGTGTGGGTGTAGCCTGTACTGTTGTTTCGGCGGCAGGCTGCGCGGAAGCTTCCTGATAAGGTTCACCGGCATAATGGACACCTCTGAACTGGAAAGCGAACTGCAGTAACACGTCAGCATAAAGCGGTGTGGAGTAATACAGGGCACGGAAAGAACGCTCGGTCATACGAAGGTTCGGCTCCTGATACATCTTCGTTGCGAAAACGAATTTATCCGCTTCCTTAGAAGGAACAATATCCATGACGAAATACTGCGTTCCATCGATCTGTGCTTTTGAAACAGAATAGGCAAGATCACCATCTTTGACCATAACAGCTGTTTCTGTCGATGCCTGAGACTGGCTATACGCATTCTTCACCTTATCCAGGCACACTTCACTTCTTTCATCCGTGTAGAATGCCTGAAGGAAAGCAGAATAAACGACATAATATACCTGAAGATCCGAGTCATCCTTCATTGGCGCGAAGAAACGCATGTTTTTCAGGTAGTTATTATCTTTGCACTCACAGCCGGAAACGAAAACAGGTTCCTGGATGCCCTCACGGACACGTCCGGAAACAACAAAATCGAAATAACGGTATTTCGAGGTCTTCACAGCCGTTGTTGCCGCGGGTTCCGTAGAATTGTCCGGGGAAGACGCAAGAGCTGCAATCTCTTCTTCATCACGGTAAGAAGGTTCAGGACAATCAAAGCCCATCTGGAAGATGCTGCCATAGATCTTTGAACCGCGATACTGTTTAAAGAACATATTCAGGGTGATCTTCAGGTTAGGCTCCTGATTGGAAGCCCGGTAAAGCCAGATACCACCGCCGATAAGCGCTGCAATTGCAAGAACAATACCAACAAGTGCGACTGCATCGAGTTTTTTCTGTTTCTTTTTCTTCGAATTCTTCTTTTCTGTCTGCTGCTTCTTCTCGGATTTTGAAGTACTGTCTTTCTGCTTTTTCTCTTTGGAAGATTCCATTTCTTCCGCGAGTTCCTCAACCTTTTCGAGCGAAAGATCACGTTCTGCCGCACGCTTCTCGTAAAACTCATTTATTTCTTCCGATTCAGAAGAATCATCCTTGGAATCTTCTTTCTCTTCAGGTTCTACCTTTTCAGAATTTTCCTCAGCAGCTTCTTCCTTTTCAGGTTCTTCTTTTTCAGACTCTTCCTTATCTTTTTTACTTTTATCGTCTTCATCCGAAGTCTTATAATCTTTCGTATCGTTTTTTCCCGGGATAACTTCCTCGATCTCTTCATCAAGGCCCATTCCGGCAAGTTTGACCGTAAGATTCTTCAGATCAACTTCTGGTGACTCATTGTCATTTTCTAAAAACTTAGCCATATGTATATCCTTCCATAAAAGCGCTAAAAAAATGATACCATGAATTCAAAAATGCGCAACCTTTTGCCCGAATGTTCTTGTCATCAAGCTATTTGTTCGATACGATAAAAACAGAAAACAAAGGGGGGTGTTCCCATGGGAGATCGGAAACACTGTTTGATAACAGGCGGTTCCAGAGGAATCGGCGCAGCAACAGCATACCGCTTTGCCGAAGCAGGATACAAAGTCACGTTCTTTTACCGCTCTGATGATGATTCTGCCGAGTATACCCGTCAGAAGATCCACAATATTACATATGATGTACTTGCTTATAAAGTCGATGTACGGGATCTTGATGCTGTTGAATCAGCTGTAAAAGAAGCCGTTGAAACTTTCGGTCCGGTCGATGTTCTTGTAAATAACGCAGGGGTATCCAGAATAGAGCTTTTCACAAAAACCACCCCTTCTGAGTGGAACCGCATTATGGACACCAATATCGGAGGCCTATATAATCTGACGCATACTATTCTTCCCTCCATGATCTCCCGTCACAGCGGAAGTATCGTCACAGTATCCTCCATGTGGGGAGTCTGCGGAGCCTCCTGTGAAGTCTGCTACTCCACGTCTAAGGCCGCCATTATAGGTTTTACAAAAGCACTTGCCCAGGAAGTCGGTCCTTCGAATATTCGTGTAAACTGTGTCGCGCCGGGAGTAATCGACACCGAAATGAATTCTGAACTGGATGATGAGACCCGCGAAGCATTATGCGAAGAGACTCCGCTATGCAGGATCGGCACCCCCGAAGAGGTCGCCGATGCCATCTTCTATCTGGCCGGGGATACTTCTTCTTTCATCACCGGTCAGGTTCTCGGAGTGAACGGCGGATACATCACCTGATGAAAACCGTAACATAAGAAAAAGGACTTCCATAAGGAAGTCCTTTTTTATTCATCTAAGTCTCATCAATGCAGGAAAGCTTTTCCTAAAATGAATCCGTAGAAGATCTCACAGAAGGTAAACAGCGCACAAGTCATAACTACAAAACGCATGGCATGCTTCTGGGATCCCTTTGGCTTCAGATTATCGAAGAAATAGTCATATAGGCAAACGATGAAAAAGACTAATCCGAATGTTTTCAGTATCGGAGAAATATTGATCAGTGCAGAGGACTGGGAGTGATAGTAGATCGCTGTCCAGATCCAGGAAACTAGGTTCAAAATCGAATATGGGAAAAGACTTAGACCGATCCATGATACTGTAGACAGGAAATCAACTCTTTTCACTTTGAAAAGCCCATATGCAAAGAATACAAACAGAACCATCGTACCGAAAGCGAAGAAATCAACAAAAACGGTAATAATACTGCGCCAGAATCCGAATCCGCCGGACTTTGTCACCAATCCGGCAAAATATCTGGAATCCGTGTTCGGCCAGAATCCTGTGAGAAGATTAAAGAATGCAGCATTCTCTTTAAAGATCCAGCACGAAAGCAGATTGATGGCAAGAATAAAAGCCGGGAAAGTCAATCCAAGCAAGAAGTTATCACCTGTTGCGCGGTCAGTACAGGAATTGATCGGATCCTTAAGAAATCCGGTCAAAAAACCACCAATATCATATCCGAAGGCTCCGGTCGACTTCATTTTCGGCTGCGCAGAAGCGGAAGCGGAACGAGATGCACTCGGATGTGGCTGCGGCTGCGGCTGCGAAATCAGTTCTCTTGACTGAGCTGTGGGAGTCGCAACTGTAGCAGGCTTTTTCACAAAATCATTCGACTTGCCACAGATCGGGCATTCTTGCTTATCATCTGAATACTGCTGACCACATCTAGAACAAAACATGTGACTACCCCCGTTTTTTTATTAAAAAAATGGTCGGAGTGACCTGACTTGAACAGGCGACCTCTTGCACCCCAAGCAAGCACTCTAGCCAGCTGAGCTACACCCCGACGCTCTTTAAATTCTAACACAACAAGGATAACTGTCAATAAAATACAAACAAATTAAAGCAGGAATGCAGGCATCTTCGACAGAATTATCCGTAGATAAAAAAGGGACTGTTCCGATGGAACAGTCCCTGAAATCTTAGATTTATCCGATTGTTCAGAATCAGAATTCACGGGAACGGGAACCCGGGTGCGGAGTAGTATCTTCCTGAGTATTCTCAGAAAAATCTCTTCTCTGACGCTTCTCGAAACGATCACCGTGACCTCTTCTCTCACGATTCGGACGATCAGATCTTCTCGGAGCGCTCTCCTCTTCTACGAAACCTTCCGGCTTCTCCATGCAGTCACGCATAGAAAGGTTATAACGACCCTGGCTATCAACCTCAAGAAGCTTGACCTTAACAACATCGCCTTCCTTGACTGCATCTTCCACATTCTCTACGCGGCCCCAAGCCATCTTGGAGATGTGAACGAGACCTTCCTTACCGGGCAGGAACTCAACGAAAGCACCGAACTGCATCAGTCTGGTAACTACACCTTCGTACTCAAGTCCGACTTCCGGATCAGCTACGATACCCTTAATGATAGACATTGCCTTTGCAGCTGCTTCCTGATCCGGAGTAGCAATATGCAGGATACCGTCATCATTGATGTCGATCTGAGCACCTGTATCAGCGATGATCTTGTTGATAACCTTTCCGCCTGTACCGATGACTTCACGGATCTTATCCACCGGGATCTGCATGGTGATGATTCTCGGAGCATACTTGCTAAGTTCAGCACGCGGTGCAGAAATTCTCGGGAGAAGAACTTCATTGATGATCTGCTTTCTACCCTTCTGAGTCAGTTCGAAAGCCTTACGGATGATGTCGAGGGAAAGACCATCGACCTTAATATCTACCTGAATGGATGTGATACCGTCTTCAGTACCTGCAACCTTAAAGTCCATATCACCGAAGAAGTCCTCGATGCCCTGGATGTCCATGAATACGAGGAAGTCATTCTCATCTTCTTCGTTCACGATAAGACCTGTAGAAATACCAGCTACCGGCTTTTTGATCGGAACGCCTGCATCCATAAGAGCCAGTGTGCTTGCGCAAACAGAACCCTGGGATGTAGAACCGTTAGACATCAGGATCTCAGAAACTGTACGGATCGCATACGGGAATTCTTCCTCAGAAGGAAGTACCGGAACAAGGGATCTCTCTGCAAGAGCACCGTGACCGATCTCACGACGTCCCGGAGAACGGGAAGCCTTCGCCTCGCCAACGGAGTAACCCGGCATGTTGTAGTAGTGCATGTAACGCTTGGATACTTCATTATCCAGACCATCGATCGTCTGAGAATAAGAAAGCGGAGCAAGAGTACATGTAGTCATAACCTGTGTCTGTCCACGCTGGAAGAGACCGGAACCGTGAACACGCGGCAGAAGTCCTACATCGCAGGACAGCGGACGGATCTCATCAAGGCGGCGGCCGTCAACACGGACATGCTCCTTGAAAAGATAGTTACGTACGACCTTCTTCTCGAGCTTATAAACAGCATCTGCAAGATACGGCAGATACTCTTCGTTCTGCTCTGTCAGATAAGCCTCGATCTCTTTAGTAAGAGCATCGATGTTCTCATCACGAACGGACTTATCTACAGCGAGAACAGCCTGACGCATCTTCTCCCATGCAAAGTCCTTGACCAGTGTGAATACTTCTTCCGGAACATCTGCGGACTCGTATGTGAACTTCTCTTTACCGATCTCAGCAACGATGCTGTTGATGAATTTAACGATCTCCTTGATGGACTCATGACCGATTGCAATAGCCTCGAGCATTGTCTCATCCGGAACTTCGTTCGCACCAGCCTCAACCATGCAGATCTTCTTTGCAGTACCTGCAAGAGTAACATACATGCGGCTCTCTTTTCTCTGCTCTTCAGTCGGGTTGATGATAACATCATCACCGATTAGGCCGAGAACAACACCACCTACCGGGCCATTCCACGGAATATCGGAAATAGCGATCGCAATGGATGTACCGATCATAGCAGCGATCTCAGGAGAGCAATCCTGGTCAACAGACATTACCATGTTGGAAACAACAACGTCATTTCTCAGATCCTTCGGGAACAGCGGACGGATCGGACGGTCGATAACACGGGAAGTAAGGATCGCCTTCTCAGAAGGACGGCCTTCTCTCTTGATGTAACCACCCGGGATCTTACCTACTGCATACATCTTCTCTTCGTAATCTACAGACAGCGGGAAGAAATCAACGCCTTCACGAGGTGTCTTAGAAGCTGTTACTGTAGAAAGGATCGCTGTCTCACCATAACGGATAAGACATGCACCATTTGTAAACTGAGCCAGTTTTCCTGTTTCAACAACGAGCGGACGGCCGGCAAGTTCGGTTTTGAAAATCTTTTCCATAAAAACCTCCATACTATTTCTATAAGGAGGTAGCTTGTAGATTCATACTCCGTGCGAGACGGGATATCAATCTACCCACTACACCCCTTAAAACTATATTTGCGCGCATAATTACGCAACATATCTATATTATAGATAATAAAGAAAGAAATCAAGCAAATTGCTGAAAATCAGAAATAAAAAGGCTGTTCCATAAGGAACAGCCTTCTTCATGTTCTTCTTAAGTTCATTACTTTCTGATGTTCAGACGAGCAATGATAGAACGGTAACGCTCGATGTCGATGCGTGCGAGATAGTCAAGAAGACCTCTTCTCTGACCTACCAGCATCAGAAGACCACGACGGGAGTGGTGATCGTTCGGGTGAGCCTTCAGGTGCTCAGTAAGATGATTGATTCTTGCAGAAAGAATCGCGATCTGTACCTCAGGAGAACCTGTGTCGCCCTCTTTGAGCGCATACTCTTTGATGATCTCAGCTTTGTTAATCTGTCCCATTGTTCTTTACCTCCATAGTCCTGTAGCAAAGTAAGTGGTCGGAACCTTCCACAAACTGTGTCCACGGAAAAATACTCGCGTATGATAACACATCAGAAAAAACTTGTAAATACTTACGGGCACAAAATCCTTATATATCTTGAACTTTCAGCGTAAAGGATCGAATCGACCATCTTCTTAAGCTCTTCTTCCGCGTAAGGTGCCCGAAGCGATTCTATACCTCGCCAGGTATTTCTTCCACTGGTCTTAGATAGATACATCGCCTGGTCAGCAAGCTTTACATAATCCTGTACACTAATGACCGTAGGTCGCTCAGGAATAAGCGGGAATGGCGTGTATCCGATACTGCAGGTTACAGGGCGGTTCTTGGAACCCTGACCGGTGATCCTGACGTCATGTTCAAATAGAGCACGGACATATTCAGCAAACTCTTCCATACTTTCAGGATACTTCAGACAAACAACAAGAAGAAATTCTTCACCGCCGTTTCTGACAACTACACCCTTATTGGCAACAGCCTTCTTTAGCGTTTTACCGACTAATGCCAGGATCTCATCTCCGAACTGATGTCCGAACTCGTCATTGATCCTCTTAAAATGATCGATATCGATCATGAAAATGGCATATGATCTGTCCCCGTATGTTTTATGGGAACCGGAAAACTTGATATCGCACATCATTTCCGTCTTCAGCATCGTGGAAAGCTCCTGATGGAAATACTTCCTGTTAAAGCAGGCGGTCGTCTCATCATAATACTTCTCGTTACCTGCAAGGTTAATATACTGATCGATCGAGTCCACCCATGTTCCGGTCTTCTCTACGGTGACAAACGGGTTGTCTTCGATCAGCTGGCGCATTTCAACCGGAAAAGCGGAAGTGGCTTTATCCGTTTTCTCCGAGATCTCACGGATGATATTCTCCGTCGGCATCATGATCAGTTTGTCATACAGCCAGACGAAAAACGTACCTACAAGGAAATCGATCAAGAGCATTCCTATAAAGATAGTAAGGAACGTCAGTCCCTGTGCCTTTGGCATTTTATGGATCGGAACAAAAACGGAATATCCCATTATGTAACTGATAAACGAGAAGAGAAAAGTTCCGACGATAATGAGAAAAATAGTGGAAACAATATAGATAAAAGTGGCAGCCTCTTTTAGTGATTTCCACTTACCTACAGCGAAAACCCCGCTAAAAAACCTTCTTATTTTCCGAAGATTATAGGCGATCGTCATCTCCATTTTCTCCCTATGCTACCATCTTATTTTTGATTATAGCATTCACTGCTTTCGTAAAATGAGAACTATCTGTAAACAATCGGGCTTTCTACGCAATATTGTGCTTCGAATATAAAGGAAAATTGTTTCTTTTCACTCTTTACTTTATCGGAAGAATGATTTAGCATTTACTAGGAATTGAAATACCATAATTTATTATAAAGGAGTGTATATTATGAATCTTTCACCACTTCAGAAAGCAAGATACGAGTATCAGCCGAAGCTTCCGGGCATGCTCAGAAACGGTATTGCTGATATATGCGTTAAAGAAGGTGCTGCTACTCAGAGCGTAGCAGATCAGGACAAGATCAAGGCTCTCTTCCCTAACACATATGGTAAGCCGGAGATCACTTTTGAAAAGGGTGCAAATACATCTGCTTCCAAGAAGCAGGTCGTTGGCGTAATCCTTTCCGGCGGACAGGCTCCGGGCGGACACAATGTTATTTCCGGTCTTTATGACGCTCTTAAGGCAACCAACAGCGAGAACGTTCTTCTCGGCTTCAAGGGCGGTCCGGACGGACTTCTTAAGAATGACTATGTAGAGTTCGACGACAAGTTCATCGATTCTTACAGAAATACAGGTGGTTTCGATATCATCGGTTCCGGCAGAACAAAGCTCGAAACTGAAGAGCAGTTCAACATCGTTGCCGAGAACGCTAAGAAGAACGGTCTTACCGCTATCGTTATCATCGGTGGCGACGACTCCAACACAAACGCTGCTACTCTTGCTGAGTATATGGCTGCTAAGAACACAGGCATCCAGGTAATCGGCTGCCCGAAGACCATCGACGGTGACCTCAAGAACGAGGATATCGAAGCATCTTTCGGTTTCGATACCGCTACAAAGACATACTCCGAGCTCATCGGTAACATCGAGCGTGATGCTAACTCCGCTAAGAAGTACTGGCACTTCATCAAGGTAATGGGACGTTCCGCTTCTCACGTTGCTCTCGAGTGCGCACTTGAGACACAGCCGAACATCTGCCTCATCGGTGAGGAAGTTGCCGCTAAGAAGATGTCTCTTGCCCAGATCACAAACTACATCGCAGATGCAGTTGAAAAACGTGGTAACAATGGCGAGAACTTCGGTGTAGCAATCATTCCGGAAGGTATCGTAGAGTTCGTTCCTGAGTTCTCTGCTCTGATCGCTGAGATCAACGAGCTGCTCGCAGGCGAAAACACAGCGAAGTTCAATGCTCTTCCTGACTGGAACGCAAAGTATGACTTCATCAAGTCCGGTCTTTCCGCTGATTCCTTCAAGGTTTTCGATATTCTCCCGCAGGGCATCCAGCAGCAGCTCTTCCTCGAGCGTGACCCGCATGGTAACGTTCAGGTTTCCCTCATCGAGTCCGAGAAGCTCTTCTCCGAGATGGTTAAGGCTGAGCTCGCTAAGAGAAAAGAAGCTGGCACATACAAGGGCAAGTTCGGTGCTCAGCACCACTTCTTCGGTTACGAAGGACGCTGCGCTTTCCCGTCCAACTTCGATGCTGACTACTGCTACTCCCTCGGTTTCAATGCTTTCATGCTGATCCAGTACGGTTTCACAGGTTACCTCTCCAAGGTTTCCAATATCTCTAAGCCGGCTGAAGAGTGGATCGCAGGCGGTATGCCGATCACAAAGATGATGAACATGGAAAGAAGAAACGGTCAGGACAAGCCGGTTATCCGTAAGGCTCTCGTTGAGCTCGACGGCAAGCCGTTCAAGTTTTTCGAAGCAAACCGTGAGAAGTGGGCTGTTGAGACCTGCTTCACCTACCCGGGTGCTATTCAGTACTACGGACCTGCTGAAGTTTGCGATCTGACAACCAGAACGCTCGCTCTTGAGCACTCCTGATCCTGAACTCGATTCAATAGATCATTCAAAAAGCGCTGTCTCCCATGAGGCAGCGCTTTTCTTATTCTTCCATCTGATCTTCTGCTATAATCAAAGCAATCAGAACCACAGGGAGAATGTTCATGACACGTATTCAGCATCCTTTTGAACCGTTATATAACGAAAACAGTAAAGTTCTGATCCTAGGTTCTTTTCCATCTGTAAAATCCAGAGAGCAACAATTCTTCTACGGACATCCACAGAACCGTTTCTGGAAAGTCATTTCCGCTCTTTTTGATGAAGACGTTCCAACAACGATACCGGAGAAAAAGCACCTGATCCTAAGCAACCATCTGGCACTCTGGGATTCGATCGCATCCTGCGAGATCACCGGATCCTCCGATGCGTCTATACGAAACGCGAAAGCAAATGATATCTCCCTGATCCTTCGGAACTGCCCAATCCAAACAATTATATGTAATGGCAGGAAATCCTACGAACTTTATCAGAAATATATCGAAAAGACGGTCAAGCGAAGCGCTATTTGTCTTCCCTCCACTAGTCCTGCGAATGCCGTGTGGACGTTGGATAAGCTGATAGATGCGTGGTCAGTGATTTTGGATTAGAGTTCAAATTCAGGAAGAGCCGTGATCTTAATGCCCTTATTCTTCGCGTACAGAGAAAGCAGCGCACTGGCATTTCCAGCGTCACCGATGAAAAGGCCAAGATTTGAATCCACATCCCAAGGTTTAACGCGAGTCCATGCATCATACCATCTTCTGCCGTTATCATCTACATACGCATCATGAAGGATCGTATTTGCTGTCCTTGCCGCCAGTGTGACATTCACCTGATCCGGCACAAGTTCAGACTCGGTAAGGAAATGCAGTAGAAAACCGGATGTACCACAGCAGATGCAGTGATTCCAGTATCCGCGGGATCTCTTCTCCGGAACTCCTGCATTGATCAGGGCCTGGTTGAACTTTCTATATCCGTCCAGATACTTCTTATCTCCTGTAACTTTATAGAGTTTTCTATAAACAACAGCGGATCCTACCGGGCCGTGGCATAGGCTCAGATAGAATACTTCATAAGCACGGCCTTCATCCGGAAGATAAATATATGGGATGATCTGTGAGTTTTCATTACGTACTGCGATTTTCTCCAGATAATTAATTCCTCGCTCCGCAAAGCGTAAATAAGTCTCATCTTTCGTTGCTTCGTAATACAGTGTCAGAAGATAGACGATACCGGCCGTACCATGCGCAAAGTTAGCAACAACACCGTTATCGGGCACTTCCGGAAAATAGTTATGCACATTCAGAAGATGCCAGTGGATCGTATCTTCATCATCCTCGATGCGAAGATCCAGGATCGAATCCAGGCTGGTCCTGGCATATGCGAGAAACTTTACGTCTCCACTGATCTTTGCGATTCGGATCCAATAAGCTACCGCACTTCCATCGCCCATATAGTCATACAGATTCTTCCAGTGGATACGAAGGCCTGAACCTGTCCCCTCTTTGATCGCCTTTTCGTAAATGTCTTCAGCGACCCTTAATGCATGATCCAGGTATCTCTTCTCCCCTGTCTTATCATGAAGAACCAAAGCCAGGAAACCTTCGCCAGAAGTACCTGTGTGAAGTCCGGGCTTAATCGAAAGCTCAGGATCGTATGTATTTATAAGGAACTCCAATCCGGCCTTTGCTTCCTCAAGATACTTCGGGTCTTTGGTTACCTCATAAAGCTGAACGAAGAAAAATCCGATACCCGAAGCTCCGGAATACAGAGTACGGTTGCTTAAGTATGTCTCCTCGACCACATCCTGCTTCTTTCCTTCCTGGCAGTTGACTGCCCAGTGACGTCCATTCTCGTCATTGACCTCATGTTTCTTGATCCAATTTGCGGTTTCGATCGCACCCTTCAGATAATCTTCATCACTCGTCGGATTAAACACATCCGGTAAAGCTATTTTTCTCATTTGATCCACCTCGTTTTCTCACTTTTGAAAAGCACTTCCATCTCACAAGAAGCGGTTTCCTTTCTTATCGAGAATGGTACTATAGCTTACCTGCTCCGTCTAATACCGTTAAATAATGGCTTGTTATAACTTTTACTTATACAACAACGACAAAAAAAGAGCGTCCGTAATGGACGCTCTTTTGAAGTTTTGAATCTTACAGAACTTACTCTTCGAGAACAGAATCCGGATAGATCTCTCTCTTGGCGTAAGTTGTGTGCAGAAGTTCGTGAGCCAGGTGTCCATTCGGAGCACCGAGGAATTCCTTGTAGATCTTATCGACCTGAGAGTTCTTATGGCTCTTACGCTGCGGCATGA
>JAEEGJ010006474.1_pt1 | contig 35050 bp, 41 predicted proteins | sample 8958761 | NCBI WGS metagenome assembly JAEEGJ01 (sample SAMN16246546, study PRJNA631951) | gut metagenome | biome: gut microbiome; feature: rumen; material: RS-attached | host: Bos | place: Iran: Karaj | collected 2018-10
CTGTTGGCATATTGAAGCTTATGTTGCTGGAAGCTTTCTTTCCACCTTTCCATTCTATAATGAATAAAACTATAAGTCCGATAGCAACAATGACATCAATGATATTCCACACAGTTCTGCCCAATCCAATTTTTGCAAATGGCTGGAATAGCAACGCTAACGTTACGAATGTCCATGTCAGTACCTCTTTTCTTTGCTTGAAATACAGAAAAGCCAGATATCCAAACACAACCATTGCTAAGAATCTAACTAGCACAAAATACCCATAGGGCATTGGCGCCAAACAGATTAGTAGGGATACTGCGAGATATAGAGGTAGGTATTTCATTAATTCCAGTCATTAATATTTGAATATGATTCCACTTCGTTTTCTATGTCATCAGGGAGGGCAGGAAAGAAATCTATGCCGGTAATTCTTTCAACTTCATCTATCGTGTTTATAAATTGGTCACGTTTCTTTGTTCCATCATTATTTCTAACAACGAAACCAATAGCTTTGGGCTTTGGATTCATACATAGAACCACCTTGAAAAAAGCTTCTGGAACAACAACTTTGTTTTCTCCAATTGTTTCATGCTCCTTGTTTAAAAGAACAGGGCCACATACGATATAAATATCACCATTTTTCTTTGCCCACTTTCTGCAATCTTGTTCAATTTTGTTCCAAAGACCACCATTCAAACTTCTATCTTGAGGGCAGATGTTTGTAAGCAAATTCGATTCCTTCATTGCTTTTTCATCCCATTTGTTATCTCCTGCAGGGCACATATGGCCTTTTGACCATCCACTCCCCTTATAATCGGCATTGGTAGCTCTTGGGATTGAAACATCTTCGTCTTCATAATAGGTGTTATCTCTTGGACAATCACCATTGACGTGTTCTGCAGTTAAATGCCATGCGACCCAATTAGGGATGAGCAGAGTAGGATTATATGATAAGCAATATCCAATCCTCTCCAATAGTATTTGATTGGTATTATCAATGCCTTGAACTAGCAGATATTGGAGCTCTAATTGTTTTGTATCTGAATCTCTATTATAATTATTTGTAGCTAAATGAGCATAGTTCCTGCTGCTTGATTTATTAGCACATGAAGCAAGTAAACCAAAACAAAGAATAAGATAAAAGAATCCCTTTTTCATAATCGTTACATTCTTTATTCTTAAAGCATCTAATGAATCAATACGTCTTCACGAATTGTCGTTACACATCTTCTCTCATTTTATTCTTTATTGCATCCAAACTATCAGCAACATTTAAAAGAAGATCTATATTCCTGTAAATATCTATATAATCCCCGATTTTTTCACCAACGTAAAAAATATCATAGTCATCGTCAAGAATCATAGGCATATGTACACTTATATTTGTACTATCAAGAGAAAAAACTACAAGGAGGTCGTGTGTCAAAGATTGTCTGTTTATCCGATATTCTCCATTATATCCAAAAGCATTATGTATAGGTCGACATGCCCAATGATACTTTTCATGCATCCCCCAACACTTAAATATATCAAACATGCTGTTTATGTTATTATCCGCAAGAATGTGCCATAATGTCGTTTCAACATTCGGGGCTGTATGATTATTAATGGAATCAATAGTCAACGATATGCGTTTGTTCAATGCCTCAATATCAAAATTATAAAGGTCCGTGTTTACAACGCGATTTTTCCAGTTCCAATTTATTTTTAAATCTTTTATTGTGTCACCAGGTTGAGCTTCTGATTTAAGCATATTATACACGATGGCATTTCTGTCATCTGTTCTTTTACACGCCAAAATGTTTAATAAAGATATGGCAAATACAACTGCTATAATTGACTTCGTTTTCATAATCTATTCTTAACCGTGCAAATGTATAAATAAAATCCGAAATAATCAAGCGTTTTGCACAAAAACGTAATAATAGAATCTATTGCTGTACTTTATTTGTCTTTTTTTTGAAAAAAAGTTATTAAAAATTTGTTAAGTTCGAAAAAACTCTTTATCTTTGCCAATGTTCCACGCTGATGACGTGCTTTATTGCTTGTCGGATGGCTGGGATGACATGCTGTAAAAGACGTTTGCTAAGTGCACTGTATTTTACTCTGTAGGCTTACAGGGTATAGTGAGTGGCAAAGAAAGCATTGGCTCCACGTTCTTTTAATGTGTGTCAGAACCTAAAACTATAATATCTACAGGTGGAGCCAGGCAGAGTTTGTATCTATAATATGCGTTTATATCAACGAATCTTTGGTAAGAATAAGCATCATAAAGAGTTTAGAATAAAGAGAAATAAAGAAAAGTATCCTCATAAGTTAGATGCTTCTATAGAATCTGAGAGTATTCTTTCTACTAATAATGTAGAATCCGCAAGCGTTTCGAATAAGCCTGCGACAGTTGCCATTATCTATAAAAGTGAGATGGACTACATTTCGCGTTGCATATTGGATTGTACCAATATTGAAACAGGCGGACAATTGTTTGGTTTTTGGACTGCAGACAAGGTACCTGTAGTATTATATGCTATTGGCCCAGGTCCGCATGCTAATCATCAACCAACTTTCTTTAATCAAGATGTTAATTACTTGACGCGTGTTGGACGGCCTATTGTAGAGCGTTTTGGGCTTCAGCATATTGGCGAATGGCATTCTCATCATCAATTAGGATTGGCTCAACCCAGTGGCCATGACGCAAATACAATGCTTTCGACGATTCGAGACAAGCATTTAGTTCAATTCCTATTGTGTATTGGAAATTGTACTAATACCAATAGTACCTTGAATGCTTTTAACTTTTCTGAGTATAGCCAGAATTATGTTAAGGCTCGGTGGTGTATTAAGGAAATTGAGAGTCCTTTTAGGAAGCTTATTGATAATGAACTGGCACCTTTTTTGGTACATCCAAGAACTTTACAGGCCAATATGGAGAATGTATATTCAATAAAATCGCAACAGAATCTTCCACCTGAGTATAAGGAGTCATATTGGTTTAGTATCAAGGAGAACCGCCAGATTCTTAAGCAAATAATGGATGCCCTTGGGAATTGTACTATTCAACAAGATAAAGATGGATATGTCTATTTGACGAAGGTAGGTGATGGCTGCGTTGATGTGGTTTTCTTCCCAGAGGAATTTCCCCAGCAGTCTCCAAAACTAAAAAGGAGGTATTCAAACAATTCTGTTTCAGAAATAAACGTTGTTTGGAATTACCAAGGTAATATATATAATGATTTTATAAACTATTATAATCAAACAATTGGCTTATGATGGACAAAGAAAGATTAAGAGTAGAAAAGGAGGTTCTGAGTCGAAAACTACCAGGTTACGGTTATCGATTTATGGATATGGAAACCTCTAAACCGTATATCGTTCTGCCTGCAAGAACGAATAGGGGAAACATTTACACTATTCGAATTGAATTGGATGATTTTCCTAATGAGATTCCTAAGGCGTTTGTGACGAAGATGCTAAAAACGAAATCAGGTAATCCAATGTCAGGTTGTAGCGCATCGATGCATACTTTGACTAGCGAACACGGATATACCAGAATCTGTCATTATGGACATAGTTCATGGACTCCAATGGTATCTATCTATAAGATTTATGTAAAGTGTCGTCTTTGGCTGGAAATGTATGAATTGCATCTTCAGACAGGGCATGATATGGATTATTATTTAAATCATCAAGAATAGTATAATTATGACTATTGAAAGTGATTACAAAACAGACCAGAGGCTGGTTTATGATATAGAAACAGAAGAGTTTAGATTTGTTAGTAAAGAGGAATATCAAAGATTATATAAAGACGGTTCCTCTCGAACAGAATTTGATGAATTTATATAATTAGATAAAACGATATGAACGAGCAAGAATTAGAAAGATTTGGCGAACAAATCAAAAGACAGGGAGAGAATCAAGGTGGTACAATGACACAATTGGTTTATAATCCAGATACAGGTGAGTTTGAACAGGTTGCAAAAGGAGCGGCTCATGTTGGTGATGTTGTGACAGAAATGACCGAAAAAGGATTTGCATAAGTTATGGACAGCCTACCTATCATCTATCTCGACAGAGAAGATTTGATTAATTTTCTCTCAAACAGTAATGCATGCCAAGAAGGCGTTTCTTATGAGTGGGAAGGAGAACGGGTTATTCATATAAAGATGAAGCCGTGCAATCATTCTATTGGCAAAACAGGTAGAGTGATTTTTACTTTAGGAGGAAATAATGCCGAGAATGATGCAGATCGCCCTATATGGATAAATGGGGAATATTCTTTCGTTGTTTATGTTAACAATTTTAAGACAAGAGTGTTTGAGGTCATCGACAAGGAACTTGTTGAGAGAGACGTTAACTATATACCATCAAAGGATGACTTGTACTCTCGGAGTAAAGGTATCCTGGAAGTTAATATCCTTGAGTCAAAGAGGGTAATGATCGTTGGCTTAGGTAGTTTTGGCTCACAGATTGCTATAGAATTAGCTAAAGCCGGTGTTGGCAATTTCTCGTTGTTTGATTTCGACAGAGTGGAACTCCATAATTTGGCAAGGCATACCTGTACTATTAAGGATTTAGGGCGTTTGAAGACAGATGCCATCTATGATGCTATTGTCGGCAAAAATCCTTATGCTCATGTTGAAAAGTATCCTATTGACATCAATAAAGATTTAGAGCTACTTAATGAAGAGGTTGATAAAGCAGACATTGTTATATGTGCAACAGATAACAACGCTAGTAGATTTAACATCTCGGAAGCATTAGTAAAACAGCAGAAGCTGGGCATTTTCGGACGAGCTGTAACAAGAGCTGAAGGTGGTGATGTATTTAGATATACTCCAGGCGGCCCCTGTTATTGTTGCCTGATAGGTGCAGGATGGTATGACACTACGGCTGAAGAAATAACAAATGAAGATTCTGCAAGACAAAACGGACAAATTGCAGCATACACTTCTCCTGAAGATGCAGAGGCTATGGTGCAGATTGGATTATCGTCAGATATAGAACCAATCTGTAATCTAATGGTAAAACTAACGTTGATGGAACTTTCTAGAGGAAAAGAGTCTGGAATTACCAGTTTGGAAAACGAGCTTGTCTATGATTATTATATGTGGGCCAATCGACGTGAAAGAAGGCACGCTAATTGGGCTCCATTTCCTAATGCGAGGAACAGGCCAACCATTTTACGTTGGTATGGTGCAAAGATTAAGAAGGTAGAAAACTGTCCTCTATGCTCTAAGCATATTGCCCTTGACGAGGGTGATGAGGATGAAATGCTATTAAATCAATTTGCAAGGTTGGATAATATTGATTAAAAAGACATGGACTATTCAAGGTTTACCCCTATAGCAAGAAATGCAATCCAACGGGCACATTCGATTGCCCAAAGTTGCAGCTATATAGAAGTAACTCCTTCTATACAGATGGTTGCCATCATACAAGAAGCACGCGATATGGTTTTCTTTCTATTGCAACAATTGGAAGTTGACAAAGTCGCATTCTGCCAATCTGTTAGCGATGCGTTAGGAGCTATTGAACAAAGACAGAATTGTCATCCAGCAATTTCTGATAGATTAAACCTAATTTTACAAGAAGCCATAAATTTAGCTCCAGAAACAGAATCATCACTTGCAGGGGTAGAACATATCTTTTGGGCGTTTGCAAAAGTTCGGAATGAACTATCAGATGTCTTCCGTCAGTATGAAATGGCAGAAAGGAAAATCATCCAGGCGGTACGGACATATCGAAACGGTAATATGGATAGCCCATCAGAAGTTGAAGAATCACAAAACAGTTCGTCTTCTTTATCAAAGTTTGCAAGAAATCTAAATGCGTTGGCCTCTGACGGAACCATAGAACCATCTATTGGAAGGGATGATGAAGTAAGGAGAATTTTGCAAATTCTCTCAAGAAAAACAAAGAACAATCCAATCCTTGTTGGTGAGCCGGGTACTGGAAAAACGGCAATTGTTGAGGGAATAGCGCATCGAATTGTACGTGGAGATGTTCCGCAAGATATGCAAGGTTTGAAAATCTATACGTTAGATTTATCTTTGCTAATTGCAGGTGCGAGCATGCAAGGAGAATTTGAGAGCCGTTTAAAATCCATCATTGAGGAAGCTAAAGCTGATAAAGATATCGTATTATTCATTGATGAAATTCACTTATTGATTGGTGCTGGGCGGACATCAGGCGCAATGGATGCAGCAAATATTATCAAACCAGAACTTGCCAGAGGTGAGATAAGGGTAATTGGCGCAACGACATTTGATGAGTATAGAAAATACATAGAGTCTGACAAGGCTTTTGCACGTCGCTTGCAAAAAATAGTGGTTGACGAGCCAGATGAAGAAGCATCCATAGCAATTCTTCGTGGAATAAAGTCCAGGTTTGAGAGCCATCATCGTATCAAAATACTCGACGAAGCAGTTGTCGCATCAGTAAAGTTGTCCATAAGATATATTACAGATCGTTTTCTTCCGGATAAAGCTATAGATTTACTTGATGAAGCAGCATCAAAGATGAGGATGGAAAGATCATCTGTGCCAGAAGCTCTCGATGATCTAACTAGAACTATAAGATGTAAGGAAATTGAGAAGCAAGCCATTCTTCAAGATGGAATGTCTACCAATCCTTTGTTGTCGTCATTGGATTTAGAAATAGCAGAATTGAGAGAAAAAGAGAATACTCTCAATGCAAAATGGAGAAATGAGCGTCAGCAATTTGAGCTGATTCAGACCCTTCAAGACGAGTTGGAAAGATACAAAATCAATAGAGAGCAAGAAGAGAACCTGAATCATTATGATCAAGCAGCTCAATTGCAGAGGCGCATTGATGAAATGGAGAACCGTATAGATGTATTAATCCAAGAATTCTCAGAAGAGAATAATCCTCTTCTTAAAATGTCATTGGATGAAAATGACATTAGGAAGGTCATAACAAATTGGACAGGAATACCTGTTGAAGAATTGGGCGAAGATGAAGCAGATCAACTGCTGCATTTGGAGTCCAATTTACAGAGCTCTGTGATTGGCCAGAATGAAGCGATCCACTCTGTTGCTAATATCGTTCGTCGAAACAGAATGGGCTTTAGTGATAGTAATAAACCTATTGGCTCTTTCTTATTCTTAGGTACAACAGGTGTTGGTAAAACAGAATTAGCGAAGGCTTTGGCAAGGTATTTGTTCCATAGTCAGGACTTGATTATTCGTATCGACATGAGTGAGTATCAGCAAGAGCACTCTGTATCTCGATTATTTGGCGCACCACCTGGATATGTTGGTTATGATCAAGGAGGACAACTAACAGAGGCTGTTAGAAGAAAACCATATAGTGTAATACTACTTGACGAGATTGAAAAAGCTCACCCTAAAGTCTTTGAGACATTGTTACAGGTGTTGGATGATGGTAGAATGACGGATGGTCAAGGCCACGTTGTGGACTTCAAGAACACCATCATTATTATGACTTCTAATCTTGGCGCTATGTCTATTGTTGAACATATCGGAGAAGGAAGTTTTGCCGAGAAGAAACCAGCTATTATCCAACAGATTGTACTACTGTTAAAACAAAGAGTATCATCAGAGTTCGTTAATCGTATAGATGAGATTCTCTTATTCAACCCTCTTTCAAAAGAGGATATACGAGAAATAGCAATTTTACAATTGAGGCGATTACGAAATAAACTCTCGAAAAATGGAATTAACATAACTATTGAAGATTCTGCCATCAATTATATAGTTGAAACAGGATTTGAGCCAGAAATGGGTGCAAGACCTATTAAAAGAACAATAGACAAATATATAGTAGACCCGCTTGCGCAAAATCTTCTTTCTTCTACGATTAGCAAAGATGGACAGATATACATTTCTTTTTCAAGAGATAGTCTTTTGTTTAGAAACTAACAATATAATAATAGTTGAATAAAACAATATTATGTATTTAGTATATAATGAACAAACAGGTGACTTTGAGGAGAAACTATACAAAGATCCTCCTGAGTTATCTTTTAATTTGGCCAGTAGCAGGAACTCTGTTTTCAAAGGAGACAGTGTTCATCTGACGTGGACTGTAAAAGATGCGGAAAAAGTTACATTGAACGGAGAAGAAATTCCAGATCAAATATTCTCGCAAGATATAATATGTGAGAATACAGGATTACGTGATTTCGTGTTGGTGGCTTCAAATCCATGTGGTGAAACAAGGAGAGTCATTTCTGTATCTGTTATTGACAAACCATCTTTCAGCATTACTTGCTCAAAGCCAAAACTACGTCGAGGAAAAAACGAATCATGCGAGGTAAGATGGAACATACGCTTTGCACATTCTGTTAGCCTAGTAACATCAGAAGAGAAGAAAGACATTGATTCGAACGGGACGTTTGTTCTCTCGCCTTCCGAAACAGAGGTGCTGGAGTTTAAAGCGTTAGCAATCGACAATTCAACATCTTTTTCTAAAAAGATCAAGATTGGTGTATATGACGAGAGCGAGGTTTTATTTGAAGCAGACAAAGAGTATTCTTTCCCCCGATTGCCTATAGTCCTATCTTGGCAAGTTAAGAATGCTCAATCAATAGAACTAGAAGGTTTTGGTGAGCAACCTGCTGAAGGAACTATAACTGTCGAACCAACAAGACCGACGACATACAGGTTAATGGTCACTGATGAGTTTGGAGAAAAGACCTATGAGAAGTCTGTACAGATGCTGCCATTACCTTTTATTAAGTCAATAATGGCACCTATGCCAAACTTCGTAAGCAATTTGTCAGTTACAATTGAACAACCGCGATTCTGTACAAATGTGGAATTCCCAACTATTGATATAGACTGGATTAAATTAGAAGTTCCCAGGGTTAAATCATTAACAGAATTGGGCCTGAATGTGGAATTGTCCCCACCTTTACCCTCCACTGTGTTTAGTCTTCGTAGAACAATTAAAAAAGTATTTAATCATTTAATAAATAAATAACGATGGAAGAAAAAAATATCAACCAATCGGTAATTGACAACCACGATATAATTGAATGGGGTGGATGGATTAATGAGTTTTTATGGATATGTGCTGGTGCCAATCGTAAAATATTGCGTCAATGCCCAACGGATTATGCAAAGTACGCAGGAACAGGTGGAACTATACTATTTACAGCGATTATGGCGGCTATATCTGGTGGATATGCAATATCATTTGTATTCCAAGAAGCCCCTTTATTTGTTCCTATTGGATTTGGACTTATTTGGGGTGTTATGATCTTTAATCTTGATAGATTTATGGTCAATACGATGTATTCTGATGGAAAACATTCTATTAGTTTGGAGGAGTTTTTTGGCGGATTACCTCGAATCATTCTTGCCATATTTTTGGGTATTGTTATTTCGACTCCTCTGGAAATAAGGGTATTTCAGGATAAAATCATATCTCAATTAGCAATAGACCAAGGTAAGGTAGGAGATGACGTTAGAAAAGCTCATGATTTACTCTATCAACAACGCAAAGAGATCGAAGATCAAATTGCAACAAGAAATAATCAATTAACAGATTTACGTTCAGGTAGACTGGATGGTGTCTCTGGAAGAGTCGCTGATAAAGAAAAGGAACTTAAAGAAGCAGAGATTCGATTATATAATGAAACAAATGGTACTGGTGTAACCAAAAAACAAGGATATGGTCCTGCTGCGAAACAACTTCAAAACCAAGTTGATAGATTAAGTAGAGAACTGGCGACTCTTCGCCTTGAGGAAAGGCAAAACAATGCAAACAACCAAGATTTTATAAAACAAAGAACAGTTAGTGTTCAAAACGAGATAAAAGAGTATAATAGAAGATTAACAGAGATTAATAACAAAATTGCTGAAGTTGAAAAGCAAGGAAATAAGGGACAGAAAGCATTGACTGGTTTTTGTGCCCAAATAAATGCGTTGAATGAGATTGCGTCGTTTTCTGAGAATTTGTCTTTGTTTTGTGCTAGGTTTTTTATTACTTTACTATTTGTAGCAATAGAAGTGATTCCAACGCTATTTAAGATGATGGTTGCTTTTGGTCCATATGATGACTACCTACACGCAGAAAGACATAGAATAAAAGTGTTAACTAGCAAAAGAATATCAGATATAAATGATCAGATAAATACGGAAATTCAAATCTCCACTCAAAAGAATAAAGAACGTCTTGAGGCTGAAATCCTTGCTAATAAAGAGTTGATGGAGAAAATTGCCAAGACTCAAGCAGAACTTCTGCAAACGGCTATAGACAAATGGCGAGAAGAAGAACTAGCCAAAATTAATGAGAACCCATCTGCATATATTAAAACAAATAGAAGGTCATGAGCAAGAAATCTACTCCCATTCCTGGTCTCAGTTTCTCGTTAAAGCGGGCATTGGGTATTACACAGGCAAAGCAGCAAATTGCTAGAAATACCGGCATTCCAACCTCAAAGGCAGGCTTGGAGAGAAAGATAGGAAACATTATTCTTAAGGCACTGTTTGGAAAGAAGTAGAAGATGAAAATCCGTAAAGGCAAGAGGAAAATGTCATTCATATTAGTAGGCTTTATCCTCTTATTCTTGTTCGTGTATAATGGATTTGGCTTGGTTAAGTCTAAGGGCAGACCAAGCCGTTATCCTCAATTATCCCAGCAGATAAAGAACAGAATCAAGAACGAATGCAAGGAAACGGATCCGGAAAAGTGCGCAAAATATAGTTTGAAGCTTACAAGTGAATTGTTAAGCTTTTCGATAAAGAATGATATTAATAATGGTGAGGCCAATTGCGTAGGGTATGCTATCCTTTGTTCGTGGATTTGCAATTATGCGTTGAAAGTTAATCATTTGGAGTATAAGTCAAAACCGGTTGTTGGTTATGTTACTTTCTATGGCGTAAATCTATGTGACGTTCTGAAAGCAATTGTCCCCAAGGGGTATAAGAACTTTGTTAAAGATCATGATTTTGTGGAATTGGAACTTGATGACAAGATAATGTTATTTGATGCTAGTCTATATGACTACCATATAAAGTGTACAACTTATCAATAGCACCTGCTAAGAGAATTGTTAATCTTTCATCTTTCTGGTTGCATCAGGGTTTCTGTGTGATGCGATGTTTTAATGAATCGCTTCATAAACTTCTGTACTTTTTGCGGGGTGAGGTCTTCAATCGTTTTGCGCCTGGTGCGGTAGGTGTTGATACCGCGATTCTCCTTGGTCCAGATGAGGCCTAGCCAGAAACCGTTCATAGTCTTTTCTTGTTCGTTGAGCGTGTTTAGCAGGCTCTCCTTGGCATTGTGGAATATGGTGCTGTCGATGCCATCTGCCATGCTATTGAATGCATTCTTGATCAGCGTGATGACAGAATCGCACTTCTCGGGCTGCATCTCGCAATCAGCAGTAAAGCCTGTAAGATATTCGTTCTTGTTGCCACGAATCATATAGCTGTTGGCATAGCATCCATATGTAGCGCTATTATCCTCTCTAATCGTTCGGTTGAATATCTGATTAAGGATTTCGCACGCAGCCTGTTGTGTAAAGTCGTTTTCGAGAGAGTATGGGATTGACTCCGTGAACCAGTCGATATTCACCATCGCTTTGGGCGTTTCCATCTTCCGGGTAAAGTGGCATATAGCATCATTTTTAAGCCACGTCTTAATGAATTTGCCCTCAGGCAATTGTTTGCGATTAGGAATCGACGCTAGGTATTGTTCTATCAACGGGCGTATTGTGGAATCGTTGTAGTTGCCTACGAATATAAACGTGTAGTTGCGTGGTGCTGAAGTCTGGTCTTGAATGATAGAGAGCAGCCTGTCATAGTTTACTTTAGCCAGGTCGTCTTCGGTAAAGAGCTTGAATCGTGGGTGATGTCCGTATGATGTTACTGAAACGGAATCGGAGAAGGCGCTTTCAGGATCTGTCTTGCGGTTCTCCAGATAGATGGCCATATCTTTCATCGCTTTCTTGTAGGCTGTGGTGTCTTTACTAACATTGGTAAATTCTGCATGTATCATCTGCATCAGAGTCTCGACATCGACTGGGTTTGCACTACCTGTAAAAGTGAATTGTCGCTGTGAAATGTTATTACTCAGGTTAACCTGCTTGCCTGCCAATAGTTTCTCGATCTGTGATGACGTCAGACCGTTGTTGCCAAAGTCAATATTGCCAAACATATTGATGTTTGGATCATCGTCTTCGCCATAAAGCGTCCATCCTCCCTTGCCATAGGCCTTGAATAGAACTTGGCTATTGTCAATATTGGTGTGCTTAAGTAGTACTGTGGCCCCGTTGCTAAGCGATAGCTTGGTGTAACCTAGATCGGAGTAATACTTTTCTTTTACGATAGAACCCTTCTCGGGTAGTTCGTTCAAGAGTTTGGCTCCCTTCAGTTGGTCAACGTATGCTGTGGTCTTGGCTTGTCTGCCTGCTATAAGTGCTGCTTCGAGTTCGCTTTCAGTTGGATAACAGGTGCCATCTTTCTCGATATTCCAACTGGCTATGACCATATTTTCGTTGTCATCAGGGAGCAATTTCTTCATTCTGGCGTTCACCTCGTCTAGTGTAGTAGTACTTACTATCTGCTTCATGATGGCAACGTAATCTTCTGCTGTCGACATATCGGTGCCATACAGGTAGTTTCTGTAGTACTCCTCAACCAAAGAACTGCTCTCACGCTTGTCTGCAGTCATCAGGAAATTATCTAATTCCGAGATTCTTTCAGCCTTGTATCGTTGGTATTCCTCGTTGGTGAATCCGTAATCGACAGCTCGTCTGCATGCAGTTAGTAAATCAGTCAACGCTTTGGCTTGCAAGCCATCCTTGGTGTCGCACGATATTTCGAACGCTCCCTTTGTGCTCGACAATAGATAGACACCATCACTTACCGATGCTGAGAGAAATGAGCAATCTGGTTCTAGCGCTTCGTCGCTCAGTCGGGTGTTGAGCATGGTGAGTGCAGCATCGGTCTTTTGTGTATCTAGCCAATAACCAATATATTTCTTCTGGTCGCGCGTGTAAGGTTCGTGCTTGAATAATAGGAATATGGAGTTGCTTTGTAATTCTTTGTCGCGATCGATGGAGTAGATAATGCCTGGGTGGTCTGCAACCTCCACTTTGGTCACTTTGCCTGATTGGCCTTTAGGCTTGATTCCTCCAAATAGTTGCTTGATTTTTGCCTCTATATCGTCTACATCGATGTCGCCTACTATCACCACGCATTGGTTCTCAGGATTATACCATTTTTCGTAATAGTCTCTTAGCTCCTGATGTTTAAAGTTGTCCACGATGTCCATCAGTCCGATGGGATTTCTCCTACCGTATTTGTTGTTAGGGTAGAGTATAGGTAGTTGTTGCTCGTAAATTCTTGATGAGGCGCTTCTGCGAGATCGCCATTCCTCGTGAACTACACCGCGTTCTTTCTCTATCTCGGTAGAGTCTAGCGATAGTCCATTAGCCCAGTCGTACAGCACAAGTAGGCAACTGTCAAGTTTCGCTTGACCAATGCTTGTAGGAATATCATCGATATTATAGACTGTTTCCTCGATACTGGTATATGCATTTACACCATCGTTGGCGCCTATGCTCTCAAAGAATCTTTCTACTCCGTTGCCAGGAAAATGCTCACTGCCATTAAAGCACATATGCTCCAAGAAGTGAGCCAGGCCACGCTGGTTTTCTTCTTCCTGCAAACTGCCTACGCGCTGTGCTAGGTAGAAGCATGCTCTATTCTCAGGCCAATTGTTGTGCTTAATATAATAGGTAAGGCCATTTGCAAGGTGACCGATTCTAACTGTTGTATCCACTGGTATGAGCATAGAGTCGGTATAGCACGTTTGTGCTATGCCTTTTGTAGGCAGGAATAATAGTCCGATGACGAGATGTTGTATAAGTTTTCGCATTTTCAACGATATTTGCATTTTATTTGTTGTTTACTTGTAGTAGCTTTACTAACAGGATGCCTCAACCCTGTATTTTGTATATCTGCTTAATGTAAATGTACTGAGGATAGTGGCCTAAAACAGTAAGCGTAACTGGACAGATCCATATCTCACGGGTGAAGCCTTCAAGACCATTGACTTTGTAAGTTGCACCTGCAAATAGGCCAGAGTATTGTTTTACACACTCGAAGTAGCCATCCAAGTCTGTGCGTCGTTTCTTACTGGGGCGCACAAGCACACGCACTCGATTCTCTTTCTTAATATCAAGGAAAGTTAGCAGATGGTTGGAGCCTGCCACCATAGCGAGATTGTATCGATCGCCAGGCCATGGCATATCGATGTACCACATTTTGTCGTCAAAGACAAACTTGAGGTCGTAAACACTGTGACGGAAGCCACACATACCTTTTGCATAAACCCATGCGAGTTTAGCATACATGATTGTACGATTAAACATTTAGAACAAGATTTAGTGAAACGCTTTTGGGAGTTTCCCAATTGCGGGTGCAAAGGTACAATATTTTTTTGAAATAGCCAAATTTCATAAAGCGCTGATAATCAGATATTTGTCTTTGTGGCATGCTTTTTGCTGTTCCCGAGTTTAGGAAGAATTACAACCTATATTTGCTTTTCAGCTGTTTAAAAACAGGAATGTCGCAGACTGCGACAATACAGCGTTTATTCTTTATTTCGATGTTTGTCTTCATATTCTTCTGACCACATTAAATTACGTTTCTTCATCCATTTGTCATCCAGTTTTTCTAAAATCGGTTTAGACCAACGGAAAACATAACAAAGGAGTTCACACTTAAATGAGTACATTAAGAGAATGCTTATCATCTTTCGGTAAGGTGAAGGTTCTGCAGAGTATCCATTTTCGTCAACAATGCCAGTATCGCCTACCTGAGCTTCAAATCCTAAGTCGTTTTCGAGATTCTTTTTGATTTTGTCTAACATATATTACCACCTTTTTTAGGTTCATTAATAACTCTACCAGACTACACTTTATTAGTTCCTCTTCCATAAGATCACATCAACGACTTATAGTCCGTGTTTCTTGCAATTTCCTTCCCCTTTTCTGTTGCAAGTCTTGCAGGATCTGGTATGATACCAACTCGCCATAGGTCAAGCCTATCAGAATCAAAGCAGGCATCAATTGTTGGATTGCCAGTTTTGAGTTCTGTTGTATGAAGACGACACGCCTTTTGTAGCAATTCTATCTCTTCATTAGAAACATCTTTCAAATATGTACCTCTTAAAGTCTCAATCCAGTCAGCAGCCCGTTTACCATGATAAAGGTCTTCACCATCATCAATACGGCATGAGTCATGAAGATATGCGAACAATCCTATCACAAGTGGGTTTGTGTCAGGAGTTAAAAGTTTCTGCCCGTTTTCATAAACTCTGTCCCAATGTCTTATTCCGTGTAGTGTTCCAAGTTTCCATTGCGTATGTACATATTGGCGTATTTCTTCTACTTTATGGACAATCTCAGCCTGTTGCATCTTCCATTGCTCCAGAAAGTCCTTCATGTTGTACTTCACATCATCCAGTTCTTCTTTCTTGAAGATTCCACTATTAGCCACATACTCCTTGATTTTCTTCTTGAGGGTTGCCTCAGTCTTAAAAACAGCCAGTTTCTTAGGATCTGCCTTGAAAGAAAAAGAACGAGCCGTTTTCTTCCCGTCAATTGTTTCAAATCTAGTTGCTGTAATCTGTATTTCCATTATTTACCAACGATATTTACTCTTAATCTGTTTAAATACGGGGATGTCGCAGACGGAGGCGAATAGCAGAATGCATGATCTGACCTTAATGGTATCGCTGCCAAATATGTCGTAAACTGATGTTCCGCTATTCAGCACTGCTTCGCTGATTTCTACCAGACGTTCGCGAAGTATTGGATGCTCAATGTAAGCCAGGGCTTCTTCGCGTCCATTGATACCATAATACTTAGATATTTCTGATTTTCCTAATCCCTTCATTTGTGGGAACACATACCATATCCAGTGGCTACGCTTATGTCCGTTCTTCACTTCCAGAAGAGCCTCTGCGTAGGTGGCGGTACCATCATAGATACCACCATTGTCCTGCGCATGCACGAATCGCAGCAAGTTTCGCTGGCGTGCTTCTGTTTGTTTATTGTCTATATTCTCCATTTTAACCTATAATATCCCAGAATGATGCTGGGAGTGAAACGTTATTGAGGTCGCGGCAGATTTCAAACATTGGTGCGACATCTGCTTCGGAATAGCCTGCAATGCCACAGCCTATAGGAGTGACTAGGAAATGTTTCTCTGGATGAGCTTTGGCAAACTCGCAGAATTCTTTTACACATTCCTCCATTATGCCAAGTCCACTCATCGAATCTATACCATAACTCTTGCCCTGCAAACCGTTTCCCTGGCCCATGATGGCGCCAAACATCTGATAAGCCACTTTAGCGGCTCCACCATAGTGCAGGCCTTGTGCGTTGGAACCAAACACGAAGACTTCGTTGGCACCAAGGCGTGTGATATGGTTTGGCGTGATGCGGCTCTCCGGATTATTAGGCGAGGCTTCAATCTTTGCCAGTTCTTCTGCTTCGACGATGGGGAGTTGTTTCTTCCATTCCTCCAGGAAATCTTTCATGCTGTATTTCAGTTCCTTGAGTTCGCTCGATTTGAACACACCGCTCTTAGCTACGTACTCCTCAATCTTTTTGCGGAGCGTAGCCTCTGTCTTGTATTTGGCCATCTTCTTGGGATCCAACTTGAAAGCAAAAGACCTTCCTGTTTTCTTCCCATTGATGGTCTCGAACTTGATAGCTGTGATTTGTATTTCCATATCTCAGTTTTCTAAAGAATCGTTCTTTTGTTCCTTATCTCTCAACTTTGCCATTTCGAGGTTTACATAACGATGAACGTGGAAGAAGTCGCCGAGCTCCAACTTTAAGTAGTCTTCAATACCCCGGATTTCTGATGTAAATCGGATGACGGATTTGCTATGTATATCTACACTCTTTTCTTCCTCGTCAATCGTATAGATAGCTGTAACACTATTGTTAATATTTGAATTGTTGATGACTTGCTTGAGTCGGGCAAACTCTTCGCTATCGTATAGGTCGATGTGTGCCCAGTGCATATCCCAGATATGGATATACTGCAAGTCGTTTCTGGCATTAACTATGAAATTCTCACCTTGAAAAGCGAAGTAAATATGATTGTCGCCTTCTTCCTCGCCCAGTTCATACTGGCAACCTATCTTTGTAAGAGTCTCAAGGAATAAATCTCTTGTTCCGATGTTTTCGCCTCCATCCATATTCTCAAGATAGTATTCCATCTCGTCTTCTTCAGCTTTGTGCTGATGTTTATATTCTGCTTTTTCCATATCTTTTTCAATCTCCTTTGTTTTGTTTTCAAACGTTGGTAACTTCTGATAGATGTTGAGTGCCATTGAGATATACTCACAAGCCTTTTCATAATCGTTGAGTTCGTGGTATATCAATCCTAAACTATGATAGGCGTCGGCTGTGTCAATATGTTCCTTGCCCAATAGCTTTTCAATGACATGCATGCTCTTCTCGCTATAGGCTATGGCTTCATTATTCTCGCCTAATGTGTAATTTAACCATCCTAATGCATTATAACATGAGGCAGTCAGGAGGTTATCGCATCCCAAAGCCTTTTCAAGAATCGACAATGCCTTATACTCATAGTCTGATGCATTAGATTTAATGCCTAAACCCAAACCAAGATATCCTCTACCCAGGTATGCTAGTGCGGTATCTGGATGGTTTACGCCCACAGCATTCTCTAAAACGGTAACAGATTTGCAAAAATAGTGTATGGCTTCCTTGGGCTCTGCCAGTTGGAGGTAAGTTATTCCCAGGCAATAGTAGGCGATACCTGTCTTGTGGGCTTCTTCTCCTAGCGTCTTTTCGTAGATGTCCTTTGCTTTGGTATAGAACTCAAGAGCCAGAGAGAAGTCGTCGTGTCTAAAGCTGAGATAACCGACATTCACATAGGAATCGGCCATGTCAGGGTGATTGTTTCCTACTACTTCTTCACGAATATCCTTGGCCTTGGATATGTATTCAGAAGCTTTATCATAGTCGCACAGATTGTAATAAACAAGGGCTATGTTATTGTAGGATTCTGCAGTCTGTGCATGTTTCTCGCCCAAATGCTTTTTGCGTATATCCAATGCCTTTCGTTGATATTCAAATGCTGCAGGAAAGTTGCACAGATTTCTGTAGATCTCTCCAATGTCGTGATATGCCGAAGCAGTGTCAGGGTGTTCCTGCCCGTATAATGACTCTCGCAGGCTTATTAATTGCAGATACTTAGGTATGGCTTCTTTATACATACCGTATTCTGCAAAGAACCTTGAAGAATCTGTAAGCAACGACTCGTAGGCTTTTGGTTCCGGAGAACTCTCCTCTGCCAACTTCTCTGCTTGCAGGTAGATATCGGCTGTTTTCTGTATTCGTTCATCAATAGGAACAGCCGTATCGTTCATTATGTCTTGGGCTTCTGACTGTAAAGCCATAATTTGTTTATTGATATCTTTCTTATTTCCCATACGATTGTTTTAAAACTCTACCAATGATACTTTTTTATGAGTTGTTTAAACACGGGTTCATCTGTAATAGATGCAAAGAGTAGGGCGCAGGTGCGGATTTTTAGTACACCTAATTTGCTAAAGACTTCATAAACGGGTTTGTCGCTATCCAATAGTACTTGAAAGGCTCTGATCAATCGCTCTCTTAGGACAGGATGCTCGATGTATGCCTTGGCCTCTTCTCGACCATTTAGACCATAAAAGTCGGTGAGTGGGCTGGTGCCTTTTCGTTTCAGTTGAGGATAGACATATCTAACCCAGCATTCAAAGGAAGGCTTGCCTTCTTGGATTTCTCTGAGGGCTTGTTCATACAAGGTGTTGTCACCCCTCTTGCCGTCCTGTGCAGTTAAGAATCTTTGTAAATCTCCCATTGTTATTCAGGATAGTTACCTTCGATATAAGCTTTGATAAGTGATGCGTGCGAGAGGGCCTTCTTGGGATTGTTGACATCCGGATTGGTGTTGTAATCGAGCAATACCACAGGCTTGTTCTTCGAGATGATGCGAATGGCAGTTACTAGTTTCTTGAGCTTGTTTTCGAGCACCCACTTGTAGCATGGCAGATATATCTGTTTGCGAGCCTCGATGTAGCCCAAAAGCTCTTCGCCATGTACACCCTTGCGATGTCCGAGACATGGACCGTACTTTCTTGTGGTGCGCTTCATGTTCTTCATGTCGCGCTTCGAGAAGAGAGTTGTGTCAACATCGGCATCCTCGAAAACCTTCAGGCCTTGCCAGATACCTTCTACAGAAACTGCCACCAGACCATCAGTAAAAGGAACAGGAACGCCACCAATAGGGTAGAAGGGACTGAACGTAACGAATTCATCAACTGCATGACTCGTCACGTCTATGATCATCGCGTCGGGATATTGTTCCTTCAGCGCTTTAGGCGTTTTTCTCTTTGACTCGATGATAATCATAGGCTTCTGTTTTGATTCTGAAGCAAAGTTACCATTTTTCTCCGAATAAACATTAATTTTCATCATAAATCACCATTTTTTTTCATTTTTACCCAACATCGGGCATAATATATTGCCATAAAATGGAAAAAAGTAATCAATTGCGTAAAAAATACGCGTAAAAACTTGCAAGTATAAAAAATTCTTTGTACTTTTGCAGCGTGAAATTTACGCAATAACTAAAGGAGGTATGATTAGAATTATTAAAGTAAGTGGTTTTGAAAAAGTTGAGAAGCTGTCTCTGGAGGAAGAAAAGAGAGGGCTTCTGAGTGTTAGTAGCCTTATATATAATAAGGTGGTGGATGGTGAGCGCGAAAATGTGCTGATGAGGCTGATGGGTAGGTTTAAAAGTTTAAGATTTGAAGATTTGGAGGAGATTTATGATGATGGATGCTTGGTGTTGTGGGAAAAGATGAGAGATAAGGAGTTTGAGTTGAGAGAAAAGAGCTTGGTGGGTTATCTGGTAAGGATTTGTAGAAACATCGGGATGCATTATCTGAGGAAGGTGAATGAGGACGTTGAGAGTCTGGACAGGATATTTGAAAGAGGATTTGAGATGAGGGATGAATATGAGAGCGGTATCGGGGAGATGTTTGATGTGATGGATGAGAGGGAAAATGCTGATGAGATCTTTGAGAGACTTGATAAGGTTTGGAAGAAGTTGAAGAAGACAGACCAGATGATTCTGGAGAGCTACTATGTGGATGGATGCAGAATGGAGGAGATCGCAAAGAGAATAGGATATAGGAATGGAAATAGCGTGAAGAGTAAGAAAAATAAGGTTCTTAGAAAAATGATGGAAATGATGCAGGATGGGGCGGATTTTAAGGATCTGCCCAATGCTGCTTAAAAATATAGCATATGGAAGAATTTAAGTATCACTATCAGTATCCGCATCCGTGTGTAACTACGGATTGCGTGATTTTCGGATTCGACGGGACAAAACTGAATGTGTTGTTGATTGAGCGTGGAATAGAACCGTTCAAAGGCCGTTGGGCCTTCCCTGGTGGATTCCTGAAAATGGATGAGACGGCACTTCAGGGCGCCAAACGTGAGCTGTTTGAAGAGACAGGCCTGAAGGATGCCTACATCCATCAGTTCCATGCTTTCTCTGGCGTGGATCGCGATCCGCGTGAGCGTGTTATCACCATTGCTTACTTTGCTCTGGTGCGCATCAGTGAGGTGAAAGCAGGCGATGATGCGGCTAAGGCTCAGTGGTTCCCGCTCGACAAGGTGCCATCGCTGGCTTTCGATCACGACTTGATTCTACGCGAGGCCACTAATGAATTGCGTCGTCAGATTCACTTCGAACCTATCGGTTTCGAATTGTTGTCTGAGAAGTTTACGATGACTCAGCTACAACACCTCTACGAAGCTATCCTTAGCGTGAAGTTTGATCGTCGTAACTTCAGCAATAAAATGCTGAAACTCGGCATACTGACTCAGCTCGACGAGACACTACCAATGCCCAATAAAAAAGTGGCATTTCTCTACAAATTCAATCCGGAAAGCTACAACGAAATGAAAGAGAAAGGCTTCCGCCTGGAATTCTAATGACGTATCATTTAAAAAGAAATAAGGAGGACAATATGGAAGAAGATAAGAAATATGAGGAAACACAGGTCGCTGCAAAAGGAACTAGAGACCTGTTTATGGAAACACTCACGAAGATTGGGTGTCAGTATGAGATAGGCGAGGGTGATGATGACAGAATCTTTTTCGCTTATCAGGGTGAGAACTTTTCGGCAGACTGCAAAAATGATGGCTGGTACGTGCATCTGTGGGATGTGTTCTGGGGGCATGTGGAGCTGTATGACGTTGATGAAATAGCAAGGCTGAAAAAGGCCATTAATTATTCAAACCTGAATTGCGGTGTTACAACGGTATACACGATAGATGAAAATGGCAAGACGATGGATGTACATTGCAAGATTACAATCCCGTTTACATCGGAGATGCCACAACTGGAGAATTATCTGCGTGCAACGCTGAGTGATTTCTTCAGAGCTCATCATATTGTTGGCAGCGAAATGGAGAAACTGAGAGGAGCAGAGAGTAACTAATAATAACGCTATAGGAATGGATAAGATACAATCTGCAAAGGATCTGTTTGTGGATACGCTCAAGGAGATGGGCATAAAGATGGATATCTATAATTATGACAACTATGTATGGTTCGATTACCAGGACATGGGTTTTGATGCCATAGAAGACAAAAGCGACAGGTACATCATCCTTGAGTATATGGATTTGCGAGAACTTGGCGATGCAGAGAATGCAGAAAGGTTGCGTAGGATTTTTAATAAGGTGAGCAAGAATTGCGATGTTGTCATTTCGTCGAGTGTTAAGTTTACTCGTTATCGCAGGAAAATTCTTTTCATAGAAGAGATTCCAAATCTCGAGGGGTATCTGCGGTATGAGCTCGAAGAACTGATACGTGCTACTGAGATTGTGAATGAAGAGTTGCAGAAGGAACTTGAGAAGGAGAATAAGACCATTGAGCAGAACGATTTAAAGGATCTGGAATCGACCCCGACAAAAGATTTGTTTATTGAAACCATCACAGAGATGGATTGTGGGTATGAGGTATGGCACGACAAGGAAGCATATTTTGAAAGCATTGTTTTTGATTATCAGACAGTGAAGTGGCGTGCAACTTTTTATGAATCCTCAAGAAAGGTTTTAATAGAAAACCTATACAGTATATGCGGTGTGGAACTAAACAACCCGGACAAATTAAAAAAATTGCGTGAAGCTATTAATAACGCCAATCAGCAATATGACGCAATTGCCATTTACGATATTGATTACAAAAGATATAAGATGTATGCCGAAGTAGGATATACTATCCCCTTCATGGCAGAAATGCCCAATTTAATATCCTATTTGCACTCCGTATTGAATGCTCTCAGCGATGCGTATACCGACATTAAGTTTGAGATGGAGGATCCCGAGGAGATCGAAGATAAATATCATTTGTATCAGGAGCCCAGCTGAGACTTCCAGTATCATATTGCTTAAACACAAATAAAGCCCCGATGCGTCTCGCACCAGGGCTTTTTATATGCTCTATAATTTATGAAGTATCCGAGTCGTTTCCATAAACGGAAAGACGCAGCTTTTGTATAATCAGAAAAACATCATCGGCAAGCCATTCTTGTGCTTTTGGGCTAGTTCTTCTTTCATTCGCTTTATGGCGGTCTGGAAGAAGAATGCTATAAGGAACTCGTCAGTGCCTTCTGTGCGAATCTTTTTGAGCGCAGAGATGTAGGCTGAGCGATCCTCTAGTTTTACGATTAGCAAGGGGTGATCTGCACGTAGCAAAATGAAGTTTGATAACAAACGTCCTGTTCTGCCGTTACCATCGCGGAAGGGATGCTCCAGGTTTTCGACCATATAGTCAAAAGCATGGAAATGGTCTGCCATTTCGGTACATTCCAAGAGAGAACGACCAACAGGAATCATGGCCATGCCTTGTTCGCGCAGTATTCTTGTATCGTCGACTGTAAAAGAGTTGCCCTCAATAGCGCAGGAGTTAGCAGAGAACAGAATCTCATTGTATTCCATCCATTGAGTTTTACCCATCCTGTCGGCTATCTTCTGCTGATATTCCTTACGGATGTCTTCGTATTCTTTTATTTCTTCTTCAAACATCGCAGCAAAGTTACAGCTTTTTCTGGAATAGAAAAGGATTTAAAAGTAAAAATGTACTCTATACAAAAGCAACCCTCAAACTATTAAGTATGAGGGTTGCTTCTCTTTACGCTCCTACGCAGCTCGTGGCGCCCAGTGCTGTCAGTATCGCCGATGCAATCGATGCGATAAGCTGAATCACGAATTTTGCGGTTTCCTTCTTACTCATGGTTTCGTTAGGTTATTAGGTTAATTACTAGTTTTTGGAGAGAGGGTAGGGGCTGAGCCCCATACCCTTAGTGGCTAGTTGACCTTTGGTCGACTTCTGTCGCGACTCGACAGAGCTCATGCGAGCATGGCTCTGTGCTCGCTGCTCCATCAGTTCTGGTCCATGCCACTGTTGTCGTCATAGCCGCCTCCACCGGTATTTTCACCGGTATTACCTCCCTGGTTATGACCGGAATTTGATCCTGAACCTGAGCCACCGGTCGACTCCTTCTTCTCGCCGCCCATCGCGTCGACATTGATAAACTCAGCCTTCTTGATGAACTCGCGAGAGCTGATATTCATCTCCTGCTCCTGCTCGGGCATAAATCGGATATGCAGAGCCTTCAGGTTCTTGGCCACATTGAAATCCTCCTTCTTATCAGCGCCACCGGGCTCATTCTCGATGGTGGTAAAGAAGGTGCCCAGACCGTCGATCTTCACACGCTTCGACTCCAGCAGCATCTCCACCAGACAGCTGCGGAACTTCTCCAGCACTCCAAACACCACGTCGGTGGTATACACACTACCATGCTCGCTGATGTGCTTGGCCAGCTTGCGGGTATTCATGGTCTCTACACTCTTACTGTGGGCAAACCACTTGCCCTTGATGCTCGACTTCGCATTCTTGTTCTGTCGCACTTCATAAAAAATCTTCGCCATACTCTTAAAATGTGTTTTAAATGGTTAATTACTAAAAGTTACTTACTCTCGTGTGTGTCTCAATCCACTTGTGCACTTTGTTTCTTGATTACGGGTGCAAAGGTACGAAAAATAATGATGCAAACCAAACTTTTTAACAGTTATTTTTCGAGTTTTCTTGAAGTGTTAAAATGTAAAGAAATATTTTGTGCAAAATATGCCCCTATATAACAAATCCGAAAGATACTGCCGCGCAATCTATGAGAAAGTTCGGCTTTTTTTATAAAATTCTCGTAAACTATCTACCAGATTCTGCCGTACCACTCAAATCGCCCTGCTATACACTAAGATTAATACATTAATACATTAATACATTTTGTAAAATCAATTGTGCCGTGCAGGTTGTTATGATTTTATATATATTATATATATATATTATAATATATATATATAATATATATAAAATATAAATAAGATAATCATCTAATACTATCAGCGCACACTCTCCCCATCCTCTACTTTCGAATTTCGGAAATGTATTAATGTATTAATGTCTTAGCGTGCAAATACTATGTTACCCTAGAAAAAGTTGAATGGTTTTTAACTTAACCCTGCCATAGGTTGAATGCTCTTTTGGTACCTTAATCCTTATCCCTGACAGAAGTTGAATAATTCTCTTTTAACCCTTGTTTTTGTTGAATAGGCTCCGCGGAAAGCCGTTCAATCATATTCAGGGTTTGCGGTGCAAAGGTACTAATCCATCTGCGAATAGTTAGACTATTTACATGAAAATCTGCACTCAATTGTGAAATTGAAACATGATTTAACAAATGAGCCTTCACAATCATAAGTTTTTCATCCAAAGTTTTTTGCTTTTTGGATTCTTTGTGTCTCAATGCAAGTTCTTGCAACTCCAATAAATCTGAATCTTCGTTTTTCTCCATTTTAAAACGTTTTTTGATTCAACGTTTTTCAGGGTAAGACAGTCAGGTTAGGTTGGGATTGCTTAGAATACACAAGCCCAACCAAACTTACGAACTATCTCTTTCAAAAGATTGCGATCGCGCACAGGAATTGTAACAGTAACGTTTTCGTGCTGATTGTCTCGTTCTGCAATGTTGGCAGTATCGAGGTCGTACTGCGTCTGCATGTTCATCCAAATATCAGCGGAAATCCCAAAGGCTTTTTCTAAAGCAACTGCAACACTGAGTGATACGCTACGCTTGCCATTAATGGTCTCGCTGAGCACAGAAGTTTTGATGCCTGTTTCATCAGCCAACTGCTTCTGGGTCATGCCACGCTCTTTGAGCTCATCCTTAATCATTTCGCCAGGATGTGTGGCAACGAATGGGGTTAACACTTTCTTACTCATAATGCTTCGAAATTTCAAATAACAATGCGTTTACTATGATATCTGTTTCATCAGGCGAACTGTAGAAGAAAAGGCGATACTGAGCGTTTATCCATACTGCATCTACACCGTTTAGGTCGCCTTTCTTTTTCTCGTAGTGGAGCGACTTTATTTGGAAGAGGTCCTCCAGCCTATTGACAGACTTGATGTAGTTAACCACCTTGATGTATTGTTTCACGACGTCCTTAGATAGCCGTTTATATCGGTGGTCTTGGGTCTTGCCAGTGGTGTATAATTCCTCTAAAGCCGTATTCTCAAATTCTATATTCATTATCTAAATTCATATCTTACAGGTGCAAAGATAAGAAATAATTTGCGAATAATTATCGTTTTTGCGAATTTTTTATTATTATTAGGTTATTTTTTTGATTCTACGTAGAAATGGATATTGAAATCCCATTTATTCACATTTTGCCTATTTGCACAGTTCTTTTTTGTTGCACGACGATTTTTCTTGCGATCTTAGTATTCTGACGCTGGTACGCTGGTACTCAGGGTCAAATTGAAAATGTAAAATTTAAAGATTCAGAAATTAAAAAATTGAAGTATGGAACAGATAGTACAATTAAACAGTCAAGCAAACCTCTCTGAGCACTTGGCTTCGCCGAGTGAGGCTACGCTCGGCCATTCGAACAAGCTCGATGGCTCTCACTTATCGCCTCACTTTGAACTCGGGGAGTTTACAAAGAGCAATAGTCATCCTGAAGTGTATAACATCCCTAGCCATGAGGCTATTGCAAACCTTAAGCGAGTTTGCGAGTGGCTGGAGGTATTGCGCAAGCGATATAACGATAAGTATGGAGTAGGCGAGGAGCCTATACGTATAAACTCTGGCTATCGCAGTCCGCAGCTGAATAGAAAGATAGGTGGTGTGGCGGGAAGTAATCACCTGACGGGCTGCGCGGTGGATATCCGCGTGCTGGGTATGGAGCAGCTGATTCGCTATGCGACAATCCTGCTGGATTACGCAGATGAATCGAAACAAGACTTTGATGAGCTGCTAATCGAGCGAAATCGCTATGGGGCGATATGGCTGCACTTCGCGGTGCGCCCGTTCTCTAATCGCCGCAAGGTCGCGTTTATACGAGCGTAGACAAGCTTGCTTGATCTACCGAGTGGTAGCGAGCTAGAGCGTAGCTCAAGGTGAACATAATCAACGCTTAAAAGAAAAAGTGCAGAGGTGTTGAAGCCTCTGCACTTTATAATATTTAGTAATTGAATTCGCCGAACTCTGACTTAATTGTCAAAGATTTTGGTCCCTCTTCGATATGACCTACTACCTGGGCATCGATGTTGAATGTGCTGGCCAGAGCGATGACCTTCGGGGCAATCTCTGGGCGCACGTAGATTTCCATGCGATGACCCATGTTGAACACCTGATACATCTCCTTCCAGTCGGTGCCTGAGCACTCGTGGATGGCGCGGAACAGTGGTGGAACTGAGAACATGTTGTCCTTGATGACGCGGCAGTTGTCGTTGACAAAATGCAGCACCTTGGTCTGGGCGCCACCGGTGCAGTGTACCATACCGTGAATCTCGGGACGGAGCTCGTCGAGCAGCTTCTTGATTACGGGTGCGTAGGTGCGGGTGGGCGAGAGAACCAGCTGACCAGCATCGATGGGCGAACCCTCTACGGCATCGGTAAGGCGGTACTTTCCGCTGTAAACCAGCTCGTCGGGCACGGCGTGATCGTAGCTCTCGGGATAGTTCTCGGCCAGATACTTGGCGAACACATCATGGCGGGCTGAGGTGAGTCCGTTAGATCCCATACCGCCGTTGTAACGCTTCTCGTAAGTGGCCTGACCAGTTGACGACAGACCAACGATAACGTCGCCCGGACGGATGTTGGCATTGTCGATAACGTCGGAGCGCTTCATGCGGCAGGTAACGGTGCTATCCACGATGATGGTGCGAACCAGGTCGCCTACATCGGCAGTCTCGCCGCCAGTGGGATAGATGCCGATGCCCATTTCGCGGAGCTCGGCCAGCAGCTCATCGGTGCCATTGATGATGGCTGAGATGACCTCGCCGGGGATGAGCATCTTGTTGCGGCCGATGGTGGAGCTTACCAGGATGTTGTCGACGGCACCCACGCAGAGCAGGTCGTCGGTGTTCATCACGATGGCGTCCTGAGCGATACCCTTCCAAACAGAAAGGTCGCCAGTCTCCTTCCAATACATGTATGCGAGAGCCGACTTGGTGCCGGCGCCATCGGCATGCATGATGTTACAATACTCAGGGTCGCCCCCCAGAATGTCGGGGATAATCTTGCAGAAGGCCTGCGGAAAGATTCCCTTGTCAATGTTTTTGATAGCAGCGTGAACGTCTTCCTTAGCGGCCGAAACGCCACGCATCATATATCTGTTGTCCATATTCTAATGTTATTTTTCGTGCCAGAATTCCCAACTTGCAAAGGCTTGGAGCAGTAGCATTTCGAGTCCGTTCTTAACCTCGGCGCCGTATTTCGCACCCATGCGCATAAACAGCGTCTGGTCGGGATTGTAGATAAGGTCGTAGAGAATGGTGTGAGAGTCCATTGCCTCGTAAGGCAGCAATGGGCATTCGTCGGTATGTGGATACATGCCCACGGGGGTGCAGTTTACTATCACATTGTACTCCTTGATGACATCGGGCGTGATGCTACTATACTGGATAGTGTCGGGGCGCTCGTAGCGACTAACAAACACCGTCTCTAGTCCGAGCGACTTCAGTCCGTAATTGATGGCCTTAGAAGCACCGCCTGTCCCCAGGATAAGTGCCTTTTTGTGCCACTTGGGGTCGAGCATCGACTCGATACTCTGGGTGAAGCCGATAACGTCGCTATTGTAGCCCTTGAGCAGGGTCTTGTTCTTCTGATGAACCACGCGGATGACGTTGACGGCGCCTATAGCGCGAGCCTCGGGCGAGATGCTGTCGAGGAACGGGATGACCTTCTCCTTATAAGGAATAGTGACGTTAAGACCGCGCAACTCGGGGTTGCGGGCAATGATCTCGGGCAACTCGTCGATGGTAGGAATCTCGAAGTTCTCATACGTGGCATCGATGCCTTCATCGGCAAACCTCTGATTGAAGTAGCTGATGGAGAATGAGTGGCCCAAAGGGTAGCCGATAAGTCCGTACTTGTCCATTTTTACTTAATACCTATTTAGTTGCGAAATACATCGTGCAGATGCCGAACGTGAGTCGGCGGAACGAGGCTTCGGCAAAGCCTGCCTTCATCAGTATGTCGACCATACGCTCGCCCTGAGGGAAAGCTTCGATGGTCTTGGTGAGATAAGAGTAGGCGCTGGTGTCGCGCGAGATGAGTCGGCCGTAGACGGGCAGCACCGTGTGAGAATAGATGCGGAACAGCTGCTTCATGGGGAACTTGACCGGTGTGGTAAGTTCTACGATGCTGAGATGACCACCGGGCTTGAGCACTCGGTACATCTCGCGCAGACCTGAATCGAGATCGGCAAAGTTGCGAATGCCGAAGGCGGCAGTTACGGCGTCGAAGGTGTCGCTATTATAAGATAGGTGGCAACAGTCTTCCTTCTCGAAGGTTACAATGTCGCTTAGTCCCAGTGAGGCTACCTTCTCGCGGCCTATCTGCATCATGCCCTCGCTGATGTCGGCGCCAACCAGGCGCTTGGGCTTGAGCATCTGTGCGGCCAGTATGGCAAAGTCGCCCGTGCCGGTAGCAATGTCGAGCAGCGACTGAGGGCTATATGGTGCCAGAGCCTTGATGGCCTTGCGGCGCCAACCGCGGTCGATATCCCACGAGAGGCGATGGTTGAGCTTGTCGTAGGTAGGGGCGATGTTGTCGAACATCTGCTCTACCTGCGAGGCCTTTTCGCCGTCGTGATACGGAGTGATTTTTTCCTGCTCGTACATACTACATTAAACATTAAATTTCAGAAACATTAAATTTCAGAAACATTAGCGAGACTTGAAGGCTGACAGCCAGGCGCTTACGTTCTTCTCGATGCGCTCGGCGATGTCGCCATTGCTGGTTTCGCGCTCAAACTTCTCGCCTACGATGTGCTCGTAGAGCTCGATATAGCGATCGCTTACGCTCTCGGCATACTCGTCGGTAATCTCGGGCATGGTCTGTCCGGGCTCGTTCATGAAGTCGTGCTCGATGAGCCACTGACGAACAAACTCCTTTGACAGCTGGCGCTGGGGCTCGCCCTTAGCAAACTTCTCCTCGTAGCCGTCGGCATAGAAGTAGCGGCTAGAGTCGGGGGTGTGGATCTCGTCGATGAGGTAAACCTTACCATCGCGCTTACCAAACTCGTACTTGGTGTCGACGAGGATCAATCCGCGCTTGGCGGCAATCTCCTGACCACGGGCAAAGATTTTGCGGGTGTAGTCCTCCATGATGGCATAGTCCTCGGCCGAAACGATACCCTGAGCGATGATTTCCTCCTTAGAGATGTTCATGTCGTGACCCTCATCGGCCTTAGTGGTTGGGGTGATGATGGGCTCGGGGAAACGCTCGTTCTCGCGCATGCCGTCGGGCAGCTTTACGCCGCAGATTTCGCGACAGCCATTCTTGTACTCGCGCCAAGCAGAACCGGTAAGGATGCTGCGGATGATCATCTCAACGCGGAAACCCTCGCACTTCAGGCCTACGGTTACCATAGGATCGGGAGTGGCCAGCTTCCAGTTGGGGCAGATGTCGGTAGTGGCATCGAGGAACTTGGCTGCAATCTGATTGAGCACCTGACCCTTGAAGGGGATACCCTTTGGCAGCACTACGTCGAATGCTGAAATACGGTCGGTGGCTACCATTACCATCAGATTGTCGTTGATGTTGTAAACGTCACGAACCTTGCCGTGATAAACGCTCTTCTGTCCTTCGAACTTAAAGTCCGTCTTAGTTAATGCTTTCATCTTTATATCAAATTTTCTATTCCTTCATCTCTTTGTCGAACTGCTCGTAGGCATTTACGATGCGGGTTACGAGTTTGTGGCGCACGATGTCGCCGCGGTCCAGATTTACGATACCTATGCCCTCTACATTATTTAATATATGCAGGGCCTCGATGAGTCCGCTCTTCTGCGAGTGGGGCAGGTCTATCTGGGTCATATCGCCCGTGATGATCATCTTGGTGTTCCATCCCATACGGGTGAGGAACATGCGTATCTGGGCGGGTGTGGTGTTCTGAGCCTCGTCGAGGATTACTACAGCATCGCTGAGTGTGCGACCGCGCATGAATGCCAGCGGGGCTATCTGGATGATGTGTTTCTCCATCATGTCCTGCAACTTGACCTGTGGCAGCATGTCCTCGAGTGCATCGTAGAGCGGTTGCAGATAGGGATCGATCTTCTCCTTCATATCGCCTGGCAGGAATCCCAGTTTCTCGCCAGCCTCAACGGCAGGGCGCGAGAGGATAATCTTCTTAGCGGTCTTATCCTTCAGGGCCTTTACGGCGAGGGCTATAGAGAGGTAGGTCTTACCAGTACCGGCAGGACCAACGGCAAACACCATGTCGTTGTGGTTATAAGCCTCGATGAGTCGCTGCTGATTAGGTGTGCGCGCCTTGATGGGGCGACCCGACATGGAGTAGACCACTACGCCATCGGGCACGTCGTCGCGCGTGCGCTTACCTTTAATAATATCCAGGATATCCTCGTCGCCGAGAGAATTGAAACGGAGTACGTGGGCGCGGAGTTTCTCTACACTTTCTTCGAAGGCAGCCATCTGCTCCTCGTCGCCAAGTACGCGGACAACATTGTCGCGGGCCATGATGCGCAGTTTTGGATAAAGCGAGCGTATCATCTGTAAGTGCCCGTTGCCAACCCCATAGAAAATGACGGGGTCAATGTCTTCTAATACGATATGTTTCTCTATCAAATGCTGAAGTTTTTTAATTTTGGGCACAAAGTTACAAAAATTATTTGTATCTTTGCAACGCAAAAGAAAATTTTTAGATGAAACTGACAAAAAAACGATATTTGATAGGTTTTACAGGGGCGGTTTTGGTCCTTGCGGGGGTGCGCGCGGCATTTCCGCAGGTGGCTGAGAGCAATGCTAACGTATCGAGCGAGGTGAGTGCTCCTGGCAATGGCGACGCAGAGATGGATGCTCCAACTGGCGGCCCAGCCGAAGTGAAGCCCATCGGCCATATTTCGAAAAAACATCGCATACTATCTGTACCCAATTTCAAGGCTTGTTTCCCTGATACTCAGGCAGTTCAGCTGTCGGCAGCGATGAAATACGGTGTGAAGCGCGTTAAAAATCGCGAGGACGCCGAGAAACGTAAGAACGAACTGGTGTATGTGGGCGCAAACCCGTATTATCACATCGATCCGCTATACTCAAGCATCCCATATCTGGTGCCTCGTGCGGCTGTGCTGCTACAAGATATCGGTCAGGCATTCTTTGATAGTCTGTATGTGAAGGGCATACCCTTGCATCGACCGATAGTGACCAGTGTGCTACGTTCGGAGGCCGATGTGGTGAAGCTGCGCCGACACAACGGTAATGCTACCGAGAACTCGTGCCACCTGTATGGCACCACATTTGATATATGCTACAACCGCTATGAAACGGTGGAGAATCCTAACGGACCAGCCCGACGAGCCGTGCGTAACGACTCGTTGAAGTATGTGCTGAGCGAGGTGCTTCGCGATATGCGCGAACAAGGCCGATGCTACATAAAATATGAGGTGAAGCAGGGCTGTTTCCACATGACGGTACGATGACGTTAAACATTAAATAATAAAACCTAAAAGACTATGAGATTAGATGGACGAAGAGAAAGCTCGAATGTAGAGGATCGACGCGGACTTAGCGGTGGTGCTAAAGTGGGAATCGGAGGTATCGGCGGTATCATCATTGCCGCCCTGTTTGCCTGGATGAGTGGTGGTGACCCGCTACAGGCCGGACTACAGGCTGCACAACAGATGCAGGCGCCAACCGAGACCGTGGGCGAAGAAAACTTTACCGAGGAGGAACAGGAACTGGCATCGGACTGCAAGAAGATTCTGGCTAGTACCGAGGAGGTGTGGACCAAGATTTTCCAGGATCAAGGCTGGGGCGAGTATCAGTTCCCAACGCTGGTGCTGTTTACCAATCAGGTGAACTCTGCGTGCGGATCGGCTACTGCTGCCGTGGGACCGTTCTATTGCTCGGGCGACCAGAAGCTATATGTTGACTTGTCGTTCTTTACACAGATGAAACGCCAACTGGGTGTGGAGGGTAACACCTTTGCCTATGCCTACGTGATAGCCCACGAGATAGGACATCATATCGAATACCTGACGGGTACGCTCAACAAGGCGCATTCGGCTATGAATCAGACAGATAAAGTGACGGCCAACCAGATAAGTGTGCGACTGGAGTTGCTGGCCGACTACTATGCCGGAGTGTGGGCTCACTACGAGGACGCTATGAACCACTCGATGGAGTATGGCGACCTGGAGAAGGGTCTGGAGCTTGCTAAGGCTATCGGCGACGACTGGCTACAGAAGAAGGCGCAGGGTAGGGCAACTCCCGAATCGTTTACCCACGGCACCAGCGACCAGCGCAAGCGTTGGCTGAAGCGTGGATTCGACACGGGCGATATGCAAACCACCACGTTTAGTGTGCAGAATTACAATGACCTATAATTATTCGTGATGATACGGTTCGCCTTTGATTATGGTGCAGGCACGATAGATCTGCTCGGTGAAGACGAGGCGAATCATCTGATGAGAAAACGTCATTTTAGAAAGCGATAGCTGCTCGTTGGCACGAGAATATACAGCTTGCGAAAATCCATACGGTCCGCCGATGACAAATACCAGTCGGCGGGCTGTATTTCGTTTCTGCTCAAGCCACTTGGCAAACTCTATGCTACGAAACTCCTTGCCGTGCTCATCGAGCAGCACAACGGTGTCGCTGGTCTGAATCTGTTTCAGAATGAGTTCGCCCTCGGCTTGTTTCTGCTGGTCCTCGCTCAGACTCTTGGTGTTCTTGAGTTCGGGGATAGTAATGAGTTCGAACGGCATATAGTGGCCTATGCGGTCGCAATAGTCGTTGATGCCCGCCTGAAAGTGCTTGTCGGTGGTCTTGCCAACCAATATCAGTATCGTCTTCATAATTATTATTTTATACTCTTGGTGGCCACGAACTCCTGGAACTGGCTCTTGTAGCCATTAAACACATTGATGTCGACCTCGCCCTGAATGCCCTTTACACGGCCATCGGGACAAAGTTGCCAGAAGGCCAGGCGCACATCGGGCTTGTATTCGCCGTAGCGGGCTATCCACACGTCGTAGTCGCGCTTGATGTCGGGAGCCAACCCTAAGTACTTGTTGATGAACATCTGGTTTATATATAAGATAGGTGAAACTCCGCAACGGCGCTTGACCATCTGGAGCCACACACGTATCTGCTGGAACATCTTTTCGGGGCCGCCAGCCGCCATGATTTGTGCGTCGCTAGGTTCTACGTCGAGCACTGGTGGCAGGTCGCCGTGCTTAAAGAGCGTATTGTTGATGAAATGCTGAGCCTGAGCCGCACCCGAAGTCTTGAGCGAGAAGAAGTGATATGCGCCGATGGGGATGCCCTGTTTGCGGGCGGCGGCATAGTCGGACACGTAGAATTTGTTGCGTATGCTGGTGCCTTCGGTGCTCTTGATGAATATGAACGATACGGGGTAATCGGCCGTGCCGTGAACATTCTTATGCGACTTGCGTCCCAAGTAGCTGATACTTAGCTGTTTCCAATTGATGGGGAGGGGGCGGCGACCCTTGCCGTGCTGGTATCGGGCAATGTCGATGCCATAGATACGCTCGGAGGTGTACTTCATGCGTTCGCCCCAGAATCGGTTCTTCTTCCATTCGCCCACCTGCAGTCGTGGATCGTCGTCGGCAGGAGTAAACAGCTGTATGCCGAATCCGTCGCGCATATTATCGGTCCAGTGGCCCTCGAAATACGCGTCGCTGGTAACATAAGCTCCGTGGCCACAGGCCTCAGTGCCCTTGAAGTCGCCCAGATATGTACCCAGGGTGTCAACGCGCAATCCCGTCTTGATGGTATCGGCATCGTAGGTGGCAATGATGGTGAAACCGGCCGAATCGAGGGTTAGAACGGTGCCCTCGTGGATGCGATTACGCCACGAACCGACATTCCATACGGAGAGTCGGCGTGCGGGGTCGATGGTGAGACGCTTGCCGTTGGCAAAGGCTGCCACCATCTCATAACCCTCGTCCATCACGTTATGACGGTCGAAGTAATACTTGAATTCGTCGCCCAGAGCGGGTATAGTATCGCGATGTGCGCTATCGGCGGGGTGTGCGGGAATCGTGTTTCTCAGTTCTGCGCTAAGCTGCATGCCGCGATGGGCAGGACGGGGCATCACAAAGGTAGATGCCGACAGAAGTAGAACGGGTGATATAATAGATATTAATACCTTTTTCATTTATTTACAACTTTTCGGATGCAAAGTTACAAATAAATTTTCTATATTTGCAATCGAAATAGTGATAAAATTATGCAGAAAGATAAAGAATTGATATACGATTATCCCGCCAAAAGTGGGAGAAAGTAATAAAATGAAAGATTTTTCGATAAAAAAGTTACGAATTGTTTGTTTATTCCAAAGATTATGATTACTTTTGCAGCCGAAATCAAAAATGAGAGTAAGTATGAAGAGTCTGAATCTACTTAA
>JAEEGJ010006475.1_pt1 | contig 35041 bp, 31 predicted proteins | sample 8958761 | NCBI WGS metagenome assembly JAEEGJ01 (sample SAMN16246546, study PRJNA631951) | gut metagenome | biome: gut microbiome; feature: rumen; material: RS-attached | host: Bos | place: Iran: Karaj | collected 2018-10
GCCGATATAGCTGAAGTTGAGCAAATAGAACAAACTGCCTGTTGCCAGCCAAAGTGATACGGCGATGATCTCGAAAACGGCAAACAGGATGATAGGGGTTTTGTAGTTTTTCATCAGGTTACTTTTGTAGTAATACGGAGAAGAGCGGATTTTGTTACAGCAAAAGTAAAATTTATCCCATCACAACATCTAAAACCATCATCCCCCAAAAACCTACAGCAAAACCGATGGTGCTGAGATTGGAATGCTCACCTGAGGAAGCCTTGGAAATCAGTTCCTCAACGACCATATAGCATATGGATCAGTTTTTTTCAAGTATTTCGCTAAAGAGACGCCTGTTTTCGTCATTCTCATGGATTTCAATTGAGATGATCTCTTTTTAGGGTCATTCCTTGAGCATAGGGAACGGCTTCGCAAACACCTTCGGGAAGGGTGTCTCAAACTCCATGTCTTTTTTCTTGATGGGATGGTGGAAGCAGAGCTTGTAGGCGTGCAGGCATAAACGACCCAAAGAATTGTCATAGGTCCCTGAGCCCTGAGTCTGTCGAAGTGCCGATATGCCGTATTTCGAGTCACCCACAACGGGGTGCCCGATGTCAGCCATGTGTACGCGAATCTGGTTCTTGCGACCGGTTTCCAACTGCAGTTCCATCAAGGAGTATTTTGGGGTGGAGTAGAGAGTCTTGTAATAAGTCTGCGCAAACTTGCCACCGTTGTCCACAGGACTTGAGTAGGTGACGGCAGCTTTGTCCTCCTTTAGCCACGATTCCACTATGCCTTCCTTTTTCTCCACGCAGCCACACACCACAGCCACATAACGACGATCGTAAACGGTGTTTTTCCAGTCTTCCTCAAACATTAGTGCGACTTCCTTGCTCTTGGCAAAGAGCATCAGACCGCTCGTGTCGCGGTCGAGGCGATGGATGGTGTGGGCGCGACAACGTTGCTGCGTATAGATGAAATAGTTGTTCAGAATGCCTTGCGCCGTGTCTTTTTCCTTGGCGGGACTATTGGTCAACAGGCCTTCCTTTTTGTCGATGACTAAGAGATATTTGTCCTCATAGACGATATTCAGCCAAGGGCTACGGAAGCGCTCTTTGGCAGTAGGCTTGCCGATTTCGATCACCATGCCGGGCTCAAGGGCGAAATCGAACTGCGTGGTGCGTTTTCCGTCGACCGAAACGACTTTGTTGGCCAACATGCGCTTGGCTTTGTTGCGACTGATGCCGTCTAGTTTCTTCATGAGGAAATCCATCAGCTGTGCCGGTTCGGACACATTGAATTTCAATGGATTGCTTTTGGAATGTGGGGCTTTCTTGTTGTCATTCTTCATAGCTCAATCATTTAGAAGGGGGTGGGTTCATCTGTAGTGATAGAAGGGTTATAGGATTCCATACTGTCGTCGTCGTTCATCTTGGAACTGAAGACTTGTGATGGGCTGTCAAACTGGTTGTTGGGGCCGATGGAGGTGAAGCTGCTGTTGTCGAAGCCTTGTTCCAGTTCTTCAAAGCGGGCATATTGTCCGACAAACCTCAATTCCACTTCGCCAAGTTTGCCGTTACGGTGCTTGGCAATATCAATGATAGTATAGCCTTTAGGCTTGTCCTCGGCATCCACGCCATCTTTGTAATACTCAGGACGATAGATGAACATCACCATGTCGGCATCCTGCTCGATGGCGCCCGACTCACGCAAGTCGGAGAGGATGGGCTTCTTGGAACCGGGGCGTTGCTCCACACTACGGCTCAACTGTGATAGCGCTAAAACTGGAATCTCCAGTTCCTTGGCCAAACTCTTCAGCGAGCGTGAGATGGTGCTGATTTCTTGTTCGCGGTTAAGGCCTTTGTCACCTTTTGCAGTCATAAGTTGCAGATAGTCAATGAAAACCATTTGAATATCATGCTGTTGCTTCAGTCGGCGGCATTTGGCGCGCAACTCGAAAATGGAGAGCTGTGGCGTGTCGTCGATGAAAATGGGCGCATCGGTCAAAGGGGTGACCTTGGTGTTCAACTGTTGCCATTCGTATTCGGCCAAGTCGCCGCTGCGCAATTTGTCGGCAGTCAGTGAGGTCTCGGTCGAAATCAGACGCGTAACCAGCTGGACAGACGACATTTCCAAAGAGAAGAAGGCTATTGGACGATTGAAGTTGACGGCAGCATTGCGTGCCAAATTCAATGCAAAAGCTGTTTTACCCATACTGGGACGGGCGGCCAAAATGATGAGGTCTGACTTCTGCCAGCCTTGTGTGATGCGATCAAGCTCTGTGTAGCCTGAAGGCACGCCGCGCAGCTTGTCGTCAGCGTTTTTGGCATTCTGTATCTCCTTGATGGCCTTGCTAACCAAGTCTTGCATAGAGTCATAGCTCCGGCGCAAGTTGTTCTCGCTGATTTGGAAAAGGTTGTTCTCTGCCTTGTCCAACAGGTCGAATACATCGGTGGTGTCTTCAAAAGCCTCATGAATCATGTCTGACGAAAGCAGAATCAGCTGACGCTGAATGTGTTTCTGCATGATGATACGGGCGTGGTATTCTATGTTGGCTGCCGAGACGACGCGATTGGTGAGCTTTGAGATATAATAGGCACCGCCCACCATCTCCAACTCGCCACGCTGCTTGAGTTCGTTGGTAACGGTCAGGATGTCAATGGGTTCAGATTTTCCAAATAGGGCTTTGATGGCGGCAAAAATCTTCTGGTGCTTGTCCAAATAGAAAGCTTCGGGTGACAAGATGTCGATGACCTCATTGACGGCTTCCTTTTCCAACATGAGGGCTCCTAACACCACTTCTTCGAGGTCGGTGGCTTGGGGAGGGATGCGCCCCTGGTTGGCAAAGACTTGTTCGGGGGTCATTAAATTGCGTTTCGCAGTGTCGCCGAAAGGACGGCGGGTGATAGTATCGTTAGGCATAAAATGAAATTCTTTGCTCGTTTTAACTCTGTTGAATCTTCGTTTTCGAAGGGCAAAAGTACAAATTAAAGTCTGCCCCGATAAAGTTCTTTGCATGAAGTTATCAACTACTTGAAAAGGAGTTGATAAGTTTTTGCAACAATTTTATTTTCAGCGATTAAGTCTTCACGTGCCTGTTGATAACCTATGAGGTCGTTACTGGTGGCTTCAAGGATAATTCGGCTGTGTTCGAACAGTTTAGACTTGGAAAAAAGTGCCGTTTCAAGTCGTTGCAGGGTAAGTCCTCGCTTGATGGCAGGGTGGTAAAAATGGGCCTCTTGCAGTACCTCAAAGAGATTGAAGACTTTGTATCCTATGGTTTGGTTTTGTATGATTTCGTGTCGGAGCAAGGTGGTATTGAGGTTTTGTGGCGTGAAACATACAATTTGCTCATAATGAGAGAGTTTTTCTATGAGTAAATCGATGGATTCTTTCCACCGGCTGTGGTCTTCAAAGCAGTCCCAAACAAAACATCCGTTTGCAGCAGCCATGTCATCCCTGTGTTGGCTTGTGGGTGGCAAGGGATCTATGGCTGCCTTACATTCATATTCACCTTGTAGTGCAAAAGCCAAAATCATTTCCTCATATGGTCTTGTGCCATCCAATTCAGGCACTGCGGGACGGTGGAGCAAAAGGTTCAAGTAGGCTATGGATTTGGGCTTAGGTTGTGGAGTAAGAGAGTAAAGTGTCTTATAATCAATATAATACGAGTTGCTTTCCAAGGCTTCAATCTGATGGGCTTCTTCTGAATCAGGCTCGACTTGTTGGAGCATCTTAGCATTGGTGTTCACGCCATTGAAATAGCATTGGAACAGGTTCTCGTCGTCCATTGCGGTGGTGAAAAGGAAACTGTTTTTCGGGATAAGCTTCCAGCAATGGCCTTGAAAATCACAAGGGTAGGGGTTGTGACATTGTGTCCCGATGTTGACTATAGGGGAGTGCGGCAAGGCGACCACTGCTTTCAAACGCTCTACGTTTTGTGCCACAAAACCTTCTTTTTCAATAACATACACCATCACCGACTCCATCTTGAACAGTTGCTTCACATCGATGGGACCTTCCTTCACATAATCGCCGTTGAGGTACATGAGGCGGAAGTCGCTGAGCTGGACTCCGCAACCGTGCAGTACATAGTATTGCAGGGCGGCATCATTATAATAGGTGTCGCTGAGTCGCATGGAACTCTTTACCTCCACGGCCAACCATTTGTCACCGTCACGAACAAGCATATCGAGCATAATGAGTGTTTCATTATACTGAAACACAGCTTCATACATTACCTTGACTTCAGGATTGCTGAGGTTGTTCCAGGTCTCCTGCACTTTCTTAGGGAACTGTGACGGCGAGTTGGGCGACATATCGATGCCGCCAGGGAACACCTCGTGTGCCAGCACACCCACATCGGTGCCACGCTGGAACTTGGCTCTTTGCTCGATACTGAGTTTGTCACGCAAATATGGGTGTTTCTTCTGCATATACAATGCCTTCTCGCATTGTAAGCCTTTGATATATGTAGATTTGGATAGGATGTGCATCTTTAGTTGGTGTAATCCACACGGTCGTCGGAGATGAGTGGCAGGTAGTGGTAGCGACGCATAAGCTGGGCGATGGCAAGCACGTCTTTTTGACAATATGTCTTGATGCGTTCAAGGTCGTTTTCTTCCCAATACACGCGTCCCACTTCGCTGCCGTTGATGTCGTCCTTCGGGGTGGGGATGTCCAAAATTGCGCAAAGTAAATCCAAGGAAGTGAAGGTCTTGTAGTCGCCGAACTTCCATTGTTCCATGGTGTCGATAAAGTTGGTTTCCCAAGGTTTCTTGCCTGCAACTTGCAGAATCCTAGGAATTTGTATGCAATTAATGAGCATCCTGCGAGCGATGTAGGGGAAGTCGAATTCCTTGCCGTTATGGGCGCAAAGCTGTGCTTCGGGATAGCTGTAGTGACGGTTTAGCATGTCGGCGAACTCATTGAGCAGTATCTTCTCATTATGGCCGTAGAACGACTTGAGACGGAAACGCTCTCCATTGAAGAATCCAACCGAGATGCAGATGATCTTACCGAATTCGGCATAGATGCCAGCGCGCTCGTATATGTCGGCTGGAGTTTGCTCTGGGTTGTCGCGGTTAAGTTGTTCGGCCTTGTGCGACCATAGTTTTTGCATACGTTCCGAGAGTTGGTCGTAGCTTTTCTCTTGCGAGACAGTCTCGATGTCGAGAAAAAGGATTTTCGAGAAGTCTATCATATTGTTGTTGAATTGTTGATCGTTGAATCGTTTAATTGTTGTTTTTTTGACTATGACTAATGACTATAACCACATTTACTAATTGTTAGGTATTTACATTTCAATTTGAACACTGTTCAGTTTCTCGATTAATCATAAAGTATCAAAACCGTTGGCGTGGTCATTGTCATAGTCACAAGTCATAGTCAGTATAAGTCTATCTTATTTCTTGAAAATCATCATATTTCCCTGTCGGTGTCACCGCCTCAATCTTCATATCGGTAATGAAAGAATAAGGTGTGCCTTCGCCGCAGAGCAGGGTGAAGCGGTCGAGCTCAGTTTCTTCGCCTTCGGCCTCGATGTGGACACAGTCGTTGGCGCGGTCGTTTTCCACATAACCTACTAGATGGCATTGGAGGCCGTAGCGGTGTACATAACGTCGGAAACCAACATTGAACACACGACCGTAAATCCTTATGGAATAAGCTTTTGTCATAGTGCGAATTTTAGTCCAGGTATGGTTTTAAAGTGTGCATAGGTGCGTTCAAGATGTTCCTTGCTCTCTATGTCGATGTTGTAGCAATAGCTGAGGTAATTGCCTTTGGTACTGCTTCTTACGTTGACAAAACTATGCACGGTTTGGCTCTCGCTTAGGGCTTGACTGATGTTTTTCTTGGCCTCGTCCATAGGGATTTCGGCCACGATGATAAGTTTGATGTCGAAATTTTGCGGGTAGTTTACCTTTGGGTCACTCATAGGAAATTAATTGAGTTGCAAAGATAGCAATCTTATGCCGAAAATGGCATATTTTTTCTTTTTTGTCAGGAAAAAACCACTGGGAATAATATTTGTTGTACTTTTGTAGTTCTGATAAAAACATCGCGGAATGTTTGCTATTTGGGATTCGATAAAGAACTTTGTGAAAGGCATGATTATGGGTGCAGCCAATGTCTTTCCTATCTCCAGTGGTACGGTCTCCTTGGTGTTGGGAGTGTTTGAACGCTTTATCAATGCAATCAATTCGCTTAGGATCAAGAACTTCAAATTGCTCTTCAAGGGCGAGTTCACCCAATTTGGTAAACGTACTGATTTTAGGTTCCTGGTCACCATCGTGCTGGGTCTTCTTGCCGGCATGGTGCTGACATCCATCTTCCTGAAGCAGACGCTCAACTCGTATAAGGTCTATACCTGGTCGTTTTTTATCGGACTCATCATTGCCTCGGTGGTTTATGTGATGAAGAGCATCGATAAGGTCAACTTTAAGAACATACTGCTTGTTGTTGCAGGTATGGTGGTTTCGTTCTTCCTTTCCATCAAGTCGAATCCTTATCCCAATGATAGTTTCTTCTACCTCTTTTTGTGTGGCATCATAGGAGCCACGGGTATGGTGGTGCCTGGCGTATCGGGTTCGCACCTTATGTTGCTTATGGGCAATTATGAGTTGATTGTCACCAAAGGCATTCCTGAAATGACCAAGGCTTCCACCTTCATTGATGGTGCCAGTATTCTCCTTCCATTCGTGTTGGGTGCCTTAGGCAGCATCGTGGCCTTTTCGCATCTGCTCTCATGGCTGATGCGTGAGTACCGTGACGCGACCCTATCGGTGTTGGCGGGTTTCATGTTGGGTAGCCTTCCCGTGGTATATCCTTGGAAAGTGGCAGGTGAGTCTACCTATCTCTTTGCGCTTCCAAGCTGGAATACCGAATTGCTTTTGGCCGTCGTCATGGCGGGATTGGGCTTTGCCACGGTCTTCATCTTGGAGCTTATGGCGCGCCACACCAAGAAGAAACAACAGGAAAGGATGCTACATCCTAAACCAAAGAGACAAAAGAAACATAGGAAACACAGGAAATATGGCAGAAAGACTAAGAAGAATTAGTTTTACCCTCCGAGAGGACGAGACCTTTATTCCTCTCATCGGCTTGCTGAAGGCCACAGGCGTGGTGGAGTCGGGGAGTGAAGCTCAGGAAGTGGTCACGGCGGGCATGGTGCTTCGCAACGGTGAGGTCGAAACCCGCAAACGCGCCAAGATTACCGCTGGCGAAGTGATTGTCTTCGGGAATTTTGAGATTTTTGTCGAAGGATGCGACTGACGAGAAATAGTGATCATTATGGATAAATTGGAACAATTCATTGCGTCCATTTTGGAGACGCGCAAGGTTTGGCTGCTTGAGGCCAAGGAAGGCTTCTTTGCCATGTTGGAAGATAACGACGGTGAGCCATACATACCGCTATGGGAGTCAGAGGCTTTGGCAGCTAAAGCCGCACAAGGCGACTGGGAGGGCTACACTGTGACTGACATGGGCTTCTCTGAATTGGGCTATTGGCTCAAGGAGCTGGCTGCCGATGACATTGACATCGCTGTATCGCCCGAGGCCGATGGCGAGATTACGGCGATACCTTCGTATAAGTTCAGGAACTGGCTGAAGCCTTACGACGACCATTCCTACAAGGAAAAGGACGACGAGGACGACGACGATTTTGATTATGGCGAGGGGTGGGCACAACCGTGGTCTTAGTTTAGAGTTTAGAGTTTAGAGAAGGGGGCAGACCCGTTTGTATGCCCGTTGTAGGGGCGCAATGCTTGCGTCGGAAATAGGTAAAATATGAAAAGCAAACTGTTTGGTGTATTGTTGCTGATTGAGGCCGCAGCCTTGTTGCTGACGGCAGCGGTGGCCTTGCACTATCAACGCGTGGCAGGGGAGACTGACGCCCGTTGTTTTTTGCTCACTGCCGGTCTGACTGGAGCTGTTGGCCTATTACTCTATAATATTGGCAACTCGATGAAAAAGAGTAGCTTGCAAATCCGTGATTCTTTCATGGTGGTGGCCTTGTCGTGGGTGCTGTTTTCTTTATTCGGCATGTTGCCTTTCTTGATGAATGGCACTGTCGACAATGTGACAGATGCTTTCTTTGAGACCATGTCGGGCTTTTCGACTACGGGAGCCACCATTCTCAACAACATCGACCAACAGCCACATGGCATCCTGTTTTGGCGTAGTATCATGCAATGGATGGGAGGATTGGGTGTGGTGGTGTTCACTTTGGCTTTTCTCCCTTCGGTGGCCAAAGGCTCAAAGAAGGTTTCGCTTTTCGCTGCAGAAGCACCTGGCTTGAGTGTTGAGAAGCTTGCTCCAACCATGGGGGCTACTTCGCGTCTGCTCTGGTTTATTTACATAGCACTGACCCTGCTTTGCGCCTTCTTCTATCACCTTGGCCCCATGAACAAGTTCGATGCTGTTTGCCATGCTTTTACTACCATTGCCACGGGTGGCTTCAGCACTCATCAGGCCAGCATCGGCTATTTCCATTCCAACTATATCGAGTGCGTCTGTATCGTGTTCATGCTCATGTCGGGCATTAACTTCGCGATGTATCATTTTCTGTTCAACCGCCGCTTCGATGTGATTCGTCGCAACGAGGAACTGCGTTGGTATTTGCTTGCCATCCTTCTCTTTACGTTGCTGTTTGTGGGACGATTCTATTTTGCCCCACATTTCGATACCATCACGGATGAGCAGTTGGTCTCGCATCCGCAGACTTGGTGGTCTCGTATCCGCACCTCGATGTTCCATGTGGTAGCCTTACTGTCGAACACAGGTTTCCAAGGCAGCAACTATGATTATGACCTTTGGGGGCGTCTCTTCCTTATCCCTACAGTCGTCTTGATGATTGTGGGTGGCTGTGCGGGCTCCACCAGTGGTGGCATCAAGATGGTGCGTGTTATCGTGCTGTTCAAGTATATCAAAAAGACGGTCAACGAGTTAATTCATTCGTCGAGTATGTATACGGTGAAGATTTCGGGGCAGATTGTGGAAGAACTCAGCCTGAAGCGTGTGTTGTCTTTCTTCTCGTTGTTCATCATCGTTTTCATGGTCAATGTGGTAGTGCTTTCTGCTGCAGGTATGAGCCTTGAGGAAGGTGCCATCTCTTTCTTGACCTGTTTCAGCAATTACGGCCCAGGTTCGGGCATCACGGGACCGAGTGGTAATTTCGATGCCATTCCCAATGCCGCCAAATGGCTGCTTTCGTTCGACATGTTGGTGGGTCGTCTGGAGATTTTCACCATTTTGCTGCTCTTCACGCGGAGTTTTTGGCGAGCGGAGTAATTGTAAAAGGGCAGCATGCCTCCCAAAAGCATTTTGTCCAGTGCCTAGCAGCACTGGCTGACGTGCTTTTAGGAGGCAGATGATTCTTCGGTTCACAGTTTTTTCAAAAGATGGATTGCATAGTCAATCACGATCATATCGTCTACTCTTCCGAATCCTATGATTCTATCGTTAATGGCTTTCTCGTTGGCGAAGTAATAAGCTAACGCATTTCTGGCTATATGACATCCTGTTGCGTTATTGCCTCTTTTCATTACTTGGTATAGGTAGCTAATCTTGGTTTTTAACGAGGGGTAGTCGATTGGATTAGGTAAATCCATGCAAAAGTCTTGATAGGAGGAGTCCAGGTTCATGGTTAGAGCCTCTTTTCCGATGATTTGTTCGACCATATGATTGAATGTGGATACATGTTGTGGCTGTTCCATGAGAAGCAACAAAGCCTTCATTTCTTCCTCTTTGCTGTTACCCTGCAATAGGGTGCAATATTCCAAAATGGTCTTGATAGGTATGTATTCCTCGCTCAAAAGCAACAGCCCTTTTATGAAATCGGTGAAACTGAGCGTCAGTGCAGCATAAAGTAGGGTCATCGCGTCTCGCTTCTCCAGATAATGACCTGTATGGAAGCCTTGAAGGGCTTCTTGGACTAGCTCGTTTTTGACCAGCCCCATTTTGGATATAATCATGAGTAGGATGCAAGGGCATGCATATTCGGGGTGGCAACTATCATCGATGGAAATGTTGTTGTATCTGGAACTCTCGGATGGCGTAATGCAAGAAATGGCGTTTTTCATGGCTAAGTCGAAACTTTGGCGAAAAGGTTCGAAAAGTTCGTAAACGGACACTCCCATTTTCATTTGTGCCAACAAAAACTTTCCAAGGTTTGCAATGCTATCTGCTCTGAGGTGCTTCAACATTTGCAGCGTGTGAAGCAGGGAAGAGTTGGAAGTATTGTTGTCGTGTTGCAACTTGCTTTCAAATCGATTCAATACCTTGTCGATGCGTTCCATTGTGGGATGGTCGGCAGCGTGCATCATTTCATGGATGACCGCCATTGCATACGTTCTGTCGGTTGGGTTGTCCAAAACCCGTTTGACGAGCGGTTGGTTGATTTCGAAAAGGAGATGGTCATCGCTGCTTCTGCGAGAAAGGAAGGTGACGGCCATAGGCTGCTTTCCATCGTCTTCCTGGATGACCAAATTCACAGTAATTAATTGTGGAGGTGTTTTTCTGAGTATTTCACGATACACCAGATTGGCGTAGGCCATGAACTCCAGCTTCGTGGTATTAATAAATGAGTCTAACTTGGCTTCGGGGTAGCCCTCTGCCTTGAGGGAGTTGACAACGTTTTGTTTGTCTCTGACATTGACTTTGGTTTTCATTGCTTGTTGTTTTTAAGTTACTACTAATATGTTGATTTTTAAAGTGTTTTCTTTGTTTAATGAATAAAAATGCTTTGGAGAGCTTTAAGGAAAGAATCGCAATACGGCAGGGTATCGGCTCAAATCAATTTTCAAGATGTCAAAGAACGCTTTAAGTCGTAATAAGGACACTATACACCCTGTTGTGCATAGTTCTTAACGATGCATGGTACTAATTATCAATCTTTTGGGCGATAATCGACTTACCTAATGCTTGACCTTATACTTCGCATGATTAGTAGTTTAAAAAAACAACAATTCGTTTGTTAATAGGTTATAGACAAGATTTAGTGGTTTTTCAACCACATGGATGAATTTTTTTTTTCGGTATTGTTATTGGCTTTTTTTTCGTGGGAAAAACGATAGCAAAGAGAGGGGATGGTCAGCATAAAAACTGTGGTGTGATGGTCGTGATTAAACGTGAGTGCCGAGCCAATCATGCTCCTTAACTTGGTTTGGGCTCAGGTTTTTTATTCAGCATCCGATGAAGGCATAAATAAGGAAAAAATCCACTTTTCAGTGTGAAATCAAAAAAAGTAGTATCTTTGCAGTGGTTCTTTTGGCGGACATTGTTCCGTTGACATTTAGAAATACGAAGCCTTATGCTCGTTTTTGAGTGGCTGTGGTGTGTTTATTTGAAGAAGAGATTCGGTCTCACTTTTTTTATTTGGCTCTTTTGGCATTGGAAAGGCATTGCGAAAATGACAATAGTTCTAGTAAGCAAGTTTAAGCAATTGTTTGTCTCCCAAAAGTTTAGGGAGTTTGTCAGATTTGCCATAGTTGGTTTGATTGCCACAGGTATTCATTATGGCATATACTATCTTCTCAATCTGTTTATCAATGTCAATGTTGCCTACACAATTGGCTATTTGGTTTCTTGGATAGCCAATCTGTATTTGACAGCGCATTTCACTTTCAAGAGTAAATTATCCTTCAAGAAGGGGGCTGGTTTTGCCGTTTCACACCTCGTTAATTATTTATTGCACATGCTTTTCCTGAATCTCTACCTCGCCCTTGGGGTGTCTGAAACCATTGCGCCGCTATTTGTGTTTGCATTGGCGATACCGATTAATTTCTTGTTGGTTAGGTTCGTGTTTAAATCAAAACAATTCCAAAGCCGAGAAAAATGAAACTGAATGTTGTCATACCCTGTTTTAACGAAGAAGAAGTCCTTTGCGAAACCAATCGTCAGCTGACAGAGCTTGTTGATTCAATGATCAAGGAGAATCTGTTGACAGAATGTGATATTCTTTATGTTGACGATGGCAGCAATGATAAGACATGGGATACCATAGAAGAGCTTCAAGTTTCTTGTCCATACGTTCATGGCTTGAAATTGGCGCATAATGTAGGTCACCAAAATGCGCTTTGGGCAGGGTTGGAACAATCTGTCGGCAAGTGCGACGCTGTCGTATCGATTGATGCTGACTTACAGCATGATATTCATAAAATTCGGGATATGGTATTATCTTATCAAGCTGGTTGTGAAGTTGTTTATGGAATCCGGAACTCCAGGGCTACTGATTCTGGATTTAAAAAGAGAACAGCCCAGTCATTTTACAAATTAATGAGAAAGATGGGGGCGGATCTTATTCCCAATCATGCTGATTTTAGACTGTTGGGGAAAAACGCCTTGCAAGCCTTGTCAGAATTCCCTGAGAGGAATTTGTTTCTTCGTGGCATGGTAAGGCTGTTGGGGTTTAAGGAAGACTATGTGTATTTTGACTGCAACGAACGGTATGCGGGGAAAACAAAGTATTCTTCAAAAAAGATGTTCGCTTTTGCAGTTGACGGCATCACTTCGTTCTCGGTTCAGCCTTTGAGAATCATTACTGTGATTGGATTGGTATGTTTGGGTATTTCCATCGCGGAAATGATTTATGTATTGGTTGTTTATTTTCAAGGGCATACGATTCCAGGTTGGGCGTCTTTGTTGTTCTCGGTCTGGTTTTTGGGAGGCTTGCTTTTGTTCTCCATAGGAGTGGTTGGGGAGTATATTGGGAAAATATTTAAGGAAGTGAAAAGGAGACCCCGTTATATTATAGAGAAACAGATATAGAACTTGTAACATTCTGATTGTTAAAACGAAATAAAAATGAATCTGCGTAAAACAAACGGTTTAGATTGGGTTGGTTATGTTGCCGTCCTGATGATTGCAATCGCTTTTTTTATCATTTCTTGTTGTGGTTATCTAATGGGTGATGATCTTTGGATGAATGGTGTGGTTTCTTCCATGATCGACTTGGTGAAGCATACTGGGGGATTTTATCTTCATAGTGGTGGACGCTTGTTTTCGGTGGCGTGCCAATATTTGTTTAGCGGGGTGCTTGGAGACCATCGGATTTGTTATGCCATTGTGAATACGTTGTTTTTTGTTTTGTTTATCCTAATTTGCAGTAAGCTTGTTAAAGATGAAAAAGAAGGTTTCGCATCCCGTCTTTTGTTGTTTGCTTTGTTGTTTTGGTTTCTGTGCCCGGTTCCCAAGAACACCTTGTTTTGGATAGCGGGATCAACAACTTATTTGTGGGCAAACACTTTGTCTTTTCTTTTCCTATTGGCTTACCAAAAATATAAGGATAAAAACTTTGGTCCTAAAAAGAAACTTGGATTGTTTGTTTTGTCCTTTTTGGCCGCTTCAGAATACATCACCGCTGCTTCGATTAGTGGCGCATTGGTAGCTTATTATGCATTTAATTTCAAAAAATTGAAGGGAAATGTGGTTCCTTTTGTGGTCGGGTTTATTTTAGGGTCAATGGCTTTGCTGTTTGCGCCAGGCAGTCTCCGAAGAGCGGGATTTGATTCTAATTGCGCTTCTCCCTTTGATATAATGGATTTGTTACGTCATCCTTTCTGGGAAATGATGAAGTATAAGTCTTTATGGTTGTTTTTGGCCGTTTTTGTTTTGGGATGGATAAAGGAAAGAGAGGTGGTGAAGAAATGGACAAGGGACAATGCTGTTTTATTATTGTCATTGGGATGGAGCGTTATTGCTTTCAGTGTGGTTTTCAGACCCGTGAAACGTGCTTCGTTTTTCCCAGAAGCCTTGCCCCTCGTCCTTTTTTTGAAATTCCTATATGATAATCCATGTGTGATAAGAAACAGGTTCGCTGACCTATCATGTCGGTTCAACTTGTCCATTGCCAGAAAAGTAGTGTTGGCGATTTTGTTTGCTGTGTTTGTGGTGGATGCTGTGTTTGCTGTGCTTGAAATTGACAAGCAGCGAAAGAATAATGATATGTCGCTGAGCCAGATTGTGGATTCAGGTGGTGTTGTCGCTTTGGACAAAATGCTTTCATCTCATCGCATGGTGTATGCTCCGGCTTTTTATCCGCATACATTCAAGAATATTGCAGAAAAACTGGATTTGGATACCGTTTATGTATACCCTTACTATTGTCTCGATAAGTATTATGATCAGGATCCTCCATTGGAAAACGTTTATGTTGCATACGATTATTATGCAGATGATGCCGATGTGCCTTATAATGTGGTTGTATTAGTGATAAGGATTGAAAACGACAGCATTCAAAGCAAAGGTGGTCATGTCATCTTTACTATTGATTGTGATAAACAAAAGCCAATAGTTTTTGAAAGGGAGGTTCCTACCTATTGCTTTGAAGGATATGGATATTATCCTTTTTATTTTTACCGAGCTGATGCTATGAATTTGAAAAGTGTAAGGTATGAGTTCAAATAAATAGGGCAGGTATCTTGTCATTTTGTCATAAAACCGATTGCTAATTTGTTGATATACTGACATTTTGTCATAGTTCCTGCCGATTTTTCCACCTGCTTTATTTGGTCAAGAGTTTGATGGTGAATGCGCTGTAAAACAAGAAAGGAAAACCCAAAATGAACATCAACCAATTCACAATCAAATCACAAGAAGCCATCGGAAAGGCCCAGGAGATAGCGCAAAGCCATCAGAGCCAGACCGTGGAGAACTTCCACCTGCTGAAGGGTATGATTCTGAGCGATGACTACTTGGTACCCAACCTGATGAAGAAGTTGGGCGTCAATATATCACGTTTGAATGATGCCCTGGATCAGGTCATCAAAAGCCAACCGCGTAGCAGTGGCTCCGAATTGTATTATTCCTCCGAGGTCAGCAAGACCTTTAACGACGCCATCGCCTTGGCCAAGAAGATGGGCGATGAATATGTGTCCATCGAGCATTTGTTGCTAGCCGTCTTCGAAAGCAATGGCATGACCTCGCAATTGATGAAGGACCAAGGTATCCGCAAGGACGAACTTGAAAAAGCCATCATGCAGTTCCGTAAAGGCAAAAAGGTCGACTCGCAAGATGCCGAGCAGAACTACGATTCGTTGAACCGTTTCGCCAAGAACTTGAACGAACTGGCCCAACAAGGCAAGCTCGACCCTGTCATCGGCCGTGACGAGGAGATCCGTCGAGTGCTGCAGATCTTGAGTCGACGCACCAAGAACAACCCTATTTTAATAGGTGAGCCGGGTGTGGGTAAGACCGCCATCGTGGAGGGTCTGGCCCAGCGTATCGTCAACCGCGATGTGCCGGAGAACCTGAAGAGCAAGACCGTGTTCAGCTTGGACATGGGCGCTTTGCTCGCTGGCGCGAAATACAAGGGCGAGTTTGAGGAACGACTGAAGAATGTCGTCAAGGAAGTCGTCGACAGCGATGGCGAGGTCATCCTGTTCATCGATGAGATCCACACCTTGGTAGGTGCGGGTGGCGGTGAAGGCGCCATGGACGCGGCCAACATCTTGAAGCCGGCCCTGTCGCGTGGCGAACTGCGTGCCATCGGTGCCACCACCTTGAAAGAATACCAACAGTATTTCGAGAAGGACAAGGCCTTGGAGCGTCGTTTCCAGAAGGTCATGATCGACGAGCCTGACGAGGCTTCGGCCATCAGCATCTTGCGTGGCCTGAAGGAGCGTTACGAGACGCACCACCACATCCGTATCTTGGACGAGGCCATCATCTCGGCTGTGCAGCTGTCGGTGCGTTACATCTCCGACCGTTTCCTGCCCGACAAGGCCATCGACTTGATCGACGAAGCCGCCTCGCGTTTGAGGCTGCAAATCGACTCGATGCCTGAGGAGCTGGAAGACGTGGAACGTGCCATCCGTCAGTTGGAAATCGAGCGCGAGGCCATCAAGCGCGAGAACGACACCAAGAAGGTGGAGGAGATAGGAAAGGAGTTGGCCGAACTTAACGACAAACGCTCCGCTATCAAGGCCAAGTGGGAAACTGAGCGCAATTATGTGGAACTCATCCAGAAGGAAAAGAGCAACATAGAGACCTACAAGCATCAAGCCGAGGTGGCTGAGCGTGACGGCGACTATGGCCGTGTGGCTGAGCTGCGTTACGGAAAGATTCGTGAGGCTGAGGCAGCCATCGAGAAGGCCAAGGCCGACTTGCGCGCGGCACAAGGCGACCATCCGCTGGTGGATGAGGAAGTCGGTGCCGACGACGTGGCAGAGATCGTGTCGCGTTGGACGGGCATCCCGGTCAACAAGATGATGCAGAGCGAGCGTGAGAAACTGCTGCACCTTGAAGACGAACTGCACAAGCGTGTGGTGGGTCAGGATGAGGCCATTACAGCAGTCAGCGACGCCATCCGTCGTAGCCGTGCGGGCTTGCAGGACGCCAAACGTCCTATCGGATCCTTCATCTTCATGGGTACCACGGGCGTGGGTAAGACCGAGCTGGCCAAGGCCTTGGCAGAGTTCCTGTTCGACGACGAGAACGCCATGGTGCGTATCGACATGTCGGAGTACCAGGAGCGTCACACGGTGTCGCGACTCATCGGAGCGCCTCCAGGATATGTGGGCTACGAAGAGAGTGGCCAACTGACTGAGGCTGTGCGTCGTAAGCCCTATTCCGTCATCCTGTTGGATGAAATCGAGAAGGCTCACCCCGATGTGTTCAACATCCTGTTGCAGGTGTTGGACGACGGTCGTCTGACCGACAACAAGGGCCGTACGGTGGACTTCAAGAACACCATCGTCATCATGACCTCCAACATCGGCGCCAATGTCATCCAGGAGAACTTCGCCTTGCTGAATGGCAGCAACGACGAAGAAGTCTTCGAGAAGACCCGTAACGAGGTGATGGAGCAGCTGAAGCAGTTCATGCGGCCTGAGTTCTTGAACCGTGTCGACGACATCATCATGTTCAAGCCTTTGGACGAGAGTCAGATTGCAGACATCGTGAGGATGCAGTTCCGCAGCGTGCAGAAGATGCTGGCTGCCAACGACATCAAGATTGACATCACTGATGCCGCCGTCGACTTCATCGCAAAGCAGAGTTACAACCCGCAGTACGGTGCTCGTCCTGTGAAGCGTATGATGCAGCGTGAATTGCTCAACTCGCTCTCGAAGATGATTCTGGCCGAGTCGGTGGATAAGACGAAGACCATCATCGTCGATGTGAATGGCGAAGGACTGATTTTCAGAAATTAAGCCTTTGTAATGTGAATGGAAAGCCAAGAGGTGCGAAAGCGCTTCTTGGCTTTTTTGTTTTTGAGAAGAATGTGTATATTTGCAGCAAATCTAAAAGGTTATGAATTCATTGGCGGGGATACATGAGAACGGAGGCACCAGACTATGTCTTGATGACGGCAAGGCTATTCTGTTTTACAAAGGTGAGGCCTATACTTTCGGTTGCCATCCTTATGAGCCGATGGTGATCATCTACAAAGCCGATGCTCCAGTAGCCTATATTCATAATGCTTTTGATGTGAATGCCGAGTGTCATGCATTTATGACAAATCCGGAACATCTTGTCAACACTGTCACGCGTCATTACCACAACGCCGAGCATTTTTGTAGGCTCCTCACCGTTGCCATCGACCGTGGCTATGATTGGCAGATTGACGAGCTCGAGAAGGAGATGTTTGAACTGGTGCGTTGGGAAAACCATGAAGTGTTTTACAAGACCGATGACATCGAGTTCGGGCGATATGGTGACGAGCCGGAAGACGAGAATGATCCTACTGAATGGGATGAAGATCCTGATGCTGATATTTTAGAACATGCAGAATATGAGATTCTATATGTCATCATCGATGGGATAAGATATGTGTTATATGGGGATTGGATATCCACGTTGGATATAAAAATCGCTGGTGAAAAGGGCAAGAAAGCCCTCAAGACGCGTATACATCAGTTCACCGGAATACCAGAGGCCTATCCTGGCTATTGGCGCAGTGGCGAACTTTTCTACCTTGTTTCAACAGGGTTAAAATATAACACAGAGATATTCTGTCAAATACTTGCCTACGCTATCCGTACAGGTAAGAAAGGCTATAACCTGCGTGAAATTGAGAAAGCAATAGGCTTGCGTGGGGCTTAAAACAGTGGGGGAACGGTTATTCTCCTTCCATCTCCGCGGCATTGATCTCATCCAAGAGCAGCATGGCATTGTCGTAGTCCTTTTCGAAGACAAACACCGAGGCGTCGCCTTTGATGGTGCTGGCTGCCCAGCCTGCACATAGGCTCTCTTCCTGGAAGTTGCGGATGAGGAACTGGATGCCATTCTGCTCAAGAACGCTTCCGATGAACTCTGCATTGACTATTGAGCCTGAATAGACTCTTTTGATTTCGTTTTCCATGGCATTACTTTTTTGGTGGTGCTGCAAAGATATACAATTATTTTGATTTGTCCACATTCAGCATCACAATCGCGAACAGCATCACAAAAGCCGCCACCCACTGCACGGGTGAATACTTTGTTCCATTCACGAAATAGTCTAATACCACAGCGGTGATGGGATACATCAGTTCCAGGAAGGTGGAAAGCGAGGCTTTCACATGACGCAAACCATAGTAATACAGGAAGATGGCTCCCGAACCCGTGGTCAGGCCGATAAGGGCGATGAAAAGCCAGTTGCGGGGAGTGACTTGAGAGAAGTCGCCGATGTGGCCTGAAAACAGCACGATAATCAGCATAATCAGCGTGGTGAAGCCATAGCGGAAGAAGGTGGAACTGACGAAGGAATAGTTGCCCAAAATCTTCTTGGAAAACACCGTCGAGCTGCCGAAGGAGAAAGCCGCCAACAGCGACAGCAAAGCCGCATAAACCGTGGTGATGCCTTCGGTGCTGAAATCGGGCAGCGACCAGCCGAATGTGAGGAAATAGCCACCGATGAGGGCGACACAAGCCCAAAGCGCGAAGTGCTTCTTGATTTGCTCCTTCAGGATGATGCGCGCCAGAATGACGGCAAAGACGGGTTGCAGTTTTTGCAGCAAAACGACAACGGAGAGGTTGTTGAAGTGCAACAAAAACAGCGACTTGACGATGGCCAAGGTGCCCAAGGCACCGCCAAACAAGGCGATGAGCAGGAAATATACCAGGTCGGAGCGCGTCATGGTCTTCAAGTGGCGGTATTCCCTGAAGAAGAACACGTTCATCAGCAGAAAGGGGAAGAGGTGGATGACAAAGACTACGAAGGCTGTGTTGAGGTTGTATAGTTGCGGCGTGAGCAGGATGCCATCAACACCCCAAAGCATGGCGGAAATGGCCACGGCCAATGCGCCGATAAGTTTTGTATTTTGTTGGTTGTCTTTCATTTTGAATTGCTATTATGGCTTGAAAACACTTAGAACGGGCTTGCCTCGCCACGAAGCTGGCGTTTCCAAACCAAGGATGTAGGCGATGGTGGCGGCGATGTCGTATTGTACCACGGGTTCTTCAATCAAGTAACCAGATTGCACATTTTTGCCAAATACGACAAAAGGACTCTCCATATCTTCCATCGCCAAGGTGCCGTGGCCTTGCTCGTGACCGCCGTGGTCGCCCGTGACGATGATGATGGTGTCGTCGTAAATGCCAGCATCTTTGAGGGCTTGGATGATGCGTCCTACACAAACATCGATGCGGGCAAGGTAGTCGTAATAGCTCTTGGTATACCATCCGCTACTGTGTCCGGTGCCATCAATGCCGTCGAAAACGGGGATGAAGAGCATGGGCTTTTTGTCGAGGATGTACTGCACGATGTGGTCGCAGTTGCGTTCCACCGACTGCCAGTCTTCCTTGAAATATTTCATGTAGTTAATGGCTAAAGTGTCAATGACATATTTTATGCCTTCCCATTCGTAGGTGCAGCCCGTTTCGGCATCAGGATATTGTTCGCGGACCAGGGAAAAGATGGTCGGGAAGATGCCGTTCGCGTTAGCCGCCATGGAACTTACATCAGGCGTTTTCGAGTTCCAGGTCGTGTAGCCATGCACTTCCGGTCCAGCTCCCATAAACATGCTTGCCCAGTTGACGCCAGAACTCGACGGGATAACGGAGCGCTTGTGTATCGTGTAACTGCCATTATCCATGAGGCTTAACAGGTTGGGGACGTCGTGGGCTTTTTCAAAGTCATGTGAGGCCCAACCGTCGAGGCCAATCAAAACGACATGTTTTGCCAAAGGGGGTGTCTGCGCCTTTGTCGTAAAGGTTAAGGCGAACAGGAGCATGAAAAGAAGACTAAAGTGTCGCATGGTGTTATTGTCTTAATAGTTTGTCATTGGCAGAGGCTTCCTTCTCCCAGCGCACGCACATGATGATGGAGTTGACGAGGTAGACGACGTACATCATCGTGATAGGGAAGTTGCCGGCTTTGATATACATGAAGATGCTGACGCAGTTGATGGCAATCCAAAGCCACCACTGTTCGCTGAACATCCTGACCATCAGTATCATGGCCACGACTTGCATCACAGCCTTGGCTGAGTCGGCATAGGGTGCCAAATCATTGGTATACCGTTTCATGATGTATCCAACGACAGCGGTGCCCACCACGATGATGGCAAGGCTGATGAGTCGGGTTTTGTTGCTGGCATGGATTTTCCTCACCTCGTGGGTCTCCTTGTTCATGTTCTTCGACCAGGTGAAAAAGCCCACAAACTGCATGACGAAGTTGTAGACGGTCACACCGAAGTCGGCATAAAGTCTGGAAATCAGGGTAATGTAAATCATCAGGCAACAGTGGATGAAGCCGAAGAGGTAGTTGGAGAGTTTGCCTTTGCCGCCGAGCACCACATTGATGATGCCGCAGGTCGCCGCCACGATGTGGATCCAATAGAACTGGTCGTTGGCCTTGTCGTATTTGAACAGGATGGACATTACTGTGATGACGACACTCACTGTAACCAGCCAAATGATGTCGAATGGTTTCCATCCGGAAAACTCATCGCGAATCAGGTCTTTGAATTTCTGCATGATAGTGATGGTTGTTTGATGGTTTGCGGGGCAAAGATACAATTTAATTGCAAATAGCCACGAGTATGTGTTTCATCATTTCCTGAGAATTGTTATCTTTGCCAAAAAATTCAGCAATGCAATCCACCATCCCATTAGCGGAACGCCTGCGCCCGACCTCGCTCGACGACTACATCGGGCAGAAGCACATCATTGGCGAACATGCTGTGTTGCGTCGCGCCATTGAAACAGGGCGTGTCCCATCCATGATTTTCTGGGGACCACCCGGCGTGGGCAAGACGACCTTGGCCTATATCATCTCAAAGCAGGTGAAGCGCCAGTTCTTTCAGCTGAGTGCGGTCAGCAGTGGCGTGAAGGAAGTGCGCGAAGTCATTGACCGTGCAAGGATGCTGCCCGAGGCACCTATTTTATTTATTGACGAAATCCACCGCTTCAGCAAGTCGCAGCAGGATTCGTTGCTCGGTGCGGTGGAGCGTGGTCTGGTCACCTTGATTGGCGCGACGACGGAGAACCCCAGTTTTGAGGTCATTTCGCCCTTGCTTTCGCGTTGTCAGGTGTACGTGCTCAAGTCGTTGGAGAAAGAGGATTTGGAAATCCTGTTGGCAAAGGCGGTGAAAGCATTGGAATATGATTTCGGCAAGAAAATCACCGTTAAGGAGCCTGAAGCCTTGATGCAAATCAGTGGTGGCGATGGTCGCAAGTTGTTGAATGCCATAGAATTGGTTGTTACTTCGCTGAACGACTTGGATGAAACTGCCCAAGAGTTGGTCATCACCAACCAGTTCACCACCGATTGCATACAAAGCAATTTGGTGAAATATGACAAGCAAGGCGAGATGCACTACGACATCATCTCGGCTTTTATCAAGAGCATGCGCGGCAGCGATCCCAATGCAGCGCTCTATTACCTCGCTCGCATGATTGAGGCAGGGGAGGACCCGCTTTTCATCGCTCGACGTATGCTCATCCTTTCATCGGAAGACATCGGCAACGCCAATCCAAATGCCCTGCTGCTGGCAAACGCATGCTTCGATGCGGTGAACAAAATCGGCTGGCCCGAGAGCCGTATCATCTTGGCGCAAACGGTCACTTATTTGGCCTCCTCACCGAAAAGCAACGCTGCGGTGGCTGCCATCGATGCAGCTCAGGCCTTGGTGAGGCAAACTGGCGATTTGTCAGTGCCTTTGCACCTGCGTAACGCCCCGACCAAACTGATGAAAGACCTCGGGTATGCTGACGGTTACAAGTACGCCCATTCTTATCAGGGCAATTTTGTGGAACAGGAATTTCTGCCTACTGAGATTTCTGGCACGGTTTTGTATGAGCCTCAGGATAACCCGCGTGAGCGTGAGTTGCGCAAGAATTTACGCGAGAAGTGGAAGGAGAAATATGGGTATTAGTTTAGAGTTTAGAGTTTAGGGTTTAGAGTTTAGAGTAGTTTAGAGTATTGAGATGTAGGGCTGTCACACTGTGGCAGCCGTAACAAAAAAAGACATGAGCGAAGAAAACAAAGAAAAAAGCATTAGCCTGTGGAACAGGGTGCTGGAAACCAGCCTGCGTCTGCCTTTCGTGAAGGTGGACCGCGATGAGTTCCTGACCAAGGAACTGACCAAGTTCTGTACACCCATGGAGGTGATGACGGCTTTGGACGACACGCCGCTGAAGGTGCTGAACAAGAAAGAAATCGACAAGCTGGCCAACCAGTGCATCAACTATCACCTGACCATGGTGTGTGGCACCTCGGCTTTGATGGGCTTGCCAGGCGGCTGGTGGATGGCGGGAGCCATTCCTGCCGACATCACCCAGTTTTACGGCCACATCCTTTCGCTGATGCAGAAACTGATTTATCTCTACGGATGGCCCGCTTTGACCGATGTCAACAAGCAACTTGATGATGAATCATTGAATATCATGACGCTCTTTGTGGGTGCGATGATGGGCAACAAGCTTGCCGTCGAGGCCTTGACCAAAGTGGTGGGTCAGGTTTCCAAGAATGCAGGTATAAAGATTTCGGAAGGTGTGATGGCCCATTATGTCATCAAGATTGCGCAATGGATTGGCATCAACATGACCAAGGAAGGCTTTGCCAAAGGCGTAGGGAAGGTGCTTCCGCTGGTGGGTGCACCTATCTCAGCCACAATCACATACTATACGTTCCGACCTATGGCACGTCGGCTCAAGAAGCATCTTGACGAGTTGTATGAGATGCGGCACTGAATCAAAGAGAGAACTGTTCGGGTGTTATTTTTTGAACTCGGTCTCGAAAATGTCGTGCAACTGGCGGTCGGGTGTCTGAAGGATGGCCTTGTAGTTCAGCTTCTTCTCTGTCATCAGCCAGTTGGTGTATTCGTCAACGAAATTCTTGATTTCAGATTGATTCATCTTGATGTAAATCAGGTTGAGCTTAGCCTTGGCTTCGGTTTCATTCAGACCGTCATTGGCCATGATCATTTCGGTGAGTTTGTCCATTGCTTTTTCCATAGTATCGGTTTTTTGTGTCTTTCGGGTTGCAAATATAGATAGAAAAATCATTTTTGTCAAGATTTGAGAAAAAAAATCTGAATTTACCTTTGTTAATTATGCCTTTTCTTCTTTAGTTGGATAAAAACCAATGAGATAAAAAATAGCATTTTTTTCCAAAAAAGCTTGCATATTTGAAAAAAATAGTATTTTTGCAGCGGTTCTTATCATTAAGACCTGTAGCCATTTGATATGGCTGCAAGCAAAAGGTTTCATAAATTTTGGTTTTTGGTTCTTGAAAACCCTGACTACGGTTGGGGTTTTCTTGTTTAAGTAGGTTCAATCCAACACGACTTTTACCGTCGTATTTCCCGTTTTGACCACATATAATCCAGGCTTCAGGCTAATGCTGCAAAGGGTCTTTTGGCATTCCTTGGCCACACTGCGTCCCAGCAAGTCGTAAACGACGATGTCGGTTGGCATAGGGCTTTCGACGGTGAGGCTCCCATTGGTGGCATACACCTTGATTCCACTATTGTTTTCTTCAATGTCAAGCATGTCGGAATAATACAAGGCAAATTGGGTGTCGTTCAACGAAGAGACAACCTTTGCATCGAGCCACCGGTAGGTGATGGGGAGAGCTTCGCCCAAGTCGCTCGTGAAATAGCTTGAGTTCAAGTTCCAATACGCTTCGCCTCCCATCATCTCGACAGCTTTTTTCTCCGTGTCGAAGCGGTTGGCATATTCATCGCGCACAATCCATTCTGATTCGTTGTAGATGCTCGTGGTCTTTGAAACCAGCTCACCATTTGAGTTGTAATGGAATTCGGTCTTGCCATCGAACGACATTTCGCCGCCGCCCCAACCGGCAGAGTAGTTGGTCTGGCTAATGACGCGGTCGCCATCGTATTCAAAAGTGGTCTTGCCTCGGAGCATCCAGTTGTTGCCGCCCCACATCGACCTCATGTAAATCAGCAGTTCGGCGCAGTGGCCGTTTTCGTAGCATAGCGAGTCTTTGGAACTGAGACGCCATTGCCCGTTGCGGATGGTGGAGTAGGTCTCGGAGGTCATCTGTCCGTCGCTGTTGTAGATGTATTCATATTTGCTGTTGTTTTCCCATTGCTCGTTGTTGAATCTGGAAATCAAAAGCTCGGTGATGTTTTCGCCATCGTAGGTGTAAACCCTTCTGGTTTCGTTGCGCCAAACCAAGTCGAAGCGGGAAGTGATGACGGAGTCGGTCAATCCCGTTGCGCCAAAGTAGTTCTGCAAGTTGTAGTAGGGAATCCACTCTTCGTTATCCCATTTGAAGTGCATTTCTCCGGTGAGGTTCCCATTCTCGTCGTAGCTGAATTCGCTTTTGTCGGAAGGCTGCCATTGGTTGTTTTCTTTCACGCAATAGATTTCCGTGTTCCAAAGGCCTTCGTTGGTGTAGGTGTATTCGCTTTTCCATTGGGTCCAGTCAAAGTCGTCGCTGCCGACGACGCTGTCAAGGCGGGCAGTGAAGTCGCGGGTGAAACGATGCACCTTGTTGGGGTTGCCGAGACTTTCGGGATGTTCGGCCTCATAGAGGCATCTCTCCAAGGTGTTGCGGAAAAACTTGGGACTGTCTTTTTGCTGTGCCTTCATGGAAACGACCATGCATAGGGCGGTTATGATGATGATTGATTTTTTCATGACGCAAGTTATTTAAGGATGAGTTTTTGGATGCTGTTGCCCATGGAGGTGTTGGCCTTGATCAAGTAGATGCCTTTTTGCAAGCCCGAGAGGTTGAGGTTGCAGAGGCCATCGGTGGCGACGGCGGTCAGCACTTCTTGTCCGAGTACGTTATAGAGGGTTACCGTGTTCAATCCAGGAGCGGCCACTGTGGCGGTTTCGTTGGCGGGATTGGGGAAGACCTCAAGGATGTCGTTTAAATGGCTTTCGATGCCATAGTTGCCGTAATAAACCTTGTTGGAAGGACTCGACTCCACTTCGCCCTGAACGCCAGTGACATAGTACATGGCACCACCGACTTCGCTATCCAAGGTAATCAGATAGTTCGTCTCGGTTACCTCTGAGGCAATCAATTCGTTGCCGCAATAGATGTTATAGGCATCGGCGGCGTAGGCGGGCTGCCACTCCAGCAGCAACTCGTCAGCTTCATTGTAGTTGGCTTTGAGGTGCATAGGGACCATCGTCCTGTTGATTTCAAGCTCACGCCATTCGGGATGGCCGAGCACTGTGGCGAAGTCGGATTCGCATTGCGTGCTTTGATAGATGGCATGGACTTTATAGTAATAGACTTTGCCTAAAATGCTGTTGCCTGTTTCGGTGAATGAAGTGGCCGTCAACGATTTGACCAACCTGTACTCCTCACCAAGTTCCTTTCTGTAAATCCTATATCCTGAGAGGTTTTCGCCCTCGGCAGCATCCCATGAGAATTTGAATCTGCCGTTTTCAAGTCGCTCGTAGGTGAAGTTTTTCGGAGCCAGGCACTCGCCCTCTGCCATCGCACAGGCCGATTCCGTGGCATCCGATTCACCCGTTTCGGTGAAGAGCGTGAGGTGATAGCAGTGGCCTTCTGAGGCGGCATTCCTATCGATGAAGGTGGTGCCGTCGGCGACCATGGAATATAACAGGCCGTCACGATAGATGTTGTAGCCGTAGCCAGGGTCAGCGACACCTGTCCAGCTGAGTTTGATGTCCTCGCCATCGGTTTCGGCAACGAGGTCGGAAGGGAGGTTGACGATTTCGCTGGTCTCGCCACAGGCGTTGTTGGCGATGAAGAAAGTGCCAACGGGCATGTCGGCTGAAGAACCTTCATACTTGAAGATGACGTTGTCTTCACTGTCGTTGATGACGAAGCTGAGGCCGACGGGCTCGGTGGGCGCCGACCACACGAATCTGACGCGTCCCATGGCCATGTCGACGTCGAAAGCGCTTTCTTCACCACGCTCCGGGGCGATTTTTGCAAACATGATGCCTGCGGAGTTGTACATCGTCAGTGCACCGTCGGTCCATCCTTCGCCTTGGCTCGTCGTAGTGACCGTCCAAGGACAAGTCGGGCCGAGGTTGACATCGTTGTAATAGGCTTTCTTGCCCCATTTGCCTTTGTATACGGCATAAATGGTATAGTTGACCAAGATGGGGGCGCCGACAGGGTCAATATAAGTCATGGCTTCACCCGGGACAAGGTCTTCAAACACTTTGACGACGTTCTCGTCGCGCATGATGACGACTTGGCTGAGGGTGTCGATGGCGTCGCCATTGAGGGTAAGGCTTGGATTGGTCCAAGTCAACGTGGCCGTGAAGGCATCGTCGCCATTGGGGACGGCGTTGAAGTCGTTGATGACCTTAGGCGTGTTGTCGAAGACCTCGGCGGGCACGTAGTTGAAAATGGCGTCGGCACCGCTGTTGTAGTCGATTTCGTCGACCACAAACCAGCCGTTGCTGCTACCGCCCCAACCCCAGTTGAAGTGGAAGAGGTCGTTGTCGTCGTAGCCGTCGCAAACGAAGGCATGGCCAGCGTCGGAGCTGTTGCCTGAGTAATAGACAGGCCAGCCTTGGTCGAAACTGTCTTTCAGCATGGCCTGCCATTCTTCCAGCGAATAGCTGTCGCGTTTGCGGAGACGTGCTTTGTTGGAGTAGCCGAAATACATCAGCACGGCATCAGGCACGTCTTCCGAATAGGCGCCACTGCCCGAGCCGGAATACATCATGTCAACCGCGATGCCGCAGTGGTACATGAAATAGGCAACGGCGTCGATTTTCTCTTGTGGCGAGGAAAGCGTGATGGTGAGCGGCATGTTGTCCCAGTCGTAAGTCGTCTCACCGAAATTGGCCGACAAAGTTTCCCCATTATAAAAATAGGAGTGGCTTCCCGAACCTTTGGCGGGATGGTTCCAATATTTCATCACCTGCGACATGGCCGTGGCCACGCATCCGGCGTAGGCTCTTCCGCCTGAACCGCCAGAGGCAGGAGGGCAAAACCAGTTGTAGGGCTCGCTCTGGTTCCAGCGGGTCTCCACGAGATAGGTGGCCTTTTTGCCCCGGTTGCGCGAAGGCAGTTTCCCGCATTCTTTGAGCATCATCCATTCCTCAGCCACTTCAGCGCTTTGGGCGGTCCTATTGGCTTGACTGCGTCCCTCTGCGATGGAGTTGAGGTAATAAGCCAATTCGGGCGACATGTTCTCGGTTTCAAAAATGCCTTCGTCGGAATAACCCACGATGGGGCGGTAGTTGTCATCGGCGGATATGATGACGAAGCCGGTGTTCCCGAAGTTGAAGACATAGAACGAGTTCTCGCCCCGTGATGTCGTGCCCGTGTAGACAAGCTGTAGGTCAGTAAGTTGGCAGGCTTGGTTGAGGTTGGCATTCACGAAGGCCAAACCCAAGTCCTTTGCCCTGTCGACCCCAATAGGTCGTGCATAGATGCCTATGCTACAGAGCAATACGAAAAAGAGAATAAAAGCTTTTTTCATAGTGTGATTAATTATGGTTGATTTCATGCGCCAAATTTAGGAAAAAAAGGGAATAGTCGTACTAATTGGGGCAAATTTGGGGCAAAAGAAAATCCGCAGCTTGGTTTTGAACAAGTTGCGGATTATTTTTGTAGCCCATAACGGGAAAGACGCGAGAAGGGGAAAGTGCTTCGCAAAGTTTGTCCTATGTACGAATAACGAGACGGGTTTTGCACCGCTTACCTCAGCCGATACCCGTTTTTGGGTGATTAAGGTCTCTCCGTTTGAAGGCGCAGAAGATACCGAGATAGAGGAGAAGATGAAGGATGAGATCCACGTGATTATTCATTACAGTAGCATTATGCGAGTCTCGAGTTTTCTCCAAGAATACCTCAATCTTTTTTTCCTGATCATTGTTGAATTGCCGACTCTAAAGGCCTTGCTCGGTATTGTCCGTTGGCATCGGTATCAATGATGATCTTTATCCAGCCGAGACGTTCTCTGTTATCGTCTTTGCATTTGATTCCTAGATAAAAAGCTTCGTCTAACGGCATATTAAAGCAATCCGTTGGGGCAATCGAAAACGATTCATAGACGGTGGCCTCTGTTACCTCTGGATTGAGATAATAAGGGAACTCCATGCTGGATTCATATAGTTGCATCGACGATGAGGCATCGTAAGTGAAGTTGGAGGCAAGCTCATCATCCTTTCCATGTTGGACAAGAGTTACTGTTTCATACGTTTCATAAAGGGGGTCTGCCTCCTCGATTTTGCTGCAAGTCCTTTTGTAATCAATGTAAATCAGAGGAATGCTGTCCGTTTGATAAACGGTAGAGTCGGCATGTTGGAAGACTTCGTTATCTATCACCTTTGTGTGGAATGACAACGTCAACACGGGAGAACCAATGAAGATGTTGTAATAGTTTCTTGCCAACCCTGTAGGATAGGACGACAATTCAGAAAATAGTTCAAACTTGAAACGAGGATCTTTCATGACAAAATCACCGATATACCACGACTTGTCGTAATCATCAGTATGATAATACTCCCACTCAATGCTGTCGTATGTCACGACATCCATACCTTCATAATTACCGAAGGTGATTTGATTAGTGGTAGGTTCTTCACCTGGTTTCGGGTCTTTCTCGCACGACGGCATAACGCAAACCACCGCCAGTGCCAATGCGAATAATAAGGTCTTTTTCATTGCTATTTGTTTTAATTGGTTTATCGTTTTCTTATTTCTTCACCGCCACTCGCGCCACATGCTTTTTCCCTTCCGTATCGGTAATCCGCAGCAAATAAACTCCTTCTGCCAGCCCAGCCACACTGATTTCATTCGCATCGCGCACGGTCTTCACCACCTGCCCAAGCCCATTATAAACCTGCACTTTGGCGGGATCAATGCCTTCAATAACAACCCTGTCCTTGGCTGGAGTGGGATAAACCTTAATAGGGCTTTCCGTGTTTTCGCTTACCGCATCCGGAATAAAAGTACAAGAATACTCACCGTAATGGTAAAGCATAGTAGTATTACCCTCCTCATAATAGCATCTGATATAGCAAAACTCTCCGCTATCATTGCCACCGCCATAACAAGTCAGCTCATCGGGGAACAAGCCTTTATCATATCCAATCCCGTCGATAATCCATCCCTCAAAAATCGGATCTGTACCCCCATCGCTTTCATAAGCGGTCACATGTTGCCTTCGGTATGATATATCAAAATATGAATCGCCAACAATATATCCAACACTGTCAACCGTAACAAGATACGTACATTCAGCAACATCACAATACCACGAATCACCCGCTTCGGCGTTGAAGTCATACAACACCGTGAACGCATCCTTCGTTTGATTGTACCAATAAACGACATTGTTTTCCTGATAAACGTATTGATCGTCGTTGACCACACTACAGGTGTGTCCATGCACTTCCTCAACGCCTGTCACTGAATACCTTACGTAATAGAAAGGAGGTTCCGTAATCGGTCCATCGGATAACACATGGAAATACCACTCTGCTCCTTGGGGTGCAAATTGCCTGCTTTGGTTTACGATTTCATCAGCTCGTAAAGTGCTCCTATAATATAGCGGAATCCATTCATAGCTTTGAAAGTAATACCAGCCCATAGTATATAAACGTTGGTCGTTGCACATGTACAGCTCTTCCCTTTGTGGCCCGCTGGCCCATGAATATATGTATTCACCGACCGGAATGAAATGCTCGCCATGATCGGTCGAATACAACAATATGTTGTGTGCCTGACCGAGACGCTGTATTGTGAAAACAACATCGTCATCTGAGACCGCAATGGTGTATCTCCCTGTAAAGTAAACACCATTATGATAGATGAAATTATGGAAATTTGTTTCTGCTACAATGATGTTGCCTTCATTATCCAATTCCATCTGTCTCATATATTCGGATTCAGCCTTCAGTTCCCACTGCGTCATGTCATACGTCGTGGCACTGTAAATTCCAGTAGTATTGCCAACATAAACGTTTCCGGCTCTGTCGGCAAGCAAACCTATGCAGGTCTGGTCATCGTCAAGGAACGGTAGCGTCGTCTCGTTCCAAGTCCCACCGCCGTCGAGTGTCCACGCCAAAATGTTGTTGCTGCATATAAACAGGCTGTCGTTTGAGACCGAATACATCCTGTCGACATAATTCCGAGCGATTCCGTTCGGTTGCACATTCCATGTGTCGCCGTTGTCGTCGGAATACCATATCTTATTGGTATGGTCATTGAAGACGAAGATTCGTCCCTGCTTGTTGATCAGAAACTCTGAAGATTCCACATTGCTCTGGTCATAAATGGGTTCCAAAGTCTCGCCAAAGTCTCGCGAACGGTACAGCGTTTCATCATAATAGGCACCACTGTAAAACCTGTCGTCATTGGCTGCCACACCTATTAACCCATAGGGATTCAACAAATCAGTCCAGATGTTCTGCGCCTCCAGAACTCCAAACCATCCGAGGCAAAGCAAAAAGATAAACAGCTTTTTCATAGTTCTATGGTTTTATTTCCAGCAAAAGTACTGAATATTAATAAATGTCAAGCTCCTTAATCCACTTCCCCGTTTCCGCAAGGGTCGTTGAGCCTGCCGAAACGCCCGTGTAAACCTTCCAAATGTAAGTTCCAGAAGCCCATCCTCCAGCATCAATCATTGTTACATTCTCCGTAAGGGCTTGACTGTAAACAAGTCTCCCGTTGGTGTCGTACACTTCCAGGCGGGCGTTCTGCAAGGCCGTGCAGATGTTGAGCGTGTTGCGGCCTGGGTTAGGATAGGCCGTGGCAACCGCAAATCCATGCGAATGCGCCTCCTCAATATTCAGAAAGTCTGAAACGGTAATTTTAATGATGCAGTTTTCAGCCGCATGAGTGTTGTCGTCCAGCCCGTCGCAATACACTAAGCAACCGCCATCGGGACAGGCAACTAGGCACTCAGCAATAAGATACTTTGACGGATGGACATAATAAATCTCGCCGTATTTGTTCAGGTCTTGATCCATGTAAGCGACATAGAGGTTGTGCGGGACTGCTCCATCCATGCCTCCAGCCATATACACCTCATCAGATGAGCCGAAATCGATTGTGTATATGAGTCCGCCTTGACATACGGTCGGTGTATGTATACCCCAAGTGTAATGCGTCTGGACCATGTTTTCGTCATAAACCGACATTAGGATATCTTGGTAGATTTCAGGATTGTTGTTATAGGCTGGCACCGACCATTTGTTGATGGAGTAAGTTTTTCCATTGTATCGGTTGACACGGAAATATGCGTTGTCACTGCATGATACAGGTGGATAGGAAAGCTGGTCAACATTCACAATCGTATCCACAAGGTTCAAGTCAGCGTCAAAAGTAAAGCAACTAAAGCCGTATGGGCCATCTGTCCGCTGCCTGATGATTCTGCAACCGAGGGAGTCGGGCGTGGTAACCAAGCCATGTCCAGAAAGCAAATCGGGATGGGCATCGATAAGGTTCTCCGCAAGCACATGCCCTTCATCGTCAAACTTCACAATTTTAATACCTTCATACTCGGTGATGTAGGAAAGAACAGCCCCTCCGTCTTTGTTGACAATGACGTTGACGGTCTTATTGATTAAATGCCCGTTAACTTCATAGAAATCGGAGCCGAACCAATTGTAGTCCTCAAAGGTCAGACTCAGGTCTTCATGTATGATGGCCTTATGGAAGGTACAGGTGTCGCTGCCCTCATGTCTTTTCAAGAAGTAGAAAAAAGGCTCGCGGTCTTGTAATCGGAAGATTTCTGTAATAAAAGGGGTTGCTGTATCAGTCAAGAACTCCTCGTTCCAAACTTGGGCTGATGCAAGCACTTCGCCGTCATCGCGCATTTTCTGAACAAAAACCACTGGTTTATTGTTGTCGTTTGTCTTTGAGGCCAAAGATAGCAATGTGGTTTCATCTATAAAGTTCATAGCAAATACGATAGTATCTCCTGTTGACCTAATCTCTTCAAGATGGCAAGGATACTCTTGCCCTTGTATCATCACCCCTCTCGCCATCAGCAGGAGCGCAAGCAGGGTGTATAGTCTAATATTTCTCATCGTTTCGTGATTTTGTTAGTGTAAACTTTTCCTTCAGCATCCATAATCCGCACCAAATAAACCCCTTCTGCCAAACCTTCCACGCTGATTTCATTTGAGTTCCGCTCACTCTTCACCAACTGCCCAAGGGCATTGTACACCTCCACTTCGGCAGCCTGGATGCCTTCAATTATAACTTTCCCTTTAGCGGGATTGGGGTATATCGAAACGTGCTGAAGGTCTTGCTCTTGAACCGATGTCTCATCAATATAGCAAGTGTTGTATTCCGGGTTCTCAAAGACGTGCTCACCGTCTTTGTATTCGCACAGCAAATTATTCTCACAATCATAGTAATCCAAATATCCTATAGGGAAATTGTTCGGGAAAATGCCCTCACGGAAAGTCAAAGCATCATGCCACGGAAGATAAGGAAGAGCAAAACGTATCACTTTCCTTCCGTTTTCGAAAGACACGCTTTCTACGACAGACGGATGCGCCATCCCCCAACTGTCAATATGATAGAAAGTGTCGCCTACTGTCAATGTCATGTCGCAAAGCAACACTTCTTCCTCGTCAATCATGGGGAAATAGCGATAGAGTCTTCCCGTCGAGGTTTCTTCGCGAAAATATAACTCTGCATTTTCAAAAAAGAATCCTCTGGGGGTAGCATGAAGATAATCGTGTCCGTTGACGTGGACCGTGTCGGCAGTATTGATTTCCATATAGCCAGTGGTGACCCAGTCAATACAGTATTGGAGCACATTCAATCGAGTGGAATCTGTTCCAAAATAGGATTCATACTCTTGTGCTTGCATCGTCACCCCTCCCGCCATCAGCAGGAACGCAAGCAGGGGGTAAAGTCTAAATGCTTTCATCGTATTATTGTTTTATCCATTTTCCAGATTCAACTTCTTTGCCGTTGGCGATGACTTTCCAAACATAAGTTCCTGAAGGCCACCCTTCAGCATCTATCGAAGTGACATTTCCCGTTATCTCCTGTCTATGAACCAGCCTCCCATTCAAATCATACACCTCCACCCAAGCATCCCGCAACCCCGTGCGGATATTCAGCACATCCTTCCCAGGATTGGGATAAGCCACCGCCACGGCAAAGCCAGCATCATGCGCCTCCTCAATACCAACAATAGTTTCATCCGAAAGCTTGTAGATGGCATGTTGCTGCTCAAATGTAAGGCGGTCGACCCCGCCAGTCGAAACCAAGCAGCCGCCCGACGGCAGGGCATAAATGCTGTATGGTGTCAGCATCCGCTTTTCGTTGTGGTAGTAAATCTCGCCTTTGAGGTTCATGTTCCCGTCGAACAAGGCCACATAAAAGTTTTCCACATTTTCAATATCGCCGCCTCCAGGAGCCGCAGTATTCATAAAACCCAACATATAAATGTTGTCCCCGCGTAAGTCAATCGACTCACACAGTGCCTTTTGGTCGTGTTCGTCAACAGTATAAGGCCCCATGACATACTTCGTCTGCGCGAAATCTGGATTAAATTGGCTCATGTAGACATCCTGTCCTATCTTTGGATTGCCGTTGAAAGCCGGAAAACTTACATCAGACAACAGATAAACCATATCCGTTTCGGGATGGACGGCAAAATACTCGTAATGAGGCCTGTAGATACCGACCGCCTGATTATAAATGCTGTGCTTGACATCAACGACATTCAAACTATCGTCAAAAACGACACACTCCGAGTTGACATCTTTGGCTTCGGTGTCGTCCATCACAAGGCGGCAACCCGAAGTGCCTTTCTTTGGCGGCAAGAGGCTGGTGGTGGCGCGGTCGGTGGTTTCAGTCCATTGGCGGGTCAACTCGCCCGACGCGTTGTAGCGCGCCATCACATGCACGCTATGGTAGTTGTCGATATAGGCCGTCGAAACGAACACGCTCCCGTCCTCGTTGGGCAGCCATTCAAAATCCCACCATTGGTCGTGCGGTATTTCCTCCGGGATGGGAAATGGGTCGGGAAACTCAAAAGTGGTGAGTTCAAAGTTTTCCGAAATGGTGACTTTGCAGACAATAGGCCTGTCGGGGCCTTTCACATAATAGAAAAAAGGCTGTTCATTGCTGGTTTTGAAGAACTTGCTTTCGGTGAGGAATGAGCAGGTGTTGTTGTTTTCGTGCCAAACTTCCGAAGCGGCGAGGTTGCCCTCATGGTCCATCAGCATCACATAGCGGCCGTCGCTCATCACAACCGAATTGAGGAGAATAAAATTATCGTCCCATTCGCAAATGTGGTAGGCGAGGACGGTGGGCGAGGAGAAGATTTCCAAGGGTTCAAGTTCTTGCGCTTGCATCGTCATTCCCGCCATCAGCAGGAGCGCAAGCAAGGTGTAAATTCTTGTTGTTTTCATCGTATCGTGATTTTATTCGTGTAAACTTTCCCTTTCACATCCAAAATGCGCAGTAGGTAAACCCCCTGCACCAATCCCTCCAAACTCACCTCATTAGAGTTCCGCACGGTCTTTACCATCTGGCCAAGCGTATTGTAAACCTGCACCTCGGCGGCTTCAACGCCATTTATCGTCACTATTTCCATAGCAGGATTAGGATAAACAGAAATCACTTTGTCATTGATTTCTTCGACTGAAGTGATAACACATGCGTCGTATTCCGGATTTTGCCAAATGAGTTCCCCGTCTTGATGGAAGCAAAGGGCTCTATAGTAACCTCCACAGAAATAAT
>JAEEGJ010006476.1_pt1 | contig 35039 bp, 20 predicted proteins | sample 8958761 | NCBI WGS metagenome assembly JAEEGJ01 (sample SAMN16246546, study PRJNA631951) | gut metagenome | biome: gut microbiome; feature: rumen; material: RS-attached | host: Bos | place: Iran: Karaj | collected 2018-10
GACAACCATGTGGAGATGGCCAACGTGCTGCGTACCACGATGGAGCACTATGACGGCGGCTACGTGATGTGCGGACTGACGGGAAGCGGCGAGATGTTCTCCGTACGTGACCCGTGGGGCATCCGTCCTGCATTCTACTATTGCGACGACGAGATAGTGGCTTTGGCCAGCGAGCGCCCCGTGTTGCAGACCACCTTCGACTTAGACAGCAAGGATATTCAGGAGTTGCAGCCAGGACAGGCACTCATCGTCCGCAAGAACGGCGAGAGTCGATTGGAGCAGATTATGCCAGCTCAGAAACTGGCAGCTTGTTCGTTCGAGCGCATCTATTTCAGTCGTGGCTCCGATTGCGACATCTATCAGGAACGCAAACGTCTGGGTGAACAGCTGACGCAACCCATTCTGAAAGCTATTGACAATGATGTAACCAACACAGTATTCTCATATATTCCCAACACCGCTGAGGTAGCCTATTACGGCATGACGGACGGTTTCCGTAAGCTGCATGGCGAGGTGCGCACAGAGAAAGTTGTGTGGAAGGACATCAAGATGCGTACCTTCATTGCAGACAACAGTGAGCGCAATGATTTGGCTGCCCACGTCTATGACATCAGCTACGGCTCGTTGCGCCCCTACGAGGACAACCTCGTGATAATTGACGACTCGATTGTTCGTGGCACGACACTGCGTGAGAGCATCTTTAAGATTCTGGACCGCCTGCACCCCAAGAAGATTGTGATGGTGTCGAGTTCGCCCCAGATTCGCTATCCTGACTACTATGGTATCGACATGGCCCGTCTGGAGGAGTTTTGCGCCTTCCGTGCCACGATGGCATTAATAGAAGAGCGAGGCATGTGGCAGTTGGTGAATGATGTGTACTTGGCATGCAAAGAGGAATTACACAAAAGGGACGGTTCTTTTTGTGTAAATTGTGTTCGTGCGCTGTACGAGCCTTTCACCGTCGAGGAAATTAATAATAAGATAGTTGAGATGCTACGTCCGAAGGGTATGCAGGCACCTATAGAACTGGTGTTCCAAAGCATCGAGGGACTGCACGAGGCTTGTCCCAACCATCCTGGCGACTGGTATTTTACAGGTCACTATCCCACGCCGGGCGGTACGCGCCTATGTAACCAGGCATTCGTCAACTACGTGGATAAGGTAAAAAATAAAGAGTAAAGAGATTAAATAGATGATGAAGAGAGAAGCAAGACTGATACTCAGCGATGGCACGGTGTTCCACGGCTACTCGTTCGGCTATGAGGCTGAGACGGTAGGTGAGGTGGTATTCAACACCGCTATGATGGGCTATCCTGAGAGTTTGACAGACCCCAGTTATGCTGGACAGATATTGGTAACGACATTTCCGCTGATAGGCAACTATGGTGTACCTGATACGGGCATGGGCAGCGATGGCCTGCCCCTGTTTATGGAGAGTGACCGCATCCACCCCAAAGCCCTCGTCGTAGCCGACTATAGCGAGACGTATTCACACTGGAATGCCAAAGAGTCGTTGGCCAGTTGGCTGAAGCGCGAAAAGATTCCTGCCATCACGGGTGTTGACACGCGCCGACTGACGAAGGTGCTGAGAGAGCATGGTGTGATGATGGGAAGGATAAGCCTCACCCCCGACCCCTCTCCGAAGGGCGAGGGGAGTGAATACCAAGAAGACTACGGAAGCGTGAACTGGGTGGAGCAGGTGAGCTGCAAGGAGGTTATTACCTATCGGCCTGATACAACGGCGGTAGCAAATTCTTCACTCTTCACTCTTCACTCTTCACTAAAAAAAGTGGTGCTCGTGGACTGTGGCGTGAAGGCCAACATCATCCGTTGCCTGATACGTCGTGGCATCGAGGTGATTCGTGTGCCTTGGGACTACGACTTCAACGAGTTGGAGTTCGACGGACTGTTCCTGGCTAATGGTCCTGGCGACCCAGAGCAGTGCGACAAGACGGTGGCACATATCCGTACATTTCTCAATAATAAGACGGTGCGCCCGCTGATGGGTATCTGCTTGGGTAACCAGCTGTTGGCACGTGCCGCTGGTGCCAAGACCTATAAGCTGAAATATGGTCACCGCTCGCATAACCAACCTGTGCAGCGCGTGGGTAGCACGCAATGTTTCATCACTTCGCAGAATCACGGCTATGCCGTTGACGACAAGACGCTGCCTGAAGATTGGGAACCGCTGTTCGTGAATATGAACGACGGTTCGAACGAGGGTATTTGCCACAAGACGAATCCTTGGATGTCGGCACAGTTCCACCCGGAGGCTTGCTCTGGTCCTACGGATACGGAATGGATGTTTGATGAGTTTGTAAGAAGCCTCACCCCCGACCCCTCTCCGAAGGGCGAGGGGAGTGAATACACCCGATTAGGAAAACAAACGGAAGAGGTTACTACTCCCCTCTCCAAGGAGAGAGGGACTGGAGGTGTGTCTAAGGTCCTCCTTCTGGGTTCTGGTGCCTTGAAGATTGGTCAGGCTGGTGAGTTCGACTATAGCGGTGCCCAGGCGTTGAAGGCGCTGAAAGAGGAGGGTATTCACTCGATACTGATTAACCCCAATATCGCTACCGTACAGACCTCGAAGGATGTAGCCGACACGGTGTATTTCCAACCGGTAACACCAGAGTTCGTGGAACGTGTCATCGAAAAGGAGCGTCCTGATGGTATCCTGCTGTCGTTTGGTGGACAGACGGCTCTGAACTGTGGCGTGGAACTGTATGAGAAGGGTGTCTTAGAGAAATATGGTGTCAAGGTGTTGGGGACGCCCGTACAAGCCATCATCGATACGGAGGACCGTGACCTGTTTGTGAAGCGACTGGACGAAATTGGCGTGAAAACCATCAAGAGCGAAGCTTGTAATACCGTTGAAGAGGTTCAGAAGGCCGCCCACGCGTTGGGATTCCCCGTCATTCTGCGTGCTGCCTACGCCCTTGGTGGACTTGGATCCGGCTTCTGCGACAACGAAGCGGAACTGCTGTCACAAGCCGAGGAAGCCTTCTCGTTCTCGCCACAGGTGTTGGTCGAGAAGAGCCTTAAAGGTTGGAAGGAAATCGAGTACGAGGTGGTGCGTGACCGTTACGACAACTGTATCACTGTGTGTAACATGGAGAACTTTGACCCGTTGGGCATCCATACTGGTGAGTCGATAGTGGTGGCACCCAGTCAGACGCTGACCAATAGCGAGTACCACATGTTGCGTGCCCTGGCCATCAAGATTATCCGCCACATCGGTATTGTGGGCGAGTGTAACGTACAATATGCCTTCGATCCACAATCGGAGGACTATCGTGTCATCGAGGTGAACGCCCGTCTGAGTCGTTCGTCGGCATTGGCATCGAAAGCCACAGGCTATCCCTTGGCCTTTGTCGCTGCCAAACTGGGTCTCGGTTACGGCCTCTTCGACTTGAAGAACTCTGTTACCAAGACTACGAGTGCTTTCTTTGAGCCTGCCCTCGACTATGCCGTTGTAAAAATACCGCGTTGGGACCTGACCAAGTTCCATGGCGTAAAGCGCCAGCTGGGCTCGTCGATGAAGAGTGTAGGCGAGGTAATGGCTATTGGACGTACCTTCGAGGAAGCACTGCAAAAGGGTCTCCGCATGATTGGTCAGGGCATGCACGGTTTTGTAGAGAATCACGAAATCAAGATTGCAGACATTGCGACAGCCCTCCGCGAACCAACGGATATGCGTATCTTCGTGGTATCGAAGGCCATGAAGATTGGCTATACCATTGAGCAGATTCACCAGCTGACAAAGATTGACCGCTGGTTCCTGCAAAAACTGAAACATATCGTAGATATCGACCAGCAACTAAAGGATAACGCCCTGCTTTCCGAGGTGTCAGAGTTTATGGAACCCAGTGAGTTCATGGAATACCTGCGCTCACCGGAAATATACCAGCTATTGTGTGCTGCCAAAATCTATGGCTTCTCTGATTTCCAGGTAGGCCGTGCCATAGGTTTGGAGAATCGCATGAAGATGGAACAGGCCGGTCTTACTATCCGCAAATGGCGTAAGGAACTCGGCATCGTACCTACTGTCAACCAGATTGACACCCTTGCAGCGGAATATCCCGCCCAGACGAACTATCTTTACCTCTCTTATTTATAATCGAGATATCGAAATAACAAAAAAAAGAAAATATTATGTGTGGAATCGTAGCAATATTGAATGTCAAGGAGCAGACGCATGTTCTGCGTGATAAGGCATTGAAGATGAGTCAGAAAATCCGTCATCGCGGTCCTGACTGGAGTGGCATATACTGTGGTGGTTCAGCCATCCTCGCCCACGAGCGACTGAGCATCGTAGACCCTGAGAGTGGCGGACAGCCCCTGTTCTCACCAGACAAAAAGCACGTGCTTGCTGTCAATGGCGAAATCTATAACCATCAGGAAATCCGTCGCCGCTATGCCGGACAATATGAGTTCCAAACGGGTTCGGACTGTGAAGTGATCCTGGCTCTGTATCGTGAAAAGGGCATCAACTTCCTTGAAGACCTCAGCGGTATCTTTGCCTTCGTGCTTTACGACGAGGAACGTAACGAGTTCTTGATAGCTCGTGACCCCATTGGCGTGATACCTTTGTATATTGGTTACGACAGCGACGGCACCGTCTATGTGGCCTCAGAGCTGAAAGCCCTTGAAGGACAGTGTGAACGCTACGAGCCATTCCTGCCAGGACACTATTATTGGAGTGTGGACCCAGGGCAGAAGTGGTATTACCGTCGTGACTGGATGCACTATGATGCCGTGAAGGATAACCCTGCCAGTGTTGAAGCTATCCGTGACGGTTTGACTGCTGCTGTGAAGCGTCAGCTGATGAGTGATGTGCCCTATGGCGTGCTGCTCAGCGGTGGTCTCGACTCCAGCGTCATCTCTGCACTTGCCGAGAAGTTCAGTGAACACCGTATTGAGGATGATTCGAAGACACGCGCCTACTGGCCCCGCCTGCACTCGTTTGCCGTGGGTCTGAAGGGAGCACCAGACCTTGCCAAGGCCAAGCTCGTAGCCGACCATATTGGTACGGTACACCACGAAATCAACTATACCATCCAGGAGGGTCTTGATGCCATCCGCGATGTCATTTACTTCATTGAGACCTACGACGTCACGACCGTCCGTGCCTCTACTCCTATGTACCTGTTGGCCCGTGTCATCAAGTCGATGGGTATTAAGATGGTGCTTTCAGGCGAGGGTGCTGACGAGATATTCGGTGGCTACCTCTACTTCCACAAGGCGCCTACGGCCAAGGATTTCCACGAGGAGACCGTGCGCAAACTCGGCAAGCTGTATCTGTACGACTGTCTGCGTGCCAACAAGAGCCTTTCGGCTTGGGGCGTCGAGGGTCGTGTGCCGTTCCTGGACAAGGAGTTCTTGGATGTGGCCATGCGTACCAATCCTGAGGCTAAAATGTGCCCAGGTTCAATGATAGAGAAAAAGATTGTGCGTGAAGCCTTTGCCGACCTGCTGCCTGAAGAAGTGGCATGGCGCCAGAAGGAGCAGTTTAGCGATGGTGTGGGTTACTCATGGATTGACACCCTCAAACAGATTACTGCTGAGGCCGTCAGCGACGAGCAGATGGCGCATGCCGCTGAACGTTTCCCCATCAATCCACCGAAGAACAAGGAGGAGTACTACTACCGTTCCATCTTCGCCGAGCACTTCCCCAGCGACTCAGCTGCCAAGAGTGTGCCCAGTGAGGCCAGTGTGGCTTGTAGTACTGCTATCGCCCTTGAATGGGATGCTGCCTTTAAGAATATGAATGATCCCAGTGGTCGTGCTGTCAAAGGTGTCCACGAACAGGCCTATTGATAGCTATGTCAGCAGATGATAGGTGCCACCAGCCAAGGGTCTGATGATGCCTTTCATCTCAAGCGAGAAGAGAAGGGCTGTCAGTTGACCAATTGGGATATTGGTTTTGACACTGATGATATTGAGTTGCAAGTCGTTGGTTTGCTGGAGCAGGCTGACGACTTGTTGTTCTTGAGGCGTCAGGTCTGGAAACAGCTGTCGTTCAACAATTTCAGACTTCTTCTGAATGGTTTTCCACCTCATGCTTTCTATAAAGTCTGCTGCTGAGGTAATGAGTGCTGCCGTGTTGTTGCGAATCATCTTGTTGCAGCCCTCGCTAAAGGGCATGCCTACAGCGCCGGGGAAGGCGAATACGTCGCGTCCATACTCCTGGGCAATACGACAGGTGATGAGCCCTCCACCTTTAATGGCACTTTCGACAAGGATGGTTGCATCAGAAATACCTGCCACAATACGGTTACGCTGGCGGAAGTTATTGGGTAACGCTTCCGTCTGACTCATATATTCTGTGAGCAGTCCGCCCTGCTTCAGCATCTGTGCGGCTATGTCGCGATGGGCATAGGGATAGATTTGATCCAGTCCGTGAGCCAGCACGCCAACAGTATCGAAACCTTGTTGTAGGGCGTTGCTATGCGCACAGACATCGATGCCGTAAGCCAGACCGCTGACTACCAGCACCTGCGGACACTGCGCGTGCAGGTCAGTGATGAAACGAAGGACGATATCTTGTCCGTAGGTTGTGCAATGACGTGTACCCACGATGTTGAGAACGTAACGCTGGTTGAGGTCAGCACTTCCTTTATAATAAAGAAGTAGGGGAGCATCAGGACATTCGCTGAGCCGTTGGGGATAGTCAGCATCGCCCAAGGTTAGCACGCGGATGTCGTTTTTGGTGACGAATGCCATTTCGGCAGCAGCCCGTTTCAGCGCATCGTCCCAGTTCTTCATGGCGTCGCGTAGACGGGGTGTCGTATCAGGTATGACGTCGCCAATATCGTTGCGATGCTCATAAACAGCCATGGCGCTACCCAATGACTGATAGAGCTGCAAGGCCATCTGCTGGTTGAAGCCCGTCATGCGGGTTAGTGCTATTGAGTAGTATATTTCGTCGGAGTGGGTCATTTTTTCGACATTTCGACATTCAGGCATGTCGTTATTCCGATTGGATAAAATCTTTGAATGCTTGGTTATAGTCTTCGCTGTCGCTCAGTCGTCCATTGATGAGACATACCAGCGTGATGTCGCCACGGAAGCATAGCGCTTCGTCAGAGGCACGGAAAATGTCTTGGTGGAAAACATACTTGATGCCCTGCTTTTCGAGCCACAGACGCGAGATGAACTCGTCGTCGCAGCGCAAGGGTGTCTTAAACTGCAGATTCATACGGGCCACAACGGCATCGACGCCTTTTTCGTGCATCTCGGCAAACGAGAGACCACACGCCTTCAAGAACAGGTGACGTGTATGTTCGGTATAGTGGAGGTAGTTGGCATTGTTGACAATGCCTTCGATGTCGCACTCGTAGTCGCGAACCTCCATACGGGTTTCAAAACAGTATTTGCTCATTATTTTTGATATTTCGTTATTTCGATATTTCGTTCCTTTTCAAATATTCATATCCAATGCGGCAGCGCAGGCAGTCCTTCTTGTCGCAATACTCCTTCTTCAACTGAATCAAGGCCTGTGAGTCGCCTGCCGTTTTCACGTCGAGACCGCATGCCTGCCACATACGGATGATGTTGTTGTTCTCAGCCTTGAGCTGTTCCAGAAAGTCGAAAGCACGGTCGCACAACTCTTCGCGACAGGTATAGCGCCCGTAAGCAAAGAGCAGGGGTATGCAGGTGTTAATCAGGAGCAGATTGATGGAGAATGGCGACAGGTGTTTGGCATTACGGATGCTCTCGGAACCAAACGTATAGTGAGTCTCCCAGTAGGGCGTCACCTGTGTGTGCATCTTCTCGCTCAGACTGATGACGTCAGGGCATTCTATTAGTTCAGAAAGACCAGCCTTGCGTTGGTAATAGAGGTTGGCCAGCTGTGAAATACGGATGTGGGGGAAGTTCTGAGGACGCAGCCGGAGAAATCGCCACAGTTGGGCGTTCATGGGCTCCAACTGGAACTTATGGGCCAGATACTGGTATTCGTTACGCAGCTTGGCAAAATAGCCTTCGTTGAGGGCCTGCTGCTGATAGCGTTCCGGAATGGTGCTGAGTTCCAGTAGGCCAGCCTGTCCCATGAAGATGGCTTCAATCTGAAACAGGTCGTCACGGTGTTTGCCTACGGCACTCAAGGGAATGTGGCGTGCCCATGCCTCGAAGGCCTCGCCATTGATGCCAAAGCCGTAGTTACGTGCCAATGTTTGGAAATAGGCGTCCTCCCACGAGCCGTTACGCTCTTGAGCCCTTTGTTGTATGGCAATGGTTTTCTGCTCCAGTCGTTCGGTCTGCAGGGCTGCCATCCATGAATGGACGATGAGTGGTGTCAGGGTGGGGATGATCTTATAGCAGGGTGGATACTGGTCGGTTTTCAGCAGCTCTTCATAGTTCTCCTGTACGGACGGCGGGACCTTCAGACATAGTTGCGGCACATAATGGCCTTCCTGCGTCTGTACGTCACGGTCAGCTTCGCCTACGATGTGCAGCACCACGTTATTATAATGTTCGTCCTTGTCGTGACCATGCTGATACCAGTGTGACGCACGGTCGTGTATCTCCACATTACCCACCCAAAGGGTTCCGCCAACCTTAACCTTGGCATTGAAGAAGTCGGGACCGGCATGATGATTATGAAGACCGGGGTCGATGACTTCCACGCTACGGCCATCAGTGGTCTGCAGACCTTCCAAAGGCCATATCTTGTGTTTCCAGCAATAATGCAGTAGTTGTTCCATGTGTGTGTTATAAGATGACTTGTTGAATATGCTCTGGCGCAAACAACTGTTGGGCTACATCCTGCAGCTGGGGTGCCGTGATGGCATCAATCTGAGCTATCAGTTGGTCGAGGCTGCGTTCCTTGCCATAGTGCAGAAAGTGTTTGGCCATGTCGAGGGCAAACTGCTCGCGATTGTCTGCGGCAATAGCAAGCTGTCCCTTCAACTGTCGTTTAGCAGCAGCCAACTGCCTGTCGCTTAAAGGTGCCTGCATCATACGGTCCAGTTCACGGTTCACCAGTCGGATGCAACGCTTCACGTCGTGATGGTCGCAACCGAAATAGACGCTCCATACGCCCGTATCGCTATAGCTGGCCATCGTACTCTCGACGGTATATACCAGTCCGTGCTGTTCGCGCAACTTCAGGTTCAGACGGGCATTCATGCCGGGGCCTCCAAGTATATTATTAAGCAGGAAGAGCGTGATGCGCCTCGGGTCGTCATAGCTGAACGACTGGCATCCCAGCATGACGTGGGCCTGATGGTGGGGAGTCTCAGAGGTAAGAGGTGAGAGGTGAGAGGTAAGAGGGGTAGCGTTTGCTACCTCCGCTTTCCGCCCTTCGCTTTCAGCCTTCAGCCCTCCGCCTTCCGCCCTCCGCTCAACGCCTTCTACCTTAAGTCCTCTCACCAATCGTGCGAAATCGATGTCTCCATAGACAAAGAAGACGGCATTGTCTGGACGATAGTACCGATTGGTGAATCGCAGCGCATGTTGCGAGGTGAACTGCTGTACCTGCTGGCGCGTGCCTAAGATGTTATGCCCCAGGGGATGACTTTTGAACAATTGATTTTCAAAGACGTCATAGATGAGTTCGGCAGGCGAGTCGTTATAGCTCTCTATCTCGTCACAGATGACATCGACCTCGTGCTCAACCTCGTGTTGGGGGAACTGGCTACAAAAGACGATATCCGTCAACAGATCGACGGCACGTGAGAAATGTTCCTTCTGGATGGCAGCATAGAACGTCGTGTCTTCCTTGTTGGTGAAGGCATTCAGGTCACCACCAACACTCTCCAGACAGTTCAGAATCTGGATAGCCGAACGGCGGCGAGTGCCCTTGAAACTCATGTGTTCACAGAAATGGGCGACACCCTCTTCGCCTGGCTCCTCATGACGCGACCCGGCAGCAATACCGATGCCACAGTACACCACTGGCGATGCTGACGTCAGGTGTATAATGCGCAGTCCGTTGGGCAGTGTTGCTATATTGTAATTTTTCATTTCGTGCAAAATTACAAAATAATTATCAATTATCAATTATCAATTATCATTTTTTTTAGTACCTTTGCACGAAAAACAAAGATTATGCGTCAAGTAATAGGAATAGGAGAAACAGTGCTCGACATTATTTTCCGTGGCGAGCAGCCCATCAGTGCATGGCCTGGTGGCAGTACGTTTAACGCCATCATTTCATTGGGACGGGCAGGCGTCAAGACAGGTTTTATCAGTGAGACGGGACATGACCGTGTCGGACAGTTCATTACCAGTTTCTTGGAACAGAACGGCTGCTCGGCATCAAGTGTCTGCGTCTATCCCAATACGAAGTCACCCTTGTCGCTGGCTTTTCTGAATGAAAAGAACGATGCCGACTACATCTTTTACAAGGACCATCCTAACGACCGCCTTGAATTCGTATATCCTGACGTACAGCCAGATGATATCGTGCTCTTTGGCTCGTATTATGCCTTGAATCCTGTTATCCGTGGGCAAGTGAAAGGTTTCCTGGATTATGCCCATGAAAAGGGTGCAATCCTTTATTATGACGTCAATTTCCGCGCCTCTCATCAGAACGAGGCCATGCGACTGAGAGCCAATCTGCTGGAGAACTTTGAATTGGCAGATATCGTACGTGGTTCGTCGGAAGATTTCGAGATTCTTTTCCATAAAAAGGAAGGCTCGGCAGTCTATCGCTCGGAAATCATGTTCTATACCAAGCAGTTTATCTATACGCAGGCATCAGAGCCTATTGAGTTGTTTAGCCAAGGCGGATTCCATAAACAGTATCCCGTTACGCCCATTGAAACGGTGAGCACCATTGGTGCTGGCGATAACTTTAATGCCGGTTTGCTGTTCGGAATGATTCGCGACGGCATCACTCGTCAACAGTTGGAACAGGGATTGACTGAACAGCAGTGGGATCGCCTCATCAGCAGTGGACAACAGTTCTCTGCCGAGGTTTGTGGCAGTCTTCAGAACTATGTGTCATCGGCTTTCGGTGAAGCTCGTAAAAAGGAACTCAGCTTATAATAAAAATAGTTGTCATGGCTCACCCGTTAGACAAGTTTGTCTACTGCCCTGTCTGTGGCAGTCAGCATTTTGATATTAATAACTTTAAGAGCAAGCGTTGTCAGGATTGCGGATTTACCTATTATGCTAATCCCTGTTCGGCAACAGCAGCCTTTATTGTCAACGACAGGCAGGAAATGCTGGTCGTCCGTCGTGCCAAGGAACCAGCTAAAGGAACACTTGACTTACCGGGTGGTTTTGTGGACATGTACGAGACGGTAGAAGACGGCATGCGTCGCGAAATCAAGGAGGAGACGGGGCTTGACGTGGCTGATATCCAGTATCTGTTTTCCTCGCCAAATGTCTATGAATATAGTGGCTTGGGCGTCCATACGCTCGATATGGACTTCTTAGTCCGTGTCCACGGCGACATACCTCCCATCAAGGCTGCCGACGATGCTGCTGAGGCCCTTTGGATTCCCATCAAGGAGGTGAATCCTGCAGAATTCGGCCTTACCAGTATTCGCAATGCTGTTATCCGATTCATAAAAGAGGGTTGCTTCGAATGAGCAACCCTCTTTTTGATGATGAAGTTCTATTAATATAATCCAATTTGGCCTTTCCATTTGAGGTACCAGTTGTTCCTGTTCATGAGACGGCTCTTCAGTGTTTCATCAACTTTGTCCTTACCACGGCGAGTGGCAACCTGCTCAGCGAGGAACTCTTCTGGGGTTTTCTCGGTCTGACGGAAGGCGAAGCGCATGATGTCATAGAAACGCGTTCCTTCGAAAGCCAATTCCAAGCCACATTCGTTCAGTAACAGGGCGTCAACGACCTCTTGTTGCTTCTTAATCAGTTCTGGTGTATCTTTCGCAATGATGACAGGCTCGTCAGGAATACCATCACCATCTTCGTCAACAGGATCTGGCATGGGAGCCTCAGGCAACTTATAGTATTCATTCATAGGTGTCCATCCTGAACCGTGAGTGTGGATACCGATGGTGTTGGGTGAACGCTGGCTACGTCCTGTTGCATATTCTATAGCGGTGTAAACCTGATAGCGTTCATTGTCGAAGTCCAGACGACTCAGCCAGATAGAGTCACTCTCAGAACAGTAGGGATATACATATTCATCCTTGATTTCATTGTTAAGTCCTGTTGACAGGATCTGGAAAGCTGCACGGGGTAATCCTGCACCGTTCAGAGCCTCTGCCAGTCGGAGGTAGAGCATGTATCTGCGGTAGATATGTATATTCTGCGTGGTGTGCTTGTCGATGTATGATGTCTCGATGCGTTCACCTGTGTCGCGGTTCTTGGCTTCGCCCCATGAGTAATACCAGTATAGGCGCAGGTCACCAGATCTGTGATTGGTCAAGCCTTCGGGAACATAGTATGTTGTTGTTCCATTGGTACCCAAGCAGCAGTGTTTCTGACCTTCCGACAGTTCGAACATATACTTTGAAGGAATAATGCTGACATGATAGTTGTTGTCAACGTTTGAGTTGAAGAGGTTACGCAATTCACTGTAGTTACCTTCTGCAGGGATAGAGTCACCTGCAATCATAGTAATGATTTCCGAGTTTGCTGCATAATTCTCAGACGTGAGACTACCGGAAGTGTAGCCAGAAATACCATCCCAACTGGTGGTGCCTGGTTCCCATTGGTAATAATTGATGCCAGTGGGGTAGGCAGAGTTGTCACCGTTACGCTCGTTGATATACTTGTAGTAACGGTATGCAGCTTCGCGATACGTGGCTGTACTACCTGTCGTGCTGGCTAACCAGAGGTTGAGGTCACCCAATACAATGTTGATGGGGAAATAGAACAGACGTGAGTCGTTACCGCGGATGGTACCATATCGGGGATATTCATTGCCCCATCGTTCGGTGAGCGGCGCCAAGTCATTGATGAAATATTCACAAATGGCCTGAAGGTCATAATCAGGATAGCTCTTCTCGGCATCCTGCTTGCTCAGAATGGGTTCCGTCACAAAAGGTACCTTGTTGTAGTTGAGTGCCAACTGGAGGTATGTCCACGCACGGATAGCCTTGACAGCAGCATATTCCCTCATGAAGAGATACTCGTTACGGTTATTCTTCATAGCCGTGTCAACATTCGCAATGAAGTAGTTACAGTTGTTAATCACTGTGTAATAGTCACGGGGAACATTATAGGCGTTGTCATCACTGATGTTGAATTCGGCAATTTCGCGTATGTCTTTATTGGCATAGCTGGTGATGTCCACCAGATCGCCACGCACCTCTCCAAGTAAGACGGTGCGGTCTCCAATGGCCTGTAGCTTGTTCAGTATACCCGTAACGCTATAGATGGTATCTGTGGCATTGCTAAGGTGGTTTTCTTCTGCGAAGATAATGTGATCTGGATCCTGATCGAAGAAATCGGAACAGGAGAGCAGACCGCAGCAGACACAGAGACCGAAGATGAATTTATTGAATTTAGTATTCATAATTCTTAACTCTTAATTCTTAATTCTTAATTCTTAATTACAGCTTAATCTTTATTCCAGCCACTATAGAACGGCTCTGGCTCAGCTGTCCCAAGTCAATGCCTTGTCCAATGACGTTAGAAGTCATGGCAAATTCCGGATCAGCACCCAGATACTTTGTCCATGTAAATACGTTGTTGGCCTGGATCCAGAATTGCAGACCCTGCAGATACTCGTTGTTCATAGGCAGGTCATAGCTTAAGGTGATACTCTTTAAGCGCAGATAGCTGCCGTCCTCAATCCAGCGGTCACTGAATCGTGAATTACCCATAGGATCCTGGAATGTAATCTGAGGAATGTCTGTTACCTGACCTTCTACCTGCCAACGGCGCAACATTGCTGTAGTCTGGTTCATGAATCGTGAACCACCCTCCAACTGTGAGCGCATGTAGTTGTAGACATCGTTACCCAACGAGTAGTTGAAACGCAGGTCAAGCTTCAGTCCCTTGTATGCAAATGTTGTGAAGATGTTACCATAGATGTCAGGGTTGGGATCGCCGATGATAGTGCGGTCTGCTTCTGTAATCTGATGGTCACCATTGAGGTCATCGAAGTGAATATCACCTGCCTTGAAGTACTTCTTGTCAATACCATTCTCGTCCATAATGTAGAGTCCGGCTTTCTCTGCCTCTTCAGTAGTAGCAAATACACCGAGCGACTTGTAGCCATAGAACTGGTTGGCAGCCTGTCCTACCTGTGTGCGGATGGTACCTCCATAAATATCTGTGTCAACAAAGTCCTTACCCTGAGGTAACTGAGTGATTTCATTCTTGTAGTGTCCGATGCTACCACCCAATTCCCACTGGAAATCCTTTAAGGCAAGAACCTTTACGGCTGCTGATACATCGTATCCGTGGTTCTTCAGCTTACCGTCATTAGTCCAGTTCTCATCCAGACCGCTGAGGAATCCTAATGACTGTCTTGTCAACAGGTTGTTGGTAGTAGAACTAAAGTAGTTGGCACTCAAACTCAGACGGTTGTCAAACAGACTGGTCTCTATGCCTACGTTCAAACGACGGGTTGTTTCCCACTGGATCTTCGTGTTGCCGATACCATCGAAGCTGAGTCCTGCAATAGCATTTAAGAACTGTGAACTGCTGAAATAGCTGCGAGCAGCATAGTAATCGATGTCATCGTTACCGCTGACGTCGTAACCGGCACTCAGGCGCAGGTAGTTTATAGGCTTAATCTTAGCCATCCAAGGCTCATTGCTAACCACCCATGCAGCCTGTATGCCCGGGAATATGCCCCAAGGTGCTTTGAAGGCGCGGAAATCACCGCCATCACGTCCAAATCGTGAAGAGCCTTCTACTGTCAGGTTAGCCTGCAGGAAGTAGCGACCTTTGTAGTTGTACTCAGCCTGAGCATACCAAGCCAGTGAGTTCCAGTTGTCATTGGTACCAAAGTCATCCTTTGGCGACAGTTCCTTCTTCATGAAAGGCTGCTTATCGTTACCAGTATTGTAACCTACCAATGAAGTCATGGAGTAGCTTTCCCAGTTGATGCGGGCACCTCCGAACAGATGTACGAAGTGAGCTCCGTAACGGTTACTCCAATCAATACGGGTATCACTCATCACCGAGTTCTGCTTTGATGCTAATGAGCGTACCTCATTCTGCTCGTAATCACCAAGACTGCTGACATAATAAGTTGGTGTTCCGTTGATGGGAATGTAGAATTGCTCTTTGGTATTTACCAAGTTGTAGCTGAAGTGCTCAGATAACGTGAGGTTGCGAGTGAGGCGGAACTTTGGCGTTACAGTCAAGTTCAGCATCGAGTTCTCCAGACGGTTCTTATTCTCGGCTTCACTATACTCGTTGATAGCAACGGGATTACCTAATTTCCAGTTGTAGTTTCTGTAGTTAGCCAAGGCCTCCGTCAGGTACGACTCTTCCTCAATGTCATAATGGCTTGTTGACAGTTTTCCAAGACCATAACTGTATGGGCTGAGGAATGGCGTCTTGGCGTATGCCAGGAATCCAGGAGCAGTTGGTGTTCCTTCATCATAGCTGGCAGGGGCACCGTCGTTACGAATATCGCGGGTAATGTTACCGAACGAGGCATCGAAGCGGACAGTAAAGCGTTCGCTCAGTGAAATGTCTGTATTGAAACGAATGTTCAGACGGTCCATGTCGTTGAACTTCAATGTACTCTTTTGGTTGACATAACCGACAGAGAGATTATAGTTTGCTACGGCATCACCACCTTCTACATTAATACCATAGTTCTGAGTCATGGCATTCCGGTAGATATAATCCTTCCAGTCAGTATTCTGGTGGTACTGGGTGTAATAGTAGTAGTCAGGATCCTCTTTCAGGAACTTGAACGTACGGTTACGGGTGTTGGTGGTCTTCAGCATCTCAGAAGCATAGCTGCGATACTGCTCGGCATCCATCACTGAGAGGAATTTTGGCTTAAGGGTAACACCAGCAGAAATGTTGGCCGTAATACGGGTGGCCATCGACTTATTACGCTTGGTCTGGACGATGATGACACCATTGGCACCTTTGGCACCATACAGAGCCGTACCATTACGCATGACGGTTACTTTCTCGATGTCCGACGGGTTGATGGTCGACAGAATGTCGTTGAAGAAACCTTCATGGAGCATGGTACGACCATACTGCTGGTCGATGATTACATCGTCTACCACAACCAAGGGCTGAGCATTGACATTAAGAGAGTTCAGACCTTGTATGAACATCACATTTCCTACACCAGGTGTACCGTTGCGGGAGATGGTGTACACCTGACCGCCCAGATTCTTTTGAACTTCGTCCTTAATATTGACCTCATTGGTGTATGCGAAGTTCTTGGTGGTATAGTCACTGAGAACGTTAATCTGCTTGTCATATTCTGCAGAGAACGTGGTGGGGTACAGTTTGATGTCTCGCTGTTGTTCGCCGTCTTGCAGACCCATGCGGACAGGGTTGAAGTCTGGCATGTTAATGTAGACAGATGTGGTAAACTCCGGCACCTTTAATTTGTAGGTTCCGTCCTCCTCAGTGAGCGTACTGTAACCTTCAATGTTGTCAGCACTGATAATGGTACCAGCAATAGGATTGCCAGTCGTAGCATTAACAATGCGACCACGTATCACTCTGGTTGGATACTGCTTTTGTTTGGGCATTAGCTTGCGGGCCAAGGTCTCTAACTGGTCCTGACCCGATTCCTCGTCTTGAGCAACTGCGCTAAAGGGGAAAGCCATCAGCAGTGTAAGTCCTAATATAATATATTTTTTCATATCCTTACAGTTATAAATTCATACTCAAACATTATTTCTTCAACCAGAAGAAGGTGTCACCGTCGCCATGAGGCGCAACTTCGAACCCGTCTTCAGTGACCTTTGAAATGCCGTGTGGTACCAGCATGATACAGTCAATGCGCATCGTACGGTCAAATTTCTTGTTGCGCTGTTCTGAGCTTGAAACATTTGTTTTTACCTCAAGTGTCACCTGAGGCTCACTCTCTCTCAAGCCGAACGTGGCAGTTGGGAACTTAAAGTCTTCTGCGACAAGGATATAATCCACAATGTCGGGATTGTTGGTAACTTTCGACTTGAGGACTTCTCTCACTGTTTCGCCTTGCTGATTATGATAGTTGATAGCACAGTCATACTTGACTGGTAAACGCTGAGCTTCGGTTGCATTACTATCATTGGCTAAAGCAGGTGCAGTGACCAGATAGATGTCATAGCCGATATTGGAAAGGACGTTCTCAATGTTGAATAAGACACTGTGATTCTGTGTCGTAATATTCTGTTTGAACTCTACGAATCTATTGTTCCAAACCATATTGTGGAATCGGTTGTCGTTCATGACCTCACAAATCTCAGCAGTGATAGTTGGATCCATATCGCCGGTGGTAGTATTCTCTTTCTTACTGACCTCTTTGATGGCTGTTAGTTTTTCTGCTTCGATGATAATCCACTGGTAGAAGGTGTTCAGCTTGTTAATCTTCCAGTTGTCGGCCTTCATGACTATACCATTGGAACATTCCACATTCTGTGTGTCAGAGAAGATACCCGTTGGAGAGAAAGGCTTCTGTGTATTTTCATCAGACTTGCCACCAAACTGGTAGTAATGAAGATTCTTGCTTCCCCAGTAGCTATCGCGGTAAATGTATGACTCTGCTGCACTAGTTGACAAAGCTGAGTCCGTCAGATGGGCGTCAGAGTTCATGGTGCGGCTGAATATCGTACCTTCAACAATAGCAATACGAGGCATGGTGTAAACCATTGAATCGCGGAATCTGACGTTATCATCATAGTTGAAGTAAGGCTCGTATTCCTCAATCAGTTTCTTCCACTCCTTATTGGTGGGAGCAACCATCCAGTAAGTACTGTCCTCTTCATTGGTATAAGCCCACAGGTAGTCCCACAGGTCGTTCTGCTGAACGAAGACAGAATCGAGATAAACGGTTTTACCATTCTCAATTCCACCTGCAACACTCCGGCCAGGAATAAATTCCTTGCGGTAGAAGCGGGAATTGTAAAAGAAACTGGCAAGACTGTCAAGGTCAGCATCCTTACGCATGTATTCGAATACGGTGGGGAAATACTTGGCCTTTCCTTGTATCGTGAAAAGGATACCATTAGCAAAATGCTGGTTGGTCGTCAGGATGGTGTTGTCACCGAATGCTTTGGCTGTCAGTGTCGTCTTCTTACCATTCATTAAGACCAATGAGTCATTGCTTGTTGCAGCGATAGAGTGATTATACATGGCGATATGATTCTGTATAAACTCCTTGATGACAGTGTTATCGTCCTCTATAACCTTGCCTTTCTCTGCATTGTAGGCAGCAATGAGCTCTTGTGCCTCTTGAGCAGAGAATTGGTCGTTGGTGGGCGCAAAGACCGTAAACACCTGACTGCTGTTCAATGTCTTGTCGTAACCACAAGCCTTGATAACGCTGGCAAAGTTGCTCAGGTTACTATTCTCGTTGATGGCCTGCCAAAGTGATGCGTCATTCATCCCTTCACCTTTGCTGTCATAGTGGTCATCCCATTTGTCAGCACAGGCCACGAAGGTGAGGGCTGCGAGTGCGAGCCCTAACACCTTACCGTATATTTTATATCTTTTCATCATTGTCAATTTTCAATTATCAATTGTCAATTATCAATTATTTTAGAGGTCATCCTCCATTTCACCGTCACCGTCAACGCCATAGACGCTCTTTGGTACCAGCTCGATGAAGTCGAGTGCAAACTCGTTGTTGTTACCTTGCTTACCATCGGAAGCCACACGGATTCTCAAGAAATGATCCTTCGTAGAATCCAGATACGTCTGGCTGATGATTTTACGGAAACCGATATTGTAAACACAATCATAGCCCCAGTTGCCGCTACCGCCGTTGTCACAGTATAGTGAACGCGGATAGGTGTAGACACCGAGGTTCTTCATGGTCTTGATGTACTCAGCCTTTTCTTCAACACTTAAATTGTCGTAATCGTCAATATCGCTGATAAAGTCATCACCCATGTAGTATTCCGAGTCCATATTCTTGGTCATATCCAAAGGAATACCCTGTGGTACACCGTCGACGTAAATCTGGGCGACACCACGAGACTCCTGTGACGTGAAGCCAAGGCGTACCTGCCATTCACCGTCGAAGGGTACTGGTGGCAGACGGAATGTGAAGTCATAGTTGCCTTTCAGGGCAAATTCGTCCCACATGTAGATATTATACATGGCAACAGGTCGTCTCCAGGTGAATTGGCAGTTGGTGAATGTTACACCGTCAAGATAACCCTCTGGGAACATCACACTACGGCCGTATTTCTCTTCACCGCTATCTGACTGCCAGGGGTCGCCTAAGATGCGCAGACCATTAGTGATAAACTCGGGGAAGACGGTGTTGAAGTCCATACGGATACGGACGTTGTGAATGATGTTCTCCACATCCTTGGAGAAGGCTACAATGTCATCGACATAGAAGTAGTGACCGTTGATACCGTCGTGCTTATATTCGTCCTCTTTAGGTTCAATGCGCTGACCCAGGAAATGGAACTTCTCATCATAACGTCTGTTGACAAAACGATCGCCTCTCTTGCTACCGCCACGATAGGCTGATACCGTGACTTTTTCCACCTTGATCATCTTGTGGGGTAGGAGGGTGTAATGCCAGTCGACAGGATTGGCAACCTTCTCAATAATACCGATGGCACCTTCAAAGTTTGGCTTATTAGTAACTTCCTGAGGTGTCAGGTCGTCGGCACCGGCAGCAATCTTGTTCAGGATGTGATACTGAATGAAACGGCGCAGAGGATTGACATCGTCCGTCAAGTTATCGAAACTGTGTCCAGGAGCATTCACATCATTAGGAAATACCTGATCATAGATGCTGCAGGCCAAGTCGTAGAGACCTTGGATGTCTGTGATACCATATTTTTCCTTTAATATAGAGTCTGGCTCAATAAAGAAGGTATAGCCAAATTTCTTGGTCTCAGGCCAATAGTAGGGCTTGGGATTGGTCTCGTAGTCACCTGACTTAAGATAGGTGGGATTTCCTCCGAGCTTCTTATAATCATATTCAGCGTCCTCAACCAGCAATACGTCATTGATGACACCGGTTTTTACGAGAGCTTCGTAGAAAAGACTGATTTTAGGATTGTCACGCATCAAGTCTGTGATATAGCTGTTTGACTTCTCAATGACTCTGTCGATGGGCTGCATGATACCATTCTCTACGGAGTCATCTTTCAGCTCAAACTTGATCTTGGCCAAGCCTTCCAGTACGATGACGGCATTGCTGTCGTTATCGAAACCGGGCTCAGTAGCCAAATAGCGGCTTAACATGTTCACTGATGGCAGTTTATGGCCAATCATGTCAAAAGTAGTGTACATGTAAGATACCAAGTGCGTACGGGCAATGGTATCGCAGTCTTCCTTGCTCAGCTGTGAGACACTACTGAAACCACGTCCCTTCAGGTATTGGTCAACAGCATCATTATTAGGAGCGAAGCAAGTATAGTGGCCATAGGAAGAGAGTAAGTCCATCAGACCGGCTCTTTCCACTATCTCTGCAAATTCACTGTATTCAGGGCGATTCTTCAGATACTCACTCATCATCTCACCCGTGAAGGTGTAGAAATATTCGCTGTCAGGCTCGTCTGAGCAACTGGTCAGCATCAGTGGGCTGATGGGAGCCAGCATGGCAAGCAGAAGACCTCCCACAATTGTTTTGAATATATTCTTACGTTTCATAGCGTTCATTAATTTTTAGTCGTCTTCTTGTAACTCTCGTCTTCACCACTGCTAAAGGCAGGATTCTGTACAAGATTCTTGTTGACCTTGATTTCATCGAGATTATAGGGCCAATAGATGGCATCCATCTTAGACAGGTGGTTGCTAATCAGACCAGTTCCTGTCGTGGCTTTCTGCAAAGCAGCAGCCTTCAGTATCGCGGTGTTGCCATTGCGTTGTGAGACGCGGACAAGGTCAAACCATCGCTTGCCCTCGAACATCAGTTCGCGTTGGCGTTCCTGAAGAATCAGATTTTCCATGTCACCCTTGTTGCTATAATTGCTTCTGACAAGCGTGTCTTGAAGCAGGGTCTGGCAGATAGAGCGCTTGTTAACGGCATTGACCAGCGTAAAGGCTCTGTCAAGAAGTGACTTGTTATAATCGGAAGCTCCTGTATCTTCACCTCCCTGAATCATCTGTGTGAGGGCTTCGGCCTTCATCAGCATAATGTCCGAGAGACGGTAGATAATCCAGTTGGAACCATTCTGATTTTCAGTATATTTTGAATCATACGATGCTGAAGGCGTCGTACCACCCGAAGCACTAATGTCAATCGTTCTGGTTGTGAACTTGTGGATACCCTTGTTACTGTTACTGCTTCCGCTACCAGTGTAAGTATGATTGATGTAGATGCGGGCATCCCACATCTTGTTTTTATCAGCATACACCTTGCGGTCTGTTCCTGTGGCCTCAATCTGAGCGTAGATATAATCAGATGGTGCTACCAAGCCAGTTGAAGACCGTTGGTTACCGTAGAAAGAGTTGACGGCACCATTGGCAATCATACCTGCTCCTTGCGGATCATCACTGAAGACCAACTGGAAAATAATCTCCTGATTGACTTCTTCTACATAATTGTTGTCTCTACCGAATAAGATGTTATAGGCATCACCATACCAGTTTGTCTGTCTCGAATTGCTGACCAGTGGGAATCCGTTGAAACGGTCAATATCGTTAGTCGTAGATACGGTGCTGGTACGCTTCTGGCGATTCTCCTCATAAATGAGTTTCTTCGAATCAATGACCAAATCGGCATATTGGACACATTTCTGATAGTCCTGTTTCCAAAGGTAGAGCTCGCAGAGTAAAGAATGAATGAAATCCTGTGTGACACGCCCTGTCTGGTAAAGTTCCTTAGTTTCAGGATAGCGCTTCACAGCCTGGTTTTTCACACTTTCCAAATCGAAAATCAGCGAGTCGAGCACCGCGTTGAACTTTGTGGCGGGCAAGTCCATTTTTTGATCGTCATCAATATAGGCCTCTCTGGAGAAAGGTACGTCGCGGAAGGCACGAATCAGATAGAAATAGCAAAGACTGCGTATAGCCACCATTTCAGCGATGTTGGCCTGCAACTCACTCTGCGTATAGGCGGGGTCTTCTGCAGCTACATCAGGTGCGTATTTGATAACCGTGTTACAACGGTTGATGACAGAATAGAAATCTCTCCAGTCGGTGTAGGAGTTCTTGGCGTCGATATTCTCCTTCAAGAGCTTCTCGAGGTTACCATCAGACTGGACATTGCTGCCCGGACCGATGTTATCGCTGCGGAATTCACCCCAGACCATCATGCGTTTAATGATGCCTTCTTCCTGTAAACCAGAATAGCATCCGGATATGACGGCATCAACGTCGGCTTTCTCGTTCCAGAACTTATCAAAGATAATCTCGTTCTGGGGCTCTATTACCAAGAAGTCAGAGCAGGCAGAGAATCCGGCCATTACGCAAATTGCGTAAACAATATTGTAATATAGTCTTTTCATAATCATAATCTCCTTTAGAACTCAACAGTGATACCTAATGTGTAAGAGCGTGAACGTGGTGTCTGCGCATTGTCTATGGCAGGAGCATATCCACCACTCGAAATATCGGGGTCTACACCGGAATATTTGGTAATGATGAATGGGTTGTTGGCACTGGCGTACAAACTGACGCGGTTGACACCTGCCCATTTCAGATACTTCTTACGAACGGTATAGTTCAACTGAACATAGTTCATTCGCAGATAAGAACCGTCTTCTACAAATCGGTCACTTATCAAAGTGTTGTAGTTCGAGTTGTCACCGTACATGGCGCGTGGAATAGAGGTTACGTCACCTTCCTTACGCCAGCGGTAGTTCACAGCCTGACTCTGGTTGTCGTTACCAATCATGGCTTCGGCATGCAGACGGGCCTTGTTCAAAATCTTGTTACCAACGCGGTAGTTGAACTGGGTGCTCAGGCGCCAGTCACCGTAGTTGAAGGAGAATCCGAAACCACCGGTAAGCTTTGGCAGTGAAGAACCCAAGTACACGATATCAAGTGCATTGATCTGACCGTCGTGGTTGATATCCTCATAGATGGCATCACCACCGTTGAAGCGATAGTTACGACCTGTTGCATCGTTGGTGTAGTTGAACATCATACGCAGGGGTTCACCCTTAGCGTCTAAGATGACGTCACCTTTAGCATTCAAAGCGACTGGAGCAGTCTTGCCTGCTGCCAGGAACTCTTGCTGCTGTTCTGGCGTCATGTCCTTGAAGGTAGAGTAATTGTACTGGTAGACACCCTTGTAACGGAAACCATAGATGGCACCCAATGGGTTGTGCAACTGTACGCGCTGCAGGTGCTCGTCGTTCTTGAATCCATAGACAGTATTCAGGTTGTCCAACAGATTCTCGTCAAGTTCAAGCAGTTCGTTGCGGTTGTTACCGAAGTTGGCATTCATGTCCATCCAGAACTTCTTGCCAATGGTAATCATGCGGTTGGTGCTGACATGGAACTCCCAACCAGTATTGCGCATCTTACCGTTGTTGCGATAAGGTATGGTAGCAAAACCGGAGTTAGAAGGGATACGGAAGTCCTGCATCAGCATGTCAGTAGTAGTCTGAACATAACCCTCGATGGTAAGGTTGATGCGGTCGTTAAAGAGACCGATATCGATACCGCCGTTCCAGCTCTCTACAATCTGCCATTTCATGTCAGAGAGTCGGATGTTATTAGGCTTCATAGCCATCATATCAATATAACGGTTGGTTGAGCCATATTTAGAGGTGTAGAGGTAGTCCTGATTGGGCTGGTTACCCACACGACCCCAGCTGGGACGGATAGCAAACATAGACAACCACTTACGGGTAGGTTTCATCCAAGGCTCGTCGCTGATAATCCATTTCAGCGAAACAGAGGGGAAGTAACCCCAACGGTGACCAGGACCGAACTTGGTGGTACCGTCGGCACGTAGTGAGGCGTCAATGATGTAGCGCTCCTTATATGCATAGTGCGCATTGGCTGTGAAGTACATGGAACGCCACTCATTGTAGCTGGATTGCATGTTGGTAATCTGGCCACCGCCCTGTGTACTGGTGATGCCTGAAGCTACACCCTGCTTTTCTTCCAACTGTCCAGTAGATGAACCGCTGGTAAGTTCGAAACGGCCCAGAATCATGAGCGAATGGTCTTTGTTCTTGAAGGCAGGTCTGAGAATCAGCTGCTGCTTGGTGTTGAAAGATACGCTCTTTGAAGAACTGTCATGAGTCGTGTTGACACCACTGTTCCAAGAGACGCTCTTCAACTCCTGCGGATAGTATTTATTCTCATACCTGTTGTTGATATTCATCAGGACAGAACCACGGTAGTCCAGTTTCCAATGGTCTTCGTCCATGCCTAACAGCTGGTACTGAATGATGAGCTCAGGCTGCATGTCGTAGGTGGTCTGCTGGTTCTTAGCCAAACGGGCAGAGGCTACGGGGTTAACCAAATCCTTCTGGTTGCGGTCGAATACTGAGCTGGCACTCTGCAGCATCGTGTAGTAGGATGGCGTGTCTTCTCCGGTTACAGGATTCTGCTCATAAATGCTCATATTTGGCATCTTGCGCATGGCGATAGACAGCAGGTCGTCAGAGTTGCGGTCGTTCTTGGTGTAAGTCATCGAGAAGTTCGTGCTGACACGAATACGCTCACTGACATTATAGTCAAGGTTCACACGGGTAGAGAAACGCTGCAGCTTCTGCTCTATCATAGTACCTGTCTCATGGTCGTAACCAGCACCGATACGGAAGAGGGCTTTCTCACCACCACCAGTGATAGTCACATAGTGGTTCTGGCGAAGACCCCACTGGGTAACAGCATCACGCCAGTCGGTGTTGTTGTTATACTGCTCGTATTCCGAGAACGAGGGGTCGTAGTTCAACTCAGGAATGTTTGAAGCACTACTGCTCTGTTCTGGATTGAAGTAAGACTCCTTCAACAGCATCGTGTAGTCATCACCGCTCAACAGGTCATAGCCCTTAGGCTGGTAGGTACCTGTCAACTTCAGTGAGTACTGCAAACGGGGTTTACCACGGACACCACGCTTGGTGGTAAGCTCAATGACACCGTTACCACCTTGTGAACCGTAGATGGCTGTAGCGGCGGCATCTTTCAGCACGCGGATGTCGGCAATGTCTTCAGGGTTGATGTTAAGCAGTTCGGCGAATTGCTCGTTGTTAGCACCAGCCATATCGAAGTTGCTGAGGTTTACCTCGCGTACGTTACCGTCGACAACGATAAGTGGGTTAGAGTCTGTCAGGGTTGAAAGTGACGAGGCACCACGCAAGCGCATCGTAGAACCAGAACCCAGGTCACCAGAGTTACCGATGATGTCAAGACCAGCAATACGACCCTGGATAGCTTCGTCAATCGTCGTGAAGGCCATACCTTCCACATCCTTCATGGAGAAGGTCTGGGTGGCATTGGCCACTTCTCGCTGTGGGATGGGCAGACCGTTACTCAGGACACGGCGCTTACCCTTGACAGTAACATCCTGCAGCTGGGTAGCTGAGGACAGGACGATTTTGTAGTTCGTACGGTTGATGGGGTGGGTAACTGTCTTCGAACCGACATAGCTGAAGCGAATTCTGTCCTTCTGGTTCTTTACTCTCATGGTAAAGTTACCGTTCAGGTCAGTGACGGTTGACTCGATAATACGCCCGTTGCCGTCAATCTCGCAAACAGTAGCACCCATCACCGGGCCCATTTCATCGCTTACATTTCCATGGACCGAGGATATTGTCTGTGCACTGACGGCTGTTGCGGTCATCAGCGCAAATATCATGATGAATAATCTGAGAATTCGCATACCTTACTGATTTTTGAGTTTATTAAGTTTGTCTTTCCAAGGAGTCATCTCTTCGGGCAGAAGCACGCCGTCTATTTGATGGATGACAGCATCCGATGCCATGTAGCACACACCAGCGCTCTTAAACCAGTATTCGCGGCAGATGCGATTGTAGAGTCCATTAGTCTTAACGACATTGCGCTTGTTGCCAAGAACGTCCTTAACCCACATCTGGTTTCCCTCGTTGTTGACAATCAAGGGGAAGAATCGGCCGGTCTCGAGATTACGTCTCATGGTCTCAAAAGAATTCTCGTACTTGTCATTTTCAGGATCCATGCCAATCAGAATAGCATGGTCTTGTACGTGGTAGCGGACAAAGTTGACAATGATGTCCTTGATCATAGCTTGAGCTTGTGCTGCAAGCTCCTCAGAACCCCAGACTTCTTCGGTCTGAGCCTCATAGTCTTCCCATGTGGGCAGCAGACCATCGTCAATCAGCTTCTGAATGGCGCTGTTCGTGGGCACGTAAATGGTATAGTTGTAGTTGTCGAGCAGCTTCAGGTTCTTGCTTCCCTTTTTCTGCATACCGGCAGTGTAATTGTTCTTAGTCACGGTGGTTGCCATCAAGTCGGCAGCATCATAATCCAACAAATCTAAGAACTTCGAGAATTCTTCGTTCTTGTCCAGTGTCAGAAAGACGGACTGATCCGTCGTCAAAGGCATCTGGTCGTTGATGATATAAGATTTACCGTTATTCTTCTGGTAGATATCAGCTGTATTAACAGGCAGGGGCTTGTTGTTGTGGTCGATTTGCCAGCCACCGGCAAAGGCTATACGTCCCTGACCATCTTTGAATACACGGATGGGTGTACCTCCCTTTGACTTATAGTACTCGTGGCCATCCTCAATGTCGCCGACGATAATCAGCTGGTCCATCATACGCTTCAGACAGTCACTGATAACGTCACGGTCAGTGACTTCTCTCCTGGATACACTTTCGTCGATGGTAATCTGTCCGTTCTCGTCAATCGTACATTCGTAACGGTAAGCTCTAACCTTCTGAGCCTCAGTCGATCTTGTCGGATCATACCAGAATGCCAGTACGTTCGGTGCTTCCATACCGTTCTTCTCGCTGCCGTAAGTGTAGGGGTCAAGATACCACAGCATAGCGTCGTTCGACGGCAGGATCAGACTATACTTCGAGTCCATAGAAAGCAGGTAGGGCAGGAAGTTCAGCTGGTCGATGGCCCAGTAGATGACGTTCATGACGGTGGGGTGAGCCAATGCGGGATAAGCCACAGACTGGAATTCCGCAGGGGTAAACACCTTATTAGTCATATAAACCACACCGTTACAGCCCATAAAGCAGGATTGAACGTCTTGAACCTTGATACCTATCGGTTCCTTGGCATCGTTGAGTACCAGGTCGAATTTCGAAGGAATAGCCTCTGTGAATACAGGCAGCATGTTAACCTTAATGAGCTTGGCAAGCGTAGCGTCTGGAAGACTGTCAATCTCGCCATATTCCGTCTTCAGGTCCTTTCCTTCGTTGTCCCACCAGTTATTCAAAGCCTCATTGGTAGGTACAATCATGGCACCGGCGTCGTAGTTCATATTGGCATCTCCTGATGTGCTGACATATTGGTTCCATCCTGGGTCGAAAGGCAACTTGGCAGTGATTGCCTTACCGTCAGGTGTGGACAGGTTTTCACCGTCGCCAGAAAAATCGCTGTAGTAACGCAGAACATAGACCGAGTCTTGGTTGTTATAGAGTCGGTTGTACTCTCTGGTGCCTTCAGCAGTATAATATGGTGCACAGAAACGGTCCATCAACTTTGCCCAATGAGACATGTCTGCGTTCTGATGGATAATCTCTGCCATATTGGGTGACGATTCAATCACGCCGTCTACCTTCTGAATATAACCATTCTTACAGGTAATGTCGCGTTCTATGACCTTCTTGCCGTTCACCCATGCCTCGTTGATGTCGCTAGCCTGATGGTTAGTCAACACGTCCAAGTCGGCACTTGTCATTTTGTTGTACTTCATGAAGGCGGGCAGGAAGTGAATCATCGGAGCAGATGTTGCATCTTTCAGGATGGGAATGCTTCTGCCGTTGTCCTTGAACTTGGCCCATACCTCAGTGTTTGGCATCTGGTCGGGTTTCATGATCTGTACCGAGTCATAGACACTGGTAGCTGTCATACGACGCATCGTGCGACCTTCCTCAGGATGGTTGTCCTCTCCTTGAGGTCTTCCGTTCGACAACAGCTCAATCAGATAAGCGTTGTTGACCATTGAGTTGTTCAACAAGAGCTTCTTCTGAGCCAAAGAAAGCTTGTCGTAACTGCTTACACCCCAAGAATTGTTGCCAAACCACTTTTGAAAGGCTTCGTCGTTGGCTGCAAACAAAGTTTTCGAACCTGTGTGGCTGAGCACCTCGTGCTGCCCCAGGTCATCAATCAGCTTCAGCATTGTCTTGTAATTGCCATCCTCGTCAAGACGCTCATAGATAGAATTACCCAACCATGAGGGCTGTCCTGTAAGAACGTCATCGTCCTTACAGCCCTGTAAAGCTGAGGTACCTATCAGCAATCCGCAGGCGGCGATCATCCAATAATGCCGTTGTTTTGCGTTGTGTTTCTGTACCATAATACTTTTTAAATATTAGTTGTTTTAAAGTTATTCATGCAAGGTTTCTATACCTTATTTATTATATAATATATAGGTCGTTGATTAGAATCAATGAGCCGTTGTAATAAGTTGCTTGCAAAATTAGCTAATTTTTTTTAATAATAATCTCAAAAAAGTGACTTTTTTTTGCCTTAGTTACATGAGAAATGTTTTTTGTTACATCAGAAAACGTCCATTTCATCAAAATATACTAATTTTGCACTTGAAAATCGGAATGACGAACTTTGTGTCGTCTGAAGATTGAAAAGAGAACATTTTTTTATTTAACTTAATCTTTATTATTAACTTAATCAAACACTTTTATGAAGAAACTATTTACTTTATTAGGAGCTGTCTTGATGGCAACAACGTCATTTGGACAGACTAACTGGAAGAACATCGTCGTAAATGGCGATTTGGAAGGTGAAGCTCCTGCCTATGCGAGTTATGGTGAGATGCCGGCAGATGCTTGGAACTCCTTCTGGTCACATGAGTGGCCAAAGGGTGAAGTTGGTGAAACTCAGTATCAAGGTACAGCTACCATCGTTGATGGTCTTGGCGTAGAGGGCAGCAAGTGTATAAAAGTAGTTGCTCGTAGTGAGGCTCAGGCTGATGAGGCAGGAAACAAGATTGTGCCTGATGGTCAGACTTCTCTTGCATCTTGGGACTGCCAGTTCTTTATTTATGCTACTGAACCAATGCCTGAAGGAAAAGAGGTTCGTTTGACCATGTGGGTAAAGGGTGACAAGGCTGGCTCTATTGAGACGCAGGCACACTTTGGCCCTGGTGACTATAACCATTATCAGCTTTTTGGTAATGTTTCTATTACCACTGAGTGGCAAAAGGTTACTCTTGAGGCGACTGTCGGTTCTGATCATGTGAAGGCAGGTGATGGCAAAGCTTTCCAGTCAGTAGCCTTCAACCTTTCTACTGATAAAGAAGGTAATGTATTCTATTTTGATAACATCAAGCTTCAGATGAAGGATCCAAAACAGGATGACGGTAGCGATGCAGGTGCTTGGATTAACTTTATGAGAAAGGGTATTTATTCAATGGATAATATCAAAGGTGTAGGTATTGTTGATAATAAGGAAGCGCAATTCAAATGCACAAACTACACTTTCCAAGACTTGAATCAGCCTGCAGGTCAGCAGCAGCAGCCTGCACCCGTTGTTGAGGTTCCTGGGGAGCCAGGCGTAATGGCAGTTCATATTCCTGTAAGAGGTTACACTATTAAGGAAGTTGAGGACCTTGACGAGGATGGCAACCAGCAGTTCGATGATGACGGTAACGTGAAGATGAAGAGTATCTACTATTGGAGTAACGGTGATTCTATCGGTACCTCTGCTCCTGCAAGATGGACTTGCCAGTTCTTTGTATCTACACTTCATAAGATGGTTCCTGGTGAGAAGTATAGATTCAAGTTCCGTTGTAAGGCTGACAAACCAACTTCTCTTGGTACACAGTGTCACTATGGGCCTGGCCAATATGCTGCTTATGACACGTTTGGAGGTACAGACAAATTCCCAATCGCTACTGATTGGCAAACATTTGAGTTAGGTGATTACGAAAGTAACAGTGACGGAAAATATCCGAAAACTATTCCATCAAGTGTACCCAAACCGAAAAGTTCTACCGACTTCCCTGGTGAAACGGTTGGTTGTCAGACCATTACCTTCGACTGCGTACCTTTGGAGGGAGATGACAATAACTTCTATCTGATTGTCGATGAATTCTCATTCACTGAAAAATATGTCTTAGATGCCGACCGCACCCTTGGTACACCTCAGGAACTGGCACTGCCTGTTAGCACCAATGGTGTAGAAAAGGCTACCCAAATCGATGCAGCTCCTATGCTGAATACATTTGAGGTTGAGGACTTCAGCTTCTTGAGGAGCAGTAAGAACGGTATCAAGCTCTATAAGCTGATTGAACCTGATGACCCAGAGGATGATCCTATCGAGAGCTTCGGTAGTCTACTGCCTTGGACTGATGGTGGATTCGTTGATGCTAAGGGTCTGTACATTGAGGATGATATGGGTATTGGCGTTCGCTTCGACGAGGAGTCTATTGATGGAACCAAGATTAACATTGTAGTTGATAACAATCCTGATGCTAAGATTCCATTTGATAATGGCAATACTGTAAAGACTAAGTTGGCTATCTCTCAGAGTGGTTGGTATTATGTCTACAATATTACATTCATGAATGAGGCTGATTACGCTGGTATCAAGGATGTTCAGGCTATCAAGAAGAACAACGGTGCTATCTACGACCTCATGGGCCGCAAGGTTAGCAAGCCTGGTAAGGGTCTCTACATCGTCAATGGCAAGAAGTACTTCCAGAAGTAATTCCAGTTATACGACAATTATAAAAGGCACTCCATTTGGGGTGCCTTTTTTTGTACAGCCTTTTCTTTTTTTCTTTTCTATCCTACGATTTTTATGTTTATAGTACTATAAACTTATGTTCATGGTACTATGAACATATGTTCGTGGTACTGAAAACTTATGTTCACGGTACTATGTACATAAATTTTTGCGTGATATGGATACTTTTTTCTCTGTCTATTTTGAAATTTCTGCTTATCTGGAGCCTTTACGGCAAAAGATTAAAAAGCCGACGCTTTCAGTTTGAGGCCTGCAGTCTCGTCGATGCCGAACATGATATTCATGTTTTGTACGGCCTGACCTACGGCACCCTTTAAAAGGTTGTCAATGGCTGAGGTGACGAGCAGCTTGTTGCCATACTTCTCGCAATGCACTAATGCCTTGTTGGTGTTTACGACCTGCTTCAGGTCGATAGACTTGTCGGTATAGTGGGTAAAGGCTGCATCCTGATAAAACTCCTTATACGTCTCGATGATATCTTCGATAGGTGCCTTGGTCTTGATGACTGCCGTGCAGAAAATGCCACGGGCAAAGTCGCCACGATAGGGAATGAAATCGATGTCAGCATCGAGATAGCCTTGTACCTGCTTGAGACTCTGACGAATCTCGGCAATGTGCTGATGGGTAAAAGGCTTGTAGATGCTCAGATTGTTGTTGCGCCATGAGAAATGGGTGGTGGCACCAGGTTTCTGACCTGCACCAGTAGATCCAGTGATGGCATTAACGGCTACATCCTCCTTCAGCAAGTTCAGATGGGCTGCTGGCAGCAAGGCTACCTGAATGCAAGTGGCAAAGCAACCTGGGTTGGCCACATGCTGCGCCTTGGCTATCTCTTCTTTATTAATCTCTGGCAGACCATAGATGTAGTCGTGATTGCCTTTGATGCGGAAATCCTGAGCCAGGTCGATGATCTTGACATTGGATGGAATGGTGTGCTCCTTCAGGAACGCCTCACTCTTGCCATGACCAAAGCAGAAGAACACGACATCAACCTGATTGAAAGGCATCTCATCTGTGAACTTCAGTTCGGTGTCACCAATCAGTCCTTCATGCACATCTGAAACCAGATTGCCAGCATTACTCTCAGAATTGGCAAACACAATCTCCGCCTCAGGATGGTTTAGCAGCAGGCGGATAAGCTCACCGCCTGTATAACCTGCTGCACCTAATATTCCTATTTTCATATTTTTATGTTTTAAGTTGTTACTCCCCTCCTTTTGGAGGGGATGGGGGAGGCTTTATCTTTTCTCGTCCTTGTGGATGCCGTAGTAAACACGCAGAGGTGTGCTCGATACTTTGATAAAGCCCTTGGCTTCGTCAGCTGTCCAACCAGTCTGAGTCTCTCCGTATTCTCCCAACTTGCTCTTTGTCAGGTCATTGGCGCTATCAATGCCTACAGTCTCGAAACCGTAAGGACGAAGCTTCAGGATGGCGGTACCCGTCACGTTGCGCTGCGAAGAGGTCAGCATGGCCTCCATGTCGGGCATCACAGGCTCCAGGTACTGGCTTTCATGCAGGAACATGCCGTACCAGTTGGCAACCTGGTCCTTCCAGTACTGCTGCCACTTAGAGAGTGTTGACTTCTCCAACAGGCGGTGTGCCTCGATAATCAGTTTGGGGGCGGCAGCCTCAAAACCTACGCGACCCTTGATGCCGATAATGGTATCGCCAACGTTGGCATCGCGGCCAATGGCGTATGATGCGCCAATCTCCTCAATCTTCTGGATGGCTTTTATCTTGTCATCGAAATGTTCGCCATTCACACCGACAATCTCGCCCTTCTCGAACTGAATCTTCAGCAACGCCTCCTGCTCCTTGGCTGTCACGTGCTTCAGATAGGCCTCTTCTGGTAGTCCTTGTGTTGGGTCGAGTAGCTCGCCACCACAGATACTGGTACCCCAGATACCTACGTTATAAGAATATTTCAATTTAGTGAAGTCAGCGAAATAGCCGTTGGCATTCAGATAGTCAACTTCCTCCTTACGCGTCAGATTCCTGTCACGTGTCAGGGTGATAATCTCAACACCAGGAGCCATCACTAAGAAGGTCATATCGAAGCGGATTTGGTCGTTGCCTGCACCTGTAGAACCGTGTGCAATGGCGTCGGCACCAATCTCCTTGGCGTAACGGGCAATAGCAATAGCCTGGAAGATGCGTTCGCTGGAAACGCTAATGGGGTAGCAGTTGTTACGGAGTACATTGCCAAAAATCATGTACTTCAGCGACTTCTCGTAATACTCCTGCGTCACGTCGAGTGTCACGTATTTTACTGCACCCAGTTTATAGGCGTTCTCCTCATTCCTTTTGAGTTGTTCTGCCGAGAAACCACCTGTATTGGCACAGGCAGCATAAACTTCATAACCTAACTCCTTGGTCAGATACATCACATTGTAGCTGGTGTCTAAGCCACCACTGAATGCTACGACAACTTTCTTTTTGCTCATATTATTTACTTTTTTACTTTTTACTTTTCATCAAGTGCTTTAATGCGTTCAATCACCTCCTCAGGAATCTTGGCAGGAAGATGCTCTTCTGGATCGTAGAGCATCGCTGTGCAGATGCAGTATTTACGACCCGTGCGATGCAGGACGTCCACATTGACACAACCCTCACAACCGCGCCAAAAGGCTTCGTCGTCTGTCAAATCTGCAAAAGTGACTGGCTGGTAGCCTAATTCGGTGTTCATCTTCATCACGGCAGCGCCACTGGTCAGCGAGAAAATCTTCGCATGTGGCCAGCGGGTGCGAGCCAACGAGAAGGTCATGTCCTTAATCTTCTTCGCTACACCCAGTCCGCGAAAGTCGGGATGTACTATCAGACCCGAGGTTGTTACATATTTTTTGTTGCCCCATGTCTCAATATAGCTGAAACCGGCAAAAGTATCGCCACTGAGGGCTATCACGGCTTTAGCCTCTTTCATTTTTGTGGCCAGATACTCATGTGTACGCTTAGCAATACCTGTTCCTCGTACCTTGGCTGCGTCTGCTATGGTCTGCAGGATAGTGTCCACATAAACCTCATGCTCAGGACCTGCCACAAATACCTCAATATTATTCTGTTCCATTTTAATTATGCATTATGCATTATTAATTATGAATTACCTCATATTCGGCACCACTTCACTGAGTGCTTCAATCACTTCGTCTTTTGTCGTTCCTTGCTTAATAACGATAAAGATGGTGTCGTCACCAGCGATAGTTCCGAGAATTTCGTCAATATGATTGTTATCTATATTATATGCAATGCTGCTGGCATAGCCTGGGCGCGTCTTGATGACACCCATGTTGCCGGAAAAATGGATGCTCAAGAAGCCAGGTACCTGCATCATCTCGTGTACGGAACGTGGTGTGCTGACACGTTTATACATCGTGTCGTTGGGTAATACATATACATAATTACCCCGCATCGTGGCTGCCTTGGCTACTTTTAGCTGTTTCAGGTCGCGACTTAGTGTAGCTTGTGTTAACTGAAACCCCTCTTTCTTAAGGGCTTCCAGCAACTCGTCCTGGCTACCAAGTTCCTGACTTGAAATAATCATCCTAAGCGCCTCCAAACGGTCGTTTTTTACTTTCATCTTGGTATATTTATTCAAATTTGGCTGCAAAATTATACAATTTATACCATTCTACCAAACTTTTCACTATCTTTTTTACAGCTTTTTTCATTCTTTCGCTTTTCTTGCACTCCTGAACGACTGATTATGGGTGTCATTGGTGCGCTTAATGATGTTTTTTAGTCAGAATGCTATCGCGCGCGTATATATAATAAGGTATATAATATTCCGGGTCTTGACTCAAATCAAGTCCCGGAATTTATTTCTTAAAAAGTCTAAAATATTTCCTGTATTATTTGGTGGGTTGGGAAAAAGTTCCTACCTTTGCATCCGCTAAACGAGAGACGCCTCTCGTGAGGCATAAAGAAAAGCGTTCTTTGAATAGATTTACATAAAACAGAGAAGTAGTAGTACAAGAAGCGAGTGCTAAGGTAAGAGTGAATAGTGAAAAGTGAAAAATTTGCTACCGCCAAACCTCATGCACTTGGGTAATTGAACGAACCGTCAATTAATTCTTTGAAACTACCGGATGAGCGTTCTGAGACAGAGCAAATGTCGATGGGGATGTTATACAGCTGTATAATTTTTCTATCGGAGATATAAAAATTTACAATGAAGAGTTTGATCCTGG
>JAEEGJ010006477.1_pt1 | contig 35033 bp, 21 predicted proteins | sample 8958761 | NCBI WGS metagenome assembly JAEEGJ01 (sample SAMN16246546, study PRJNA631951) | gut metagenome | biome: gut microbiome; feature: rumen; material: RS-attached | host: Bos | place: Iran: Karaj | collected 2018-10
ATAGAACGGCCTACCGAGGCGGAGAAGGTGATGGATTACGGCGCGACGGGCGTCGGGCTATACCGTTCCGAGTTCTTGTTCTTGCAGTACAGCGCCCCGACCGAGGAAGAACAGACCGAAGCCTACAGGCAGATCCTCGACACGATGGCACCTTGCCCGGTGACCATCCGTACGCTCGACGCGGGCGGCGACAAGCTTGTTTCGGGCATTACCGCGACAAACGAGGCGAACCCCTTCATGGGCTGGCGCTCCATCCGCGTGTGCCTTGACCGCGAGGATATTTTCTGCACGCAGTTGAAGGCGCTCCTCAAGGCGAACTCCAAGGGAAACCTGAGGATTCTGCTCCCGATGATTTCGGGGCTCGAGGAATTGCGCCGCGCGAAGGCGTGCATCCGCCGCTGTTCCGAGGAACTGGAAGCGGAAGGAATCAAGTGCGCGACGGTGAAGGTGGGCATCATGATTGAAGTGCCCGCCGCGGTGGTACTTGTCGACCTGCTGGCGAAGGAAGCCGACTTCTTCAGCATTGGTACGAACGACCTTATCCAGTTTACGCTTGCCGTGGACCGCACGAACGAACTCATTACCGACATGTTCCAGCCGCACCACCCCGCTGTATTGAACATGATTTACCATACGGTGAATGCTGCCCACAGGGAAGGCATTCCGGTAGCGGTCTGTGGTGAAATGGGTTCCGACCCGATGAGCGTCCTGTTGCTCGTGGGGCTCGGTGTCGATGAACTTTCCATGACGCCCTGGAGCGTGATGGCGACAAAGAAGATTATACGCTCGATAAATTTCGAGGATGTTCGCGAGAGTGCGCTTGCCGTGCTGCAGATGGACGACACGAACAGCGTGAACGGCTACATGTACAGGAAGTACGCGCAGACCATTACCGACCTCGGGATATCGAGTTTTATTGGCCAAGTTGGAAACGAGGTGCATGGTGATACATAGTGGTTCGGTGTTTTTTCGCCGGTTCTTTCCTGTTCTATTGCTGATAGTCGCGTGCGAAGCTTCGGGTGAAAAAGGTGACAGCAAGGCGGACAGCGCGAATGTGGGCGAAACCGCCGCAGCCGAGAACGATATGCCGCTGGACCCGTATGCCGCACTCGAGCAGATTCCTTCGGACGATTTCCATAACCGCGTAATCCGTGCCGACCGTGCAAAACGGAGCATGGAAGATACTTCGCTGGCCCGCGACGTGCGCGACTATGCCCGCGCCGCTTTTTACTACTACACGGAAAAATGGGACAGCGCGTACACGGCATACGATTCCCTGAGGGGGCGCGACCCGAAACTGGAAGCGGAAGTGGTCTTGCGCATGGCGAAGGCGAAATCCCGGCAGGGTGATTTTGCGGGGATGCGTGCCGCCCTGAACCTGGGGGCGAAACTCTCGAAGAACGAGTCCTTTGCGCGCACGGCGGCAAGGCTCCGCGTGGAGGCGGCGTTAACCGACACGACACTTTCGGAAAAAATGCAGACGGATTCCCTGAAGGCTTTCCTCGAGAAGTTCCCGAAGGGCGACGATGCCGCGGTTCTCAAGTACCGTTACGCGTCTTATCTGGAACAGAACAAGCAGGAGAAGCAGGCGAAACGTTACTACATGCAACTGCTTGCCACGTCGACCCCGTATAAAGACTCCGCATTTGCGGCAATCAGGCGGCTCCGCAAGGTGCAGGCCTACCCAGAATCGCTCGCGGAGAAGGTCGCGTACGCGAAGATGGCCTGCGCAAAGGAAGAAGCAGGGGCTTGCCTCGGGCTTCTCGATTCCATACGGATTCTTGATGAGGGCTTGGTGGCGGAACACCCGGAATCGGCGGTGGCGCCGTCCGGAGATTCGCTGCAGCAGAAACTTTCCAAGAGCACGCTCGACCTGAACACGCGTATCGTGCTGTGGGGCAAGCGCGGCGAGGCGCTCAAGGCGGTGGGCCGCAACGACGAGGCGATTGCGCAGTACAAGTTCCTGGTGGATTCCGTGGAGGCTCGCCCCGTGTGGATCCAGGCGGCGCTCCGCCTTCTCAGAAGCTTTGCCCCGAAGAACACGAAAGAAATCCGCAGGCTTGATTCCATGCTGCAGAGTGCGAACAAGTACAGCAAGGAAAATGCGAACAGCCTGTGGGTGAAGGGATTCGAGTACGAGCAGAAGGAAAACTACGACAGCGCTGTGGTGACCTTCGAGAAGCTTGCCGACAGGCGGTTTGGAAACAACCAGAAACACCAATGGGCGAAGTTCCGCATCGGGTTTATCTACTTTAAGCAGGAACGTTGGGCCGAAGCCGAAAAGGCGTTTGTCGATGCCGCGAAGGAATCGTTCCTGTGGAGCGGTAGTGGGGCAAGGTATTTCCTTGCCGAATCGTACATGAAGCAGAACAAGGATTCCCTTGCGCGCGAGGCGTTCCTCGACTGCATCCGTGATTTCCCGCTGGGCTACTACGCGCACAGGAGCCGCACGAAGCTCGTGGAATATGAACTGCTTGAAAAGTTCGAGGTGCCGTATGTTCGAGGCGTGCCCATGACACCCGAGGCGTCGTTTGCCTGGGTGAAGAACATGCAGAAGGGCGCGAAGGACCCGACATATACGCCGGAACGCTACAACCGCATCAAGACGTTGTTCCAGTACGGGTTCAGCGACGAGGCCTTTGCCCTGTACGACGAGGCCCGCAAGAAGAACGCGAAACGGCTTGACTTCCTTTACGAATACGGCAAGCTGTTCTACGACATGGGGGAGGTTGCCGCGGGTTACAGGCTCGCTCGCCAGTTCCAGGCGAATATCGACCGTCGCGTGCTTGCCGATGCCCCGATAGAAGTACTGCGTTACCTGTTCCCGCTGCCTTACAAGGACCAGGTGAAGTTCCATTCCGGAACGCGCATCGACCCGTTTTTCGTTTATAGCGTAATGCGTCAGGAATCCATATTCGACTACCAGATTACTTCGCCTGCGGGCGCGTGCGGACTGTTGCAGATTATGCCCGCGACAGGCAAGATGCTCGCGAAGCAGGAATACATGGATTCTTTCGACCCGTCGCAGTTGTATAACCCGTACATGAATATCCGCCTCGGGATTCGCTACCTCGTGGATTTGAAGGCGCAGTACAAGGACGATTACATGTACGTGCTCGGAAACTACAATGCGGGCCCGAAACCCACCAAACGCTGGCAGGCCGCCGGGGAAGGCAAAACCTGGGATGTTCGCGCCGAGGAAGTCAGCTACTGGGAAACCCGCGATTACGTGAAGCGCGTGATGGGCAACTACTGGATTTACCAGGAAATCTACGACAACTCGGAATTCGGACTCTAGTAGATGCTCTTCTTGTTGCTGACAATAGGCCCTGCGTTCTTGTTCGCTTGCGGAAACATTCTGGAAAAGTCCGGGGTGTCGACTGTCGGCAAGCGCACCGGCGGAACGTCGCGTCCCTGGGAGTTCTTTAAGGGCGTTATTACGAACAAGTTCTGGTGGCTGGGCATCTGCTGCTCGGGCCTTGCGACTCTCGGGTACTACATCGCGATGGCCCGCTACGACCTCTCGCAGGTGCAGCCGATGATGGTGCTGAATCCTGTCCTTACGGCGCTCATGGGCTTTTGCATATTGAAGGAAGCGCTCACGAAGCGCATAGTTGTCGCCATCTGTTTTGTGGTGGCGGGTCTCCTCTACTCGGTCGAAAGTCTGGGTGAATCGACTGCCGTACAGAATATCGGGATGCTCTGGGCCTATGCGGGAGGCCTGTGTGCGGTGACATTGTTTGCTCACTTGTTTGTAAAAGACCGCGAGATGGTGGACTCGTTCATCATGGGCGTGGGCTTCGGCCTTTCTGCGGCGTTCTACAAGAGCCTTGCGATGGACTTCGACCTCGACCATATCGAAATATCTTCGGTCGCAAGCCTGCTGCTCGATTTCCGCACGCTGGGCTACGTCGCGACATACGGCATAGCGTTCCTCTATTCGCAGATTTCTTTTTCGCGCGGTCGTGCTCTTTTCATTATCCCGTTCAGCGCAGCCGTAGGAGCGGCCGTCCCGACACTTGCTGGCGCCTTGGTGTTTTCCGAGGCCTTCCCCGTCGGGAAGATTGTTTCGGTGACGCTCGTGCTTACCGGTGCCGCCCTCTTCGTGGTGCGTAGGCCCCGTCGTAAGTCCAGTCAATCTTCTGCCAATCCGTAATGCAAATCACACTTTCCGGTGTGAAGATGGTTTCCGGTAACTATTGGCTGGCCGTCCGTATCTTTATAATTTCGTTTTATATATATTCGGGATATGGTGTGTGACCGTTTATCATTTGTCCTCCGGTTTGCGGGCAGGTCCTTTGGCCTGGCTGCCCTGTCCGCACTGGCGCTGTCGTGTTCCGATGACGGCGGTTCAGGCGCATCGATTGAAGTGCCTGCCAGTTCCGCGTCGGGCGAACCTGCCGTTCCGTATGTAGGCGGATCTCCGGTGGTCGTGACGGAAATCGACCCGGTAAACGTCTCGTTCAAGGATCACGAAGGTGGCGATGCGGGATGGGTCGAGTTTTTCAATCCGGCGGAAACACCTGTGAACTTGTCTGGGCTCTATTTGACAGATGACCTATCGCAACCCAAGAAGTGGGCCTTCGGAAACGTGCCCGTGCCGGCGCAGGGATTCATGGTGCTGTATCTTTCGGGCAAGGACCTTCCCGACTACGAGGCTCCTCACGACTCGACGAACCTGATCGGGCCCGGCTGCTGGAAATGGACCGACGCGCAGAACGAACCCGTGGCGGGCGAGAGCCGTGCGGACAACCTTCCGGGGAAATCGAAGGTGTGCTTTACCGAAAACGGCAGTCGCGCATTTGGCAGCCTCATGCAGTATGGCGAGAACGAGGAACTCGGCTGGACATCCATCAGCGTGTTTGTCGGGACGGGCTCCTCCTCGAAGGACGACGTGGTCGATATTTCCGGGGCAAACGAGATACTCCTTACGGGATACGTGACTGCGGGTCGCAAGCTTTCGCTGCGCCTGGCACAACCCGATGTGGATGACTGGCTCGGGTGGGAAGCCGTTATCGAGGGCACGGGCGATTCGAATACCACGTATGCCATCGGGCTCCCGCAGGGAATGAAACTTCCGGATTTGCAGAATATTTACGGCACGCGGTTCAGTCCCGAGTCAAACGAGATGAAGGAGGTTGCCATGAAGGTGACCTCGTACATCGCGCGTAACCGCGGGCACGAACCGCATGCGAATTTCAAGTTGCACCATAAGGGAGGAAGCCTCTACCTGATGAATGAAGGTGGCGCGATTGTGGATTCCGTCGCGTACCCCGCAATGCCTGTGGGCAAGACATGGTCCTTCGGCGTATCGCCCGAGGGGGCGGCGATCTACGGGTTTGCGGACCCGAGCCCTTACGGCGGCGCCTTTATGTCGGTCGTGTATTCCGAGCAGTCTCCTGCGGTTACGGACAAACTGCCTCCCTCGGGATTTTACAAGGAACCGTTCGCCGTCGCTTTCGATGCGGATGCGCACGTGCGTTGCGTACAGGGCGGTGCACTGCCCGACGAGAATGCGCCTGAGGCTCAGTCGGTGACCATTTCTGCGACTACGGTCTTGCGCTGTGCTTCCTTCGTGCCGGGAATGTTCCCGGGCGACGTGGAAACCCGCACCTACGTGTTCGAGGACCAGCCGACTATTGCCTCCGTGTTCATTACCGCGAACCCGCTCTCGCTCTTTGACCCTGATACGGGACTCTACATGGATGGCCCCGATGCGCAGGAAAAGAGCCCGCATTTCGGAGCGAACTACTGGTCCGACCGCGAACTCCCTGTGACCGTGGAACTTTTCGAACCGGGCGTGAACTCGCCCGCATTCGCGAAGGACGCCGGCTTCCAAATTTTCGGGAACTACAGCAGGGCGAACGCGAAAAAGTCTGTCGCTATCGTGTTCCGCGAAAAGTACGGCGACAACCGCCTGAAATACCCGCTGTTCCCCGCGTTCCCGCAACTGACGAAGTTCAAGGGATTCATCTTGCGTACGGGCAACTTCGGCATGGACTATATCCACGATGACCTCGCGAGCTCGCTTTCGGAGGGCCTTGGCGTGGATTACCAGCGGAGCAGGCCTGCAATTGTCTACTACAATGGCGAGTATTACGGAATCCAGAATATTCGCGAGCGTTCTAACCGCTACTACTTCGAGACGCATTACGACTATGACCCCGAAAACATCGACCTCTTGAAGGCGGACAATTCGGCGAGCAGTGGCGAATCCTCGGATTACACGGAACTCCTGGACTGGCTGGAATCGCACCCGCTCGATAGCGATGAAAACTACGGGTACGTGGCGACGAAAATCGACGTGGACAACTTTATCAACTACCAGCAGACGGAAATTTACGCGAACAACCGCGACTGGCCTTCGAACAACTTGAAAAAGTGGCGAGTGCGCAACCCGGCGACGCCCTGGAGGTGGTTCCTGTACGACATGGATTTCGGTTTCGGTAACGACATGAGCGAATATACGAACAACATATTCGAGTTTGCCGCCGCCGAGGATGGCCCGGACTGGCCGAACGGACCCAAGTCTACGTTCCTGTTCCGCAAGTTGCTTGAAAACAAGTCGTTCACGAATAAGTTTGTGAACCGTATGTCTGCGCTCCTGTCGACGAACTTCGAAAAGACTCGCGTACTTGCGCGCATCGATGCCATGATGGGCGAGATTTCTGCCGAAGTGGCTCGTGACCAGCAACGCTGGGGGCATAGCGCGGCATGGATGGAACAGGTTCTTGACGGCATGAAGGAATTTGCGGAAAGCCGGGAAGCTGAAATCCTCTTCGACATGCAGGAATTCTTTGCCTTGGGTGAATTTGTTCCCGTGACGCTCGCGACAAGCGGGAACGGTCGCGTGCTTGTAGAAGGGCTCCCGCTCGACAGGCCCGCGGTAAGGATGACCCTCTTCAAGGGGACTCCCGTGATTGTGTCTGCGGAAGGGGTGAACGGCGGTGTATTTACCGGCTGGAGCGACGGCGTGACGGATGTGACCCGCACGATAATGCCCGAAGAAGTCGATGCCCTGACGGCGAATTTCAGGTAGGCGATTTGGTCCTGAAATCACCTTGTCCAAAATGGTGTGATTTGGATAACACTTACTGCACGTAAGGGCAGTGATTTTCTTTACAGTTTCGGGGCATTGTGTACATCTTTTGAAAAGGGTGTGTCCCCGCTATTCTTGAATTGCTAAATTTGTAAAATCATGAACTACAATACCAAGATTCTTTGCATTGGCGCGGGCTATGTCGGTGGCCCCACTATGACTGTTATTGCCGACAAGTGCCCCGACGTGAAGGTTACCGTAGTCGATATCAACCAGGCCCGTATCGACGCCTGGAACAGCGACAATCTCCCGATTTTTGAACCCGGCCTTGATGACGTGGTGAAGCGCGCCCGCGGCCGTAATCTCTTCTTTAGCACCGATATTCCGGCTGCCATCAAGGAAGCGGACATCATCTTCGTTTCCGTGAACACCCCGACCAAGACGTTCGGTCACGGTGCCGGCAAGGCATCTGACCTGCAGTACTGGGAAAAGACCGCACGCAATATTCTTGAAATTGCCGATGAAGGCAAGATCATCGTCGAGAAGTCGACCCTCCCGGTGCGTACCGCCGCCGCGATGGAACGCATCCTGAATTCTAACGACAAGGGACTGCACTTCGAAGTGCTCTCTAACCCCGAGTTCCTTGCGGAAGGTACCGCCATCAACGACCTGTTTGAACCGGACCGCGTGCTTATCGGTAGCCATCAGACGGAATCGGGCATCGCCGCCTGCCAGAAACTGGTGGATGTCTATGCCCACTGGGTGCCGCGTGACCGCATCCTCACGACGAACCTCTGGAGTTCCGAACTCACGAAGCTCACCGCGAACGCATTCCTGGCCCAGCGCATCAGTTCCATCAACTCCATCAGCGCCCTCTGCGAAAAGACCGGTGCAGACGTGGACGAAGTCGCCTACGTGATGGGCAAGGACCGCCGTATCGGCCCGAAGTTCCTGAAGGCTTCCATCGGTTTCGGTGGATCCTGCTTCAAGAAGGATATTTTGAACCTCGTGTACCTGTGTGGCTACTACGGCCTCCCCGAAGTCGCCGCCTACTGGGAAAGCGTCGTGAAGATCAACGAGTGGCAGACCCACCGCGTGGTGGACCGCATGCTCGAGACCATGTTCAACACGATTGCTAGCAAGAAGATTGCCGTGTTCGGGTTTGCCTTCAAGGCGAATACGGGCGACACCCGCGAAAGCCCCGCGAACCTCGTGGTGCGCGATTTGCTCGCCGAACATGCACAGCCGGTCGTGACCGACCCGAAGGCAATCCCCGATGCGAAGCGCGACCTGAAGGACGTGCTCGACCAGGTACAGTTTGAGGAAGACCCGTACAAGGCTGCCGAGGGCGCTCATGCCGTGGTCGTATGTACCGAGTGGAAGTGCTTTGCCGAACTTGACTGGAACCGCATCTACAAGGGCATGGCGAAACCGGCCTTCGTGTTCGATGGTCGTAACATCCTGGATGCCGCCGCTTTGAGGAAGATCGGCTTCGAGGTATCTTCTATCGGAAAGGGTAAGGCTGAATAATTTTCCCGAGAACATTACTATGGCTTCTATCAGTGTTTTTGGGTTGGGATATGTCGGGTGCGTGGGTATTGCGTGCCTGGCAAAGTTGGGTCATCGCGTCATTGGATGCGACGTAGATTTTAATAAGGTCTCGCGGATAGCACAGGGACTTCCTACCATTGTCGAACGCGATATCGACGAGGTAATGGCGGAAGGTTTCAAGGCGGGGCTTATCTCGGCGACGTCCTCTGCTGAAGAGGCCGTGCTCAAGTCTGAGATTTCGTTCCTTTGCGTTGGTACGCCTAATGCGCCGGACGGTCGACTCGATACGTCGTATCTGATGTCTGCGGTCAGGTCTATTGCCTATGCCATCCGCTCCAAGTCCACTTTCCATATCGTGATTATCCGCAGCACAGTTCCCCCCGGAACGAATGCTGCCGTTTCTGAACTTATCGAAAAACTTTCGGGTAAGCGCGATGGCATCAACTTTGCAGTGGTCTCGAATCCCGAATTCCTGCGCGAGGGCATGGCCGTCTCGGACTTCCTGAATCCGCCGATTACCGTTATCGGGAGTGAAAATGCGCGAGCCCTCAAGAAGCTCCGCGACCTCTATTCCGTGCTCGGGAGCGAGATTGTGGAAGTCGAGCCCAAGGTCGCGGAAATCATCAAGTTCGTGAACAATTCCTACCATGCGCTCAAGGTCGCTTTCGGTAACGAGATTGGTGCTATCTGCAAGAGACTTGATATCGACAGCCATCACGTGATGGACTTGTTCTGCAAGGATACTCAGCTGAACATTTCGCCGTACTACTTCAAGCCAGGCTTTGCCTACGGTGGTTCGTGCTTGCCGAAGGACCTGCGCGGGCTTAACTTCCTTGCGGAGTCAAATCAGGTGGATGTGCCTATTCTCGGTTCTATCGAGAACAGCAATAGCATACATATCCAGCGTGTGTTGGAGAGAATCCAGCAGATTGGCGTCCGCTCCGTGGGTATTATCGGGCTCACGTTCAAGGCGGGTACGGATGACCTCCGCAATTCTGCCGCGATTCGCCTTGCCGAAGCGGTGCTTGGTAAGGGCTGCGCGCTGCGCATCTATGACCGTTACCTCAATATCGCACGCGAAAAAGAAACGAACCTGAAGGAACTCAACAGGCGCATCCCGCACTTGTTGCCCCTGTTGGATAACGATATCGAGTCCGTCGTAAGCAAGACTTCCCTGGTCATTGTTACCGTAAAGAATCCGGAGATTCCGGACCTTATTCGCAAATACCCGGAAATACACTTCCTGGACCTGGTCCGCCTGAAGGACGAGTCCGTGGAAACGCTTCCGAATTATGAAGGATTCTGCTGGTAATAAAGTCATGGAACTCTCTGGTAAAAAAGTTTGCATCGTTGTTGAAAATCTTCCAGTCCCTTTTGACCGTCGAGTGTGGCAAGAATCGCTTGCCCTGAAAGATGCTGGCGCCGAGGTGACTGTTATTTGTCCGCAAACGAAGACTTATCCGCTCGAATACGAGGAATTGGAAGGCATCAAGATATATCGCCATCCGTTGCCGGAAGCGAACAGGTCTTTTGAGTACATCAAGGAATACCTTGGGGCGCTTTATCATGAGACGCGGCTCCTGCTCAAGGTTTTTCGCAAGCAGGGCGTGCAGGACGTGATTCATGCGTGTAATCCGCCTGACCTGATTTTCATTGCTGCGGCCCCCTTCTTCTTCTTTACCCGCTGCAAGTTCTTGTTTGACCACCACGATATCAATCCGGAACTCTGGATTGCGAAATTTGGCAAGAAAGGCCTGGGTTACAGGGCGATGGTGCTGGTAGAACGTCTCACGTACCACTTTGCAAAGCATGCCATCGTGACGAACGAATCGTACAAGGAAATCGCCATGCGCCGCGGGCACAAGCGTGAGGAGGACGTGACGATTGTGCGTAGCGGCCCGAATATTTCGAAGCTGAAGGTCGGCCCCGCGAAACCCGAAGTCAAAAACGGCTTTAAGTATTTGGTAGGCTACATCGGCGTGATGGGCAAGCAGGAGGGCATCGATCTCCTGTTGCAGTCGGTAGATTACCTTGTGCACAAGAAGAACCGTACCGATATCCGCTTCTGTATCATGGGCGGCGGCCCGGCTCTCGATGAACTGCGCGAGATGAATGCAAATATGGGCCTTACGGACTATGTGGAGTTCCCGGGGCGCGTTTCGGATGAATACTTGGCCGACGTGCTCAATACTGCCGACGTGTGCGTGAATCCGGACTTGCCTTCCGAAATGAACGACAAGTCTACCATGAACAAGATTATGGAGTACATGGCGTTCGGGAAGCCCATCGTTCAATTCACGCTCAAGGAAGGAAAGTTCTCTGCACAAGGTGCTTCGCTTTACGCGAAGAACACCGATACCGATGACTTTGCCGATAAGATTCTGTGGTTGCTCGAAAATCCGGAAAAGGCTGCAGAAATGGGACGTATGGGCCGCGAACGTGTGGTGAACGAACTCAGCTGGGATTACGAGAAGCCGAAACTGATTGGTGCGTACAAGAAACTGCTTGGACTGTAAGGCGGTTTCGCCCAAGAATATTATATATTTTGCTCCATGAATATTTCATGGTATGTCAAGCGTTTAAGGACGTTTTCTGCTGGCGAAATCTTTTACCGCATCCGTCAGCGGATCCGGACCCATGTCCTGGATTCTCTGCTGAAGGACGAATTGGGAGCGCGGCTCTCGATACCCAACAGCAGTGTTGTTGATGATCCTGAAGCCAACCTGTATTACCCGATTTTTGAAAACAAGCTGAACATCTTCAAGGATATCGACTGGCATCTTGACCTTTCGACCGGGAAGCGTTTTCCGCTGGCATTTGCCCACAAGATTGATATCCGTAGCGACCGCTTTGGAAGCGCGAAGCATGTGTGGGAGGTGAACCGCCTGCAGTTTTTGCTGCATATTGCGATGCTCTACAGGAAAAGTGGAGAATTGAGGTACCTTGTGCTTTTTTGCCACCATGTGGGGAAATGGAAAAATGCCAATCCCTATATGATGGGGGTGAACTGGTACAGCAATATTGAAGTCAATCTTCGCCTGATTTGCTGGTACTATTGCTGGCAGGTACTCGATATAGATAACCTGCGCAAGAAGGATAGCGCGATTGAGGAATTTTTGAGGGAAGCCTGGTGGCCGGCGATAAAGGAACATGCCGAATACTCGTACAATCACCCTTCTCTTTGTTCGTCGGCGAACAACCACCTGATTTCGGAATATGCGGGCCTTTTTTTGGCTGCATGCAAGTGGGACATTCCTCACCGGGAATCACGGCTGAAGTATGCCCAGAAAGGGCTTGAACGTGAAATTCTCAAGCAGAATACGCCGGAGGGCGTGAACCGCGAAGAGGCTGCGGAATACATCCAGTTTATTGATGACTTCTTCTTGGTTGCGGCCATTGTGGGCGATGCTACGGGGCATCCGTTCTCTGCGGCGTACAAGAATCGTCTCCACGCGATGGCGCGCTATATGGACGCCATGCTGGATGTGAATTGCAATTACCCGATGTACGGCGATGGCGACGACGGGTTCGTGCTGCGCCCTGATGCGGGCGGGCATTTCAACAACTTCAAGTCGCTGCTTGTTTCTTTCGCGACATACTTCGGCGATACCTCGTTCAAGCGCAAGGGCCTTGCGTGGGACGACAAGAACGAAATTCTCTTCGGGAAGGAAGGTCGCGAAAAATTTGACGCGCTGCCTGTTGCCTCGCATTCCTTGCTGGACGGCAACTGTTTCTTCGCGGAAAGCGGGCATTTTATTTTCCGGAAGGTCGAATGCACTCCGGGAAACGGTGGCGATGCTCGCGAAACCTACCTGCATTTTGATGCCGCCCCGCTCGGGTTCTTGAGCATTGCGGCGCATGGACACGCGGACGCACTTTCGTTCCTGTTGCATGTGGACGGGAAACCCGTCATTGTTGACCCTGGCACCTTCACCTACCATACGCACAAGGAACTGCGCGCCTATTTTGTGAGCACGCTTGCGCACAACACGGTTTGCGTGAACGGCAAGAACCAGGCCGAGCAGGCGGGCCCCACGATGTGGCTCAACCATTACAAGGCTACCGTACTAGATTGCGACGAGACGAAGGGCGTTGTCGAGGCGACCCACGACGGTTACAAGGCGGAGGGCGTTTCGCATAAGCGCCGCGTGGAATTTGACCGCGGTGCGAATGAATTTGTCATAACCGACATGCTGCATTGCGCAAAACCCGCGATTGTCGAAATCCCGTTCCACCTGCATCCTTCTGCGATGGTGAAACTGGACGGCTTGAATACGGAAATATCCGTACTAGGGTGCCGCCGCGTTTCGGTTTCGTTTGATTCGAAACTCTCTTACGGGATTCGCGAAGATGGCTGGTATTCGGAACACTTTGGCGAGAAGGTTCCGGCGAAATACCTATATGCAAAAGCCGACTGCGAAGGCGAAATGGAATTCGTGACTAGAATCAAGATTCTGTAGGTATTTCCGTTTCGTTTTCTCCATCGCTGTCTTCGAACTCGATTTTTGCCATGAATTCTTCATCGTGCTCTCTGTAGAGTGTCCCTAGGGCTAACCCTTCCAGCATAAATGCAAACGCGGTGTTGTTGCCGATGTGCCCGGACAGTGTGAAGAACAACGTGCTGATGAAGACGAGATGGTAGCCGATGGGGGCCGTCCACATTTGCTTTCGTCGCCTGTAGAGCAGTACGAAGAGGCATATGTCGTAGAAGTAATATGCCACAAGGCCTATGAACCCGTAGTCGATAAGCGTCTTGAAAACGATGGATTCAAGACCCCCGATATCGGCATCGTTTATAGGTCGCCCTTCGTCGTCGTATTCAAAAACATTCTTCGTAAAACCGGTGCCGTTTCCGACAATCGGGCTGCTCTGTATCTGGAAAAACGTGAACAGGAGTTGCTGCTGTCGCATGGAGAGCGAGCTTCCCTGGCTTTCTTTTGAAAATTCATCTATCACGACGCTGATGTATGCGGTAGCCATAAAGAAGCATAGCCCGAGGCTGGCAATCTTTAGCACGATGGAGCGCTTTTGGATGAAAATTAGGAACGCACCCAACAAGGCGCAGACCATTGCCGTTCTGGAACCGCTCAAGAAAAGGTTTATGGATAGCAGGGCGATGATGACGCTCAGTTTCTTTTTTTCCCATTTGGGATTATTCCATAGCGATACAAAAACTATGAAAAGGCAGCAGAGCAGAGTCCCGAACGCAGTCGGGTGCGCTGTGGTGAACATAGAACGGATGCGGTAATCACGAATGCAGCTGACAATGGAGTCAAGTGAATGGTACCCGCTATAAATAGGGAATGCCCTGCAAATGTAAGTGTAGGGATAGTCGCCTTGCAGTAAAATTTCAAAAATGCCAAAGATACATGTTACGATGGTGAATGCGTAAAGCCCCTTCAATATGGAATTCATGCTGAACCGTCTTGTCACAATGAAGGCTGCGAAAAGGTAACCGTACAGTTCGATGAATTCTCGGGTGCAAGCGTAGAATTGTTTAGTAGAGAACCCCTCGTTGAAATAGACTGACGCAAAATGGCAGAGGAGAATCAGAAGCAGCGGGATCTTCAGCGGAAACACTTTTAAATCGTCTATGAACTCATGGCGGTCCCTCATGAACGCGACCACGAGGAATCCGTAAAGGAATAAATCTTGCGGCCTCAACGTGGGAGATTTTAGAAAACTGACACCAAGGGGGAAAAGTACAATGCCGATAAATAAAGCCAAAAAGCGGGCTTTCGAGGACCCTATGACCATGATGGTCAAAAGCGAAAAAAGGAGGATATAAACAATCGCGGTTAACATAAAGGCGGCTTTTTCTTTAAATATAGGAAGTTTTTGATGATGGACAGAAAGACAATAATTAAATTTTATATCAAAACCACGAATCCCTTATTTGGTATGGAAAAGAAGTACGACTTTTTAATTGTTGGCTCGGGCCTTTTTGGGGCGACGTTTGCCTATCGGGCTAGGAAGGCGGGGAAGCGCTGCCTAGTGATAGACAAGCGTGCTCACCTGGGCGGGAATGTCTATTGCGAAAATGTAGAAGGGATTAACGTCCACAAGTACGGCGCACATATTTTCCATACGTCCAACAAGGCCGTGTGGGATTTCGTGAATTCGATTGTCGAGTTCAATCGCTATACCAATAGCCCGGTCGCCAACTACAAGGGCAAACTCTACAACCTGCCGTTTAACATGAACACGTTCTACCAGATGTGGGGCGTGAAGACTCCGGAAGAGGCGCGTGCGAAAATTGAGGAACAGAAGGCGGATGCCGTTGCGTCGCTGGATGGCCGTGAACCCGCCAACCTGGAAGAGCAGGCGCTTACGCTTGTGGGCAGGGATATTTTCGAAAAACTGATCAAGGGCTATACCGAAAAGCAGTGGGGTCGCAAGTGCGTGGACTTGCCGGCCTTTATCATCAAGCGCTTGCCGGTGCGCTTGGCCTTCGACAACAACTATTTCAACGACCGCTACCAGGGCATTCCCATGGGTGGATACAACAAGCTGATTGATGGCCTGCTCTCCGGCGTGGAAACCCAAGTGAACGTAGATTTCTTTGACGATCGCGCCCGCTGGGAATCCGTCGCCGACAAGATTGTTTTTACGGGAAAGCTTGACGAGTTTTACGGATACCGTTTTGGCAAGCTGGAATACCGTACGGTGCGATTCGAGAACGAGACTCTGGATATGCCGAATTACCAGGGCAATGCCGTGGTGAACTATACGGAGCGTGAAGTTCCGTATACACGCATCATCGAACACAAGCATTTTGAAATGTTCGGGCAGGATGTCTATGATTGCCCCAAGACGGTCGTTTCCAGGGAGTATTCGACGGAATGGACCGAGGGCATGGAGCCGTATTACCCCGTAAACGATTCCCGCAACAACGAACTTGCCGAAAAGTACCGTGCCCTTGCCGCGCAGGAGCCTTCGGTCATATTCGGCGGGCGACTGGCCGAGTACAAGTATTACGACATGGCCCCGATTATTGAACGCGTATTGAATTTGGAAATCTAGTTCGGAAACTGTATGGAAAAGTTACTGACGATAATCATCCCTACGTACAACATGGAAAAGTACTTGAACCAGTGCCTGGATTCCCTGTTGACGGAGAAGGCCCAGGGCTTGCTGGATATCCTTGTCGTTATTGACGGAAGCAAGGACCGTTCTTCTGAAATTGCGCACGGGTATGCGGACAAGTATCCGGAAACGGTCCGCGTTATCGACAAGGAGAACGGCAATTACGGGTCCTGCATCAATCGCGGGATTCTTGAAGGCCGTGGCAAGTATGTGAAGATCCTGGATGCCGACGACCGCTATGATATTGCTGTTCTGGACGACTACCTTGACGCTCTAGCCAAGGCCGATGTGGACCTGTTCTTGAGCGATACCCTGCAGGTGACTGAAGATGGCGAAACCGTGAAGGAAATCCGGTTCTCGATGCCTGCGGGCGAAACTTTGAACTTTGACGATTACTGCAAGGTCGACGAACTGCCCATGCACAGCATTGCCTACAAGCTGGAAAACGTCCGCAAGCTGGGCTACCGGCAGACGGAAGGGATTTCGTATACCGATACGGAATGGGCGTTCTTCCCGATGCAGGCAGTAAAAACCTGCTGCTATTTCCCGAAGCCGCTGTACCGCTACCTGATAGGGCGTGCGGGGCAGACGATGGCTCCGGAGGTCTACAGGCGGGGCCGTAGCCAGGAACTGATTATTACCAAGCGCATGGTGGAATTCTGGGATGCGCTCCCCGAAGAAGGGCGTGGCTATTTCGACCAGTACCTGGTGCATCGCCTGCGCCGCATTTACATGCAGAACATGGTGCGCGGCGAAGAAGGCGATTCTGAGTTCCTGATAGAAATGGACAAGTTTATCGAATCGAAATCTCCGCGCCTGTACAAGGTTCTCGAGGGCTGCCTTTACGGCAAGCGTGAAAAGATTCCGTTTATCAAGGAATGGCGCCGGAATTACAAGCCGTCCCTAAAGTTCCGCCTGTGCGTGAAACTGCACAAGCTCATGGGTAACCAGAAGTAGCGTATGAAGGTCGCGTACATCAGTAACCTGCCTTTTGCAGATGCGGATTTCCCGCTAGTGCGCGAGATGCAGCGGCAGGGAGTCGATGTATACTTTTTCATATATGTATCTGTCTACAGTCACCGTGCGACGCTTGTAGATATTCCCGAAGTCTACAGGAAACAGGGAATTTTCCCCGCGACGGTCTACGAGGAATTCAAGGCGTACGAAGGCTACATGGACATGTCGAAGGTCTTTGTGGTCAATAGCCTGCACCAGTCCGATTTCCACCCGGCGAACATCCGCACGATGCTGTCGCTGGTGAGCAAGATCAAGAAGCTGGGCGTTGATGCGGTGAACATTACCTGGCCCCCGCGCCTCAACAAGATGCTCCTTTACCTGCTGCGGAAAAAGCTGGTGTTTACCCTGCACGACCCGTTCCCGCATTCCGCAAAGAACAACCGCGAGTTTGAATTTTGCCGCAAGCTGGCGTTCCGCTGGATTCCGAAAATCATCCTGCTGAACGATGCCCAGACGGAAAAGTTCTGCGAGGTGTACAAGTTCCCGCGGAATAGGCTTTTCCATGCCCGGCTCGGGAAATACGACTGCATCAACTACCTGTCCGAAAAATCTTCCAGCTCGCAAGAAAATCTGGCTGGGCTGCCGGAATCTTTGCGCGGGCAGAATTACATCTTGTTCTTCGGCCTGATTGCTCCCTACAAGGGCGTTGAATTCCTGCTGCAGGCCTTCGGTAAACTGCAACAGAAACACCCTGATATCAAGCTGCTGGTTGCGGGCTCGGGCAAACTGTATTTTGATGAATCGCTGTACAGGGGGAATGCGAATGTGGTCCTGATGAACCATTATATCCCCTTGGCGCAGTTGGCGGGCTTGCTGAAAAACGCGCTGTTCACGGTCTGTCCCTACAAGGATGCCACCCAGAGCGGCGTGGTGCAGACGGCGTTCTCCATGGGGACCCCGATAGTCGCTTCGGATGTAGGTAACTTTGCGAAGGCCATAGAGAACGGAAAGTCCGGCGTAATTGTCCCGCCATGCGATGCCGATGCGCTGGCAGGCGCGATGGCTGACCTCGTGGAACATCCGGAAAAACTGGAATCGTTCCGCAAGTATATCGCCGGCGAATGGCTCGAAAGGAACGGTTGGGAAGAGGTGGTAACGCAGTACCTGAACTGCTACGAGGCCAGAGTATAATGAAGTTCTCGTTCGTCATATTGCATTACAACGCCTTGCCCGATACCATCGAGTGCATCGATTCGATAAAGAAGTGCGTCGGAGCGGACTGCGGTATCGTGGTTGTCGACAACAAGTCCCCGAACGGTACGGGCCCGAAACTCGACGCGAAGTACCGCGACGATGCGCAAGTGACCGTCATCCTGAATCCTGAAAACGAAGGTTTTGCCCGCGGCAACAATGTGGGCTTCCGGTATGCGAAAGAACACCAGGATCCCGACTTTATCGTGATGCTCAATAACGACACGATGATTCTGCAGGACGACTTTGCTGCCCGCGTAGAAAAGGAATACGAACAAAGCCATTTTGCGGTACTCGGCCCGATTATCAGGACCCCGCACAAGCCCTACAGTTCTAATCCGGGGCCTTCGAAGTTGCCGTCGGAAAACTGGTACAAGAAGTATGTGCGCAAGGTCTCGTTCAAGCTGCTCCTGAACAGGATTTTCGGTTTGGATGCCGCCTACGAATGGCTCCTGCGCAAGTTGCTCGGGCAGAAGGACAAGAAGTTCGATGAATCCCTGCTCACGCGCCGTGCAGAAAATGTATTGCTGCACGGGAGCTTCCTGATTTTTTCGCGAGACTACATCTCGAAATTCGATGGACTGAACGACCGCACGTTCCTGTACCACGAGGAACGCCTGCTGTTCTTGCGCCTTCTGCAGAATGGCATGAAGTCCGTCTTTACGCCGGATATCGAAATTTTCCACAAGGAAGATGCTGCAACGAAGACTGTTTCTATAAAAAGCCGCCTGAAGCGCCGTTTCCAGTACAAACATTACATCAATTCGGCTAAAGTCATGCTGGATGTAATGCGGAATGGCGAAAAGTAGTATATATTAAGGGAGTGTGCTGAGGCTTTTTATGGTCTGCAAAAATGTCTTCTATACTGTGCTGCGTGTCTTTGTATGTTGCCTTGTTGCCGCCTGCAGCAACAGTACGTCCGAGTATCTGGAAGAAGATCCGTCGGGTTCCGAAGGCAAGGTTGTTCCGAGCGACACGACTGAAATCGAAGGGATGATCGTTGTCCGTGGCGGTACGGTGACGCTCGGCAGCGACGACACAAAGTACAGGCCTTCGGAACGCCCCGCCATGAAGGTTCGCCTGGACTACGACTTCAGTCTCGGCATGCACGAGGTGACCTGCGGGGAATACGCCGGACTCGCGAAGAAGATGAACCTCAAGGAATTCGGCAAGTGCGAAAATGACAGCCTGCCGCTCTCCGACGTCACCTACTACGATGCCGTGCTCTTTGCAAATGCCAGGGGCAAATCCGAAAAGCGCGACACGGCCTACACCTACGGGAAAGCCGTGTACGATACCGAGGGGCACTGCACGAACCTGGAGGCGCTTGCGTTCCACCCTGAAGCAGAAGCATACCGCCTGCCGACCGAGGCGGAATGGGTACTCGCCGCATCGCGGGGCTGGAACCCCGAAAAGTACAGCTGGAATGCCGGCAACTCGGAATACCGCGCGCATGCCGTCTGCAGTGCGGGTGTGGACTCCCTCGGGTTCTGCGACCTTGCGGGCAACGTGAAGGAATGGGTGAACGACTGGGCCGGCAGCTTCTTCGACACGACGGTCACGAACTACCTGGGCGCACCCGACGGTGGAGATCTCGGCGAGCGCGTGCTGAAGGGCGGCTACTTCTCGGAAAGGGTGTCCGAGATGAACGTCGTCGCCCGCGGTGACGACTATACCGTGGTGGGCTCCAGCCGCGCCGAACGCATCGGGTTCAGGCTCGCCTTCGGTCGCATCCCGGACCCCGTATGGCTCGACGCCAGCGGGCACGCGAAGGCGAGCGTCGTCACGCCGCTTGCCGGCGCGACGTCACTGAAGGCCCGTACCGGGACCTACAACATGGTCCTCGCCTTCCGCAACGACATCAGCGGGAATTTCGCCTACATCGACTACCGCGACGGAAGCCTTTCCGTGACCGAGATCGACGACTCCCTGGATGTCTATCATCCGGACATATCCCCCGATGGCAGGCACGTGGCCTTCTGTACCGGGCTCGAGGGTGTCGCAGGCAAGTCCGCGCTGTACGTGCGCGACCTGGATGCCGAAGGGGGCAGCCTTGTGAAACTGGACGTCGGGAGCGCCGCTATCCCGCGCTGGCGTGTGCTCGGGAACGGCGACACTGTAATCGTCTATGTGACCGACGCGGGCAACAACAAGGACGAGACCGCGTTCAGAAGCGCTTCCACATGGCAGGTCAAGTTCGCCGCAGGCAAGTTCGGTACGCCGGAAAAACTCTTTGACGGAGCCTTTCACGGTGGCATCAGCGAAGACAACACGCTCGCCGTTACGGGAGCGCGGCTGCTCCGCGCCCGCGTCGCCGATGCCGGCTCGTCGCTCACAGAAAATGCCCGCAACGTTATCTGGTACGACAGTGCGCAGGCCTGCAACGCGTCGCTCGCACAGGACGGCAGCAAGCGTACCGCGTTCCTCGACTTCGGCGGAAAACCCGGCAGGGCGTTCGCGGGCGAGAACTACGCGACGCACGAACGCATCCTTATCGCCGACAGTAGCGGGAAACTGGTGCAGACCCTCAAGGCGCCTGCTGGCTACACGTTCGACCATAGCGAATGGGCGAGCGACGGCGTGACCTCGAACATTGTGGCGACACTTGCGAATGCAGATGGCGCTCATACGAGAATCGTGCTCGTGAGCCCCTCCGACAGCAGCGTCCTGGAACTCGCCGCAGGCGAGGAAATCTGGCACCCGTGCCTGTGGGTCAATCGCAATGCGTCAAATTTTCCCTCCGATGCTACGCAGGCCGATGACTCTACTGGAACAGGCCGTGCCTTCATTCCAGATTTGGATTCTGCAGGGATTTATTTTTTGCCTGGCGGTGATGAAGAAAGTATCATATGGCGATACAAGATGGAATTGCTGTGGGAATATAAGGATTTGGCCGATGTCGTTGTCTTGGGGTCATCACGAGTGCTTTATGGAATTGACCCGACATTGTTTTCTGAGGACCATCTTGCGATTAGTATGGCTAACTTGCACAATACGATAAAGGGGTCAAAGTATATTTTCGATAATTATGTAATTACGCATATGAAAAACTTGAAATATGTTGTCTTGGGTGTTGATATTGATCGAGGATATTTGGTTTCGGGAAATAGTTTCTTCCATAAAAAATACAAGGAAATACCCGGTTTTTCTTATGATGTAAATCATCAGTACTGGAAAAATCAGTCTACGGATTTTATGGTTAAAGCCGTGAGGAATGCTCCTGGTTCAACGAAATATTCAGAGATCATTTTGCCTACGCGTGGACATTTTAAATACACGTCATCTAGTGGGTGGGGATCTTCTCCTACTGTGAAGAATGATAGTTCTTGGTATGATGTGAATCCCAAGTTGTACTACGACAATTTTCAGGTCTTGGAAGATTTTATAAAAAAATGTCAGGAAAGAGGTGTCTATATTATTGGAGTTATTTTGCCGCAAAGTCCTGACTACAAAAATACGGGCGCTTTTGGCTTTGGAGGCATTAGAAGGAGTGTTGCGCCGGATTTGATAGAAGAAATATCTGGTTTGAGCGATAAATATTCGAGATTTATCTTGTTGGACGAAAATAAAATGGGAAATCACGATTATACAAGTGAAATGGCTCTTGACTGTAGTCATTTAAACCATGCTGGTGCCGAACAGCTCACTCACCGCATTGATTCCCTCATCAAGACATTGAATATTGATTTTGAGAACTAAGGCTTGGCGCGTTATGAGATACTTGCTTGTTTGCTTATTCTTGTTATTTGCCGCTTGCAGCAACAGCGATTCGCTAGATATTTCAAGGGATGGTTCCGGCGATTCTGCTTCGGAACCCGATACGTCCGCCGAGAGCAATGATTCCTTGCCTTCTAATGGCGAGTACCTTGTCGATGCCCGCGATGGCCAGAGGTACAGGACGGTAACCATCGGGGGCTATACCTGGATGGCGGAAAACCTGAATTACGAAACGGACAGCAGTTCATGCTATGACGATTCTGCTGCCTATTGCGAAAAGTTCGGACGTCTTTACCGGTGGATGGACGCTTCTGATTCCTCGATATGCCCTGCGGGGTGGCACTTGCCGAGTTGGGATGATTACGACAGGCTGGTTTCCTCGGTGGGCGGCATTAATGGTGCCGGAAAAGTTCTTAGATCTGTCGATGGCTGGGCGCAGGTCAAAAAAAACACGCGAGGAACGGATGAATATGGCTTTAGCGTCCTCCCTGCAGGTGCAGGATACTGGGATACATATCATCATATTGACTCTATCGCAATGTTTTGGACGACAGAAAGGAGGTACGTGGAATTTTTTGGTGACTTAAATGATGTGTGGTTCGAGGCAGCAGCGGACGAACTCAACTATATGTCCATTCGCTGTATAAAGGAACCGCCTGCCGCAATAGAGGTGCTCCCACCCTGCAGGGCGGATACAGTAGACAATTGCATTTACGGCTTTTTGACGGACTGGCGCGATGGACAGGTCTACAGGACTGTGAAAATTGGCAATCAGTGGTGGATGGCTGAAAACTTGAATTATGGCGTACGCGTAAAAAATTGTTGCGATGGGGATTCTTGCTATAAGCATGGAAAAATTTATGATATTTTCCGTTCTTCAGAAAATGTATGCCCAAATGGTTGGCGGCTACCGACTATTCAGGAATTTGACACCTTGTTTGCAAGGACGGGCGGCGTTGCTGTGGCCGGCCTGACACTTGGGGCGAAAAATACTTTTGGTATTGGGAGGACAGCAGGTAAGGATTCCTATGGCTTTTCGGCGGTTTGGTTGGGTGAATCAGAATGGTCAAGAAGATTTTGGGCGAACGGGAGCGGATGTACCTTTGTTTTGAGGGATACTTCTGCCGTAATGGCATGTCATGCGGAGTATCCTTATCAGGTAGAAGGGGCAATACGATGCATAAGGGACTTGTCGCTAGATGTTGATGATGAAAACTTGTTGCCTGATTCTACCCTGTCGGAACTCCCATGCGAAGGTACCTATAATATTGAGGACCGTTGGTGCAACATAGAGGGGGTAGATAACTGCGAGTATGATTCGCTGACGGACGCACGTGACGGGCAGGTCTACAGGACCGTGAAAATTGGTGACCAGTGGTGGATGGCAGAAAACCTGAATTTCCGTTATCTGCAACAGACAAGAAACCTTGATTCCAGCAGTTTTTGTATGTATGATTCTCTTGAGTACTGTGAAAAATATGGAAGGCTTTATTTGTGGAGTGCTGCGATGGATAGTGCCGGCCTGTATTCTACGGGTGCTAGGGGTTGTGGTGTCGGTGCCAAATGTTTTGCGGCATATCCTGTGCAGGGCGTGTGCCCCGATGGCTGGCATCTTCCGAGTAGGGATGAGTGGTACGTGCTTGATAGTATAGCACAGCCTAGATGGTTCTGGGAGCGTCCCGATAGTCGGTTTGCTACTCACACTGCAAAGATGTTGATGACGTCTGTGTCAGAGTGGTGGCCGGATAGCGCGGGATATTGGGATGGTTCTTTGGTTGTTGGAGAAAATAGTCTCGGTTTTGATGCGTACCTGGCAGGATACAGAGAAGGCAAACCTGGAATCAATTCCCATTGGCGGTTCTGTGCCTCGGGCAACTGTGTTGCGGCTTTTTGGAGTTCCACGCCGGAGTTTTCTACGCTCGAAAGGTCGGCCTTTTGCGAGGGAATTAACGATGTCGGCATGCATCCTCGGGGAGATGCCCTCTCCGTTCGCTGCATAAAGGATTGATGAGCATTTGGAGAACGTTTTGCAAGAGATGGTTTTATGAAAAATGCTCCATATATAATCGCTTTGCTTTTGGCGTTATGCCTTTTGGCCGCTTGCAGCAACAGCGTTTCTGAGTATACGAATGAATCTGGCGAGGTGGCACAGGAAACCGAAAGTTCTTCAGGCAGTGAAGAAATTGTAAGTTCTGCAGAATCTGACACAACAGCGCAGACTGTAGAAATCGAAGATATGATCCGTCTCTCCGGCGGGACGGTGACGCTCGGTTCCAACGGCAAGGAATTCAAGCCGAACGAGACTCCTGCCATGAAAGTCGTCCTGGATTACGACTTCTATATGGACGTGCACGAGGTTACTTGCGGTGAATACGACGAAGTTGCAAGGGAAGCGAACCTCAAGCGTTTTGACTGTGCGGGTGACAGCTTGCCGATTGTAAATGTTACCTACTACGATGCCATCCTGTTCGCGAATGCGAAGAGCAGGCGGGAAAAACGCGATACCGTATACACCTACAGCAAGGCGACCTATGACGGCGAAGGCCATTGCACCGACCTGGAAGGGATTTCGTTCCGCTCCGAGGTGGAAGGTTATAGGCTCCCGACGGAAGCGGAGTGGGTGTTTGCCGCCACAAGGGCCTGGGACGCAGCAAAAAGTTGGAACGGCGGGAACTCCGGGTATACCGCGCACGAAGTCTGCAGCATGGGGGCAGATTCCGCGGGCTTCTGCGACATGGCCGGCAACGTGATGGAGTGGGTGAACGACTGGCTCGGGCTATTCCGGGATACGACGGTTACGAACTATGTAGGCGCTTCCGACGGCGGCGACTTGGGCGAACGTGTCTTGAAGGGTGGAAACTACACGTCGTCTACAAAAGAGATCAACGTCGCCAGCAGGGGCGATGTCTACACCGTGACGTCTTCGACCCGGGCTGAATACGTAGGGTTCAGGCTTGCGCTCGGAATTATTCCCGATGCCGTAAGGATGAGCAACAGCGGAAAGGTGACGACCGTCGTCGTCACGCCCGTCGCAAGCTCCGAAACGGTCAAATCGCTCGCAGGTACATACAACGTAAAACTCGCTTTCAGGAACGATGTCACGGGTAATCTCGCCTACATCGACTACATGGAACTTCCCCTGTCCGTTACCGAAATCGAGGACACGCTGGACGTCTACCATCCCGACATTTCTCCTGACGGTAACCTCGTGGCCTTTTGCACGAAAATCGAGGGGCTTTCTGGCAAGTCGGTTCTCTATGTCCGCGACCTGAATAAAGGCGGCTCCAACCTGGCAAGGCTTGATGTCGGAAGCGCCGCCATCCCGCGCTGGCGCGTTCTCGAGAACGGCGACACCGTGATTGTCTACGTCAGCGATGCGGGCAACAACAAGGACGATGCCGCGTTTAGGAGCGCCTCCACATGGCAGGTGAAGTTCGCCGCCGGTAAGTTCGGCATGCCCGAAAAACTCTTCGACGGGGCGTTCCACGACGGCATCAGCGAGGACAACACGCTCGCCGTAACGGGAGCGCGTCTGCTCCGCGCCCGCATCGCCAAGCCAGGCTCGACGCTTGTGCAGGATGCCCGTGACACGGTCTGGTACGACGGTGCCCAGGCCTGCAACGCATCGCTTTCTCAGGACGGCTCTAAGCGCACGGCGTTCCTCGATTTCGGCGGGAAACCCGGCAGGGCGTTCGTGGGCGAGAACTACGCGACGCACGAACGCATCCTTATCGCCGACAGTTCTGGAACGTTGATCCAGAGCATTAAGGCCCCTGCTGGCTACACGTTTGATCACAGCGAATGGGCTTCGGACGGTGTCAGATCCAACATCGTGGCGACGCTATCCAATATGAACGGTGCCCACACGAAAATCGTTCTCGTGAATCCGGCGGATAGCAGCGTTACCGAACTTGCCGAAAGCGAGGAACTTTGGCACCCTGTCCTGTGGGTGAAAAAAGCGGAGAGCGCTCCCGACACCCTTTCCGAAGATTCCACTGTTTCCGAATACGTACTTGATCCGGACAGCGCGGGAATATACTACAACACCAGTGGAGCATGTCCCTACGCTATCAATTTCCGTTACAAAATGGAGTTCCTATGGCAGTATAAGGATACCGCCAACACGGTAATTCTAGGCTCGTCGCGTGCATTCTACGCAATCAATCCCATCCTTTTCAATGCTCCCGTATTTGCCATCAACTTGGCAACGCAGGCCAGTTCAATTTCTGGAAACAGTTTCTTTTTCAAGAACTACATTCTGCCGCATGTAAAAAATCTCAAGGCCCTGATTATTGCTTTGGATCTTGACCGGGCCTATAACGACGGCAATAATGCAAACAACATTTTCTATCGGTCATACAAGTCCTATCCCGGATTCGTCTATGACAAGAACCACAATTACTGGGTCGACAATTATCCCAAGAGCTTGTTCAAAAAGACGTTTGAGGCCCCGGGCAATGATTCCGAAGCCAAGAAGCTTCGCCCGACTCGTGGTTTCAAGCCTATGGATGCATTCGGATGGGGTAAACCAAATGTCGCCGAGGATTCCTGCTGGATGGATACCAAGGCAGATGAATTTCGGGCGAACTTTGCTTTGCTGGAAGATTTGATCACAATATGCAAGGGACATGACATCACTGTTATCGGAGTCATCATTCCTCTTAATCCTAAATACAAAGATACCGGAGCATTTGGCTATCGTGGACTTAGGCGAAGTGATGCTTTTAAAGTCATAGAAGACCTCTCGGACTTGAGCCGAACATACCCCAATTTTGTCCTGATGGACGAAAACAAAATGGGTGAACATGACTATACCGACGAAGAAGCCCTTGATGCAAGCCATCTTTCTAAAGCCGGAGCGACCAAGTTGACCGTGCGTATAGATTCTCTCATCAAAACCTTGGATATTGATTTTGGTGAATAGCAATCTTGATGGATTTATGCTTATATTGTAGATAATGGTTGTCAAGGCTGTACTATGGAAAAGAGAAAGGTGCTTGCTAAACTTTGGGTGTTTCTTGCGTTATGCCTTGTTGCCGCCTGCAGCAACAGCGTGTTGGAATATGCGGATGAATCCGGCGAGGTGGCGCAGGAAACCGAAAGTTCTTCAAGCAGTGCGACGATAGAGAGTTCCAGCGAACAGTCTGACGGCGTTGTGCCACCATGTAAAACGGAGAGCGAGGATAATTGCGAGTATGGTTCCGTGGTGGATGAGCGCGATGGTCAGGTCTATAAAACGGTGAAAATTGGTGACCAGTGGTGGACTGCCGAGAACATGAATTACGGAAGTTCTTATAAGAATTGCTGTGTGAGTGACGATTGCATAAGGCCAGGCCGTGCTTATGATAGCAAAGAAGTCCAGAATGCGTGCCCCGCGGGTTGGCATTTGCCCACAAAAGCTGAGTTCAGGAAATTGATTGCCATGGTAGGTGGAGATTCTGTTGTGGGGCGAGTGCTCGGTTCCAGCAATCTTTACGATTGTGAAAACTGCTCGGCGGGGACCGATGATTATGGTTTTTCTGCCGTTAGGGTGTATGGGGAATATTGGGGTGCTCCCCAACTTGAAAGATCATTCTGGAGTTCTACCGATGTCTCGGATACAGCCTTTGAAAATGATTCTGATGCAGATATGTATAAGAATGCTAGGTATGCTTTTCGTTTGGAAGATACGTTGGCTAGAGTCTCTCTTGTGAGTGAATGGGAAACTCGCATGAAGTTGCATGCTCGTTGCGTCAAGAATACGAGTGCGGCTCCTAAAATTTCTCATGGAATAGAACTTCCGTGTAATAGTTTAACTACCGGTACCATTTTGGACCGTTGCAGGAATTCGAAAGAAGACCATTGTGAGTATGGAACACTGACGGACGAACGTGACGGGCAGGCCTACAAGACTGTGAAAATAGGAGACCAGTGGTGGATGGCCGAAAACCTGAATTTCCGTTATCTGCAAAAGACGGATTCGTTGGATTCAAGCAGTTTCTGTCTGAAAGATTCACTTGCGTATTGCGAAAAATACGGAAGGCTTTATTTGTGGAGCGCCGCGATGGATAGCGCGGCGTTGTACTCTACAAATGCTGAAGGGTGCGGCTATGGAGCGCCTTGTGCTCCGGAATCTCCGGCACGGGGCGTATGCCCTGCGGGTTGGCATATCCCGAGTAAAGACGAATGGAACACACTGTTTAGGGGAACAGCGACTAATATGTTTTATGAGTATTACAATTGGGATGCAAGCGGCGAACACGGCTATAATGGTTATATGCTGATGTCTGAGGAAAGCAGGGGAGACTATGGGCCTAGAGGCACGAATCGGTTTGGATTTAACGCGTTTTCGGGGGTGTTCTGGAGTTCAACGTTGAGCGATTATACGCCTTCGTATGAGATTGCGTATGTTTTCTCATTGGGGGTAGATGAAGAATATATTGGGGTTGATTACCAGTTGGGACACAAAGGCTATCCCAATTATGTCCGATGCATAAAGGATTGATGCGTAATTGAGGTTGTATTTGTAGGAGATGCTGTCATGAAAAAATTGCCTTGCATGCTTGCTATGCTTTTTTCAATCGGTCTTTTTACCGCATGCAGCAACAGCGCTTGTGAAAATCCAAGTGATATGGGGGAGACTGCTCAAGAAGGATCTTCAAGCAGTGATAATAAGTTATCAGTAGAGGTGCTGCCGCCCTGCAAAACAGAAACCGAGGATAATTGCGAATACGGTACGTTGATGGACAATCGGAACAGATTCGTTTACAGGACCGTGAAAATTGGCAATCAGTGGTGGATGGCTGAAAATTTGGATGTGGGCCGTGTGCAAACCTGTTGCGATGGAGAGGATTGCTATAAAGCGGGATGGAAGTATGGCCCAGAATGGACAAGTCCTTGTCCCTATGGCTGGCATGTGCCGTCTGTACAGGAGTTTGATACTCTGATTGCTGCTGTTGGTGGGGATTCCATTGCGGGCCTTGTTCTCGGCGCGAGGAGAGTCTTTTTTGGCAATACCGGTGCTGGTTTGGATGCATATGGTTTTAATGCTCTTTATATCGGGGAAGAACACATGAGAGGCTTTTTGACCTCTACCATAGGCGAAGATGAAAACGGCTGGCAGGTTCAATATGTTCTTATGTTGGGTGATTCGGCAAGTGGCTATTACCATCAAGATGCTTATTTCAATATACTTAATCAACGGTGGTCGGTCCGATGCATCAAGGGAGATAGAGGGGGCGAAAAAGTTGGGAAGACAAGCGTGATTCCGTCATGCAAGGTTCCGACGAGTTATATAAAGCGCTGCAAGAGTTTGAATGAAGATAACTGCGAATACGGTACCCTGACTGACGAACGTGACGGCCAGGTTTATAAAACGGTGAAAATTGGTGACCAGTGGTGGATGGCCGAGAACCTGAAATTCCGCTATATGCAGAAAACGAAAAAGCTGGATTCTAGCAGTTTCTGCATTAACGATTCTCTTGAAAACTGCGAAAAATACGGGAGACTGTATTTGTGGAGTGCCGCGATGGACAGCGCGAACTTGTATTCCGAAAATAAAAGGTATTGCGGCATTGATGTACTCTGCAATCAGTATTCCTCGGTGCGCGGGGTATGTCCTGAAGGTTGGCACCTTCCGTATTACGATGAATGGGATATCGTGGATTCAGTGACGTTCCTGAAAGGATTTGACGATCCGTTTGGGTTGAATGTTATCCCGACTGTTATGTGGAACGATTCAGCCTGGTTGGAGAAATCGGGGAACGGCATAACGGCTTTCTGGAGTTCCTGGCCGGATCAAAAAGTTAGGGACAGAAGAAGTATATGGACCGTTTATATGACCGATACCGTCTCTAGGCTGGAGCCTAGAAGAGCGGATAAGCCTGCTTATGTCCGCTGCATCAAGGACTGGGCTTGGCCTATAGATCAGTAGCCCTGACATACAGCAGGTTGAACATTCCGTAACCAGCCTTGTTCCTGTTGCTGTAATAGGTGTCGCGGTATTTTACTTTGTTTGTATCTAGTAGGTATACCCGATATAGATCGCGGGTCAGTTCCTTTTGCACGTTGTCCCAGCCGGAAATCTGCTTGTAGGGCCACTTGCTGGCATCTTGCCCGATGTAGCCTGCCAGAAAGTCGAGTGCTTTGTAGAATGAACGCCCCTGGATTTCGGTTGCCTTGCGGATGTCGAGCCCGCTGTTCCTTGCGATGGTGTAAAAATCCAGCATGTGCGAAAGGTTGTACCAGGAATAGTGAAACGCGAGCGTGCGCTTGAGTTCTTCGGGCTGCCTCCCGTCCTTTTCGACCTGATTCAGGATATGCCTTTCCGCGAAATGCTTGATGAGCCGCTCTGCCGTTTTGCGGTCGCCGGTGTAGAGGCTGTAGGCCAGCAGTTGCGTATCGTATGTCGTGCCGTGGTTATTCTTTGCCCTGCTCTCCTCGAGGCCCTGCTCGCTCGTGGCAAGCCACTGCACGTATTCGGAGAACCACTTCTTCATTGCGGCACGGTCGGCGGGCTTGTAGCCCTCATAGGATTCCAGGAGCGTAAGCGCATCCATCATCTGCACGAAGGAGTATCCGTCCAGGACGCCGAAGGGGTAGCCCTTGCCGTGATTGCGCCCGGGAATCATCTGCGCGAAATTCATGTTCGGGTTCATTCTGGTGGAGTCGTCAATAAACCACACACGGATTTGTTTCAGCGCTGCGGCTGCGAACGCCGTGTCCCCGCCCAGGAACCATGTGAGGGTGAACGTTTGTACGCGTTGGCTCATCCTGTCGAGCGTTTCGCGGTCGTATTCCTTCAATTCCGGATTGCTCACGCCGTCGCGGGATATGTACGGGAGGCCGTCGGGCTTGCTGGAATCCGGCCAGAAGTACCGCGAGAGGCTGGCGTAGTCGTGCTTGTTCCCGCTTGCGGGTACATGCTTCTTGTCCATGACGGAAACGTCTTTTCCTTGCAGCATGGATTTTGCGGTTGATTCGAGCCCGCGGAACGCCTCTGCATACGGGCTGTCCTTTGCCTTGAGGCTCTCGCGGACCTGCTGGAGATGCGCCTCGTTCCACAGGAACTGCGCGAAGCATGGGGCGGCAATAAATAGGGCCAGTAGCAGTCGGAACATGGCGGGCCTACGTTTTTACTTGCCTACGAAGCGGATCGCGTCGATAAAGCCCTGGAACATGTTCTCGATTTGCATCTCGGTCTCGTAGGTGTGGCGGGCCGCTGCGGATAGGCGGTCGTGCAGTTCGCGGTTTTCGCAAATATCAAGAATCTTTGCCTTGAGTTCCGCTTCGGAATCGACGATGAACCCGTTCTCGCCGTTTTTCAGGTAGATGATTTCGGGCGCGTGGATGCGGTTCAGCACCACGACGGGAATGCCCCAGAACATGGCTTGGTTCAGCGCGAGCCCGATGTGGCCCGGCGTGCTGAATACATCGCCAATCTGGTAGATTTCATCCACGTCCTTGCCGTACTTTTCGCCGAGACAGTAGTAGTGCGGAATTGAATCGATTGTGGCCTGCTGCTGTTCGCTTATCCCGCCGCCGACAACGACGAGTGCGGTATTCGTGCAGTCCTTGAACTGTTCCAGCAGAATGTCGAGCCCCTTGTAGGGGAGAATGCGCGAAATGTAGAGGATGACGTGCTTTTCCTTGATGCCGTAAGCCGCCTTGACTTCTTCGGGGCTGCGCAACGCCTTCTTGTCGACATCGGAAAAATCGAGCGTGTTCTTCGCGATAAAAGTCTTCTTCTGGTTGCGCTTGCTCAGGTACTTCAGCTGTGCGGGCGAATAGAGGATAATTGCGCTGCTGATGGTATGAATGAAATGGAAAATGGAATTCTTGAGCTTTGCATCGGGCGTCTTGATGTTGATTCCGTGATTCCAGTAAATCATGGGAATCTTTTTCCACCGGCAGTAGAACGTGAGCGGGATGATAAGCTTATCCTTCAGGTGCAGGAAGTTGATGCACACGTCGGGCTTGATTTCGGCGATGAGTTTGGTGTAGTTCCTGGTGCTGAATGGAGTGTCGTGCCGGATGTAGCGAATCGGGAAGTCCACCTTCTGGAAGTCGTTGCTCGCCACATGGAATTCGTAACCGAGTTCCTTGAACATGTCGAAGAACTTGTTGTAGATGCGGCTGCGGTAGTGCATCACGCGGTTCGAAATCAGGAGAATCTTTTTCATCGGGGACGCCTGTGCCATGGCTATTTTGAGAATATTTTCTTTTTCCGGAGCGCCTTGATGAAGGTCGATGGAGAAAGGAAGAAAGCCTCGATCAGGTCGCGCAGGTGTTTGCGCTTGCCTTCGATGTGGGCAACGTGAATGAGGCTCCTGCACAAATCCTTGTTGATGCGCTTGCGGTTGATGTCGGTGAAGTTCACCTTCAGTTCCCGGATGTGGTTCGGCAGTGCGAGCGCCCTCTTTATCTTGAGCTTTTCGTCCCAAGTGACACCGCCAGAGTGTTTCCTGTAGGCGGACATCTTCTTGTTTATGCAGCGGACCTTGCCGGAATGAGCGCATTTCTCGACCAGGAAGATATCCCCGTTCAGGATGTTGTCCGGGTTCTTGATTTTGTAGTCGAGGACTTCGCGCCTGTAAATCATCGATGCGGTCGGTACGACCCAGTTTTCGTAAAGTTCGGAAGCGTTGTAATCTCGGTCTTCGAGCGGTGCGTAGGGGTCGTCCGGGGAGGGGTTTCCGTCGGCATCGACAACCGTGGCCCCGTGGAATATCATGGAATAATCGGGATGGCTTTCCAGAAAGTCTATTTGCCTCTGCAACTTGTGCGGGTCGGTCCAGTAGTCGTCCCCTTCGCACATGGCGACATACTTCCGCTTGAGCATTCCCGTGACGATTCGCGTGAATGTCCCGTCTTGCTTTTTCCACTGGTTTTCGGTCTCGTAAAGGGGCTTCAGAATCCTGGGGTATTTGGCCTCGTACTCGCGAATGATATCGGCGGTCCGGTCCGGGCTCGCGTCCTCGTGAATCATGACTTCGAAGGGGAAATCCGTTTCCTGGATAAGGAATCCTTCGAGGCATTTCGCAATGAATTTTTCTTGCTTGAAAGTGATACAACGGACGCAGACAATCGGCTCGGCATTCTCGGGCCATTTCGCCGTAATTTCTTCTTGGGTACGTAATTGCATATGCTGACAAATATATCTATATGAGTGTAAATGGTCAACTTTTCGCCTGTTGGCGGGGATGTTTAGAACTTTTATTTTCTAAATTGATTCTATAGATTGTTTCAAGAAAGGTGAAGCATGGCAAAGACTGTCTATCTAGGAATGATCGGGGATATTATGCATCCCGGTCTCATTAATATCATTAATGAAGGCGCCAAGTACGGTGACGTGATGATTGGCCTTTTTACGGACAAGGCGATTGCGACGCATAAGCGCCTTCCGTATCTGAATTACGAACAGCGCAAGAATGTCATCGAGAATATCAAGGGTGTGTCGAAGGTCGTTCCTCAAGACGAATGGAGCTATGTCGAAAACCTGAAGAGGTACAAGCCGGATTATATCATTCACGGCGATGACTGGCTTTACGGCCCGGACAAGTATATCCGTGACGAAGTTTTCAAGGTCATGGAATCCCTGGGCGGCAAGGTGATTGAAATTCCCTATACGCAGGGCATCACTTCGACCGGCCTCAAGAAGGAAATGGAATCGCTGGGCACGACCCCGCAGGCGAGGCTTTCTTCGCTGCGTCGCCTGATTGCGGCCAAACCGATTGTCCGCATCCTGGAATCGCACAACGGCCTTACCGGCCTTATTGCCGAACACACCAGCGTGGAAATCGATGGCTGCGTCCGCGAGTTCGACGGCATGTGGTCTTCTTCCCTTACCGATTCTACCAGCAAGGGCAAGCCGGATATCGAGGCGGTGGACCTCACGACCCGCCTGCACGACCTGAACGATACTCTTGAAGTGACAACCAAGCCGGTCATTTTCGACGGCGATACGGGCGGAAAGGTGGAACATTTCGGTTTCACGGTCCGCACGCTTGAACGCCTAGGCATTTCGGCGGTCATCATCGAGGACAAGGTGGGCCTCAAGCAGAACTCGCTGTTCGGGACGGATGCTATCCAGACTCAGGACACCATCGAAGGCTTCTGCACCAAGATCCGTGCGGGCAAGGACGCCCAGATTACGAACGACTTCATGGTGATTTCGCGCTGCGAATCGCTGATTGCGGGCAAATCCGTGGACGACGCGCTAGAACGCTGCCACGCCTATGTGGCTGCCGGTACCGACGGCATCATGATCCATTCCAAGGACAAGAGCGGCGAGGACATCAAGGAATTCTGCAGGCGCTTCCGCGAAAAGGATGCGCACACGCCGATTGTCGCCGTGCCTACGACCTACAACCAGTTCACCGAAGAGGAGCTGGCGACCTGGGGCATCAACATCGTCATCTATGCAAACCACATGCTGAGGTCTGCATACCCTGCTATGGTGAAGTGCGCTGAATCTATCTTAACGCATAGCCGTAGCCTGGAAGCCTCCAACGACTACTGCATGCCCATCAAGCAGATTCTGAACCTCATTCCCGGAACGATGAAGAAGTAACGGTATTTTACCTATGATCAGTCCGAAGTTTTTTATTGACACGCTCGGCTCCTACGGCATTGACTTTTTTGCCGGAGTCCCCGATTCTTTGCTCAAGAACATCTGCGCCTACATCGCCGACAACAAGGATGCAAGGCATAACGTGATTGCCGCGAACGAAGGTGCCGCCGTGGGCCTTGCCGCAGGCTATCACCTCGCTACAGGAAAGATTGGCGTTGTCTATATGCAGAATTCCGGCGAAGGCAACATCATCAATCCGCTTGCCTCCCTTACGGACAAGGAAGTCTACAACATTCCGGTGCTGCTCCTCATTGGCTGGCGCGGACGCCCGGGCGTTCACGACGAGCCGCAGCACGTGAAGCAGGGCAAGGTGACGACCGGCATCCTCAACACGATGGGCGTGAATTACGACGTACTCTGCAAAGAAGAGGACAAGGCGGCAAAGCAGATTGCGAAGGCAGTCAAGACGATGAAGGAAACGGGCGAAGTCTATGCGCTCGTCATCGAAAAAGATACCTTCGAGGATTACAAGCTCCAGAGCGTCGAGGTGAACAACCTCACGATGAGCCGCGAAGAGGCTATCCAGACGGTGGCCGCAGCACTCGGCGAAAAGGATGTCATCGTCTCTACGACGGGCATGATCAGCCGCGAACTCTTTGAATACCGCGCCCAGAAGGGAGAAGGTCACGAACGCGACTTTTTGACGGTGGGTTCGATGGGACACGCATCGCAGATTGCACTCGGCATCGCGATGGAAAAGGGCGACCGCAAGGTATGGTGCTTCGATGGCGACGGTGCGACTATCATGCACATGGGCTCCATGGCGATTGTCGCAAGCAAGTCTCCCGCAAATTACGTACATGTGGTGTTCAACAATGGTGC
>JAEEGJ010006478.1_pt1 | contig 35031 bp, 32 predicted proteins | sample 8958761 | NCBI WGS metagenome assembly JAEEGJ01 (sample SAMN16246546, study PRJNA631951) | gut metagenome | biome: gut microbiome; feature: rumen; material: RS-attached | host: Bos | place: Iran: Karaj | collected 2018-10
GAGCTGATACCCGAAGCCTCGGAAGGCGAGCACTCCAATCTCAGCACTATCGGCTTTGCCATTGGCTTCGTTCTGATGATGGTGCTTGATGTTGTGATGGGTTGAATTACGCCATTGCTAAATCCGTAAAATGGGTTGATATATCAGTAAAACGGTTAGGAGTTTTTGTATAATTAGTTGTAACTTTGCACCATCAAATCAAAACAATAAAGAAGATATGAGAACATTATTCATCACAATGCTTCTGGGCGGAATGCTTGTGGCATGCAACAACAAACCAGAGCGAGATAAAGACTTCTGTCACATATGAAATACACCTACAAATACCCAAGACCAGCAGTTACAACTGACTGCATTGTTATAACGAGAGAGGCAGAGCCCAAGGTTTTGCTGATTGAACGTGGCGATGAACCTTTCAAGGGATGCTGGGCTTTCCCTGGTGGTTTCATGAATATGGATGAAACAACTGAGCAATGCGCCATTCGAGAACTTGAGGAGGAAACGGGTTTGAGGGTGAGTGAGGTGCATCAGATTGGTGCCTACTCCAAGGTTGACCGTGACCCAAGAGGGAGAACTGTTACTGTGGCTTATCTCGCTATAGTTGAAAAGCCTATAGCCGTTACAGGCCAGGATGATGCGGCAAAAGCACAGTGGTTTCCGCTGTCTGACTTGCCCGAACTGGCTTTTGACCATGCTGACATCATGCAGGATGCCATCAGAAAATATAAGGAGTGCGATAATTGAGGATATTTTTGTATATTTGTGCGCAAATGAGCAAAATATAAAAAAACAGGCAATGAAAAGATTGACTCACTTGGTGACCTCATATAATAAAAAGACAAAAGTTATGACAAAAGCATTATTCATCAACGGAAGTCCGCGTAAGAACGGCAATACGGCACAACTGCTGAAGCGTGCCATGGACGGTGCCAGAGAGGCTGGTGCCGAAGTGGAACTGGTGAACCTCTATGACCGCAGTATGAACTACAAGGGCTGCATGTCGTGTTTCGCCTGCAAGATCAAGGGAGGCAGGAAAGGAGTCTGCTCTTTCAAGGACGACCTGCAGCCCATACTCCAGAAGGCTGTCGAGGCCGATGTGCTGGTGTGCGGTTCGCCCAACTATTGCGGCTACCCCTCAGCAGCCCTTCGTGCTTTTATGGAGCGAATGGAGTTTCCTGCCGTCAACTACTCTGACTACTCCAAGCCCGTCGTACTGAAGCGCATCTGTTCTGCTACCATCTATACGATGAACTGCCCTAACGAAGAGGTGTATCGTCAGATGAACTATCACGTACTTATGGACACTGCTGCCAATCAACTCGGCGTGTTTGGTCCCACGGAGATACTATGCTCCTACGACACCTATCAGTTCTCGAACTATGACCGCTACGATGCTGCCACGTTCAGCGAGGCTCACAAGGCTGAGGTGCGCGCCACGCAGTTCCCCATAGACCTGGGAAAAGCGTATGAATTAGGCAAGCGACTGGTTGGCAAGTGTGCGGCAAACATGACGAAAGAGGAATGAACAGACAGATCGCCTTTTGTGGGCATGATTCGGAAGTGAATCTCAAGTGACTGAAAAAATGAACATAAGAATAGAAAACCCAAAAGATTATCGTGAGGTGGAGAACCTTACGCGCGAGGCATTTTGGAATGTGTATCGCCCAGGGTGCACAGAACATTTCGTGCTCAATCGTTATAGAACGAGCCCTGACTTTATTCCTGAACTCGACTTGGTGATGGAGGAGGAAGGTAAGATTATCGGCCATGTGATGTTCTCCAAGGCTGAGATCATTCTTGATGATGGTAGCCACTTCCCTTCATGGACATTCGGCCCCATCAGCATCCATCCCGACTACAAGCGCAAAGGCTATGGGCTCAAGTTGCTGAAGTATGCCTTGGAGAAAGCCAAGGAAATGGGCATTGGCTTGTTACAGATGGAAGGTAACATAGAGTTCTATAGTCATGCAGGCTTCGACTTGGCCAGCAAAATGAAGATTCATTATCACGCAGAACCGAGAGATTCTGAAGTGCCGTATTTCCTTGCCCAGGAGTTGATTCCTGGCTATTGGGGAGATCGTGAGGGAACCTATTGCCCGCCAAAGGGTTATTTCGTGGCTGACGAGCAACCGGAGGCATTTGAAGCTTATGAAGCTACCTTCCCACAAAAAGAGAAAATCCTGCAACCAGGACAACTTCCTCAGTTCTGCCAAAGCTGCGGAATGCCTCTCACGAAGAAAGAAGACTGCGGCACTAACGCTGATGGCAGTACAAACTTCGACTACTGTCAGTACTGCTATCATGACGGTCGGTTCTTACAGGACTGTACGATGGATGAGATGATTGAGCATTGTTCGCAGTTCGTAGATGAGGTGAACAAGCAGATGCCCAAGCCGTTGACCAAAGATGAATACAAGCAGATGATGCACGGTTTCTTCCCGATGCTGAAACGATGGAGAAAGGATGGATAGTGTGCTGCGGAGCGAGAAGCCTATGTATGTATTCTCCAGCCACTTCAATGAAGACCACTTTGCGAGGGAAATCTATTTTCCCAAAACGTCATTGCTTTTATCGGAGAATTCAAAATAAATCCTAAAAAAAGAAAAAGCCTCCAGGAAAATTGATTGTATATTGAGACTTTTTCTTTATATTTGCAGAAAACATCCTATAAACCAACTAATAAACGAAACGATTATGAAAATTATGGCAATCCGCATGTTTGACGGTGGTTTTATGAACCAGCCGTTTGCCTTCGGTGGTGAAGCAGGCAAAGAGAATTTCGACGAACAGATTATCTACCGCAGCAGTCTTCAGAACTTCCTCATCGACACAGGCAACGAGGTAATCCTTATCGACACAGGATTCAGAGCCAGTTTTCCAGTCCCTGCCAAAAAGTTGGGCGCCCCACTCTACATGGGCGAGAAGGTGGCTAACTACATGGACGCTTTTGCAGCCACTGGTTACAAGCCAGAGCAGGTGACGAAGATTCTCATCACCCACAAGCATCCCGACCACAGCGACTGCATCAGCGAATTCCCGAATGCAAAAATCTATATAGGTCCGGAGGACGCCGATGCCATGAAGCTGGAGGGTGACAACGTCATCCGTGCTCAATATGGCGAGTCGTACATGAACTTCCCACATGCCCAAAAGATAGCCGATGGAATCTGGTTTATCGAAGCAAAGGGGCACACCAAAGGCAATAGCATCATCATTGCTGAGAACGACGGACTGTTCTATATGTTCCACGGCGACGTGACTTATTGCGATGCCGCTTTGAAGGCAAACAAACTGAGCATTGTATTCGAGGACAAGGCTGCTGCCCGCCAGACACTCGACCGCGTGCGCCAGTTCATCAAGGACAATCCTACAGTATATCTCTCCACCCACTGTCCCGAGGGTTACGAGAATCTGGAGATGAAACGTGTGATGACGTTATAGTATGGACCGCAGTCAGGAAATAATCCGCACCAGTTGGATAGGCATAGCAGCCAACGTCCTATTGGCAGGATTCAAAGCAACGGTTGGTGTCCTGTCCGGTAGCGTTGCCATTGTGATGGATGCCGTCAACAACCTGAGCGATGCGCTTTCGAGCGTCATTACCATCGTTGGCACCAAACTCTCCCAGCGCCCTGCCGACAGGAAACATCCGTTCGGTTTCGGACGCATAGAATACTTCAGCGCCATCATCATCGCCATCATCGTACTGTCGGCAGGTATAACCTCGCTCATCGAATCGGTCAAAAAGATTTTCGACCCTACCGAACCTGAATACACACCGGCCACGCTCATCATCATCGCAGTAGCCATAGTGGTGAAGATTATCCTTGGTCAGTACGTCAAGCACAAGGGCGAGCAACTGAAAAGCGACGCACTGATAGCCTCCGGTTCCGATGCGCTGTTCGATGCCGTCATCACACTTGCCACACTCTTCTCGGCAGGTGTCATGCTGCTGTGGGGCGTCTCGCTCGACGGCATTCTGGGTGCACTCATCTCCATTGTCATCATCAAGGCAGGAGTTGAAATGCTTGCCTCGCCTGTCAACGAACTGTTGGGCACAAGCATCTCGCCAGAACTGACAAAGCAGATCATCAAAGAAGTGTCCGACTTTGACGGTGTGCATGGCGTTTATGACCTGATTCTGCACAATTATGGTCCTGACGTAAAGATAGGTTCGCTGCACATCAACGTGTACGACACAATGTCAGCCCACGACATTCACGGTCTGACACGCAAGATTACCATGTATATGATAGAGCACCACAATATCATCATGACCGTCGGAGTGTATGCCATTGCGACAGGTGAAAACCACCATGCAGAACTGCAGACGAAGGTGGCGCAAATACTGAATGCCCACAAGAACATCGTTCAGGTACATGGATTCTATTATTCCGAAAAAGACCGAATGCTCTCCGTCGATGTAATCCCCGACATATCCGTCAAAGACGAATCGGCTTTCGTCAACCAGCTCACTGGCGAGATTCAGCCTCTTGTTCCCGACATGCAGGTAGTCATCGTAGTGGATCATAATTACAGCGAATAAATATGTACAGTTTAAAATACAAAGTAACGACAAGCACCTGCAACAGCGAGGGACGGCTGAAACTCTTTTCCGCCCTACAGATGATGCAGGACTGCTCTGAGATGTGGATTGACTCAGAGCCTGGAGTGAAGCAGTACTTCACAGAGCAGAACATGGCACAGCTATTGGCAACACGCCAGGTGGAAATAGTCCGGGTGCCGGAATACAAGGAGGAACTGACGGTGACTACCTCCGTCTATGGCATGAAGCCTATGTTCGGATTCCGCAATACCTTTATTTATGATGCCCAGGGCAAGCCTTGCTATAAGACATGGAGCATGGGAGCATTCGTAGATAAGGCGGCTGGCAAACTGAAACGTGTGGACGATGCAACCATACAATCCATGAAACTGGAGCCTCAGTTGGAAATGAACTATAAGGACCGACGCATCATCCTGCCTAAGACAGAAGGTAAAGTATTGGAACCAATCAAGGTGCTCCGTGCCGACATCGACTACAACAAGCACATGAACAATGCCAACTATGTCCGCATGGCAATGGAACTGTTGCCGGAAGACTTCGTCGTAACTGGTCTTCGGGTAGAATACCGGGTGGCGGCAAAACTTGGCGATATGCTTGTTCCTACCATATACAGACATGACAAAGTAATTATCATCTCCCTGTCTATAGGCGAAGAAGTAAGTGCCATTATTGAATTCTCTTAATCTATTTGATATGAAAGCATTTATTTATCAACGGAAGTCCGCGCAAGAATGGTAATACGGCGCAACTGCTGAAGCGTGCCAGGGAAGGTGCCAGGGAGGCTGGTACCGAGGTGCGCGATACGCAGTTCTCTTTCAATCTTGAAAAAGCTTACGAGTTAGGCAAACGGTTGGTGGTAAAGGTTAAGGGTTAAAGGTTAAAGGCTAAAGTATACAATTATGTTTGACGTAATAGATGCCACAGGGGCGGGCGACAAGAGAGACCCTCGTATGCGAAATGTAGAGGCAGAGATGATACGGAGTCATGAACTTTGCCTGAAGATATCATCCCGGAAACCAACAGATCCTGATTACAAGAGCCTGCTGGAAGAACTGTTCCGATGTAAAATAGACGACAGTGTCGCTATTGTTTCTCCCTTTTATTGTGATTGCGGATGCCGGATGACCATTGGGAAAAATGTAACCATCAACAAAGGGGCAACCATACTCTCTCCTGGGAAAGTGGTGATAGAAGACAACGTTCTGATAGGTCCGGAGGTGAAGATTACAACAGTCGATCACGACCTGTACGACAGACACAACATGTTCCATTTCGGACAAGTGACGATAAAGGAGAATGCATGGATATGCATCGGTGCTATTATCTGTCCGGGCGTAACCATTGGCAAAAACGCTGTTGTTGCCGCAGGCGCTGTGGTGACGAAGGATGTGCCTGACAATGTGGTGGTTGGCGGCATACCAGCAAAGGTAATCAAGAAATTACTTTGACTATTTTAGTTGACGAGTCGTTTGTTTTCTTTAATATCCCACATTTCAAAAAAATTGAAGAAGAACCAAAATGTTTTTATTGCTGGCTATGAACTGAGTCCACTAGGCTATCTCACTCTAGCCGCCCCTCTTTTAGTTTAGATTCTGCGTCAGATTCTCGCATAAGTTTTAAACATCATAACATTTCGCATTTATATTTAATGTGAGCAAGTGTTTTTTACGTACTTTTATGTACTTTTGCAAGTGGAAATCATATCTATAAACAATCATAATGAAAGTATTAGTCTGCAGGGCATCGGGGCGGATGACCTGGAAAGTAGTGGTGTACGAGAATTCGTAATGAACTACAATGAGAATGATGAGACAACGGGAATATCAATTCTCATTTCTCAATCCTCAATTCTCAATTCCGAAGGCTGGTACGACATCAGTGGTCGTAAAATGATAAATGGTAAATGGCTAAACTTTAGGAAGTAAAATTGGAAGTAAAAATGGAAGTTTTAAAAGAGCAATACCATATATACATAATGATGTACAACCCCATGTGATAGATATGACACGAGAAAGACTAAAGATCTGGTTGTTTATTGGCGTTCTGACCATTTGCGGAACGACCTGTTTTGCTTCATGCACTTCGAATAAGGACAATGCAACAGAGCAGAGCTACATAAAAGCTATTGCTGATAAGGTTTGGGCTTTCAGTCAGACTCATTCCGACGGCTTCACGATTGACATCCGAACGATGACGGTGCCGACTGAAGGAATCGCTGTCAGTTATGCAGCAACACAGAACAGCCATTCATGCGTCCCGTTGGTAGCAAGCGAGCAGAGCTCGAGCGCGCGAGCCCAACTCGACAAGGTGGTTAGCCATGCCTTGAAGCATGATGGATATGTAGGCGGCTGGTATAACAGCGAGGATGGACATTACTACTTCGACAGTACAAAGCGTTTCCCAGAGAACGACCTAAAAGGTGCACTGCAGTTTGGAAAGGAGAACAACCAATACTCAGTGTTCATTCTGTCCACCTATACATATATCCACCTCGATGGAAAAGTTGCAGATATTATAGAACGCGGCACTATCCTCTTCGGTACTACCGGTGATTACCGTCCGTTATCCTTTAGGGAGACTGACGGAACTTACTGGGGCTTCGGCATTGAGATAGCAAAGGAGATAGCGAAAAGGATAGGCGTCGCTGTAGCGTTCAAACAGACCTCATGGCCTACGTTGACGGCTGATGTATTGGCAGAGCCTCAAGTATTCGACCTCGCCATTGGCGGAATAACCATTACCGATACCCGACGCAAGACGATGCTAATGAGTGACGGTTATCTGGCCAACGGCAAGACCATCCTTTGCCGCTCATCGGAGGCTGATCGCTACCAATCCCTGACAGATTTAGACAAGCCTGAGGTGTGTGTGATGGTGAACCCAGGAGGACTGAACGAGAATTTTGCCAACGAGCATCTACCCCATGCCACAATCATCGTCTATGATAAGAACGAAGACATTCCCAATCAGATAGCCGAAAGCAATGCCGACGTGATGATTAGCGAAATTACAGAGGCTCCGTGGTATGTGCAGAATGACCCTCGCCTCGCTGCACCGCTACTAAACACACCTTTCACCCACGGAGAGATTGGTGTGCTAATGCGCAAGGGGCAGGATGATCTGCTAAAAGTAGTCAACAACATTATCCGCCAAATGAAATCGGATGGCACACTACGCAAGCTACATGAAAAATACGGACTTATATATGCTTACAACTAACATATAGGTAATAAGGCGAAGAAAATAAAAAAGAGAGAATATAACCTACACCACAGATTATTGGAATATACGTTGATGTCGTTACCAAGATCCCTCCTCTCCATCCGCAAAGTCAAAAATGATATCAGAAACGTCATTGCTTTTATCGTATGAATTGGAGAATAAATCATATTTAAAGAAAATGCATCAAGGCAAAATGATTGCACGTTAAAACTTTTTCTTTATTTTTGCAGAAATTCTATAATTAAACAACCACTAAACGAAAAGATTATGCAAGTTCTTATTTTACAAGCTTCGCCACGTGCGAACGGCAACACCGCTTGGATGGCGGAGGAGTACAAGAAGGCTGCCGAGGCAGCAGGTCATAAGGTAACACTAGTCAATGTTTCGAAGAAGAAAATTGCCGGCTGTCTGGCCTGTGAATACTGTCACAACAAGGGAAATGGCGTCTGCATCCAGAAGGACGATATGCAGGAGCTTTACCCCCTGATGGCCGAGGCAGAGGCGCTGGTGCTGGCTGCCCCCATCTATTATTTCACGCTCAATGCTCAGATTCAGGCTCCCATACAGCGCATGTACTGTGTCAACAAGCCTGCCAAGGTAAAGAAGATGGCGCTCCTCGTATCGTCCTACTCACCTGGTGTCTATGACGGAGCCACAGCCGAGTTCCGCGACATCTGTAACTATTGGAGCACAGAGAATATGGGTATTGTCACTGCCAAGAACGACGAACAGAAGACAGAGGAAACCAAACAGAAAGTGGTTGCACTGGCCGGAAAACTGTAAACCGTCATAAGGTAAGTACAGGCGTAGGCTGTTAAGAGAAACATTAAATGATGACAAAAAGAATCATTACTGGTATATGCATATTGACAACCGCAGTGTCTGGAATATTGGCACAACAGACAGAGGAGGTAACTTATCCGCAGGCGGAATGGTGCCGGACGACCGACATCTTGATGCACACGCCTGGAGAAGAGTTGTTTAATGGTGTGATACATCCATCGGCAGGATTGTTTGAAAAATACTTCGATGTGAACAAGGCTGCCAACGAGCACAGAGCATATATCCACATGCTCGAGAACAACGGCATCAATGTATATAGAGTGTTCGACATCCTGAACGAGGTGAATATCGAGGAACTGAGGGCCCTGGCTGCTGACGTGCTGACGTACGACGTGAGCAAACTGCCCAGTGTGGAGCAGGCAGCGCAGGAGGACTACCGAAAGGACGTGCTGAAGAAAATGTCGCGCTCGGACCTCATCCGCTGCGTCATGCTCCAACCGACGGTGAAACTGATAAAGACGAACGGCAATACAGGCTATCAGGCGCAGTATATCCAAAACCCGCTGATGAACCTTTACTTCACTCGCGACCAGAGCATCACGACACCACGGGGACATATCATCTGCAATATGAACAGTAACCAGCGTTCCCCAGAGATAAAAATTATTGAGATGTGCTACAAGTATGCAGAACAGAATCCCATACTGTACATCAACGGCGGTGGACGACTGGAGGGCGGCGACTATATCCCTGCGGGAACCATATCGTTGATAGGCTGTGGCATGAGAACCAACGACGAGGGCATACGACAAATGCTGGAGGCTGATGCCTTCGGACATGATACCGTAGTGGTGGTGCGCGACCATAAGCTGTGGCAGAAGCAGATGCACCTCGACACCCACTTCAACATAATCGACAAAGACCTGTGTACCATGGTAAGCAGCCGACTGAATGCCAAGCCAGGCGACCCCGAATACAACACTTGCGACATTTGGGCCCGTGAACCCGGCACAAAGGAATATACGCTGTGGAAGAAAGACTTGTCCTTCGTGGAGTATATACGCAGTCGCGGTTTCGAGATTATACCGATAGACGAAGCCGACGAGGATCACTATGCTAACAACTTCCTCACCATAGCGCCGCGCCACATCATGGCAGTAGCCGGCCAGTCGGAAGAATTGCAGAAACGTTTCAGCGATGCTGGCGTGAAAGTAGAATGGGTGCCGTTGGAAAACCTCATCGATGGCTTTGGGGCCGCTCACTGCATGACTCAGGTACTCAGACGAGAGAAGTTCACTCCATCCCAACCCACATCGGTCAACAACTTCAAGGAGAGCACTTCTGCAAACACAAAGACATATCACCTCAACGGAGTAAGTGCCGACAAAAACGATAAAGGAATCATCATTGATAAAGGTACAAAATATATCAAGAACTGAGTACACAAGAGAACTGGCCCAATTGCAAAGTTAAACAGGAATGGGAGCATCCTTGAGGGTTGATCCCTTATAATGATAAAAAAAAGGAGATTATAATATATGGTTAGAAGAGCAACAAAAAAAGATATCAAGCGAATCATAAAACTACTTCATCAAGTGAACATGGTGCATCACGTGATTCGACCAGACCTGTTCAAACCCCATACGACCAAATATAACGAACAGGAACTGGAAACGCTACTCGATGATGAAAGCAAACCCATCTTTGTCTATGATGAAGGTACAGTCTTGGGCTACGCTTTCTGTCAGATTACAGAGGTAAAAGACAACCAACTGTTAGAGGATATCAAGACGCTCTATATCGACGATATCTGTGTGGATGAGAATGCACGTGGCAAACATGTCGGGAAAACGCTGTACGAATACGTCCGTGACTATGCAAAGACTATTGGCTGCAATAACATCACGCTGAATGTGTGGGAAGGCAATACCCCGGCATTACAGTTCTATCGCAACATGGGCATGCAGGTACAGAAGACCACTATGGAGGTAATCCTAAAGGACTAACCTCACGTGCATGTGCGCCTAAATCATAAAGGAATAGGGCGTATCATATATAAATAATATCGCACGCGATTTATTGTTAAACAACCTTAAAGTTTCCAATAAATCGCTTGCGATATAAATTATTCTATTTACCTTTGCATCGTCGAAAAGACTTTGGCTGTTGGCTATTGGCCGTTGGCTATTGGCCGTTGGCTTTCCTTCATTGAGAATTGAGAACGCCGAAGGGGTCGCGAGCGGAACGCGAGAAGGTTTAGCTCGACGGCCCGAAGGGGAAAGTCAACGAAGTGGCAATTGAGAATTGAAAGTTTTGGCTTTAGACGCTAGGCGATAGCGGCGGCCGCAAAATAACCTAATAACAAAAGATAATTATGGCTAAGATTTATGATTTCAAGGCTCTTACGAGCAGAGGCAAGGAGATTGATTTCTCTGAGTTCCAGGGTAAAGTATTGCTGATAGTAAACACAGCAAGTAAGTGTGGATTCACCCCTCAGTTTGCAGGACTGGAGGAGCTGAACCAGAAATATAAGGATAAGGGACTGGTCATCATCGGTTTCCCCTGCAACCAATTCAAGGAGCAGGATCCAGGTAACGACGGACAGATAGAGGAGTTCTGCCAGTTGAACTACGGTGTGACCTTCCAGATTATGAAGAAGGGTGACGTAAACGGTCCTGCCGCTGAACCTATCTTCGAGTACCTGAAGGCACAGGCTCCTACCGAGGAGTATAAAGGCCTGAAGGGAAAAGCTGCCAAGGCTCTCTTCAAAGCTATCAGCAAGAGCGTGGAGAAGGACAGTGACATCAAGTGGAACTTTACCAAATTCCTTATCTCGAAGGACGGCGAGACTATCAAGCGCTACGCTCCCACCACAGCCCCCAAGGACTTTGAGAAGGATGTGGAGGCGATGCTGGCCTAGAATCTTTGAAGTGAAGACCTAACAAACCAAATAATATGCACGCAGAGTTACAACTTGATAATCAGATATGTTTCCGCCTCTATACCGCGGCGAGACTTATCACACAGGCATACACACCCTTGCTTAACAAACTGGGGATTACCTATCCGCAGTACTTGGTAATGATGGTGCTGTGGGAGAAGGACTGCCAGCCGGTGAACGATATAGCACATCGGCTACTGCTGGAGACAAATACCGTTACTCCCCTACTCCAGCGTATGGAGAAGATGGGACTGGTCAGCAGAAGAAAGGGAGAGCAGGACAAACGTCAACAGATTGTCAGTCTGACACCCAAAGGTAAGGAACTGGAGAATGAGGCTTTTGCCCAGGTTCCTGCAAGCATGGGCAAACAGATGTCTGCCTGTCCACTGAAGGCCGATGACTACCAGCATCTGGCACAGGAACTTGATTCAATTATTAACACATTAAAAAAATAAGATTATTATGGCACATCAATGTGAAAATTGCAAATTACGAGCTAAATACGACAAAAAAACAAACTCGCTGACGGGACGTTTCTGGCGTTGGCACATTAACTTCTGTCCAGGTTGGAAAGCCTTTTTCACCTCCCTGCCGGAAGATCAGAAGCAGGCATTTCGTGAAAAATATCATTTCACGAAGTATTAATAACCTTTATACAATTAAATGATGATACAACTATAAGGTATGGCACAGAAACGATTCCACAGATATTTCGAAAGCCCGGGACAACCACTCTACTGGATTATCCTCGCCTACATTGCACTTGGATGGTTCTTCCCCGTAATAGGACTCATAGCCATCATCTGCATGGTAGGTCCTGTGCTGACCAGCATCTGGAAGGGTCGCTGGTGGTGCGGACATGTATGCCCTCGCGGCAACATGTATGACCGTCTGCTCTCGAAATACTCACCACATCGCGAGATTCCCAAGTTCGTCCGCACATTCGGCTTCCGTCTGTTCATGGTGTGCTTCATCTTCTCGATGTTCGGCATACAGCTGACCCTGACCGTTCCCTGGAGCGAAGGAGGCTTAGCGATGTGGAGTGGAATTGGCAGGGTGTTCTGGACGATTATTGTAGTGACTACCATCGTAGGCGTTGTCCTCTCATTCATCTATGCACCACGAACCTGGTGTTCGTTCTGCCCCATGGGAACCATATCGCGCTGGGTAGCGCCAAAGCAGACTCCATTGCCCAAACCGTTTACAAATATCCACGTATCAAGCGAATGCAAGACGTGCAAGCTGTGTGCCCGTGTCTGCCCGATGCAACTCACACCCTACGACAGTCGGGGCGAGGAGGCAGGCTACCTGCATCCCGACTGCCTGAAATGCAGCAAGTGCACCCTGGCCTGCCCCTCAAAGATAATGACACTGAGACATTAAGCAATCTGATAGAGGGAATAGCAAATACAAAACAACTGAACCTTATAATAAACTATACGTGAAATGAATAAAACCGCAATATTCAGGATTATGGTAGGCCTGTTAGCCATATACGGTTCGCTATCCGGCGTATCGGCCCAGACGCTGAACGTTCATACAGGTAACGTAACCTATCTGTTCCCTGCCACCCAATGTGGCGAGATGACCTATCAGGACGGGACAAAATTAACCATTCTGAACAAGACATTCACACTGAGCGACATAGGCAGTATTACGATAGACGATGCCGAGGTTACGGAGAACCTGGTAAGCATCAACTACAACGGCACCGTAACAACAGTGACCGTGGCAGGAAATGTGGCGCAATATATCACACCAACCGTCAATGGTGCCCACGTGAGCATTACCCAAAGCAATACGGAAGCGGTGAACGGCGATGAGATAACCTATCTGTTGAGCGGTACAACAAGCAACGGATCTTTTGCACTTGAGGGTTCGTATAAATGCAGCATCGTGCTGGATGGTGTTACGCTAACCAATCCAAGCGGTGCGGCCATCAGCATCAACAACTCAAAGCGTATACAGATTAGCGCCAAGAAAGGTACGGAGAATACGCTGACCGACGGCTCTAACGGTTCGCAGAAGGCATGCCTGTACAGCAAAGGACAGATACAACTGCAAGGAAACGGAACGCTGAATGTGGCAGGCTACACCAAGCATGCCATCAAGAGCGGAGACTATATCAGCATCAAGAACCTGACACTGAACATCACCAAGGCTGTGGGCGACGGTATATCATGCAACAAATACTTCCAGCAGAGAAGCGGAACCATCAATATCAGCGGAATAGGCGACGATGGCATACAGACAGACCTGGAGGAAGACGACACAACGACTGGTGAAACAGAGGATCACGAGGACGAGAACAGTGCCAACGTATACATAGAGGGCGGTACACTGACCATCACAAACAGCGCCTCGGGTGGAAAAGGAATCAAGGCTACCGGTGGTGTTAACATCTCTGACGGAACCATTGATATCAAGGTAACAGGGTCTAACATAAAGAGCGGTACCGACACAACGGCCGCCAAGGGTATCAAGGCCGATGGCAGCATTACCATCTCAGGCGGTTCGGTCAAGGCAACAGCCAGCAACCATGAGGCTATCGAGAGCAAAAGCACAATGACCATCACTGGTGGAACAGTCTATGCCTTCAGCACCTCGGACGATGCCATCAATTCTGCCAGCCACATGTACCTGAAGGGTGGAACCGTCTCGGGTATATCCAACGGAAACGACGGTATAGACGCTAACGGAAATATGTATATCAGCGGTGGTACCATACTGGCATGCGGTGCAGGACAACCCGAATGCGGATTTGATGCCGCAGAACGATATGCACTCTACATCACCGGTGGTACGGTGCTCGGCATAGGTGGAGGAAACAATTCCGTAACAGCCACCACAGGCTCGCAATGCGTGGTAAGTTCCACGGGCACTGTAACAGCCGGCAACACGGTTAGCGTGAAAAGCGGTTCCACCATACTGGCATCATTCACTGTTCCCACAGGCTATTCTCCATCATCAGGTGGCGGTGGTGGTCCTGGCGGTGGCGGCAGACCCGGAGGCGGTCCTGGCGGTGGTGGCAGCAGCAGCGGCTTTAGCTATCTGCTCAGTTGTCCAGGTCTGACATCGGGGAGCAGCTACACCATCACCATCGGTTCCAGCTCCAGCACAGCAAAAGCCTCGACCAGCTATTCTGGCAGATAAAACAGATAATACAATATTAATAATATGGAAATAAAGAACGACAAAGAACAAGGACAGACAAGGAAATTCATTGCAGCAGAGAAGAAACGATGCGGCAGTCATAACTGTGCTCAGGCCATCCTGCATACCTATGCTGATATAGCAGGCGTGAACGAAGAGACAGCCATGAATATCGCCAATGCCTTTGGTGCCGGAATGGGCAATATGGAGGGGACATGCGGCGGCCTGGTGGGTGCCGGTCTCGTACTGGGGCTGGTGAATAAGGACAAGGCCAAATCCATGAAACAGATGCGACAGATAATGAATAAGTTCCAAGAGCGAAACGGAGCTACCCAGTGCAAACTGCTGAAGGGGGTAGGAACAAAAGTCGTGCTGCGTGAATGTCCTGACTGTGTGGCCGATGCAGCTGAGTTCCTGGAAGAAATGTTAGACGAAAAGAATTAAAATTCAAAACCATAATAGATTATAAATCAATAACCTACAACATGAAGACAACAATATTGCTTTATGCTCTGATGGCTGTAGCAACGACCAGCCAGGCACAACAATATCAGGTACCTGTAAGCGAGGCACACGAGCCAATGCAGACAGGTAAGTACCAACCCACATGGGAATCGCTGGAGACACACCAGACACCCGAATGGTTCCGTGATGCCAAGTTCGGCATCTGGGCTCACTGGGGTCCGCAATGTGTAGAAGGCTCGGGCGACTGGATGGCCCGCTCGCTCTATATGGAGGGCTCGCGCGAATACGAATGGCACGTCGAGCACTACGGACATCCGTCTGAGGTGGGCTTCAAGGATATACTGCCCTACTTCAAGGCCGAGAAGTGGGATCCAGAGGCACTGGTGGAGCGATACAAGCGTTGCGGGGCACAGTACTTCTTCGTGCTGGGCAATCACCACGACAACTACGACCTGTGGGACTCGCAGTACCAGCCCTGGAACTCTATGAACATCGGTCCCAAGAAAGACATCCTTGAGGGTTGGGCCCGTGCTGCCAAGAAAATGGGGTTGCCGCTGGGCATCTCGTTCCATGCCGACCATGCATGGACATGGTACGAACCCTCTCAGCGTTACGACCTGAAAGGGCCTAAGGCAGGCGTATACTATGACGGAAACCTGAAGAAAGAAGACGGCAAGGGAAAATGGTGGGAAGGATTGGACCCACAGATGCTGTATCAGCAGGATCATCCTATGAGTCAGGGCTCGTGGGATAACGGCCGCATACATGCCCAGTGGGGATGGGGAAACGGTGCTTGTCCGCCCTCGCAGGACTTCGTTACCAACTTCTACGACCGTACACTGGATGCCATCAATCGCTATGAGCCAGACCTCATCTACTTTGATGTCACCGTGTTGCCGTTCTATCCCGTCAGCGACTGCGGCCTGAAGATTACCACCCACATGTATAACAAGAACCCACGCAGTGTGGTCTTCGGTAAGATCCTGAGCGACGACCAGCGCAAAGCCCTGACGTGGGATGTGGAACGCGGTGCGCCCAACGAGATTATCTCCCTGCCATGGCAGACATGCAACTGCATCGGTGACTGGCACTACAAGACCGACGTCTACGAGCATGGCTACTACAAGACGGCCGCTCAGGTGGTGAAGCAGCTGGTGGATATTGTCTCCAAGAATGGTAACCTTCTCCTCAATATCCCACTTCGTGCCGACGGTACATACGACGAGAAAGAGGCCAAGTTCCTGGACGATTTGGAGGCTTGGATGAGCGTTAATGGAGAAAGCATCTTCGGCACCCGTCCGTGGGTACGCTTTGGCGAAGGTCCGGTAGCCGAGAAAGATATTAAGATTAATGCGCAGGGCTTCAACGACGGACAGTTCGCGGGCATGGACTATCGCGACATCCGCTTCAACCAGACTGCCAAGCACCTCTATGTAACGGCCATGGGTTGGCCCGAGGATGGCAAACTGGTAGTTAAGTCACTGGCCAAGGGGAATAAGGACTTCAAGAAGAATATCAACAGTGTCGTACTGCTTGGGTATGGGAAGCTGAAGGCTCAGCAGACATCGGAGGGTCTCATCGTAACACTCCCCCAGCCCACAAACCAGATAGCACCGGTACTGAAGATAGCAAAGTAAAGCTACAGAAGGGACTAATCCAGTAACCTGAACAAATTAATGAAGCCCGTCATCGTAAAGATATGACGCAGGTCATTGTTAAGACCGCTCAGGTAGACCTGGCACCCCTTGTCCTTCGTGGTCTTTAATACCGATAGGAAGATACGCAGGCCGCTCGACGAGATATATGTAAGCCCTGTACAGTCGAGTATTATTTTCTGATTCTCGGAACTATAGAGTGGTTGCAAGGCCTTTTCAGCCTCGGGAGTGGACGCCGTGTCAAAGCGTCCCTCCAAAAGGGCCACCCTATTGCCATCTTTTTCTTGGATAGTGATATTCATCTTTATTATTTATATTTAAACGATTATTCGAATTCAATTACTTCAGTTTCTTCCTTAAGGTCAGAACATTATGTCCATCAATACGTTCATAGTTGATGGAGTCCATTATCTGTCGAACCATATAGATGCCAAGCCCACCAATGGGACGTTCATCAACCGATAAGGTTGTGTCAACATCGGCCGCCGCTGTCGGGTCAAAAGACGTACCATTGTCGATGATAGTGAATTTCAGCCGTTCGTCGTTCGCCTCAGCCTCGATGCTAATGTCGCCATGGGTACCTGTTGGGTAAGCATATTTCATTACATTGACGACTGCCTCCTCCATGGCAAGGTTCATCTGCATGGTCAGACTCATATCGAAGCCCATCGCCTCGCACACCTCATTCACAAAGTCGGCAAGTCGGGGCACATCCTCTACATTGTTGGACAATACGATATTCCGTTTCAGTTTCACATCGCGCGGCTGCTTGATATACTGTATGGCCAGCATCGTCAGGTCGTCGCTTTGCTCGGCATTACCCACAAACTCGCGCACGGCATCATTCATCCGCTGTATGACTTGCTGTGGAGCCTGCTCATGGGCAGTCATCGCCTGTCTGGCGACTTTCTGTACCCTGTTTATTCCGAACAGTGCACGGTTCTCATCCTCGGCTTCTGTCAGACCATCGGTAAAGAGGAAGATGGTGGTACCCGGGAATATATGTGTCTCCTGTGCCTGGTACTTCCAATCCGGCATAATGGCAACGGGAATGTTAGAGCCCATAGGCAACATACCCACTCCAGCGCCTATGAGTATAGGCATATCATGGCCTGCGTTACAATAGCGCATACGACCGGTAGGCAGGTCGAGCACACCTACGAAGAGCGTGACAAACATGTTCGAATCGTTCATGTCGGACATCGATTCGTTCATGGATGTAACGATACGGTTGGGCAGGGACTCGTGGGCAGACAAGGTACGGAACAGGGAACGGGTGACAGCCATAACCAACGAGGCAGGCACACCCTTACCCGATACATCACCGATACAGAAGAAAAGCTTCTCGTCGCGTATAAAGAAGTCGAAGAGGTCGCCACCCACCTCCTTGGCAGGCACCAGCGAACCGAACACCTGTACATCGTCGCGCTCGGGAAAGGCAGGAAAGGACTTGGGCAGCATACCCATCTGTATGGAACTGGCGATGTGCAACTCTCCCTCGATACGTCCTTTCTGTTCGTTTATAGACTTCAGTTCGTCTATCTGTTGGGCCAGAGACTTCTGCATGGTGCAGAAGGAGCGGTGCAGCCGCAGCATTTCGTCCTTGGTATGTACCTCGGGCAGTTCCGCCTGCAGGTTACCCTTCGCCACTTCGTCTACGGCCCTGGTGATAAGTTCCAGCGGACGCGTCAACCGGCGCACACCATAACGCAGGATGATGGCAAGCAGCACGAGCACGAGCAGCATGATAGCCACCACTACTCCCCCCACACGGTTGGCAACCTTGAAGAACTCCTTACTGCTGCATACGAGAGCCATAGACCATCCGTTATGCTTGACGGGCTTATAGAAGATGAATGAACTGCCAAAAGCCTTGGTGGTGATATGGCGCATATCGCTTTTCCCCTCCACCATCTCGCGGCCTATGGTGTTGAGCAAAGGATAATTCTGCTGCTCGGCCCATGTGAAGACCGTCTCGTGCAGCACAGCATCCTTGTTGGGATGTGTAATAAAGGTGCCTTGATGGCCTATGATGAAGCTATAGGCATTGTCGTAATAGTTCAGCGAATCCATCATCTCCGAGAGCCAGTCGAGCGAGACATCGGCCGTCAGCACACCGCAGAAAGCGCCGTTCCTGTCATAGAGCGGATGGCTGTAGGTGGTCATCGTAATCTCGCCGCCACCGACATCGCGGTAGGGCTCGCTCCAGCAGGAGCGATTCAACTGCTTGGGCATGGTATACCACTCCATCTCGTGATACCGGTAACTGTCCTTTCCCAACTGCTTCATGCGAATGGTGTCGCCGTCTTTGTAGCTATAGGGCGAGAACCACTGTCCCTTTTCGGGATAGAAGTCAGGCTCGAAGGCTATGGCCGAACCCACGATGGCAGGGTTGGTCTCTAACATCATGCGGGTAATACGGTACATCTCTTCGCGTGGAGCATGGAGGTAATAGCCAACCTCGCCCACATGATTCTTGACAGCTGTCTCTACCGCTACCAGCACCACATCGATGCGTTGTTCTGCATTCTCGAGGGTACTGCGTGCACGTAGCTCCTCCTCGCGCAGGATGCCGTCGCGCACCAACACATGGGCCACGATAGCAGTACCCGTCAGTACCACAGTTACCGACACCATCACCCAAAGGGTAAGTCGGGCAGCAAATGATTGCTGGGAACGGAAGAACTTCGGCATAACGTTACATAGGATAGATGAGGTTGACAACCAGCAGGTTCACAATCAGGATAATAATGTTCATCCATATACCAATCCTGAAGAAGTCCGAGAAACGGTAACCGCCAGGACCATATACCAACATGTGGGTAGGCGAACCGATAGGTGTGGCAAAGCTGCACGATACGGCAATCATCAGTGAGATGATAAACGGCAACGGATTGACACCTAAGGATGTGGCAGCATGATAGACTATGGGATAGAAGATGGCACCAGCGGCCGTATTAGAGATGAACTCCGTCAGGAACGTAGCCGAGAAACACATCATAGTCATCACCAGGAGCGGACGGGGGCCGCATAGCGACATTACGCCGTTGGCCATCGCACTGGCAAGGCCAGTCTTCTGTATGGCTGTTCCGATGACAACACTGCCGGCAAAGATCATAAGGATATTCCAGTCTATGGCCTTCATAGCCTGTGAAGGCGTGCAGCAGCGACAAAGCAGCATGGCGATGGCGGCCAGCATGGCACTCTGCAGCAACGGCAAAACATCGAGGCTGGACAGAATGATCATGGCCAGCATAATCAGGCTTGATACCAGCGTCTTAGAACCCGAATAAGAGATGATAGAGTCATCGTTGCTCAGTTGCAGGCCATGAATCTGCTGCAAGCTATCTGCATTATTGCTGTCATCGGGCGGACACTCCAGCAACAGCGAATCACCCATACGCAACGCAATGTCACGCGGACTCTGACGGATACGTTCTCCATGACGGGCTACAGCCACCAAGGTGAAATGATGGTCGTGCTCTATGGTTGTGTCCGATAATCGCTTGCCTATCAGTTCGCACCCTGGCATGACGTAGGCCAGACGGAAGCGGCGTTCGCTGTCAACCTCGCTGTATGAGAATACCGGGTGGTCAGCATTTACCAGCTGATGACTCTGGCGCAGATTCAGTATATCCTCTATCCTGCCGGCAAAGACCAGTCGGTCGCTGCCCATCAGGAACTCGTCGGCCTTCACGGGGCTGATGACCTCGCTGTCAAAGCGTACAATCTCTATCAGCTTACCACCGTCTACTTCTATCAGGCCAGCTTCCTCTACTGTCATTCCTACATACGGACAGTCACCAGGTACCAGCAATTCCACCGTATATTCTGATGTCTGTTCGAACGAATCGCTGGCACAACGGCGTTCGGGCAGAAGACGCCTCAGCGCCAGTATCGTCAGGATACCCACTGCCAGACAGGCCAGACCGGGTATGGTGGTAACAAACATATTAAGATGATAGCCGGCATCTTTGGCATAGAGCCCAGAGATGATAAGGTTGGGCGGAGTACCTATCAGGGTACAGATGCCGCCGAAACCCGAAGCATAGCTCAGTGGGATAAGCAGTTTCGACGGAGACATATTCAGCTTGCGCGCCCATACCTTTACAACACCTACGAACAATGCCACCACCGTCGTGTTGCTCAGCAGCGAACTCAAGGCAGCCACCGGCAGCATCAGACGTATCACAGCAGCCGAATAGCTGCCGGGCGTTCCTAACAGGTAACGGACAATCCATTGCAGGACACCCGTATGAATCAGACCTGCCAATACGACGAAGAGGACACCAATGACCACTACCGAAGTTGACGAGAAGCCACCCAGTGCCTCTTCCGTGCTGAGTACACCCGTCAGTAGCAGTATAGCGATAACAAACAGGAAGGCGACATCCTCCCTCATTTTCGTAAAAAGCAACGATATAAACATCGACAGCACGGTAACTATTGTTATCCATGCTCCCAGATTCAATCCCAGTATAATAATGCCATTCATCTTTGGTATGTATTTAGGTTTAGTTTATCTTCTTTCATGGTTGTATCTTTTAGTTAGAATATCAGTCTATCAAGATTAAAACTTAGCCTAATAAATCATTACTCGGAGCAAATATAGATATTATTTTTCAAATAACGTAATCTTTGGAACTAAATTTATGCCTTATTGTGATGGAATACTGAACAAAAACTGCTGGTCGGCATACTCCCACTGCACGACGTGGAAGCGGATGAGCCGGGCCAGGTGGGTTATCACCTTATAGCGGGGAATGCGTGTACGTTTTATAATATGGTTAAGGGTAAGCCGCTGATCCTGCAGCACCTTCAGGATTCTCTTCACCGAATCCGTGTAGGTCAGCATCGTGCCGTCCCCGCGTTGCGCCTCGCGCCACATAGCCATGTGTACGGGCGAGGCCACAATATTCTCGTCGGCTATACGGATGTAGGCACGTGCTTTCCCTTTCTCGTCGAAGGCGAAGATAGGACGGCGTTCCGATGGAGGGATGGTAGCCACCACTATGGTACGCCCTTCGGCATGGTAGGTGTCGAACTTTATGCTGGCCTCCGGCCGGCAACAGCGATAGGCAGCCTGATGCATCATATAGATCTCTTCCTCGGACCGCACACCAGACATATTACCGTCGTCGCGGACACCTATCAGCAGACGGCCGCCGTCGGTATTGGCAAATGCCGAAACAGACTTGGCCAGTTTATGGGCATCGGACACCCTGTATTTGAAGTCCTGCTGCTGGTGTTCGCCCTCGCGGATGAGGGAGAGAAGGTAAAACTTATCATTCATTGATATAGTTCTTGGTGCTCATATCATAGTACAGGGCTTCCAGTTCCTGAACGGTCAGGTTCTTGATAGAGCGCTCTATCAGCCGTATCAATTCCTCCCTGCGGTATTCCTCAGACAGGCTATATCTTTCTGTGTATGGCATAATGCTAAAGTTTAGACATGAATCTTTCCTTGTCCACAACGAATCGGAGGTGCGTTCCTTGGCCCAGCAGGGTCTCGCCGGCATAGGCAGCCACGCGGAATGCTATCTTCTTGCCGTCTGTCTCTGTCACCTCGGCCGTTGCCCTGACAGTATCGCCCACCCTAGTGGGTTTCAGGTGCGACGACTCTATATGTCCGCCCACAGTGGTACATCCCTCGGGCAGCTCGTCCCTAACGGCCAGCATGGCAGCATTTTCCATCAGTGCCATCATCATCGGAGTGGCCAGTACAGGCATGTCGCCACTGCCCACTGCAACGGCAGTCATGGCATCCGTGACGGTCAGTTCACTTGTATATTTCAGTCCTGTTTCTATCATTTTTTCATAAACTGTATAAAATGTCAATGCAAATATAGTAAAATTCCCGCTATTCTGACTATATTTGCCAAGGAAATAGAACAAAACCAGATTAATACACAGGAAAACTAACACATGACATGAAATTATCGGTTGAGAAATTGGGCCTTCGTCTTTCCATTCTGCTTACCGTCTTTGCCCTGACGGCAACGGCGCAGAACGCGAAGGACTATGCTTCGGTGTTGGCCGAAGCCGATTGGGGATGGCAGAGCCGCAATGGCGTGGAATACGGAAAGGCAAGCTTTGCCGATCTGTATGGCAACCCGCAGGTTATATCCATAGCCAGATATTCAGGGGCATCGATGAGTACCACGCTCTACGACAAGGAGGGCTCCGCACAGGGAACCAACAGCCTGGCCGCAGAGGCAGGTGCATCGGCAGCCATCAACGGCAGCTATTTCAACATGAGCACCTCCACCAGCACCACTGCACTCTGGCTTTACGGCAATGAGGTTACCACCACAGCAGCAGATGAGTTTGCCCGTGTTAACGGCATCATTGGCTTCAAGGACGGGACATTCTCGATAGAGTCGTACACCTCATCCACCACGGCAGCCACCCTTGCATCATGGGGCAAGAAATACGACTGCCTAGTGGCCGCCGGACCTATCATCCGTCGCAAGGGTGTCAGCATGGATGCCAACATTGGCGGAGAAGGATTCTACGGACCGCATCCGCGCACGATGCTGGGCAAGTGTGCAGACGGCACCGTTTACATGGTGGTGATGGAGGGTCGTATGGACAATGCCACGGGTTTCTCGATGGACAATATGGTTGCCCTGGCCGAGGATCTGGGCATGACGGATGCCATCAACCTGGATGGCGGCGGTTCGTCTACGCTCTGGGTAGACGGAGCGGGAATCATCAACAGGCTCAGCGGCGGTGCGGTACGCAACGTTCCTAACATCATTATCGCCGTTCCCGATTTACACGAGTACAACTATAACAACCTGCAGAAGGTAATCAACGAATACCGACCGAAGGTGCCCGCCGCTGATGCCATAGGCACCGACCCCGGTTATTACTCCGCCAGCAGTGTCAAGGCCATGACCGATGCAATAGCTCAGGCAGAGGCGCTGGACAAGGACACTCCTCTGGAGCAGCTCAACAAGGCCGGGAACGACATAAAGGATGCCTACGCGGCACTCTATTGCTTTCCCCTCAACGAGGGCTATTACTACATCGAGAGTGTGAGCTCCCCAGGCTATGTCCTGTGGGGCGACAGCGAGAATGCCCGTTCGGAAGGACTGAAGGCCGTGGCGCTGTCCGAGGTAGAGACCCCACCCTACTTCAGGCTGACCCACAAGAACGGAGGCTGGCTGATACAGTGCGCAGATGGCGGGATGTATGTGGGCACCGCAGTAGGCGTTAACGGCAACGGCAAGGCAGTCTCACTGACAAAGGAGGCACAATACGAACAGCAGATAACATGGGCCGGTGACGGCAGATTCAAGATCCAGAGCAGCACATCCTATCCATACACCTATGGCGGAGGCAAGGTAAGAACCTACAACTACGCATCCGGCAGCAATATGGAGATTCGCCAGATGTGGCATCTACACCCAGCCCCGAGTGGTATGTTCACTATGGATTACAATCTCGAGAACGGCAGGGTTCGCGCCTTTGTGCACGACTTTGAATACACCCAAAGCGATGCCAGCAAGATTGGCAACTACAACCAGCGTCCGCCAGAGCGACGCGACTGGCCCCTGCCCGTCGAGATTCGTTGGACACAGGACACCACGGCCGTAACACAACGGATTATCTGGAGCGAGAACCCCGACTTCTCCGATTCCGTAGTCGTGGACCTGCCCAACGATGCTGCCTCCTACGAGATCTATAACCTCATCCCAGGCCGCACCTATTATTATAAATGCCCCACTGTCAACTATCAACTCTCAACTCTCAACTCTCAACTATCAACTATCAACTCTCAACTAACCACCTCCGGTCAGGTACGTTACCTCCGGGCAGAGGGCACGGCCAATGTGCGCGACCTGGGCGGATGGCCCACGGCATGCGGCCGACCCATTAAGTACGGCCTGCTCTTCAGGGGAGCCGAGTGGGACGGCGGTCATCAATTGGAACCAGCGGGCATAGAGGCACTCCTACAGGCTGGCATAAAGGTAGAGCTGGACCTTCGTTCGGATAGCGAGGCAAAAAACACCACCAAGTCCGTGCTGGGCAGGAATGTCGTCTACAAGCGCACCCCCTTGGGGCAGACAGCCAGCCACATGGAAGGGCTGACCAATTCCAAGAACACCTACAGGACTGCCGTGCAGAATGTGCTATACTATGTCCGGAACGACAAGCCCGTCTATTTCCACTGTGCCATCGGCCGCGACCGCACGGGCACACTGGCTTTCCTGCTGGAGGGCGTTCTGGGAATGAGCAAGAGCGATATCTATAAGGAATACGAGCTGACCAACTTTTCCTACTTCAACACGCCCTGCAACAAAAGCCAGCTCGACGATATGTTCGCTATGATAGAGGCACTGGATGGCGAGACCCTCGAAGACAAATTCCGTACCTACCTAACAAAAAGCTTTGGCATCAGCAACAAATCCATCGATGAGTTTCGCGACAAGATGCTTGGTACGCAGGAAGAAGTGGATGGAATAAACAGCAGACCCAATGGCCCCTCCCCCGCCCGCTCTCATAATGAAGGGGAGGTTTATGACCTCAGTGGCCGTCGCCTCGCCAATAGCAATCAATCCTCTGCCAATGGCCAACGGTTAGTGATTCAAGGTTCACGGTTAAAGGTTATTAAGTGAAAATTGAGACCCGGAAAGGGTCATATAACATCTTCCATCTTCCTTCTTACATCTTACATCTTACATCTTCCTTCTTCACTCTTCATTCTTACATCTTACTGGAATAATTCCTGAAGTTCGGAATTGGTATGTACCACCTCTATTGTCTCGTCCGTTCCATCAGCATAATAGATATACCCAAGGTCCTTCCCTGCTTTAACCAGAATCTTGAAGAACTCCCTTTCGGCACTTTGCATCATCTTGAACATGATTCGCTGATTGCCCTTAACATCGTTCTTGTTACGAGCCATCAACTTCAGCAACTCCACGTCCTGCACATACGACATATATATAACCGTATCGCCCTTCTCAACCAATTCGGTAATAATCACTCCTGTGCCGGTATCCAGCGGCATCTGCTGATTGGTCTGGGTTATCATGAACCCCAACATCTCTTCTGGCGAAGGTTCCGGTTTCTCTAATTCTGTCTTCAGCTCTTCGGCGGAGAGCAACAACTCTGCTGTCTTGCCCGATGTCTTTCCTTTGTATATAATACGTAAATCAGCGCCTGCATCTATGACCATGTCAGTCATTTTCCTTGCCTTCTCGCTTCTCAATGATGCCATGACCGTAGTTTTCATGGTTTCGGAATCACCGTTCAACTTGTCGATATCAATGAACTGTTCCTCTATCGAGAAAAGGAACTTCACCGTATTATCCTCGTAGTACATATTTGTAAGCTCACCTCCCAAACCTATGGAGATTGGACATTCCTTATTCCCCGATTTAACAGCCATCTTCAGCTTATTCTCAGCACAGCTGCTTAACACTAATACCAAGGCACATAAAAGGCCTAAAAACGAAACCTTAAAAGGGCGAATCTTCATAATCATACTTGTATTTCTTATTGATTTAACTTCCCATTTAACTTCAGAATATATATTTATGCTACAAATTTACGAATATTTATTGAAAAGACTACTTCCTAATTAGCTTTTTTAACTTTTAAAGCAGAAATAAACAGAATAAACTCAATAAATTTGCAGCCAGTAAACCCCTTAAACGGAAAATAACGCGATATGAGACAACAACAATACGCCTTTCTGGTATTCTTTGCACTGATTATTGCCTCCAGCCTGACCAGCTACGGCTGCTACAGTTGCATGAGCAAGCGCGTCAACGAAGATATGAACCGTGCCCTGACCCTCACCCTGAGGGAACAGCAGAGCGATGTCATCTGCCAGGATACCATACGCACGTTCACCAGCCACCTGCAGATGTCCGACCTGAAGGGAAAGGCCACACTGGTCGTGGATGCCCGCAGTAGGGACTTCAAGGCCTACGCCCACTGCTCCGAGGCTACCATCTTCGGGATGTCTGATCAGCGCCCTGCCCTATTGTTGTTGGTCCTGTCGGGTCTCTGGGCTATGTTTATCTGGCGCAGACGCCAGCAGAGCCAACCCACCTTGCAGGCAGCAGTAGCCCCTTCGGCCAATATGTTTGGTGGCCTGACCTATTCCGAGGCAGAGGATAGCTTCATAGCCGCCGACGGACAGACGGTTGAACTGACTCCTATGCAGCATCAGCTGATGGAGATGTTCTTTCGCAGCCCCTCGCACGCACTGACAAAGAAGGAGATCTGCGAGACTCTATGGCCCAAGAAACCGGATGCCAGCGACACCTTGTATACCCTTATCCGCAGGCTTAAACCCGTCATAGAGCAACATTCCACCCTGAAAATAGAGTCTGACAGAGGAAAAGCCTACCGACTGAAAACCAATTAGTTAGGTTTTTGTCGGACAAATGTCAGACAAATGTCAGGAAGAAAATTCCTCATATAACACATGTTGCTCATAGCTTTGCCGAAAAAAACGAGCAAAGCATGATGCAACAAAAATCTTTTCAGCGACTTAACACCTGTATGGCATGGCTGCTTTTCGCCATTGCCGCTATTGTCTATGGTCTGACCGTCGAGCCCACGGCCAGCCTTTGGGATTGTCCCGAGTTTATTACGTGCGGCTATAAGTTAGAAATTGGTCACCCGCCTGGGGCACCGTTCTTTATGTTGGTTGCCAACCTTTTTGCGCAGTTTGCCAGCGAGCCCTCGCAGGTGGCGCTGATGGTCAACCTGCTCTCTGCCCTAATGAGTGCCGGCTGCATTTTCTTCCTCTTCCTCACCATCACCCACTTTGCCCAACGACTGATTCACGGTTCAGGGTTACTGATGCCACCTGTCAACTCTCAACTATCAACTCTCAACTATCAACTCTCAACTGTCAAAGTAATAACCATCGAGGCATGCGGAGTGGCGGGTGCCTTGGCCTATACGTTCAGCGATACCTTCTGGTTCTCTGCAGTCGAGGCCGAGGTCTATGCCTTCTCCAGTTTCCTTACGGCACTGATGTTCTGGCTGATTCTGAAATGGGAGGACGAGGCTGACAATCCACGTAGCGACAGGTGGATTATGCTCATCGCTTACATCACGGGGCTCTCTGTGGGCGTACACCTGCTGTGTCTGTTGTGCCTGCCCGCCATGTCATTCGTGGTGTATTTCCGCAAGGCCAGGCATGTCACACGTCTGGGCATGTTCGGGACCCTACTGGCCGGCGGTCTGCTGGTGGCCGTCGTCCTCTATGGCATAATACCCGGAGTAGTCAGGATGGGCGGATGGGCAGAACTCTTGTTTTCCAATGTCCTGCATTGTCCGTACAATACGGGGCTCGTCTGCTACATAATCCTGCTGACAGGAACATTAATCATATTATATTATAAGGTAAAAGGCAGGATGGCCAAACTATCCCTGTCGTGCCTGCTGCTGATGCTGGCAGGCTACAGCAGCTATGGTGTCATCCTGATCCGTGCCAATGCCAACACACCGCTGGACGAGAATGCTCCTGGCAACATCTTCTCGCTGGGCAGTTATCTGAACCGCGAACAATACGGCGATACGCCCCTACTCTACGGCCATGCCTATTGCAGCGAACCTTACTACGAGCAGCAGGGAGAATACATGGTGTGGAAGCAGGAAGAGGGACGCCCCGTTTACCGCCCTTCTGCCGACTCATCCCGCCATCATTACGATGTTATCCGCCACGACATTAAGTATATCTATAAGGATAATATGCTCTTCCCCCGCATGCACTCCATGCGGCACCAGCAGTCCTACGAACAGTGGATGGGCGGTGTCAGCAAGAAGGGGAACCTCCCCACCATGGCGGAGAACCTGCGCTTCTTCCTCTCCTATCAGGTCAACTTCATGTACTGGCGTTACTTCCTATGGAACTTCGTCGGCCGACAGAATAATATCCAGGGGCAGGGCGAGGCAGAACACGGCAACTGGATAACAGGCTTCAAGTGGATAGACGACCGTCTGTTGGGATGCGACACATCGCGTCTGCCCTCCGACCTACGCCAGAACAAGGGCCGTAACGTCTTCTACGCCCTGCCCCTGCTGCTGGGACTGGCAGGCCTCTTCTGGCAATACTGCCGAGGGCGTGAGGGCAAGCGTCAGTTCCTGATGGTCATGCTGCTGTTCGTCATGACGGGTCTGGCCATTGTGGTTTACCTGAACCAGACACCTATGCAGCCGCGCGAGCGTGACTATGCCTACGCAGGCTCCTTCTATGCCTTCGCCATCTGGATAGGCTTGGGAGTGGGAGCAATAAGTGAAACAATAAGAATGAGGAGTGAAAAACTGGCCGCCGCTATGGCCGGACTGGTAGGGTTAGCGGTTCCCCTGCAGATGGCTTCCCAGACATGGGACGACCACGATCGCTCCGGTCGTTATGCCTGCAGGGACTTTGGTGCCAACTATCTGGAGAGTATGACACGCGATGGACATCCCATTATCCTGACAAGCGGTGACAACGACACATTCCCCCTCTGGTATAATCACGAGGTGGAGGGTTTCCGCACCGATACACGCGACTGCAATATGGAGTACCTGCAGACCGACTGGTATATCGACCAGATGAAACGTCCCGCCTACAACTCGCCCGCCCTGCCCATCAGCTGGGAGCATAAGGACTATCATGAGGGACGCATGGAGTATGTGCCCATCAATGTAGACAGCATCAACATAGGAGACAGCACCGTCTCGCTGAAGGACAAAAAGGGACTCTACAAGAACGAGCTGATGGTGCTGGAGATGCTGTCGCAGGCCAACTGGCAACGCCCCATCTATCTGTCCATCAGTGTCGGACCCAGTGTGCTACCCTTCCTGCGCGACCATCTGGTGCTCGAGGGACTGGCCTACCGCATCTCTCCCACCGCCACCGGCAAGCAGGTGGATGTAGAACGGCTCTACGAGAATATCATGCATCGTTTCCGTTACGGAGGGCTCAACCGCAAAGGCATCTATGTAGACGAGGATGTCAAGCGACTGGCCAATACCCACCAGCTCATCATGAGCATACTCATCGACTCCCTGCTTCAGCGGGACGATTTGGACCGTGCCCTGAAGGTGTGTCGTAAGTGGCAGCAGGAGTTGCCCGCCGAGAATGTCCCCTACACAGAGGAAGCCCTTGCCATGGCACGCTGCTACTACATGGCCGGGATGGCCCGGCAGGCCGATGCCATCGTATGCAATCTGCTACGGCGTTCCGTAGAGTGGCTCTCATGGATAGAGACCATCAGCCCTGCCCGACGCCCTGGTTCCATCCATTCCCATAAGACATGGATGCATGCACTATTGCTCTCGCTGGCCATAGCCGATAAATTCGACAGGAAAGAAATCATTAACCAATACAAGTACAATTATGAACACTTCATTCAGCAAGAAACTCACTAGTCGCCGTATAATCATCTTGGCATGCCTGCTCATTCTGGCAGGATATATCCTGATGTCAGGCCCCGGCAGTACAGAACAGGCCTTCTGCCCCGACATCTTCTCTGTCCGCAGGATTATCATCGCCCCCCAGCTATGCCTTGCCGGCTACCTCCTAATCATCGTCGGAATATTGAGAGTTAGACTTTAGACCTTAGACTTTAGACTTTAGTGGAGGACAAAAAAAAGAGGCAGCCATCTCGGCTGCCCCCTCTGATAAAAATGCGTATGATTGTGACTTTAGCTATTGAACATAACCCTTAACCGTTAACCTTTAAAGTTAGTAGCTAAGCGCAGCCACCAGGGCACTCAGTGCTACGGCACCAACGGCACCTGCTACTGCAGCGGCGGGAGAAACATGGCAGTGGTGGAAGTGTCCTACGGGATGACCATAGTAGAAGTCGGGCTCGTAGTACGTATCGTACCAGTACCAGTCATGACCACGGAGGTAACCCCAGCGACCACGCTCGTAGCGGATGCGGCCTTCCCAGCGGGGATCGAAGTAACGACCGCCTATGTAGATATGACGTGCGGGACGGTGCTCTACCACCACGTGAGGGCGAGCAGCCACTACGTGGGGGCGACCCATCTCGTGGTGACGACCGCCGCGCATCTCCATGCGACCGTCGTGATGCATTACCATCTCACGGTTATGACCGCCGCGGCTGTATCCGTCACGTCCGCCACGGAAATCTCCACCTCTGCGACCCTGAGCATTAACGTTAACACTTGCCATGCACATCATGGCTGCCATTATCATCATCATGTAGAAATTGTTGCGCTTCATAATCGTATAGTTTTAAATGTTTGTAAATCCGTTTTGTTTCTTAATCACACTGCAAAGGTAAGGCATTTACAAAAGCCCATTATACTGATTATCCCTAAACGCATGGGGGAATTTCCCTAAAGGTGGTGGGAGAAATTCACGGCATAGATAGTTAAGGGTTGGCCAGTTGCCAACCCTTTAGCATACCCAGGTAGTCCAGTTGCGTTGTCCCGCACTCCACGATGGCCATTGCCATAGCTATCATCATCCATTGGGCGGGCTGTTCCTGGGGCGAGCCCAGCACTGTGTCTGCCCCAATACCTATGCGGTCCGTCACACGGCGGATATATGCCTCCGTATTATTCTCTTTGGGCGGTGCCCAACGCGTGATAAGCGCTCGGATAGTTTTTAGCTTGTACTTTCCATAATACGTCTTGCACAATATCACAAAGGCGGCTCGCCAACCATATTCCATACTATAAAACTGACAGAAGGCCCCCTCTCCGCTCCCCCTTTGGGGGAGTACTTGTCCTTGCCATTTATCACTTGATAATCTAATGTTCAACGGATTGTTGTTTCTTATTCCTCTTGGTTCCATAATATCAGCCTCTCCCCCTGCCCTCTCCTAGGAGAGGGAGCCGAGGTTCTGAGGACTTTGTTAAATGTTAATATAAACGGTAAACGGGACTCCGCCTGCGCCTGAGCACCTACGGAGCGCAAGAAACCGTAAACTAATTCTCAATTCTCAATTTTCAATTCTCAATTCTAACTTAGGGGCCTCTCTTTTGTAATTGTAAATTGTCATTTGTAAATTTTCACGCTGCTGTTTTCTCATAGATAGCTTTACGGTCTTGCGTTCCCACCCTGCGTATCAGATTGGTGTGTTGGAAACGCGCTACCATTTGCTTGATGGCCGAAGGTGACTTCCAGTTCATCTGCATCAACTCTTCAATAGTGAATCGCATGGGTAAACGCAGGTAATCTTCATCACTTCTGCTGCGAGTCTTGACAGTTTCTCCACTACCACACGTAGCCATAATCTGAGCACGGAGGCGCTTGCTCCAGAGCATATCCTGAGTGTCGAGGCAGTAATCGGCAGCAAAGACGGCAAGTTCTGTGGAGGCTTTCTCCTCGGGGTACTGACTGAGGTCGAGGGCACTTACCTTCCATTGTTCCAAATCGCTCTGAGCGGCTATAACATGGCGTTCTGCTTCGGCAATCTGCTCACAAGGGGTGGTAGCGTCGTTCTTCAGCGTTTCCAGAGCAGACTTAGCTTCCGAGACGGCCTGTTTGAGTTCATCCTCACGGTCCAGCATTTTCTGAACGATGATGCAGCAGTGCATAATCACACCCAGTGTGTGAGCTATCTCTGAGCTGCGGAAACGGAATCGTGCCCTCTCGATGTTACGTTCTCCCTCAGGGCCTACCATCAGGCTCAGACGTACGTTCTCTACCCAATCATCTATGGCCTTGTCCAACTTGGGCGTACGTACCAAGCCTTTCAACTTCTGCATCAGGGCTGTAGCGCGGTTCAGATAGGCCTCCTCCTCAGCTGTCCACTGAACCTCATCGGGTTTGCGCTGCCAGGTATTGTCAGGAACTAAGCAGAAGAATACGCGTTGTGCAGCTCCATTCTGAACCTCCTGGCCCCATTGTCTGATTGTCTGATCATGTGTGCTGGTGGTGGTTACGTCCCAGTTACAGGGCGTTTTCAGACTGAGCGACTCACCCGTAGCGTTCATGCTACCCACACCACCGTTGTCGAAGAGCAAACGACAGAAATCGCCTCGGTAGTAGTAACCGCCCTTGTTCAGATTCAGGCTGGAGAGCTCCTCGGCAAAGGTGTAGGTCTTTTTGCCCTTCAACTCGTCCATCTGCTGAATATGTGCCTTACGTGTGGTGTCGCACTCCAAGAGGCGTTGCAGTAAAGGTGGAACCTGCTTCTTCTCACCATCAGCAGCGGTCTTGTTGTAGGTGATAATCTCGTTCACCATAGAGCGGCGACGCTCATCTTCTGCCTCGATGTGGCGGTGAAGAAGTTCGATAACCATCTTTAGCTGACGTTTACCGCTACCCGAAAGGCCGTCCCAATGTGTCCATCCGTTCAAACGTGACTCCTTCTTGGTGCCCCACTTCTTGGTCACATCGGAAAGCAACGTCATCATGGCCGTAGAGCTTCCTGCTATGGTGATGAACCTGTAGCCGGGCTGTACCACCTTCAGCAATAATTCCACCCAACGAGGGAGACGTGGCATGCTCAGGTCGTCCAGTACACAACTGCTCAGCGAGGGGTAGATGCTGTAGGGGTTACCTGCCAGATTGCCGCACTGTTCCTCTGCCTTGTCGCCTCCCATGCCCTCGCGACTCAGAATCTGCTTTAATGCCTTGGGCATCATGCCGCGTTCACTCATCAGGGCACTGCGGATGGTCTTGTCCACCTCAGCCTCGTCCAGACCCAGAGAGTACTCGGGGTAAAGCAGGGCCTTCATCTTCTCCTCGTTAAAGTCGCAGATGTAGCGCAGCATACGTGATGCGGCATACAGCGTATCGTTACGGAACCCTTCGGGAACCTGAGGAAACTTATCGTTGCAGAGCGTAAAGATAGCGGGAAGTACCTTCTTTTGTAGTTCAGAGTTTAGAGTTGAGAGTTTAGAGTCAGTCGTTTGGGGAGAGTTCCCGTTAACGTTAACGTTATCGTTGATTAATTCTTCACCCAGTTGGTTCACCCCTCCTTGGGAGGGGACGGGGGAGGCTTTAAATAGCTCGTCTGATAGAAACACCAATTCCGCCTCAGTGGTAGTGAAGAATACCCTTGTGATGTCCTTGGCTTTCTTGTCGAACTCCACACCAAGCAGATTGGCAGCCCACTTTAGGTTCTCTTCCTGTGATAGCTCGGGCTTACGGCGGAACACCAAGTGATAGCCTTCACCTCGTGCACTCACCTCTAGCATCAGCAGCCCAAGTTCGTCCTTCTTGCTAAGGATATGCTCCTTGATTTCCTGCATCTTCTCGGCAGGGATGTGGTCAACGTCCATACCTACGGAATTGCTCATTCGCTTGCTACCCTTCAGCGAACCGCCCTCGTTGGGCAGACAGCTATAGTTCATCTCTTCCAGGAAGAACTTCTGATTCTCCTCACCAGCGCGTATACGCTTCATTCTGGTTATCTGCTCTCCGCTGTTACGGATGGCCAGATACTCCTCGCGGGAGAGGACAGGGCGAAGAAATTTCACCCTATCCCCATTAATCTCCTTCTTGTAAACAACGTGTACACTCATGCTGCTTTTCTCCTTGCTTTACGGTTCTTGGTGGTAGGCAGACTGTTACAGAGCATCTCTTCTAAGATTTCAATGCTCTGCGAGAAGTCTGTATACATGCAGCAGATAAGTTGGTTCACCTCTGCTTTGCTCTTAGGCTGAGGAAGACGGAAGGTACCACGCAGATGATTCTCCTTGTCGGTACGAACCGTCAGATGTTCACCCTGCCAAAGAATGGGGTTCTTCTCACTGCTGGGCTGTCTTACTTCCTCCACAAAGCTGGCCATGCCCTCCATGCTGTTCAGGCACATAGTGCCACGCATACGTTTTACACTCTCAGAGATAACGTTACTCTGCTGCATCACTCTCAAATCAATGTTCTCAAATTCTAATGTAATCATCTTTCTTTTACTGTTAAATGTTTTCGTTTTTTGCGCGATTTTTTTGTTCCCGTTCCCGTTTTCGTTTTCGTACGAAGTTTTAGTTTCGTTCCCGTTCCCGTTTTCGTTCCCGTTAAATTTTACTGATTTCATTTACATAAACGCGGTTCTCTACATAGCTGGAGCGTGTGATGTACGTGCAAAAGTTAAGGTCTGCCACCACGCGGTTTCCTACCTCTATACCCTGGCTCTTAACATCCTCCACCTGCTTGGTTCCCAGCGAAACCAGGAAGCGTGCCACGCCCTCTTCGCCGTCCTTAGCCTCCAGTATCATCTGCTGGAACATGTACTCGTTACCACTGCTTTTGCTTACGCCTTTCTTTGCTTCGTGTAGTAATTTTACGGTTGCTTCAA
>JAEEGJ010006480.1_pt1 | contig 35024 bp, 23 predicted proteins | sample 8958761 | NCBI WGS metagenome assembly JAEEGJ01 (sample SAMN16246546, study PRJNA631951) | gut metagenome | biome: gut microbiome; feature: rumen; material: RS-attached | host: Bos | place: Iran: Karaj | collected 2018-10
TCGGGATGAGGTCCTTGAGCTTCAGGCAGATCTTCCTGCCGAAGTCGTAGGCATGGTCCTCATGGATGAGCGACGACAAAGCGTCGGCCGGGTCGCCGTTCAGAAGGATGTCGAGCTTGACGAGCCTTGCCTGACGGTAGCCCATCACATGGTAGTCGAACGAAGCATATCCCTTGGAGATAGACTTCAGCTTGTCATAGAAGTCGAACACGATCTCCGAGAGCGGCATTTCGTATGTGAGCTCGACACGGTTGGACGTTATGTAATGCTCTCCGGTAAGCACTCCGCGCTTGTCCATGCAGAGTTTCATTACCGGGCCGTAGAATTCTGTGTTGGTGATGATCTGGGCGCGGATGTACGGCTCCTCGATGTGGTCTATGAGGGTTGCCGGAGGAAGGCCGGACGGGTTGTGAACATCAACTACCTCTCCCTTGGTGGTGTATACCTTATAGGATACGTTGGGAACCGTGGTGATGACGTCCATGTTGAACTCGCGGAACAGGCGCTCCTGGACTATCTCCAGGTGCAGGAGGCCAAGGAATCCGCAGCGGAAACCGAAGCCCAGGGCAAGGGAACTCTCCGGCTCGTAGGTGAACGATGCGTCGTTGAGCTGGAATTTCTCCAGTGTTGCACGGAGCTCCTCGAACTTGGAGGCGTCCACGGGGTACAGGCCGGCAAAGACCATCGGCTTAACCTCTTCGAAGCCGGCGATGGCCTCGCTGCAGGGGTTTTCCACCTGGGTGATGGTGTCTCCCACCTTCACCTCCACGGCCGCCTTGATGCCCGTGATAATATAACCCACATCCCCGGCACGGACCTCTCCGGTGGGATTCAGCTTAAGTTTGAGGTTGCCGATCTCCTCCGCCTCGTACTCGTTCCCGGTGGCGAAGAACTTCACCTTGTCCCCGGTATGGATGCTTCCGTTCACCACCTTGAAGTACGCGATGATGCCGCGGAACTGGTTGAACACGGAGTCGAAGATAAGGGCCTGGAGAGGCTTTGAAGGGTCCCCCTTAGGTGCAGGCACCCGGTCCACAATTGCATCCAGCACCGCCTGCACGCCCTCCCCGGTACGGGCCGATACCCGAAGGACCTCTTCCGGAGCGCATCCCAGAAGGTCGCATACCTGGTCCTGCACAAGGTCCGGCTGGGCGCTGTCCATATCAATCTTGTTAAGCACCGGGATAATCTCCAGTGAGTGGTCAATGGCCTGGTAAAGGTTGGAGATGGTCTGGGCCTGGATGCCCTGTGAAGCGTCCACAACCAGAAGAGCGCCCTCGCAGGAGGCGATGGAACGGGAGACCTCGTAGCTGAAGTCCACGTGGCCGGGAGTGTCGATGAGGTTGAGCCGATAGGTTTCACCGCCCCTCACGTAGTCCATCTGGATTGCGTGGCTCTTGATGGTGATACCCTTCTCGCGCTCCAGGTCCATGTCGTCCAGCACCTGGTTTTCCATCTCCCTGTCACTCAGGGTGCGGGTAAGTTCCAGCAGCCTGTCTGCCAGGGTGGATTTGCCATGGTCTATATGCGCAATTATGCAAAAGTTGCGGATGTTCTTCATAGTTTGCAAAGATAACACTTTTTTCGCAGCTCCCCATCCACCAAAAACGCCATTTCCGTGGACAAACCCCGCAAAACGCCAACTTGTCCACCAAAACACCCCTTTTCCGTGGACAAACCCCGCAAAATGGCAACTTGTCCACCAAAAACGCCATTTCCGTGGACAAACCCCGCAAAACGCCAACTTATCCACCAAAAACGCCATTTCCGTGGACAAGATTCCCGATCAGGTCGGGAATGACGGAAATGACGGAAATGACGGGGTAAAAGGGCGAGAAGCTAGAGGAAGAGGCCGTCCTGCATGTTGCAGGTGCGGTCGCAGAGGGCGGCGAGGGAGGGATCGTGAGTGACGATGACCGTGGTCTGGCCCAGCTCTTCACGGAGGCGGAAGAACAGGGCGTGGATGTCCTGCTTGGTGCGGGTGTCAAGGTTGCCGGAGGGCTCGTCCGCAAAGAGGATGGCGGGGCTCTGGACTATGGCGCGGGCAATGGCGACGCGCTGCTGCTCGCCGCCGGAAAGCTCCGCTGGCTTATGCGAAAAACGGTCTGCCAGCCCCACCAGGGCAAGCAGCCCCTCTGCACGGGCACGGGCATCACGGGCCGCAGCGCCGCCTATGAGGGCAGGAATCATAACGTTCTCCACGGCACTGAACTCCGGAAGGAGGTGATGGGCCTGGAAAACAAAGCCGATATGCCTGTTACGGAAAGCCGCAAGAGCCTTGGAACCCATTGAAAGAGGGTTCTTGCCATCTATCTCAAGAGTACCGGAATCCGGCGTGAGGAGGGTTCCCAGAATCTGGAGAAGAGTGGACTTGCCCGCGCCGGAGGCACCCATGATGGCTACGACCTCTCCTTTCTGCGCAGTGAAATCCACCCCCTTCAGCACTTCCAGAGTGCCGAAGCTCTTGTGTATATTGCAGGCCTGTATTATCATAACGTTTGCAAAGATACAAAAATTGCGTAAATTTGCAGTCCTATTCTACGGGGTGTGGCGCAGTTGGCTAGCGCATCTGGTTTGGGACCAGAGGGTCGTGTGTTCGAGTCACATCACCCCGACAACGTACTTACGTAGGGCCGAGCGCATGGCGCCCGGCCCTGCTTTTTATTTGTGCCCATTTTTATTATCTTTGTAACAATAAATAACACATAATAATGTACCTTCTTGGATACGATATAGGCAGCTCTTCCGTAAAGGCCGCGCTGGTTGACGCGGAAAGCGGGAAATGCGTTGCAAGCGCATTCTACCCCAAAACGGAGGCTCCAATCATCTCAAAGAAAACCGGCTGGGCGGAACAGGACCCTGCAATGTGGCTCGGAAACCTCAAGCTCGCCACGGAGGATGTCCTCCATCAGCTTGCCGAAATAATCCCCCATCGCGCCCGGCTGGACCTTGCAGACAGCATTGCCGCCATAGGCATCTCCTACCAGATGCACGGCCTGGTATGCGTGGACAAGGACCTCAATGTCCTGCGTCCTTCCATCATCTGGTGCGATTCCCGCGCCGTTCCTTACGGACAGAAGGCTCTGGAAGCCCTTGGAAAGGACTTCTGCCTGGAGCATATGCTCAATTCTCCCGGCAACTTCACCGCCGCCAAACTAGCCTGGGTGAAGGAAAACGAGCCCGAGCTCTACTCCCGCATCTGGAAGATAATGCTCCCCGGAGACTACATCGCCGCCAGGCTCACCGGCACCGTATGCACCACTGTCAGCGGCCTGTCGGAGGGCATTTTCTGGGACTTCAGGAACAACCGTCCCTGCAAGGAACTCCTGGATTACTTCGGCTTTGACGGCACCATCCTCCCCCAGGTGAAACCCACCTTCGGCCTGCATGGCACGCTCACAAAGGATGCCGCCGATGTGCTTGGCCTCAAGGAGGGCATTCCCGTCACCTACCGTGCCGGAGACCAGCCCAACAACGCCCTCAGCCTTGGCGTCTTCAACCCCGGGGAAATAGCGTCCACGGCAGGCACTTCCGGCGTGGTGTACGGGGTAATCGGCAATGTGGACTATGACCCGCTTTCCCGCGTTAATACCTTCGCCCATGTGAACCATACGGCCGCCGATCCCCGCCTGGGTGTGCTCCTGTGCATCAACGGCACCGGCATCCTCAATTCCTGGATCCGCCGCACGGTTGCCCCGGAGGGCATCTCCTATGCCGATATGAACAGCCTCGCCGCAGAAGCCCCCATCGGCAGTGACGGCGTCTCCATCCTCCCCTTCGGCAACGGAGCGGAGCGTATGCTGGAGAACAAGGATACCGGCTGCAGCATCCACGGCGTAAACTTCAACCGCCACGGGAAAGCCCACCTTGTGAGGGCCGCGCAGGAGGGCATAGTCTTCTCCTTCCAGTATGGCATAGAGATAATGGAGGCAATGGGCATGAAGGTGGACACCATCCATGCCGGCAATGCAAACATGTTCCTCTCCCCCATCTTCAGGGACACCCTGGCCGGCGTTTCCGGCGCCCAGATAGAGCTTTACGATACCGACGGCGCCGCCGGTGCTGCAAAGGGTGCCGGGCTTGGCGCGGGCATTTACCGTAACTCCAGAGAGGCTTTCTCCACCCTGGAGCGCCTTGCCGTAGTAACGCCCTCCCACGAGGAAGAGTACCGTGAGGCCTATAATCTTTGGAAATCCAAACTAACCTTATAATATGAAAGAATACTTCCCTGGTATCGGGAAAATCCCCTTCGAGGGCCCCGAAAGCAAGAATCCCCTTGCATTCCACTATTACGACGCCAACAAGAAAGTCATGGGGAAACCCATGAAGGACTGGTTCAAGTTTGCAATGGCCTGGTGGCACTCCCTGGGCCAGGCATCCGCAGACCCCTTCGGCGGCCAGACCCGCTCCTACGCATGGGACGAGGGCGAATGCCCCTACTGCCGCGCAAAGGCAAAGGCCGACGCCGGTTTCGAGATCATGCAGAAGCTGGGCATAGAGTACTTCTGCTTCCATGACATAGACCTTGTAGAAGACTGCGAAGACCTTGACGAGTACGAGGCCCGCCTCAAGGACATCACGGACTACCTCCTTGTCAAGATGAAGGAGACCGGGATCAAGAACCTCTGGGGCACCGCAAACGTGTTCGGCAACAAGCGCTACATGAACGGCGCCGCCACAAACCCCCAGTTCGATATCGTCGCCCGCGCAGCCGCACAGATCAAGAACGCAATTGACGCCACCATCAAGCTGGGCGGCACTTCATACGTGTTCTGGGGCGGCCGCGAGGGCTACTACACCCTCCTCAACACCCAGATGCAGAGGGAGAAGGATCACCTTGCAAAGATGCTGGCCGCTGCCCGAGACTACGCACGCGCCAAGGGCTTCAAGGGAACCTTCCTCATCGAGCCCAAGCCCATGGAGCCCACAAAGCACCAGTACGATGTTGACACGGAGACCGTAATCGGCTTCCTGCGCGCCAACGGCCTTGACAAGGACTTCAAGGTGAATATCGAGGTTAACCACGCCACCCTGGCCGGCCACACCTTCGAGCACGAGCTCACCGTGGCCGTGGACAACGGTTTTCTGGGTTCCATCGACGCCAACCGCGGCGACGCCCAGAACGGCTGGGATACAGACCAGTTCCCCGTAGATCCCTACGACCTCACCCAGGCCATGATGCAGATTATCCGCAACGGCGGTTTCAAGGACGGAGGCACCAACTTCGACGCCAAGCTGCGCCGCTCCTCCACGGATCCCGAGGACATCTTCATCGCCCACATAAGCGCCATGGACGCAATGGCTCACGCTCTACTTAACGCCGCCGCCGTACTTGAGGAAAGTCCTCTGTGCGAGATGGTTGCAAAGCGCTACTCTAGCTTTGACAGCGGTCTTGGCAAGAAGTTCGAGGAAGGCGAAGCCACTCTTGAAGACCTCTATGAGTATGCCAAAAAGAATGGCAATCCCGTTGCCGCCTCCGGTAAACAGGAACTCTACGAGACCCTCCTTAACCTATACGCAAAGTAATGGAAACCTATAGACAGAAAGGGTCACCGGCCTATCTTTTCGGGATAGTGCTGGTGGCCGTCATAGGCGGCTTGCTGTTCGGGTATGACACTGCCGTCATATCTGGCGCGGAACGTGGTCTGCAGGCGTTTTTCCAAAGCGCCACAGACTTTACCTACACGGCGGGATGGCACGGATTCACTACGTCAAGCGCGCTTATCGGATGCATAATAGGAGCTTTCCTTTCCGGACTGCTGTCGTCAAAACTGGGCCGTAAAAAAGCCCTCTTTGTAGCCGGCATACTGTTCCTTCTGAGCGCACTCGGATCCTACTATCCGGAGTTCCTTTTCTTCCAGAAAGGGGCAGCGTCCAAGGGACTTCTTGTAGCGTTCAACTGCTACCGCGTCCTGGGCGGAATAGGCGTTGGAATAGCATCCGCGCTGTGCCCTATGTACATAGCGGAAGTTGCCCCTGCAAACAAGCGCGGAAAGCTGGTTTCATGGAACCAGTTCGCCATCATTTTCGGCCAGCTTGTAGTGTACTTCGTGAACTTCCTCATCATCCGTTCACACGCCTCCGACCCCAACATCGTGGCCTGGACAAACGCAGTGGGCTGGAGGGTTATGTTTGTATCAGAATCGATACCGGCCGGACTGTTTGCACTTTTGATACTTCTAGTACCGGAAACGCCTCGTTATCTTGCACTTAGCGGCAACGACCACAAGGCTCTCACCGTCCTTTCCAACATCAACGGAGAGGCACGTGCAAGGGAGATTCTCTCAGAGATAAAAGCAACCGCGGTGGAGAAGACGGAGAAGCTTTTCGCCTACGGATTCCTGGTGGTTTTCATAGGCATAATGCTGTCCGTCTTCCAGCAGATAATAGGCATCAACGCAGTGCTGTATTTCGCCCCCAGGATATTCGAATCCATGGGCGTTTCCAACAACATGCTCTTCACCGTCATCATGGGTGTCATCAACATCACTTTCACCCTGGTTGCAGTGTTCACGGTGGAGAAGCTGGGACGTAAGCCGCTGCTGATTTCCGGCTCGCTGGGAATGGCCGTGGGCGCCATAGGCGTAGCGCTTTCAAGCGTGGTGGAGATGCCGGCCATAGTCCCGGTGCTCTCAATCATGGTCTACAGCGCCAGCTTCATGTTCAGCTGGGGGCCCATCTGCTGGGTATACATGAGCGAACTGTTTCCCAACACCATCCGCAGTCAGGCCACGGCCGTTGCGGTGGCTTTCCAGTGGATATTCAACTTTGTGGTATCCTCAACATTCGTTCCCATGTACACCTGGAGCCCGTTCTTTGCCTATGCCCTATACGGAGGCATCTGCATAGTGGCGGCAATATTCGTCTGGCGCCTTGTCCCTGAAACCAAGGGCAAGACACTGGAAGAGATGACGGCGTTCTGGAAGGCCAGGCGCTAGCTACGGCCTGTGCCTTCCGGGTTCCGGCGGAACTCCGTGGGGGTAAGGGCGAAGTACTGCTTGAAATTGCGGGCAAACAGGCTGCCGGAAGAGAATCCGCAGGCCGCTGCAACGTCCGATATGGACATTTCCGGCCGGGAAGAAAGCTTTTTTGCCGCACTCTTCAGGCGGACAACATTAAGGAATGCCGCCAGTGACTGATAGGGGCTGCCATGAGAAAAGGCGGCTCCTATCTTTTCTTTGGAAAGGTGGAACCGGTCCATGAGCTGCTGGCGGTCAAGGCGTGAATCCGTATACAGTTCCTCTGTCACAATCACATATCTGAGATACTCGAACAGCTGGGCATCGCTCATGGAGGAGAAGTCCGGATCGGCACTCTTTCCCTGCGCCTGAATCTCATGTTTCTGATGACTGACGTTCTCGGATATCTGCTCCTTCAGGACCTTGTTTTTCCGGCGTATCGCAGCAAGGTCACGGAGAAGAAGCCCAAGGAACAATGCCAGGAGCACTACTATTATGCTTAGCGCAACCACAAGCATCCTGGTACGTTTACCCTCTGAAAGCTTGCGCTCCATGGCAAGCTGCCGGTCTTTCTCACGGTACTTTACCTCAAACAACCGGGCAGTTTCCTTGCTCTCGGATTCATTAAGCCGGCTCATGAGCGAAGAATACCGCGTCATATAGTCAAGGGCATCACGGGTGCGCCCCTGGGCCTTTGCCGCAAGAGCCTTGTTCTCCAGCATGATGGCGTATTCTTGGTGAAGGGTATCCGCCCCCCAGCGGTTCTCAAGTTCCTCGTAGAAAGAGAGCATCTTTGCATACTCTCCAAGCATCGGCCATGAGTTGGATGCCATCTTTCGGCCGTTGTAACTCCTGCTGTAGGCGGTCTTTTCAAAAAGCGTCTCCTGTTCCCGCGCTTCCTTTATCATACCGGCCGATGCATACGCATACATCATGAAGGCCCTGGCCTGGCCGGTGTAGAAGTCAATGTATCCCGGACGGGATCTGTCGTCGGGAAGATTGGGGGAAGCATCGTCAAACTCCTCCGGACGTGAGGCGAAGTCTTCCAGGCGGCCGATAATCTGCTCTGCGACAGGAACTATATCCAGATAACGGTCAAGGTCTATCAGGGAATGTATCTTGCTTTTCCTCACCCTTATTCCCGCATCCATCTGAGAGAACCTGTCCACTTGGTCAAGCGTCACGATGGCCTGGTCCAGAGTCTCAAGCCCTTCTTCGGTGCGGCCAAGGCGTATCCTCGCAGCCCCCATGTCCGCTTCAACAGGCACGGAACGGAGCGGATCCCCTAAGCCTTGGCATACTTCCTTGAATCTTAGCCCGTACTCTATCAGGCCGAAGTCGTCCGAACGCATCCTGCACAGATAGCACAGATGTTCCAGGATATCGGCTTCCGCACCGGGACCAAGATTGCGAGTGTGCAACAGCTCCTCGCAAATTGCACGGGCACGGGCCAGGTCGCGCTCGTTGTGGCCGTATACTTTGGCACGCAGAAGTTCCGCATGGACACTGTCAAAAATTCCGGCAGTCTCTGCCGAGTCTACCACTGATAAAATCCGCTCAGGAGCAACGTCCTTCATCAGCATGCTGGAGACGGTATCCAGAACGGCATCTTTTTGCGCTTCCGGAGCCCGGAAAGAGGTGGCGGAATGCGAACATGACGCCAAAAAGGCGACGATAAGAATGGGGATAAGCTTCAAATTTCGCATACACGAAGTTAGCAAGAATTGCCCATTTATGGAAGCATCTGGACAAATTATCAACGCTTCTGGACAAATATGCAAAACAAACAGGGGCAAAATTGCCGGAAAAAATTAGTTTGGCTTTTGTTATGTAATAACAAATTGCTACATTTGCTTAGCGGAATATGCTCTAACCTGGAAACCGTTCTATTAGCCAGCATAATATCGCTCATTCTCTTCTCCGGTCCCCAAAGGCCGGAAAATAGCTCGCGCGTACGTGAGAGCACCATCTATTTCCGCTGGGACAAGACCAATTACGAGGACAACTATCTTGGCAACACCGACGCCGCAGACAAGCTCCTCAGCCTCCTGGAAGAGATTGGTACAGGCCGCGTAGATTCCGTGAGCGTAGTTGCCTATGCTTCCCCGGAAGGCGTATACGAGCACAATCTCCTGCTCAGCCGCCAGAGGGCCCGGGAATTCAATACAGCGGTAAGGCAGCGCATCGGCCTCAGCCATCCGGACATCCCCATAACGGTTACCCCCGGCGGAGAAGCCTGGGAGCAGCTCCGCTACCGCGTGGCGGCAGACTCCACAATGTCCGCGGCCGCAAAAGACCGCACCCTCAAGCTCCTGGACGATGAATCCATCCCCCGCGACACCAAGAAATGGCGCATGCAGCACAACGCCCTTGGCAACACCCGTGAGGAGGGCGACGTCTACCACTGGCTCCTCCTCAACCACTACCGTTACCTCCGCTGCCTGGCCATCCAGATCTACTACCACGATGCCGCCCCCTACCTCCCGGAAGAGACTGCCGGTCAGGCCGGCAGTGACGTAAACGTCATTCCCGACAGTACCAACGTCATTCCCGACTCCGATCGGGAATCCCACATCCCGGAAGTCCCGGAATTCATCGCGGAGCGCGAGGGAACGCCCATAATCGGCATAAGCACCAACCTCATCTTCGACGCCACCTGGATTCCGAACTACGGTTTCACTTCCGTGCCGTCGCTGTCCCTGGAGTACTACCCCGCCCGAGGGCACTGGACCTTCGGGGCCGATGTAGACTGGTCCCACTGGCTCCACTACGACACCCACCGCTTCAACCAGATTCACAATATCACCCTCCATGCCCGCAGGTACTTCAGGACCGGCGAGGACGGTTTCCGCGGGCTGTATCTTACCGGCGCGCTCAACGCCGCGGAGTACGGCCTGGGCTGGGACGCCCACGGCTGGGAAGGCGAACTCCTTGGCGTCAACGCCGGAATCGGCCACAAATGGAACTGGGGAAGGTTCTTCCTGGATACAGGGCTGGATTTGGGTGTTTTCTATTCCAGATATGATCCGTACGTGTGGGGTAACGATGAAACCGGCTGGTACTATTACGACTACATTGGAGACCCTGCGGAGTTCATGCCACGAAGGAAACAGCTTACGTGGTTCGGCCCCACAAGGGCATACATTTCAATAGGCTTTGACCTGTTTACCAGAAAAAGATGAGAAAGAGGATGCTCATATTGCTGACCATGCTTGCTGCAGCGCTGCTTGTGGCAGGTTGCCGAATTGAGCCGCCTCTGCACTTCAAGCAGGCCATGAAGGTTATTGTAAAGGTGCTGTGGAAGGCAGAGGTGTATCCCGAAGGCATCAAGCCTACCGGCGTCTCTCTCTATATCTTCCGTAACGGAGAGTACTATACAGACCAGGTTTCCGGCAATGTGGATTCCTGCACCGTCCATCTTGAGCCGGGCAAGTACCGTATCTTCATGATTTCCCAGAGTCCTGACGAGTTCGCCTACATGGAGTTCCACGACATGGACAACTTTGACCTTGCATCCGTGAGCGTGACGGAATCCACCAGCAAGTGGTATACCCGTGCTGACGGCGAAGTACTGATAAATAACCCAGAACAGATGACCGTGGGTATCTCCGACGAGTTCGAGATAACTCAGGAGATGGTGGAGAAATACCGCTACTACGACAGCAACAGCGGATGGAGCGCCTGGACAACCAAGGCCGACGGTGGCGAGATTGAGCATACTGAAGAAGGAGACGTATGGGTCAACTACTACACCATCCGCGTGCCCATACACCCCATGCCCGTTGTCTCACAGTACTGGATCTCCATTTATTCAAGCAATGCCGATGTTCTCAAGTCCGTGCGATGCAGCACCACCGGCATGGCCAGGAACTTCTTCCTCACCCAGGACAAGACCGGATCCGACGAGGGCACGCAGTTTGTTTCTGAATGGACGCTGACCATGGACGATCCCACCACCCGCGTGGGACACCTGGACGGTTGGGTCACCACGTTCGGCTTCCCCAATGGTGATTTGCCCAGCCCGGACAGGGATCCTAAGCTGAATATTACCACGCTGTTGGTAGACAATACAACTGTTGAGAATTACGTTTTCAATGTTGGTAATTTGATTACGGGCGAAGACCCGCCCGATGGTTTCAGAGCCTTGTACAGGCTCATTTTGGGCAGCGTGGAGGCGCCGGCAATCCACCCGCCGAATGTTAAACCTCCGGAGGATGCAAGCGGGCTAGACGCTAGTGTGGGAGACTGGGACTCCGGAGAAAACGTTGAAATAGACATGTAAACAACTTATAATATATTAAATTTCAATTATTTAACTTTAAACTTTTCGCTTATGAAAAAATTACTCTTTCTCGCTGCAGTAGCAGCAACCGTCCTGGCCTCCTGCGCCAAGACGGGCGACCTCCACAAGAACACCGGGCAGGGCAATGCCGTTGGATTCGGTGTCTATGCCGGCAGAACTGCCGACACCAAGGCCACTTATGGTGACATTACTACTGCTAATCTCGCCCAATCTAAAGATGGTTTTGGAGTATTTGCTTTTTACACTGAGGCCAATGATTGGGCAGACACGTACGCTCCCAACTTCATGTACAACCAGCAAGTAAGGAACATTGCTTCTTTTGCCGTAGAGCCTGCTGAAACCAACCCTTCAGATTACTCTGCTGCTAGGTTCCCTTCCGGATGGTACTATACTCCTTTGAAGTACTGGCCCAATGGACAAAACAGCACAGAGTATGCTGCCAATACCACATCAGCAGACAGAATTAGTTTCTTTGCATATGCACCTCACATTGCAACAAACAACAACGGTGCAGTTTCTTCATGGGTTCCTGCCACCAATCAGGGCATCACTTCGATAACTTCCAACACCCAGACTGGCGTTCCGTCTGTTGACTTTACTGTTCCCTCAAAGGTTGAAGAGCAGATTGACCTTCTTTGGGCAAATCCTGTTCTGAACGCAACAAAGCAGGCTCTTTCCGGACGCGTTGCTTTCACTTTCAGGCATGCTCTTGCCAAGCTTAACATTCAGGTTCGCAACGTCGTAGATGATCTTACCGGCACTACAGGAAACCTTGCCAATGACAATGGCAATGGTGACGAAACTCTGGACGACGGTGAGACTTGGGTTATCCTTAAGGAACTTGTATTAACAGCTAACGGCACTAAGAGCGGAACTCTTGGTCTTGGTAGCGGAAATACAGAACCCAACTGGAGTAACTTAAGCGGAAGCACAAGTGTCACTTACGGAACAAATAAATCTTTTGACGCTGCTTCATACAAAGAGAATGTGGCAAGCAACGATGACATTGATGGATTTAAAGTCACTGAGACGGCTACCGATCTCAACAGCGCTTCTTCTCCTATGATTATCCCCAGAGAGATAGCAGCCGACGGTTTTGTAGTAAAGGCAACATATTATGTTATCACCCGTGACTCAAAACTGGCTACTGGTTATAGCATTGTTGAGAATGTGATTACAAAAGCAAATGCCGATGCCATCACTTTCGCTGCCGGTTACAAGTACAACGTAGTGGTTAATCTTGGTCTGAACAGCATTGACTTCAATGTCACCGAGGTTACTCCTTGGACTGCCGGTGCTTCTCAGGAAGTCCATCTTCCTCAGAACGCCAGCTAACCACTCTTTTTATTCAGGCGGGCCTGACCGCCCGCCTGGGTACCAGAAATGACTGCAAGACGTAGCATATGGATCCTTGCCCTGGCAGCGGCGCTAACCGCGCTGCTTGCGGGAGCGTGCAGTAAAGCCATCGCCCCCGATAATGAGGAGGACGACGGCTGGACCAATGTGGGCGGCGATATCGAAGGAGCCACCCCCATTCGCTTCAGTTCATCCCTCTCCACGCCTACCACAAAGAGTTACGACCCTCTGAACTCCGTTTATACATCGTTCCGTGTCTTCGCCTTCTATCAGCCCGCGGGCACATGGGCGGATCTCAACACCAAGAATTGGACGCCCAACTTCATGTACAATCAGGAAGTCAACTGGGACACCGACCACTGGACATACAGTCCCTTGAAGTACTGGCCCAACAACCCGGAAAACACCATTACCTTCTGGGCATATGCACCCGCAAATGCAAGTGTTACGCTTTATCAAGCCAGAACATCAACTGCTTACAGTAATACCTCTCCCGGCCTTCCCGATGTAATGTTCACAGTCCCGGCCACAGCCGACTATGATTTTCTGGTGTCGGAGTTTGACATGGTCAAAGACCACGATCAGAACCCCGATTATCCCACTTACTTCACTCAGGATCTTTCAAAGCCAAGTTTGGGCGGAGGAGTAAACTTCCTTTTCCGCCACGTCTTGTGTAAAGTTAATATAAAGGTTGCCAAGAATGACCCGCAGGATAAGTATGACATTAATCTAAACACTTTGAGCCTTGAAAGCATCCTGTTCACCGGCGTTCTTAATGAGAATGGCAAATGGGGTGCAGGTTCAGACACAAGGAATGATTTCGAGGTTCTTAAAGACAGTGATGCAGATGTGGTTCTTAGCACATCATTCGTGTCCCTTGGTAGTGGTATCCTGCTTCCTCAGCGTCTGACCAAGACCACAACCACACCCAAGCTGACTGTCCAGTATAAATACAAGAGCAAGTCGGCAGGTGAATATACAACTGTGAATACTGAGGTCCCTCTCGGTGATATCTTGAGCTCCTGGGACAGTTCCCTTGAGTATACTTTCAACATAAAGATTTCTCCCGGTAATCCCATCCTCTTTACCGCAGACGTGGTAAAATGGGCATCCGATACAAATGGCTATTTTAACGTGAACTGATGATGGTATTGGCAAACAGATTCTCAGCAATGTCCAGGGTAATGGTTTTGATAGCCCTGGCCGCCCTCACTGCGTGCCATAAGCCTGATGCACGGGAGCCCATCAAGTTCAGTTGCAGTCAGGTTGAAGTAAGCACCAAGGCAAATGCAAGCTATATTACCGACGATGCACTTGTGAGTGGCAATCATTTTGCCGTATACGCCTGGGATACTGGAAACCAGTTCCTTTCCGCCGATCCGTATACCGCTTTCGGTGCACCAGCCCTTATGAACCAACTGGACATTACCTATCAGAATAACAATAACAAGGGTCAGAACAACACGTATTCCGGCGACTATTTCTGGCCGCTTACCTCCACTCCGGCCTATTGTTATTCCTTCCTGGCTTATTATCCTTATGCTGCCAGTTCAGGCATCTCAGGCCCCACTTTCTCCGCAGACAATGTAGGCGTTTACTCTTTCACGGCCAAGAATAAGGCAGAGGACATGGTGGACTTCTGCGTTTCCGATGTATCCAATGACGTAGTATATGGGAATACTTATACTGCTTATCCCGGCACAGTAGGTCTCACATTCAGACATACACTCACCCGTGTACAAGTGAAGTTTGTAAAGGCTTCCGACGTAGACGAAGATACTCATATCTATATAGAAGACGCTAAACTGGTAAATATTAGGAAGACCGGGAATCTCACTGTTACTTATGCCCAATATGTTGACGATATTACAGATCCCGAGAACCCTGCTGCCGCACCCGGATTTGGACGTAAAGGTAAGACATCCATAAATTGGGCGACAGATCCTGACATCTTCGGTCCCTATGAATTGTCCATAAATGGTGTAGATCCGGATCCGGATGTTCCCACTGTGGCAGATTTGGGCTATACCCAGACAGTGAGCCCTGAAGAAGTATTCTTGATGGTGCCGCAGACTCTCTATAAAGAGAATGAGCCTACTCCCCAATCCATAACTTTCAATTGGAGAGTCGGCGAGGAGTCCGCTACTCCGGCCTCCTTGATATTAGATGAATGCGTAAAGGCCATCGGCTCTGCCGAAAGGGCCGGAATCACAGCATGGACACCTAATATGTCTGTTGTCTATACCGTTGTGATCAAAGCTAAACCCATAGAGTTCGCTTTAACCGCCAGTATTCGCAAATGGGAAGACGAAGATGGTTATTATACGATTATTCCTTAAGAGATGAAGCCTGGACACGTCATATCATTCGCCGCATTGCTTCTGGCAGCTTTCATGTTTGAAAGTTGCTCAAGGACGGCATATCCGGGCGACACCGACACAGGAGGCGCCATCACTTTCCATGCAGGCATAGAACAGGTCCATGGCAATGCCTCAACAAAAGCCTTGAACACCAACACCTCGTTCTCCTCCGGTGACAAGTTCGTAGTGTTCGGCCGCCGTACCGGCGAGGGCAGAAATACCCGCATCTTCTACAAGGACGATGCTCCTGATCCTTCCGGAAATTACCAGAGCGTAACCGTCACCCGTGGAGCAAGCGACTGGACGTATTCTCCTATCAGTTACTGGTATTGGGTAAATGACAGTAACTTCTATGACTTCATCGCAGTTCATCCTTACACCGCCCCGGCAGAGCGAATGATGGAGGATGGAGAAGATATTCCCGGCTATATGGCCGTCAAATCACAGTATACACTTGGCACACATACCCATGACCTTCTAATGGCCGCAACCCGCCGTTTAGGCCATGTGGCCGACCGTACGGCTCCTGTCAACCTGGAATTCAACCATATGCTGTGCGCCGTGAAGGTGGTAGTCACCAATGAGTCGGCCGAAACTAGTATTAGCCTATCTTCAGTCTCCGTTAACAATATCATCCAATCGGCCTACGCCAAGATGACGATTGATGCCGGCGGAGAGCCCGAATACTATTGGATTGACTCTCAGAGGACCGATGCCAGTATTAGTCTCTTTACCGGATCAGAGGAGCTTGAAGCCGGCGAGAGCTATGCCACAGAGTTCCACCTTCTGATTCCGGGAGACCTTACCCACACCATAGACGGATCCCTTGCCCCTGAAGAAGGGGAAACTGATTATGAAACGAAATTGGCCGCGTACGAGAATAAAGTACCTCATCTGAACATTGGCTTTACGGCTATCTCTACGCCTCCGATTTTGCTTAAAGATATACAACGAAGCAAATACGGCACCGATGATCCCATTTCCATATGGGAACCCGGCATCCGTTACACTTATTATATAGGTGTCCGTCTGGACGGTGGCGTCATCATCCGCGTTGTCACCACCGAATGGGAAGACATTGAAGCCGAAACCCCTGGCCTTTTGATTTAAGATATATAATGAAACGTCACCTCACATATTTCTGCTGCTGTATTTCGGCGCTCCTAAACCTCTTCTCCTGCGCACCAGGGGAAAAGGAGGGGCTTTCTACGCAGAATGGAGGTGTCATTTCCATCCGTCTTTCCACCAAAGACCTCCAGGTGACAAAGGCCGATACTCCCGGTGACGGAATTGGAGGCGACGGTGGCGGATTTGCAGATTACTGCATGAGTTTCACTGCAACGAAGAGCGGAACTCTATCAGTATGGGCTTCCAGTACTGACGGAACTGTTCATTCCGACTACAACGTGTCTGTTCTTGCAGGCGGTGAAGTAACATCATTACAGGGTGGTTACGACACAAGTACTCAAGTAACCTTTGCGGATCTTCCCGAAGGAACTATTACCATATACCCCAGCGTAGGAGCGCTCAAGTTCTATAAGATTCAGTTTACAACTTCCGGAGATACTACTATCTGGGATTTCTCAGATTCAGATTTCCAGGCCCTGCTCTCTCCCGTCGATCCATTACATCCACACCCCAGCTTAGGTGCTTCCGGCCCTTGGAACGTGACTCTGAACAGACTTACAATCTGGTCCAAGGGGAATTCCACCTGGAATGCCGGCGGCTGGTTTGAATGGGGAGGCGCATACACCGCCCCGGATATAGTAATATTGATAGCAGATAACAATCCGAGTTCTCAGACCTATGGTCAGATTGTACTCAATTATCCTGGTACTGGTACAATCAAAGAGAAGACGGCGACGGAGGCCGTAATAAGTTTCGATTTTAGTAGTAAACCCGCAGGAGATTATACCGTTTACGCCTTTGGTAATACTGATGGGCTTTGGCCTATGACATACGATCCGTCCGACGGTTCAATCTCCCTTTCCGGCTCACAGCTGACAACCCTTACTACTGCCGCTCAGGTGGAGGCCCTACGTTTTGTCGCCCAGACACGCAACACACAAGGATGGGAAGAAGCCGGACATGAAAACGATTTTGACGATGGCGTTAAATTGAACAATCACCTCCCGGTATCAGCCAAGGCCCCTCTCACTGTTTCTTCCGGCAAGAATGGTGATGCATATCTTGAACTCCTCCGCTGCGTGGCCAAGGTAACGGCAATCATTCAGAACAACACCGGCGAAGCCATGGATTTGTACAATTACAAGCACACGGTTCATAATATCAATCCCAATACAGGATACGTTATTCCTCACGATGATGATTTTGTGGGCGAGCCCGGAAACCTGCTGGCCAATCCATGCGCAAAGTACGGTCAACCTGACATGACTATTCCTATCTCTGTCGAAGGATCAAAAGCATACGACTGGTATGTATTCCCCGCTGAAGGCCCGTTCTCCATATGCATAACATTCACGCTTTTCAAGAATAACAACGGAGGAACAGAAAAGACTTATACATATACCGGTCTCCCCGTGACCAACTGGAAAGCAGAGAATATTCCGGCTCTTGGCCGCAATCAGCACCTTACTGTTACCACACGTATCAGTAAAGGCCTCACTGTTTCATTCAATTTCCAGGTTGCCCGTTGGGAAGATAAAACAGCTACTGTAGAATTTGACTAGACTATGTTAAAAAGAATCTCATACATCATCGCTGCATTCTTGAGCCTGTTGCTACTGACGGACTGTCGGCGAGATTTTATAGAAACAGATATCCCCGATCCAGGTCCTGACGTCCCGGAGGGCACCCCTGTTACTTTAATTCTCCCGTTCTCAAGCATCGACCAGTATGAAGTGGATGTGCGTACCAAGGCGGAGGCGTCCTCTGTGGACGAAGCCCGCATCCAAAATTTGTATGTGATGCTTTTTGACAATACACATAGCGGCAAGAAGATTTACGGCCGTTATTTCTCCCATGAACAACTAAAAAAAGCATCCGATTTCAGCAGCAACCTCAACGAATGCTGGTTCGTAAATAACAAAGCCCTTGGCTCCGGTGATGAAGTTCTTACAGAGGGCGCCGTTAAGATTTCCACGGTCACGTGTTCCGATGCCACTCTGGTTGTAATTGGCAATATCACGAATGCCGTAACAAATCTGGACGGGATGAACGGCCTTGACCGCTTGAAATCCGTTCAAAATTATAATGAGCTTAAAGGCATCAATGTTTGCCTTGAACAGGATATCGTAAACCGCAAGGACCTCTTCCTGATGACCGGAGAACTGGCAAACAAGGATACCAGGAACTTGATGTGGAATAAGTCAGATGCCCCCACGGAGTTCAACGAGACATACAGGGTGCAACTGAAGCATGTCGACGCCAAGGTTAAGTTCCGCGTAAAAGTGAACCAGGCCAATATCAGTGCCGCAAAACCTGTATACTGGCAGGTATGCAATACGCCGGACCGCTGTTATCTGTACACCAAGGCCGGACAGGGAAATACGCCCGAGGATATCGAACACTTCGAGTCACAACAGTATTACTTTGAGGGGACTGAATATGACAAGGATCCCGGCACTGGTGAGATAATAAATACATATTATACTTTCTGCTTCTATATGTTGGAGAACAACCAGGCTCCAAATGGAACGGCAGAGAAGTATTATCAACGCGAAGTCCGTGATAAGATAGATAGCGGAGAGCCAGGTTATGAGGGGAAGACCGGATCCCAAAGCGGAGCTTTCGGAACGCACTTCGTGGAGAATGGCGAATGGAAGTACGCTCCCACTTACGGTACATATGTTCGGTTTGACCTTATCCTGACCCTTACCGATGCCGGTATTGCCGAAATGGGAAATATAGACACCGGGCAACTGGACATTACACAAGCACTCACTTCTGACGCCGTCTTTACCGTGCATCTTGGTGATTTTGTCAATAGCGGAGACCGTACCGCCAAGGATGGAACTCCTATTTCCTGGTCTCAGTTCAATGATTATGAGACTAAGCGCGGGCACTCATATACATATACTATCACCATCAACAACACCACCAATATCTTTGCAGAAGTAACCAATGATGAAGAAGTTCAGGCAGGTCAGGAAGGATTCCTGCTCCTCACGGACTCTGAAATCATCAATGCCGACTGCCACTACGAGTATCACCAGGTTACTTTTGACTATCGTCCCCATCTTGACCAGAACAAGTTCTCCTGGTATGTCAAGACTCCCTTTGGCGAGGGCGGTCCTGTTATCACAAAGAACCTTCTTACGGGTGAATACACATATGATGGCAGCGGCCTGGATTACCTGTGGGTTAAATTTGGAGTAAACAATACCGTTGATCCCGACGCTGTTTCCGATGGAACGGATACTCAGGCCTGGTACGACCACGCAACTGGTACCAATGTATGTCCTTACAGTATGAAGCGCCACGCCTATCCTGGAGACAGCCACTACCATCCGGAATGGAAACCCGGCAGTACTGTTAATGACAACGACGAAAAGGGAGATAAAAATGTCCCGGACTTGATGGACATTAACCAACTCATCGAGTACATTTTCTATCAGACCAAAAAAGAAGATGCCGTTCCGGGGAGTAGCGACTTCATATACGATAGTAGCACTTCTGACACGCCTGTCATCAGAGTAACGGCCTTTATCGACGAGTACTATTACGAAAAGGACCCCATCAATCCAAACGCCCAGGTTGATCCTGACCTTTGGAGAAAGTTCGTGAATGCGAATCCACGCGAACTACACATTCTTTCCGACGCCAAGTCCAGCCGCGACCGGAAAAGCGATGTGATCATGTCCAGCCATTCCGTAATCCAGCAGTCTATCCAGACTATATATAATATCTATTCCGCTGACCTTCAGTCCATTTGGGGGACGGAACATATGGATGAGATGAGGTCTATAACGGATGGGTGGCCGTATTGGCCGGTTAATCCGACAAATGATAACAAGAATTATCGGGCAGGCTCATTTAGTACCATCACTGGAAAGGAGAACGGACGTCTCAATTCAGCATATATATGGAAACTCTATAACAAAACAAATGAAAGTGGAGCCGAACAGGAGGCCAGTTGGAACACTTTCTTGGAATATGCCGTCAATAACAATACACCCGAACTGAAAGAAGCGTTCCAAGGCATGGCCTACTCATGCCTAACCAGAAACAGGGACAATAACGGTAATGGAAAAGTGGACCGCGATGAGGTCAGATGGTACCTGGCAGCCCCCAACCAGCTGATTGGCATGTGGGTTGGAAACGAGTCCCTATCTATAAGCGCACGCCTGTACAGGCCGGCGGAGAGACAGTGGAGGGCACATGTACTTTCCAGCGCTGACAGGCGCGTTTGCTGGGCCGAAGAAGGAGGCGGCGCAACCAACTACACTCTTGAAGTCAGTGATGAAACTTGGTCAAGCTATACCGAAGCGGCAAAAGGCGAGAGCGTGCGTTGTCTTCGAAACATTGGCACTTACTATGACGAGTCAGAAGGTACCGTAAAAGACATTACTGGAGCCCCTTATAAAGTGAGACCTCAAAACTATTTTACAATAACGCCCGAACCGAATGAGAATCTTGCAGGTGTCGTAGATGATCCGTCAACCCACTACGTTTTCTCATTTGACCGTCTGAATCCCAAATCGCTGCGTGAATTTACTGAAGGAGATCTTCCTTTCAACGACCAGTACAGCATCAACAACTGTGCTTACCTTAAAATGGAAACACAGAGCCGGAATGATGAGCTGCTGCTGATGGATACAGAAGGCAACTACTATCCCGACTATGCCTATCCGTATTCAATATCTCTTGATGTACTTAACGAAGAGATTAACACTCTTGGATTCAACCCTTATTGCCCGCCCGGGTACCGTTTCCCCAACCAGGTGGAAAATCTGCTGATGTCCGTGTACCTACCCGAATCGTTCTACATCAAAGATCCGTACAATGACTCATATCCAGAGAGTACTGTGTATATGCCAACGCGCACATATTTTGACAGAGGTTGTTATGGGAAAAATACGGAAGGTTTTGAATATGACCGGCAGGGCTTTAATGGAGCCAAGAATCGCGAACAGCAAAAGGTAGGTTGGACATATAATACGAACAGTAAAAAGAACACCGCTGCCAGAAAGACTTATACAATGAGTCGCTCCCGCTGCGTGAGGGATGTGAATATGACCGGCACCATAGAAGGCGGCCTCCTGATGCAAAACGACCTGTATCCTGGAGATCAAGTTCCGTTGTCCTTCAGCTTCTACTCCAGTGGGTCCACTTTCATTTCGGCTTCGCTCAAGTTCTGTTACACGGACGGTAGCGGCGTTTACCATGAGCGTGACATTCCAGTTCAGACGGCACCCTCCGGCCTCCAGTACCTGGCCAACCAAACCGTAAAACTGCCAACTATTGCAGAAATGGGTCTGGAAGATATGCCCTTGAGTTCAGCGAAGCCTAAATTCAAGGTAACGCTACGTAATGCATACGTCTCCAAGACGTTTGACCAGCCCGTAACTTTGAGCAATCCTTTATCCGGAGACATTACTCTTATCGGAGAAGAAGCCTACCCGGCTGATGCTTCACAGATATCCTTCGATGTCAGCAGCGCTGCCACTGCATGCAAATTGAAATCAAGGAAACTGAGCCTTGCTTATACTGACAAGGACGGAGCACCCCAGACAGTAGTGCTGTTGGCTACAGATTCGCCCATCGCCCCGGTTTCAACGGACAGTCTCACATACAAACGGACCAAACAGCCTATTACTATTCCCAATCTTAGCACATTGAACCTGACACAGGCCAATGTGGATGCTCTCCACGATGCAACTCTGGTTTTGGAGGTAGAGGATAATGGCGGTTCCAAGGCTGAATTCACGAGAAGTATCAAGCTCGCGAATCCGCTGAGTGTAGATAGCATAACTCTCTCGGACGCTACAGGAGATACTGTTTATCCCGAGGATAAGAACCACATCTCACTGGGAGCTCAATCCAAGGCAAATACTATAAACCTCAGTGGTGTTACAATAGTAATTGTCCCTGAAGGCGGGTCTGCTGTTTCCATAACCCTGCCAGGCGATGCGCCTTCTTCCAAGGTATATAGTCTCACCGATGGAGAGATTACAATTCCGGCCTTGGCCTCATTGTCAGGCGTTTCCGCCTCTGACCTTGATACCGGGAAAAACGCAACTCTTAGGGTTTCATACACGGCTGGTGATTATAGCAAGACAGTTGAAAAGGCTCTTACGCTCTCCCACCCCGTCGTGGCAACGAGCTTTACGATTGATGCAATTGATGATGTCAAGATTTATCCTGCCGATCAGAACAACGTATCCCTTGACTTTTCATCTCTTGGCAACACCTTGACTCTTTCCACGGCCACCTTGCAACTCTATCAGGGCGATACTCCAGTAGGATCTCCTATTATTAATGGGGCCACCATTAATGATAAAGATTACGATTGGAGCGGAGCTATAACCATCCCTTCCCTCAACGACCTTGGCTTGGATGCTTCCGCATTGAGTCCGGGAACGGCGTTCTCACTTAAGGCCCTAGTAACATCCTCAGCCACTGGCATTTCCAAGACATTGGCCATTCCACTTACTTTGAGTAATCCTGTAAGTGGAACAATGGCTGCAGACGCAAGTATCTATCCGAACGATGGCGCTTCTATCACAATCGATTTCGCATCCGCAGCCCATAATCTGGATCTTGATAACGCAACGCTTCAGCTATATAATGGCGAATCTCTGATTCATACCTTTGATCTGACGGGCAACCTGCCTTCTGGAAAAACATACACAAAGACGCCCTTGGCGCTTAGCATCCCTGCACTCTCAAGTCTTGATTCGCCATTGAACGGTACTAACTTTGAACCCACGGACCTAACTCTAAAACTCACAGTAACAACGGAGAATGACCTTTCATACACCGTTCAGCAGTTGGTCACGATGCGTTCGCATATAAATAATGCAGATTTCAAGATCCAGAAAGGCGCTACAATTCCAATTATTGTCAATATTGGCTTGACGGGATCTACTAACAGTATTTCTTCTGCGACTTTGCTTTGGAGTCAGGATAGTGGCGTTAATTGGACCTCAAAGTCTCTGAATCCCTCTCTTGCCCAGCAAACTGTTCAAACGACTACAGATTTGCCAGGTTTCACTCAGTTCGTTTCAAATACTTCTTCAGAGACGTCTCAATCAGTTCTTTATAAACTGACAGTTGAATGTACTGACGGAACTTCAATCACTACTCCTGTAGGATCTATGACTGTTCTGGATTATGGTTTTGAGCCCAACAATAATGTGTTTTATTCCTATCAAGACAACTTGCATTTCTCCAATGGAGACTTCATTGAAGCGTCAATAGATATAACGGGAAAAACAAGTAGCACATATAACAAAGATGAAATGATTGGCTTTGGTGCCGGCACAGATTTAGTTGAAACTTTCCATACAGGTACGGCAAATAATGCTGCGCCAGATATCACGCTTCATGTTTTCTATAGAACAGATCTAAACGATAAAAACCTCAGATTTGGCGGCTGGTATCAGAATACTAGTGGTTATAAAAGTACTGATGTACAGTTTGATACTCCTTATTTAGTCATCCGACTCGATAAAGAGGGTATATACTACAATGGGTCAAAAGCGAGTTTGCGTAGCGAACTAGTTTCTAATCTTAATACTATTCTTGCTTCTGATCATCTCCTTGTTGGTGCGGCCCAAGGTAATCAAAGCACTATTCGTTCTAACGCTCATTACAACTATATTAACGTTGCCAGACAGCCATATCAGGAGCCATAAACCGCAAACGAATTTTGCTAATCAAGAACACTCTCGAGATCACCCACCCCTCCCAGACACCACTCTGGTGAGGGTGGGTGCGCTTGAGGCGCTCTCCAGAACCTGCCTCGAGCGCAGTCACCCTGCCCACAAGTAAGCCTCCGACGAACTACATATTGTGGCCGGGAGAGATCCTGGCTACATTTGCAAAAAGGTTCATGAGATATGCTTACAAGAGAACAGATTCTGGAGGTGGACACTTACTGTGCCGAGCACAATATCACCCAGCAACAGGGCTTAGAGGAACTGCAAATACGCCGTGACCAGTATTACCGTTGGAAAAAGAAGTATCGCGAAGAGGACGAAAGTGATCAAGGACCGGAAACGGGTGCTTTCTTACAGCTGCCTTCCACAGGGGCCTTTATGTCGCCCATGATGCCTCCAGCCCGTACTTCAGGGAAGTCTCGTTCAAAGGCCGGAGCGCCACAACCTCAGGAGCAGAGCTTCTTGACTGTTGAACTGCGAACGGCGAGTGGTTCAGCCATGCGCATCCAGGGATGTATGACAGCGGCCCACTTGCGTGAGCTAATAGCTGCCAGCAATGTTTAGCCTCGATAACACCTGCCGGTATTGGCTCTACAACAAGCCCGTCGATATGCGCAAGAGCTTCAACGGACTAAGCGGTATCGTGACGAACGCCATGTGCGAAAGGCTGCGCAGCGGGGACGTGTTTATCTTCGCCAATGCAAGCCGGAACATGATGAAACTGCTCCGTCAGGAAGAAGGAGGGCTGGTCTTATACTCCATCCGTCTGGATATGGGCAGAATGAGAATCCCTTCCGCCGGCAGTGAAGATGTGATCTCGACCAATCTTGCATATGAAAACGTCATCGGGATGGTGAAATCAGCGCTTGAAAGCCCTTATGTGAGGCGGATGAAAATGCTTGCTAAGAGTCTGTAAATCTTTATTTTAGATAAGTAAAATAATCGACATTTGCAATAGCAAAATCGCTTGCAGAAGTCGCTCAGAGGCCATATCTTTGTATCCGGAAACGAGAGAAAAAGATGTCAGAACTGGAACTCGAAATACAGCGTCTTCGTGAACAAAACGCCAAGCTTGCCGCCAAGAATGAAAATCTCTTGGAAGAGCAAGCCCGGCTGCTGGCGGAGAAGAATCAGCTCCTGGCACTCAAGTCTGAACTGGCACAAATGGCCGGTGTCGTAAACAAGCTCCGCGCAGAGAAGGAGGAGATGCAGCAGGTGATCAATGACCTGCGTTCCATGATGGCTTGGTTCCGTAAGAAGCTCTTCGGTTCCATGAGCGAGAAACACCTGCCTCTTGATCCCAATGTTCTTGAGCCCACACTGTTCGACCAGCATCTTTCTGAAGAGGAGCAGGCCAAACTGGATGCGGAGGTTAAGGCTATGGAGGAACAGAACGCCAAGCTCATTGAGGTGAAGGCCCACAAACGTGAGGTTCGTAAGCCCATCCTTTCCGGCAATCTCCCTATTGAAGAGACCCACATCTATCCTGAAGGTGTTCAGGATAACCCCGACTATGTAGAGATTGGTGTGGAGAATACGGACACCCTGGCCATCCAGCCGGCCAAGATGTATGTCAAGCGCATTGTCCGTCACAAGTTCGTTCTGAAATCCAGCCTCCAAATTGAGGATCCTGACAGACAGACCTTCCTGATTGCGCCGCTGCCGGAAACGATACGGCCCAAGAGTATGGTTGATGCGAGCCTTCTGGCGGATATCTTGATAAACAAGTACATCTACCACCTGCCGTTCTACCGGCAAATACAGAAGTACAAGGAACTGGGCGTACTGCTGAATGATGCCACAATCAATGATTGGTTCACGTCGGTTTGTGAAAGGCTACGACCACTGTACGATAAACTTCGAGAACAGATCATGTCCAGTGACTATATACAGGTGGATGAGAGCACGTTGCCAGTGATTGACAACGAGAAGCACCGTGCCGTGAAGGGATATATGTGGGCCGTGCGCAACGCGCTAACCGGGGACGTATACTTCCATTATGATATGGGCTCCCGCAGCGGCGATACCGCACGCAAACTCATTGGTGGCTACCGTGGCGCCGTGCAGACCGATGGCTATGAAGTGTACGAGTCCTTCGAGAACACGCCTGGGAAACGTATGATTGGCTGCTGGGCGCACGTAAGACGCAAGTTCGTGGAAGCCCTGGATGAGAACAAGAAGTACGCAAGTGAAGCCATCGTCTACATTGGCAAACTCTACAAGATAGAGGAGGAGATGCGTGACGCTGGCTTAACTCCTGAAGAGATCAAGGAGCGTCGCCAGAAGGAGTCCTATCCTATCATCCAAGAGTTCGAAAAGTGGATGGGCTCCGTTGCCAACGCGTTCACGCCCAAATCCAGGATGGGTAGGGCCCTGGTCTACACCTATACACTTCTCCCGCGCCTAAGCCGCTATGTCCTGGATGGGCGGTACAACATTGATAACAACGGTATCGAGAACGCAATCCGCCCCTTGGCTTTAGGTCGCAAAAACTTCCTGTTTGCCGGCAATCACGATGCGGCTGTTCGTGCAGCCATTGTCTACTCCCTGTTCTCATCTTGCAAGTCTGCCAGTATTGAACCGCGGGAATGGCTGGAAGACATCCTGGTGCGCCTGCCTGCCTATAATGGCAACATCGGAGCGCTACTTCCGTGCAACTGGCAGAAAGTCGCAGCGACTTGCAGCGAGTAGCATACAACTAAGCGAAAGTGGCAGCAACTTACCGGAACTTCGGAAAAGTTGCTGCCACTTGCATATAACTCCGTGTCACTTATATGTACTTCGTCGGAGGCTTACGCCCACAAGGCCTGTAGGGCATATGGGTGCGCGCGAGGGTGTTCGGGAATTATAGCACTACTGCTAGATGGCGACAGATGGCAGCGATGCCGTCGGTAATGCGCCGCTGCATTGCGGGACGGGGGTGCCTCTGACCGTTGGCGTAATGACTCAGCTGCTGCTCGGCAATGCCAGTCTCTCGGGCAAGGGCCTTACGGGTAATAAACCTGTCCGTGTATTTCAGCTGCGCGCGGGTAGATAATTTGAATATCGGCACCCACTCACCTAAGAACTCTTCTGGGACGGGCTCCCCATCGGCCAGCATTCCTTCTATATGAAACTCAATGGCTTCAAGAATATTCTGCTTCACTTCTTCCAACGTATTCCCTGTAGAAACACAGGCAATGGCTTCATTTTCAGGCGCCGCACCATAATTGTTGGGTACCCAATCAATGTTTATTACCACTTCTTTCATAATAGTACTTATTTCCATCCGGCTTGCTTCCAGATACTGTTAAGCAACTCCTGGCTTAAATAATCACTTTTCTTACCGTTTACAGTTACCGTACCGGTCTTACCCTTAATATTCTTAAGCTGACGGTGATCACCCTTAGTTCTGTAAATTACCCAACCGTCCTGCTTCAACAAGCGTAATACTTGTCTTACCTTATACCTCTTCATATTGGAATTGGCTCTGCAAAGATATAGAAAAATATAACATAAAACAACAAGGAGCACTTTAGCTCTCATCGCAAACATACGGGCAATTCTCCAAACGAGGTGAAATCGGTGGAAAAAAAGTGTTGTATCACACGATTTTCACCGATTTTGCGTGTTATTTAATGCTTTTTTACGGAAAAATTATTTTTCTGAAAGTCGCCAAAATGTAAAAGGTTCGGTTTTTTTCACCGAACCTTTTACATAAATGTGCCTCTGGGGGCGTATAGCGTAAATGGTTCGGCACAAAATACCGAACCTTTCACAAAAAAACCTTACAAAAGCCCCTCGGGGATCTGAAGTTTCACTGTACGTGAGCCGGAATCCATCTCCAGCACAAGATCGGAGTGCAGGGGAATCAGGCGCTCGCCGTCGGCGGTGTCTACGTACACACAGAGGTTGCCGGGGATGTCTTCGTAGCCCACGATGAGGCCTACGGTAGCGCCATCGGCATTCAGGACAGTCCAACCGGTAAGGTCGCTGTCCTCGGTGAGCTCGAAGTAATCGGCAAAGATGACCTGGCCGGCAAGCTCGTCGGCGTCTTTCAGATTATGGACACCGGTAAGGTGCACCAGGGCACGGTTCACGCCGCGGCGCACGAGAGACTCAAAATAAAAGGGAACCGGCAGCCCATCGAAATTGATGAACACCGGTTCCTGAAGGTCGATATCCTCCGGGTCGATGTCAAAGAAACTGATGAGCAGTTCTCCGTCTGTCCCGTTGGATTTGAGGACCTGTGCAATCTTCTGCATTATTCTGCAGGAGCTTCCACGGGTTCTGCCTCCTGAGCAGCGGCGGATGCCTCTTCAGCGGCCTTGCGGGCAGCTTCCTCGGCCTCTGCCTTCTTGGCGGCGATTGCCTTTGCGCGAGCTTCGTTTACTTCCTGCTCTGCAGCCTTTGCGGCCTTTGCCTTTGCGATGGCCTCGTTCTTGAGACCGGTCTTCTTGGCGGCAATCTTCTCATCCCTCTGGGCCTTCCAGGCGGCGAACTTAGCGTCTGCCTGAGCCTCAGTAAGGGCACCCTTTGCTACGCCTTCTGCCAGGTGCTTGCGAAGGAGAACACCCTCATAGGAGAGGATGCGGCGGGTAACCAGCGTGGGCTGGGCACCTACCTTGAGCCATGCAAGAGCCTTCTCACCGTCAAGGACGATGGTGGCAGGGTTGGTGTTGGGGTTGTAAGAGCCAAGGAGCTCGATGAATTTTCCGTCACGCGGGGAACGGGAATCGGCCACTACAATGTGGAAGAATGCGAAATTCTTCTTACCGTGGCGCTGGAGTCTGATTTTAACAGCCATTGTAAATCTGTTGTTTAAGTTAATAATGCGTATTGCCCCAACTCGTGGGGGACTGCAAAGGTAATAAGAAAAATGAAAAAAATGAAAAATATTTTGCGAATTCAAAAACTTGATTTATCTTTGCAGTCCCAAAGCGGATGTGGTGAAATGGTAGACACGCTACTTTGAGGGGGTAGTGGGCGTTGGCCCGTGTGAGTTCGACTCTCACCATCCGCACAAAAAAACCGGTCCTGAAAAGGATCGGTTTTTTGCGTTATTATCTTGCTCCTCCGCCGAAGCCGCCGCCAAAGCTGCCGCCGCCTCCGCCAAAGGAAGTGTGGCCGCCGGTGCCGCTCACGCTGCCGGCCTTGGCAACTGCCTGGCCAAAGGCGCGTGTGCTGAGGTTGTTGGACCAGAGTATGGTGCGGTTCAGGGTGTACATGTCCATGCCTGTGCTCTGCGCCAGCTGCTCGAACTCTGCGGGATACAGTTTCTTGAACTGCTTTGCAACCTTCTCCGCAATGCCGAAGAGCTGGGCGTAGACAAGATAGTCTTTCCAGAGCTTAACCTCAACGGCCTCGCGCTGGTCGCTGATGGTGAAATCCTTGAGGAAGTTCTGGAACTCCACAAGGTGGCAGGCTTCCTTCTGACCGTCAAGGTTGAAGGAACCGTCCCTCTGGATGTAGTTCCTGCCCTGGAACCATGTTTTGCCGCGTTCCACGGCCTTGTTGGGCCAGTTTGTGAACTTCTGATAGTTCTTCTTTGACCAGTTTTCGAACTCTCCCTTTTCAAGGATAAGATTGGATCCGGATGCCGCCAGAGCATAGCGGAAGAGGTCTTCTTCTACGGATTCCGAAGAATAAGTACTGGTGAGGAACACCAGATTCACGTTCTTCGAATTCTTGGGATCCGCCTCCACGCGCACGGCGCCGTCCATGACCCACTTAAGGAAGTATGCACCAATTAGGTTATTCGCCGGGGCGCTTATCTCGAACCTCTTACCTTTATTTAATAGGTAGTTGGCGGCAAGGAGGCTGCCTTCCAGCGGGATGTCCCTGTACCAGCCATCAACCTTGGTGCGGCCGAAGATCTTCTTCTTCCATTTATATCCGCGCGCGCTCGCGATGGCGGCGTAAATGGCTACGAAGAGACCACCGAAGGTAACCAGTATGAAGCCTATACCAAAGAGGATAGCCATCCAGTCAAAGTCATCGTCCCCGTAGGAGCTGCCTTCAAGAGCTTTGTCCAGGAGGCCCTGAAACTCGCCGCCCATGTATTCCGGGGAATCGAAAAGACCCCTCTGGAACTTCACCAGGGCCACCAGTTTGCTGCTGTAACCAAAGCTTTCCGAACTCTCCGCGAATACTTTCCCGTCCACAACATTGATATCCCCGTAGAAGCCGAAACCCCATACGCGGGTGTTGTCGTACGTCCACTGAGGGCAGTCGAATCCCGGGACGATGGTAAGCGTCACATGGTCCGGAGAAGCGGCCATGCCGGGAGAAACGAAGGTGAAGTAGATGGCATCGGCGTCATCGTACCCCAGAATGAAACCGTGGACTTGGAAGGTGACCGTCCACACATGCTCCCCGTAATCGCCAATGCCCCAGCACAGTTCCGCCCCTTTGCTTTTAGGGACGATGCCGCACTTGCCGGTCTTGCGCGAGCGGGACCAGTCTACGTCCCACTTTTTGCCAACGCTCTCGAAGGGAACGCCATTCTCCGACACCTCCAGGCCGTCCACGGTCATGTGGCCGAGGTTGCTAAGGGGGATGTACCACTCCGTGCCCTCGTTCACGTACACGTCCCAGCGCTGGGTAACGGTGGCGGTGCCGTCACGGCCCACAACCACGTTTATAGCCAGGTCCTTGGTCTGCTGACGTGCCGCAAGCGGCAACGCCAGAAGCACTGCCGCGAATATGGCAAGAAGCCTTCTCATGCTAGATGACGGGATAATCCTTCTTGGACTTGTCCTCCTCCAGGTAGTCACGCTTGGCAAAGCCAAGGAGACCGGCAACCAGGGAGGCGGGGAACACGCGGACCTGCTGGTTGTAGCGGGTTACGGTGTCGTTGAAGGTCATGCGGGAGAGACGGACGTTTTCCTCGTACTCCTTGAGGCTCTTCATTGTTTCCTGATAGTTGGTGCTGGCCTTGAGGTCCGGATATGCCTCTGCAACGGCTATGAGCTTGCTGCCAATCTGGCTCAGGAGCTGCTCGTTGGCGTTGATGTCTGCAACGGTAGGATTGGTGGACTGCTTGCGGGCGTCAACAATCTTCTGCAGGGTATCGGCCTCATAGCTTGAATACTCACGGGTGAGTTTCACAAGGGCCTGCAGGGCGTCGAAACGGGAAATCTGCTGAACGTTGATTTGCTTGAGGGCGTTGTTGCAAACTTCGTCGGACTTCACAAGTGTGTTCTGGATGCTGACGATCCACACTACCAGCAGTGCAATGACTGCGATAACAATGATAAGTGTCATGATGCTTAAAAATTTGAAAACAAATATAGCATTTTTTGCCATACCATCCACCAAAACACCCCATTTCCGTGGACAAACCAGGTAAAACGCCAACTTGTCCACCAAAAACGCCAAATCCGTGGATGGGGCACCCAAAAGTATTGCAAGATAACGGAAAAGGAGACCAACCAATAAGGTAGGCCTCCTTTTTTGAATAGTTAATAAGGTTGTTTTGTTTATTTAGTCGTGGCTGCCTTTTGGAGCAGTTTCACGTATTCGCTGCGGAGGCCATAGGGATCCTTGCCAATGGAGTTCTGGGCCAGCTCTATTGCCATGTCCAGGGAGGCTTCGCACTTGTACTGGGAGTCACGGAGCCAGAGGCCATAGGCGGCTATGGACGATGCGAACTGAAGGTTCTCAGAGGTTTTGTTGCCGGCGGCGGGGAGTTCCAGGGAAACAAGCTTGCTGTCCTCTCCCAGGGCGTCCTTGTAACGGAAATCGAACTTACCTATGCTGCCTTCTCCGGCCATTTCCAGCTCATACAGGGCGGTGATGGTCTGGCCTGAGCCAATCTCTGCGGCGTCTACCTTGTCGTTCTCGAAGTCATCGTTCTGGAGCATGCGGTTCTCATAGCCTATGAGGCGGTACTTGCTCACAACTTCAGGATTGAAGGTGACCTGGGTCTTGCAGTCGTTGGCTACGGAGATGAACTTTGAGCGCTCGTTCACGAAGACCTTGGTGAGCTCGTTCTCAGAGTCTATGTACTCATATGTACCGTTGCCGCTGTTGGTGACTTTCTCCATCATGCTGTCGTTCAGGTTGCCTGAGCCGAAGCCGCAGATGGTGATGTAGATACCCTTGTTTGCATAGTTCTGCACGAACTCGCAGATGGCGTCAGTGCCGGTGATACCCACATTGAAGTCTCCGTCCGTGCCCATGATGACGCGGTTGTTGGCGCCCTGGATGAAGTTCTTTTCAGCTTCCTCATAGGCCATCTTCATGCCGCTTGCGCCTGCAGTGCTGCCGCTGGCCGCAAGGTTCTTTATGGCCTTGACGATGGCGTTCTTGTTGGATACGGAAGTGGACTGAAGGACAAGCTTTTCGCCGCTTGCGTATGTTACAAGGGCGATTCTGTCGTCCGGACGCATGTAGTCCAGCATGGTGATGAGCCCCTGTTTGAGGAGGGGGAGCTTGTCTGCGGAACTCATGGAACCTGAGACGTCTACCAGGAACACGAAGTTTGCCTGGGGAATCTCATCTGCAGCAAGGCTCTTGCCCTTGATGCCAAGGCGGAGGAGCTTGTGCCCGGTGTTCCAGGGGCAGGGACCGGCCTCTGCGTTGAGAGCCACGGTGGCGCCGTCCTGGGGATCTGAATAGTCAAAGGTGAAGTAGTTGAGGTACTCTTCTATACGTACGGCGTTTGGAGAAGGGAGGTAGCCGAGAGAGAGGCATCTGCGCATGTATGCATATGCAGCGCCGTCTGCATCTACGGAGAAGGTGGAGACGGGCTCCGTGGCTGTTTCCACGAAGGGATTCTCCACTATTTTGTCGAAACGGTCACCGGAGGGTTCTTCCTCTCCGCCTTCCATTGCATAATTCATCATTGAGGCATTGTCATACATCGCACCGGGCATGTCGTATGCTGCCTCGCATCCGGATATCATGAGTGCGGCCAATGCCGCTATGGGGATAATAATCTTTTTCATACGCCTTAATAGATGCAGATTCCACTCAAAATGTGACAAATTGTTCGTATATTTATGCCATGAAACGCAGTATACTCCTCATTCTCACGGGATTCGTGCTGGCATCTTGCTGCGGCACAAAACCCACCGGAGCGGCGGCAGACGGCCCCGCATGGCTTTTCACGGGCAAAGGCCCCTATACCTTAAACACCAAGGTCAACCTCACCGGAGCAGCAAAGCTGCAGCTGGTAACGGACCTGTCCCTCATGGCCCCGGAGCCGGAAATCGTCCTTGAAAAAGATGTGGAGGTGGGCCCGGACAGCCTCCTGAACGTGAACCTGGGAAAGCTCAAGCCCGGCTTCTATGAGGTCCGCCTGGCACCGGACGTGCACTTCAACATAGGCATCCGCCCGGACGATGTGGTCAGTCCCCCGGACTCCGCACCGGACTTCGACGCCTTCTGGGAAAGCACCCTTGCCGCCATGCGGGAGGTTCCCATGGACGCGGAGCTTACAATGGTCCCGGAGCAGTCGAACGACCTCAGAACCACCTACAGGGTCACTTACACCTCCCTTGACGGCGCCCTTGCAGGCGGTATTATCTGCGTTCCCAATGCGGAGGGCAAGCACCCCGTGGTAATGTCATACATGGGCTACGGCGCCCCCATCTTCTACTTTGACCCTTCCGCCAATCCGGACCGCATAGACTTCCTTGTGAGCGTGCGCGGCCAGGGCATTTTCCGCGAGGAAGAAGCCCGGTGGATAGACCGCGGCCTCTCCTCCAAGGACACCTTCTATTACCGTGGCGCTTTTGCCGATGCCATCCGGGCAATAGACTTTGCCGCTGGCCTCCCCCAGGCCGATCCGGAGCATATTGTAGCCCTTGGGGAAAGCCAGGGAGGCGCCCTCACCTTCGTTGCCGCCGCGCTGGACAACCGCATCAAGGCAATAGCCCCCGCAGTCCCCTTCCTTGGCGACTATCGTGACTACTACAAGATTGTATGGTGGCCCGTACACGAGGTAACGGACACCGCCGATGCGGAAGGCCTGGACCGCGAGGAACTGTTCCAGATGCTCTCCTATTTCGACATCAAGAACCTGGCGCCCAGGATCAAGTGCCCCACGTACATGGCCTTTGGCCTGCAGGACCCCACCTGCCCGCCTCACACCAACTTTGCCATCTACAACAATCTGGGAAGCAAGGAAAAGCACTACCTGTGCGTCCCCACCTGCGGCCATGGAATGTGGCTGGAGCCCGCCTGGCCGCCCATCCGCGACGCCTTCCTTGAACAGTACATGAAATGAGCTTATTCCAACTCTTCCGCAACATCAGACCATTTGTAAGACCATACAGATGGCTGGTGCTCATAACTCTCATCCTCACGCTGGTGGGATCTGCCATGCAGCAGGTGAACGCCATCGTGCTGGACAGGACGGTGGACGCAATCAACGCCCTCATAGGCACTGATTTCACCTGGAACCAGGCGGCGCGCATCCTTATTATTATATCCTGCGTGCTGCTTGGAAAGGAAATCCTGAGCGCCGTCATCACCTTCGCCCAGAACTACTACGGCGAACGCATGCGCATCTTCGTTTCCAGGGACCTTTCCCAGAGCGTGATAGAGAAGGTTCTCACCTTCCGCATGGCCTACTTCAGTGCCGATGAAAACGCCACCGGCAAGGTCCAGGCCCGAATTGACCAGGGCGTGAGCAGCATTTCCCGCACGGTGCAGAACTTCTTCATAGACCTTCTGCCGCTGTTCACCAGCGCATTATTGGCTTTGATTCTGATGTTCGCCGCCAACGTATATGTTGGACTGGTGGCGCTGGGAATCGTGCCCATATATTTCTGGATTACCTACAGGCAGGCCCGGAGGCTAAAGGGCTGGCGCCGTGAGATGCGCTCCTACCTGGAAACCAAGAGCCAGGGCATAAAGAACATAATCGACAGCATAAACGTCATCAAGTCCTTCAACCGCGAAAGCATAGAAGCCTCCAAGCAGCTAGACCTTCAGAACAGGGTTACGGAGAATCAGGTCAAGACCCGCCAGGTGAGCTTCTACTACAGCGGTGTAAAGAGCTTCGTGAAGCAGGTTGGAACGGTGCTGGTGATTATCCTCACCGCCTATCTGGTCCTCACCGGCTATCCCGGAATGACCATAGGTAAGATCATGTACCACGTTATGCTCTTCTCCAACGTGATAGCGCCAATTACGCAGTTGCAGAGGATATTTGACGATGTGAACGACGCCCTTATTTATGCCGAGGGCTTCTTCAGCATCCTGGATTCAGAGG
>JAEEGJ010006481.1_pt1 | contig 35017 bp, 28 predicted proteins | sample 8958761 | NCBI WGS metagenome assembly JAEEGJ01 (sample SAMN16246546, study PRJNA631951) | gut metagenome | biome: gut microbiome; feature: rumen; material: RS-attached | host: Bos | place: Iran: Karaj | collected 2018-10
CACACTAGATACAAAGGGAGAATAACATGATAGTAGGAATTGACTTGGGAACAACCAACTCATCCATCAGTGCGTATGTAGATGGAGAGCTTAAACTTATTCCAAATGCGTTTGGAAAGGTGCTTACACCGTCGGTTGTAAGCTTTGACGAGGATGGCAGTTATTTTGTTGGAGCCATCGCAAAAGAGCGATTAGTCACTAATCCTGATACCACATTTAAAGAATTCAAACGTGACATGGGTAGTGGTAAAATCTATGAAGTTTTTGGGAAACAATACAAGCCAGAGGATTTGTCTGCGCTGATTCTCAAGCAATTAAAGGCTGATGCTGAGCGAGTTACAGGTCAGCGGATTTCTGATGCGGTCATATCTGTGCCAGCGTATTTTACAGACAAGCAGCGTGCAGCAACTCGCAATGCTGGTCTTATTGCAGGGCTTAATGTGATATGTCTTATCAACGAGCCAAGTGCAGCAGCGCTTACATATCATGTTGACAACATGGACAAGGATGAAAAATATCTTGTCTTCGACTTTGGTGGCGGAACTCTCGACGTCACACTCGTTGATGCATTTGACAACATCATCGAAATCGAAAACATTTCCGGCGACAACTATTTGGGCGGCGCCGATTTCAATAAAGCCATCGCCATAGACATTTGCAAGAAACACAGAATCCCTTGGTCTGCCCTAAGCAGCGATAAAAAGGAGATTCTTTTAAATGTGGGCGAGGAAATCAAAATTCATCTCACTGACCACGAGCAGTGCGACTACGTGGTTAACCTCGACAGTCAGCCTTACGAGTATACTCTAACTCGTCAGGGGCTGGTGGAAATCTCAAGCGATATTTTCAATAAAATCACAATTGTCCTTAAGCGAATCATGAATGACGCAGGCATCGCTGTCAATGAAGTGGATGGGGTTATTATGATTGGCGGTTCTTCAAAAATGCCAATAATTCAAGCTTTCATCAACAAGCTTTTTGATGGCTTTGCTAAGTACGAGATAAATGGCGATACAATCGTGTGCCTAGGTGCAGGAATTGTTGCGGGAATCAAAGAGCGAAACGATCTTGTTAAAGACATTATTCTTACAGATATTGCGCCATTCTCCCTTGGAACCGGCGTCGCAGATGGATCATTTTCAGTTATAATTCCAAAGAATCAGGTTTTGCCATGCAGCAGTTGGGGCTATTTCCAAACCACTAGAGACTATCAGGAAAAGGTGGAATTTACGGTATATCAAGGTGAAAACATCATTGCGAGCAAGAACCAAGTGGTTCGAAAAATCACCATCCCAATTGAACGTCGTCTGAAAGGTGAGGTCAAGATTGCGGTGAACTATTCATACGATATAAATGGAATATTCGATGTTGATATCACAGGTGATGGAATAAAAGAAGAGGTTCATGAAAAGATTGGTCTTTCAGAAGGTGATTCTAGCGCGGAAATCCAAAGCCGCCGTAAAAAGCTTGATGAAATGAAAACAAATCCTCAGAGTCAGGAGGAAGATTTGCTTGTGGTTGAAAAAGCTGGCCGACTTGCCGCAGAATGCAACGCCGAGCAACGTGTAATGTTAGAAAAAGCATTGATGAGCTTTTTACAAACCTGCCGTCAAGCATCGAGCAAGCTAGAAATAAAGGAAGCGAAGCGACGCCTTGAAAGCGTTATGGTCATAATCGAAAAATCAATGTTCAGCTTCGCAGATTTTGATGCAGACATGTGGAGAGAAATGATAGAAGGTACGGAAAACAGCAATCCTAATAAAGAGGAATAGATATGTATATTAATGTTTGGCAGACCCTTGGTATTGGTCCAACAGGCGATAAAAGAGCAATAAAAAAAGCGTATGCGAAAAAGTCGCGCTTGGTCCATCCGGAGGAGCATCCTGAAGAATTTGCACAGCTTAAGCATTGCTATGAGATGGCTCTGAAAATGGCAGATAGTCCATATTACAAGCAGAAAGCTTCGGCAGATCAAAATGCTATAAGCAACGATACTGAAAACTCAGAAGTAAAAGTAGAAGAGAAATCAAAAATAATATCTAAGCATAGTGGAGATTCTGAAAGCACAAATGATGCTCAGAAGGAAGAACCTCGCAAAATAGATTTAGCACTTCGTATAAACGAATTCGAGCGACAGCAGGAGAATAGCAATTCTTCCAAGGATGCAAATCCATACAAAACTATAGATGAGGCTACACTGGCAATACTTAGAGATTATAAGCCTACTCGTCAGCAAAAAGCTGCCTGCGACGAGTTTATTTTGATTGCTCAAAGATTGGCTGACAGTGGTGGATACCGCAATAACATCCCTTGCTGGGTGCGATTATTCAAAAATACAGTTAAGTACTATAAGATTCTTAGTCCAAAGGGAAAGGCTAGTGATTTATTCCCAAATATAAATATTACCGCTTATTTGCTTCCAGCAATTCTTGAACTTCCAAGCATGAATCTGCAGATTTATAAGACGATAGAAGGATACCTTTTTCCAAAGGAGATAGATGAAAACTGGAATGAGGTAAAATACATTTTTGATCATGGAATTCCAAAGATTAACAACATAGTTTCTATTAGTTATGATACCCGTTCATCAAAAGCGGGAATTGCGTTTGTGGATTCCAAGGGATTGCCAACGGTCAAGCCAAGCAAGTCTGTAAAGGACCGCAATTATGTGGGCGTAGTTGTTGGACTAATCGCATTAATCCTTTGTCATGCCTTTTTGGGATTTTTATCTGGTTCATCCAACAATACGGATTCAACAAATCAGAATACATCGCCACTGCTTAAAGAATATGATTACAACAACATCTATGACAATCCCGCTTTAAGCGATGATGTAAAAAAAATAATGGAGTTTAATGATTCCAAGTACAAACTTGATTGGGAAAAAGTTTATAGGAACGAAGATGGGACGGTAAGAGAGGACCTTCTAGAGGAGCTACAAAAAAATAATAGTTATGATGAAGACACAGAGCCAGGAAATCCTCCGGAGAAAGAAAGCTATCCAGAAGATATAGAAGAGATATGGGAGTCAGATGACACACAACAATAAATAGATAACGGAAATTCTTCTAGGGAAAGGTGCAGGAATAATCCGCGTATGGTATAATACATGAGGTTGTACGGTGGTTTATTTCATGTATTAGATTTTATTTTACTAGACATCAATGAGAGGAGAATAACCGTACTGTATATACGAAACATAATCAGTAGGAGATATTAGTTTTGAAAATATTAGTAACAGGGGCTGCAGGTTTTGTTGGCAAAAACCTGGTTGAGACCTTGAAGTGCGCTGCTGATGGGCGAGATAAGTATCACACACTTGACGTGGATGAGCTGGTTGTTTACGAGTACGACAAGGATTCCACCGAGGAAGAACTTGACCGCTACTGCAGCGATTGCGATTTTGTTTTCAATCTTGCGGGAGTCAATCGTCCCAAGGATGATAAGGAATTTATGGAGGGCAATTTTGGCTTTGCTAGCACGCTTTTGGATACACTCAAAAAGCACGGCAACACTTGTCCTGTAATGATATCATCGTCAATCCAAGCAACATTGATTGGCCGGTACGCTGGCAGCGAGTACGGCAAAAGCAAGCTTGCTGGCGAAGAGCTTTTCTTTAAATATGAGCAGGAGACTGGCGCCAAGGTGCTAGTTTACCGCTTCCCAAATCTTTTCGGAAAATGGTGCCGTCCAAACTACAATTCGGCGGTTGCCACATTCTGCAACAACAAGGCCAACGGTATAGAAATCACCGTCAACGACCCATCCACCGAGCTGACGCTTGTCTACATCGACGATTTGGTAGACGAGATGTTTGAAGCGCTCCGCGGATGCGAGCACAGATGCGACTACGATGAGGATGGTCAGGCAGTTCCTGACACAGCGGGCAAATACGCTTATGTTCCCGTCAGTCACACAGTGACTCTTGGCGAAATTGTGGAGCTCCTAGACAGCTTTGTGGCGCAGCCATCATCTCTTATGATGCCTGCAATTCCAAATGGATCCTTTGCAAAGAAACTATATAGCACCTACCTTAGCTATCTGCCTAAGGACAAGGCTATTTTCGATTTAAAAACTAACGCTGATAACCGCGGCACTTTCACTGAGCTTCTCAAGACTGCCGACCACGGTCAGTTTTCTGTAAACATCAGCAAGCCGGGAATCACCAAGGGACAGCACTGGCATCACACCAAGTGGGAGTTCTTTATTGTCGTTTCTGGTCACGGTCTCATCCAACAACGCCGTGTCGGTGTAGATGAAAACGGCAACCCTTACCCGGTCATCGAGTTCGAGGTTAGCGGCGACCACATCCAGGCGGTGCACATGCTGCCGGGCTACACCCACAACATAATCAACCTGTCCGACACCGCGGATTTGGTTACACTTATGTGGGCCAACGAATTGCTTGAGCAGGGCCGTCCCGACACATATTTTGAAGAAGTATAGTTGGAATTATTATATATTTATGTCATATGCGACTTGGAGGAATATAAATGTTCAAAAATAATGGAAAACTTAAGCTTTTGATAATCGTAGGTACGCGTCCAGAGATTATCCGCCTAGCTGCAGTTATTAAAAAGTGCCGCAAGTACTTTGATTGCGTGCTTGCCCACACAGGTCAAAATTACGACTACACTTTAAATGGAGTGTTTTTCAAGGATTTGCAGCTTGATGATCCAGAGGTTTACATGGATGCTGTAGGCGACAACTTGGGACAGACAGTTGGCAACATCATTGCTAAAAGCTACGAGCTTATGGTAGAGATTCAGCCAGATGCACTTTTGATTCTTGGCGACACCAACTCTTGTCTTTCAGCTATTGCGGCAAAGAGATTGCATATTCCAATCTTCCACATGGAAGCTGGAAATCGCTGCAAGGATGAGTGCCTTCCAGAAGAAACCAATCGCCGCATCGTAGATATTATTTCAGATGTGAATATGGCATACTCAGAGCATGCTCGTCGTTACTTGGCAGACTGTGGCCTTCCAAAGGAGCGCACATATGTGACTGGATCACCAATGGCTGAGGTTTTACATGAAAACTTAGAAGCAATTGAGGCATCAAACGTCCTTGAAAAGTTGGGTCTAGAACCTAAAAAATATATCCTCTTATCAGCTCACAGAGAGGAAAATATAGACACAGAGAAGAACTTTATCAGCCTTTTTACAGCCATCAACAAGCTGGCTGAAAAATATGATATGCCAATTCTTTATAGCTGCCATCCACGTTCGAGAAAGCGTCTTGAGGAATCAGGCTTCAAGCTTGATTCTCGTGTGAGAATGCATGAGCCACTTGGCTTCCACGACTACAATCATCTTCAGATGAACGCTTTTGCTGTAGTATCAGATTCGGGTACACTGCCAGAGGAGTCAAGCTATTTTACAAGCATTGGCAAGCCATTCCCAGCGGTTTGCATCCGTACATCGACAGAACGTCCAGAGGCACTCGACAAAGCCTGCTTCATTATCGCAGGTATCGATGAAAAGTCGTTGCTTCAGGCTGTCACAACCGCCATCGACCTAAACGAAAATGGCGACTACGGAATCCCGGTACCTGACTACGTCGAAGAAAACGTATCAACCAAGGTTGTCAAAATCATTCAGTCATACACTGGAATTGTCAACAAGATGGTTTGGCGGAAGAGTGATATTTAAAATCATGCTAAGCCATCATATAAAGAGCGAATAACTAAATGAGCTGATTTTCAAAGAAATTAGATTGCGCGAGCAGGGGAGTGCCATGCTGAGCATGGGAAGGACCTACGCCGGCGGGAGGGCTCCCATGCGAAAGTATGGAGGGTGCCCTGCGGGAGCATAAAATGTTTGGGATAAATCAGCGGATTGGAGATATTATGAATTGCGATTTGTTTAAAGATAAGACTTTGATGATTACAGGCGGAACAGGTTCATTTGGTTCCACTGTTCTTAAGCATTTCCTTGATTCAGACTTAAAGGAAATCAGAATATTCTCTCGTGACGAGAAAAAGCAGGATGACATGAGACATCAGCTTCAGGCCGAGCATCCAGACCTTGCAGGTAAGGTTAAGTTTTACATCGGCGATGTCCGCAATATGCGTTCTGTGCAGGATGCTATGCCAGGAGTAGATTTCATATTCCATGCAGCAGCACTAAAGCAGGTTCCATCGTGTGAGTTCTTCCCAATGGAAGCTGTTCGCACCAATGTTGAGGGAACCGACAATGTTTTACATGCAGCAGTCGAGGCTGGAGTTGAGCGAGTTGTTTGTCTTTCAACTGATAAGGCTGCTTATCCAATCAACGCCATGGGTATTTCAAAGGCGATGATGGAGAAAGTCATCGGTGCTAATGCCCGCGTAGCTGCAGGCAAAACCACAATCTGCACAACACGTTATGGTAATGTTATGTGTTCTCGTGGCTCTGTTATTCCGCTTTTCATAGACCAGATTAAGGCGGGCAACTCAATCACAATCACAGATCCAAACATGACTCGTTTCCTTATGAATCTTGACGAGGCAGTTGCTCTTGTTATGTTCGCTTTTGAAAACGGCGAGCCAGGGGATTTGTTCGTTCAAAAATCAGATGCTTCAACAATCGGCGACCTTGCAAAGGCTGTTCAGCAGCTCTTCGGTGACACAGGCACCAAGATAATTGGTACGCGCCACGGCGAAAAGCTATTTGAAACTCTTATGACAAACGAAGAGTGCGTTCGTTCAATTGACATGGGCAATTACTACCGTGTGCTTCCAGACGGTCGCGACCTCAACTACGACAAGTTCTTCGTAAACGGCGAGGTCCAGACAATGTCAAGTGAAGCTTACACATCTCACAACACAAAGCGTCTTGATGTGCAGGGCACTGTAGACAAAATCATGACTACGGACTACGTGCAGGAGATGCTTGCAAGCTGGGATAAATAATCTGCGATTATATATATTGTAGAGGTTATAAAATATGATACTTCTAGAGATTGCATTAAAAATAGTGCGGTCTCTTTTTGTTTCACCAACAAACTTCTCTATAACATATTACTTAAAGAAGTTGTTGAACTTTTCTAAGTAATATGTTATAAAGAAGTTGGAGGAAAATATATGCTATACAATTTTTCAGAAGATTTAAAATCCATAAGAGATATATTAGGTATCAGTCAAGGCGAGCTCGCAGCAGAATTAGGCGTCCAGAAGATAACTTTATCACGAAGCGAAAACAGACAAACAAGTCCTAATGAAAAGTTAATTGAAGACTTGTATGATTATGCATTCAAGAAAAATATCAGAATAAATAGATTAAAGGAAATGTTATGGCAGGAGAACTTATCTAAAGATCACATGCTATTATTTCACGGAGCCAAAAGTGAAATTCAGGGTGCAATTGATGTCAAATATGGGCGAGTAAACAATGATTTTGGCCAAGGTTTTTATGCGGGCTCAAGCTATGAACAAGCAGTCTCGTTTGTTTCAGGTTTTGATAAATCATCAGCATATCTTATTGATTTTAATCCGGTTGGGCTAAAGGCCAAAAAATACACTGTAAATCAAGAATGGATGATGACAATAGCATATTATCGAGGTACTTTGGATGAATACAAAGAACATCCGTTAATCAAGGATTTGATTAGTAAATCACGTAAATGCGATTATATAATAGCACCGATAGCTGATAATAGGATGTTTCAGATTATCAATTCATTTATAGAAGGTGAAATCACTGATGAGCAATGCAAGCATTGTTTGGCAGCAACCAATCTTGGCAATCAATATGTGTTCATATCTGAAAAATCGTCCGCACAAATCAAGTTATTGGAGCGATGCTATGTTTCGGCATCAGAAAGAGATTTTTATAAATCAATACGAGATAACGATGCCAAAATGGGCGACGACAAAGTCAAGCTGGCACGCAGGACATATAGAGGACAAGGCAAATATATAGATGAGATATTGCATTAGTGGGAGGTCACTAACATGAAAGCTAAAAAGATAGATAAAGATGGATTGCTCTTATGCGAGCTCCAGGGAAAGACTTTTGAGCAATCTGCAGCAAAGACAAATTGCAGTTCGGAGATATTCATTAGGCGTTTTATGCATAGCAACATAGTAAATCAGATTGATAATTGCTCAATCTTATCAACGAATTTACAACCGGCGGACATACTTTCAGAAGTAGAAGGTCAATATGGCGAGTCCAATTATGGCTCGGTCAAGTTTTCTTCAAATGAGCTGTTTTGGATAGGATATTTTTATAGATATTTCTGTTATACATACAGCATTTCATCTGCGAGAGCCTATAAGATAATCAAGCCTAAAGAACTTCGTGGGCTGTTTCTGCCATATCACACTATGGATGTATCACAGGCAATCGAAAGAGTTCTTGAGGCGAAAAACCTTCTTATGGACGAAGAGAGCGAGCTGCAGCGCCAGTATATGATTTTCAAAAAATACCATAAGGCAATAATCACTAGCAAATAATCTTTAAGAAATACCGCGAGGCGATAATTACCAGCAAATGACTACAAACTAGATTTTCATCGACTCAAGATGTATACTAGAGTAGCTTATAATTTAAGAAATAGAAGGTAGGATTATTCAATGAAAAAAGACACTTTAAAATGGTTTATCATTTTACATGTAATAATATTGATTTTTTCCGTAAACAGCATATGCTCCAAGAAGGCTGCTATGTATGATTTCCTTAGTCCAAAGTGGATTATGTTCTATGCAATAGTCATTTTTGTTCTTGGATTCTATGCGATTGCTTGGCAGCAGGTGCTGAAGCACTTACCACTTATCACAACTTATGCCAACAAGGCCGTCACTACAATCTGGGGATTGATTTGGGGATATTTAATATTCCACGAGGAAGTCACAGTATACAAGGTGGTTGGGGCATTAGTTGTTATTCTAGGCGTTTATCTCGTGGTCAGCGGTGACGAAGAGGTAAATGGCAAATCATCTAAAAACAATCAGGAGGTAAATGAGAATGCTTAAGTATGCACTTATTATGCTGACAGGCACATTCATTGCCTCAGTTTCACAGATAGTTTTAAAAAAGGCTGCAGAAAAAGAATACCCTAGCAAGATTGCAGAATATCTTAATCCTATGGTTATGGGAGCATACATTGTATTCTTTGGCGCATCACTTTGCTCGGTTTTAGGATATAAAAAGGTGCCACTTTCACTGGGACCAATCCTTGAGGCAACAGGTTACATTTGGGTGGCTATCCTTGGAAGAATCTTCCTTGGAGAAAAGATTGGAGCCAAGAAGGCGACAGGTCTGTTAGTTATTATTTTAGGTATAGTTATAGCAAGCTTTGGACCGAACATCGTTGATGCAATTAGATAGCGTGCATTATATAGATGTTTCAGATTATTAGTTTAATAGGAATGAATTATGACTAAAAAAACAAAAAGTATCGTAAGCACGACAATCGTAATTACGATATTAACCATATGTTTCAAGCTGCTAGGCTTTGTCAAGCAGATGGTAGTGGCCAATTTCTTTGGTACAGGTCCAGAGATGGACGCATACTCTGTGGCATTCAACTTTGTTGGAATGCTCAGCTCTGCGTTTATTCGTGCAATAACCATTTCGATGGTCAGCATTTACACCAACTGTTTGGTAAACAAAGGCAAGGAAGAGGCATCAAAAATCATATCTGCCTGCCTGGAAATATTGCTTCCAATTGTTCTTGGAGTACTGCTTTTGGCATATACACTTGTTCCGCAGATTGCATATTGGGCTGCTCCAGGCTATAGAAGCAAGCCTGATCAAATGGCGATGGTGCAGCAGTACCTTCCGATGATATTCCCGTTTTTCTTATTCTCGGTAGTCACCTTGGTTTGGACAACCTTTATGGATGCCAACAAAGATTTTGTGGTAAGCCGAACGGAATCATTTATTACAAGCGTGACGACTATCATCTGTTGCGTTGTTCTGCATAGCGTTCATGCAGTAACATCGTTGATAATAGCCCAATACATCAGTTATATAGTATTTGGAACCATGCTTTTACTGCGCGGTCGGCGCTATTTTAAATTTAAATTTGTTTCCATACGAAGTGTGCCCGAAATCAAGATAATTTTATACACGGCGATACCGTTGTTTATAGGCAATTCCGTATCTCAGATTAACAAGTTGGTTGATAATGCGCTTGCGTCTGGTTTTGATGGTGGACCGGCATCTCTTACATATGCAGTCAGCCTCGAAGATTTTGTTACAGTAATACTAGTCAATAACGTTGTAGATGTTTTGTATGTAAACTTTTCAATCTACACTGCCTCAAAAGATTACGATAAGTTGGTTGATGTCATGAAAAAGGCGGTAAACGTTATGATCTGCATCATGATACCGATTACCATTGTGACCTGCCTATGCTCAAGCGAGATAGTATCAATTGCCTTTAAGCGAGGAATGTTTAATACAGGTTCGGTTTCAACTGTAAGAGCTGCCTTGTTTGGTTATGCAGTTGGTTTTGCTAGCATGGGGATACGTGATATTATCTTGCGTGGCTTGTATTCATTTAAAAATACAAAGACGACGATGATTACCGGTATAATATCCGTAATAGTAAATATTATTTTTAGTATTGTTTTGTCGCGCTACATTGGCATCATGGGAATTACACTTGCAAGCTCAATCAGCTTGACAGTCAATTTCCTAATCAACTCTCAGATGTTGAAACGCCACATACCAAACTACAAGATAACAAGCCATGTTCCGGTGCTTTTAAAGCAGCTCCCAGGAGTTATCTATACAGTGGCTGTAGTCCTTGTGGTCAAGTATTTTATCCCTAGCACAATAATGGTATTCCTATTATCGGCTATCCTAGGACTTGGCGGCTACGCACTCATCCTCATGTTCATGAAGGTAGAGGAAGTAGACTACATCAAAGAAAAAATTCTTGCCAAAGTAAAGCGCTAACCCCAAAACCGTCACATGAGTGACGAGTTATGTTAGCATATATATATTACATGATTAATGAATAATCTGATGAAAATGCTTGTATGGATGTTCGAATAATAACATATATCAAACTTAACCTTCTTTTTCACTCGTTACTTAGAAGGCACGAAGTGGCTTCTTATGTAACGTAAGTAGAAAAAGCAGAGCGAAAAAGGACTCCCATAAAAGTACTTGTGTAACAAGTTCTTTTATGGGTCTAGTAAGCGAAGCTTACATTGAGCGTGTCAAGTGTACATATGTTATTATGAAAACAACTACTCAGCCTAGATTCACATAAGGAGGAAATTATGATTCCAGTTATGAATGTACAGAGGCAATACGCGTCTCTTCAAAAGGAGCTTGATGAAGCGGCCCTCGAGGTGCTTCACTCAGGCGGATATATATTAGGTCCCAAGGTGGCTGAGTTCGAGAGTCAGTTCGCCAAGTATTGTGGGGCCAAATTTGCAATCGGTGTAGGCAACGGAACAGATGCCCTTGTTATTGCGCTACTTGCAGCAGGTGTCGGCGCAGGCGACGAGGTTATCACAACAGCCATGACTTTCGTATCTACTGCAGAGTCAATCGCTCAGGTTGGTGCAACTCCTGTTTTTGTTGATATCGACCCAGAGACCTTCACAATGGATCCAAGCAAGCTTGAAGCAGCCTTCACTTCCAAAACCAAGGCTGTTATCCCTGTTCATATCTACGGCCAGGCAGCAGATATGGATGCTATCAACGAAATCGCCCACGCTCATGGTGCGCTCGTAATTGAGGATTGTGCACAGGCAGCCGGCGCAAAATATAAGGGCCGTCGCACATGCTCACTCGGTGATATTGCATGTGTCAGCTTTTTCCCTACCAAAAATCTTGGCGCAGCCGGCGATGCAGGCATCATAGTCACCAATGACGAGGCTCTTTACAAGGGGTGTCAGGCATATCGTGTTCACGGTTCAGGCCTAAACGGTGCCTTCACCTATGCAAGATTAAACGGTCAGGATTTTGACGAGAGCAAGATTGATTTCCACGGAAATCTTCCCAAGTATTACAACTATATAGTAGGCTTCAACTCTAGGCTAGATGCTTTACAGGCGGCAATGCTTTCAGTTAAGCTACCTCATCTTGATGATTGGAATGAGCGTCGTCGTCAGATTGCAGCAATCTACAACGACAAGATTACAAACCCCGCTCTCAGCAAGCCGACTGTCGCGGAGTATAACGAGCATATATTCTATGTATATCCGATGAAGGTAAGCAACCGTGCAAAGTTTAGAGCTTTCATGGAAGAAAAGGGAATCACAACTGGCGTATATTTCCCAGTCCCAATGCACGAGCAGGCGTGTTTCGCCACACTTGGTTATAAACACGGTGATTTCCCAGTCGCGGAGGACCTGGCGGAACATGGTGTCACAATCCCGATGTTTCCCGAACTCACTGACGAAGAAATCCAAACAATTATAGATGCGGCTAACGCATATACGGAGTAAAAATAATATCCACGTTGTAAGGGTGCGGACCACATAAGCAAAACTTATGTGAGTCGTAACTTTAAGCAACGTGGATTTTTTTTGTCGATTTGGAAAAAAATAGACTAATTTTATTGATATATAAATGTAAGTTTATGTCGAAAAAGAAAAGTAGACTCTACCGAGGAGGAAAATTCATTGAGTAAAAAGAAACTAATTGTAGTATTAACTTGTATTGTTGCTGTAAGTGTAGGAGCAATACTAGGCTATAGCGCATATAAAAAATATGCGGAAAAGAAAGCGGAGGATGAAGTATGGCTCAAAGAGGAGAAGCTTTATTCAAAGCTGCAAGAATCATCCCATGAGCAGGACAAGCCTAAAAAGGGCAAAGAGATATGGCATTCTGATGGCGATGATACATGTATGGAAATACTAGATATACCAGAGGTAGATAAGGAAGTTGAATTTTTGATTGATGAGTATGGAACAGGTATATCTTTTGAAGTTTGGGGAAGTGAGGTGTTAATTTCTAAATCAGAGGGTATAAAGGAATTGGATCCCAACGATTACGATGAGGGTGACACAATAGAGGTGGATATGGATTATATAAGCAGATATGGAGGATTATTAAAACCGGGAATAGATGATTCTCTCCGTCTTGCTGTTTTATCTACTAGTAATGGTAATTTGTTTTTTTTAAATGGAGATACGTCATGGCCAGTGACCAACTATAGTACCGTCTGCCTTCAAATTCCAGTTAAATCTGTATATGAGGTAAAAACATGTGATTATAATTCGGATGGTGTTACTGATATATATGTTTCAGGAACGGATAATAGTGGAATGGATCGAGAGTGGTATCTCAAAGGTGTTGTAGCAGACGCTAAGTTTGGGCGCACTACAATAAAGAATGTATTTCATTTTGAGGAAGACAAATCAAAATCTGACTTTGTTATGGATAAATACAAATCCTATCAAGAGGCCTATAGCGATATAGTTGAGAAAATTGAAGCATATCAAGGCAGAAGTTATGAACGTAAATACGATCTAATATATTTTGATGAAGATGAGTGCCCAGAATTAGTAGTAGATGACTGTTCCAGAATATCTATGTACACATTTAAGGAAGGAATGCTTGATTGTATTTTTGATGGGTGGAATGGTGTTGAGTCTGCTTATATGTATTCTCCACGAAATGGATGCATCGAATATACCGGCGAGAAACGTTGGGCCGATGTTGAAGCTAGTTATCGTACATTCTTTATTCTAAAGGATGGAAAACTGATTGATTACAGTAATACCGATTATGCTAACGAAGATCATGGATATAAAGACGAGTACTATAGCTGCATGGATAATCTTTCTGGCGCACCTGCGAAAGAGGTCTTTGATGAATGTAATCAGTATGACTATGAGTACTTAAATGCTGATATGCAAGGTAAGGATATTTTAAAAGCATTAGATGCTGATAAATATAAAGTTAAAAAGCTAGAGGGCAGCGAGGCAAAATTTTCTGTCGATGGTCAAAAGTATACTCTGAGGTATAGAGAAATAGATAAGAATAAAAGACAGTTTAGTTTAAGCAATAAAAACAATCTAAATCTGTTGAAGGCTACAGCGGATAATCATCAAGCCTACCTGTTTTCTAGAGATAACGGCAGGGCATTTTTATATTTATTCGTATTGACGGACAAGCCAACAAGTAAACTATATATTTATGATTTATGTGATGGCGATATAAAGGAGCCTATTTTATATAATGGTGAGTTTTCTTTATATAATGGCGAAATCAAACGCACAGATTATTTTTATCTCCAATGTCCAGAAACTAGAATAATAGATTCGGCTGTGCAGAGAGTTTTCTACATAAACTATTTTGGAATGCCAGAAGCTAATGATGCATATGCGGATTATATTTCTGCTGAATCATTGGTTTTTGGAAACAAGATTAAAGGTGGAGAGACCTTTAAATTGAATAAAGATACTACATTCATAAATGATGATTATGATCTTGTTGAGTTGAAAAAAGGTGAGGTACTTACATTGGATAAAATCGAGTATTGCGATGATAGTGTCAATATTTTATGCAAAAACTCCAATGAGGAAGGTTTATATATTACTCATGGACTAGAAAACAATGATGTTAGAAAAGGCGATTTTCACAAATAGCATTACGAGGACATTTAGATGAAGAAAAGAATAGTAATAGTTACAGGATGTTTAGTGGTTATAGTTGGAGCAATATTTGCATACATACCAATAAAAAAACATATGGAAAAACAAGCCGAGGATAAGAAATGGGAAGCTGAAAAAAAACATTATGAAGAGCTAAGCAAGGATCAGCCCCAGCCTGAAGAACCAAAGATAATTTGGTCTCGCGAGGATGATAAAGAAAAAATAGCTACGCTAGATATTCCCGAAATGGATGGCGAAGTTGAATTGAGATTTTATGAGGGTGCAGAGAAAGAATTCCACATTGTAAAGGATATTAGCGCAGTAGATGAGAAGAAAACAAAAACTGTGAAGGAAGACTTTGAATCTATTTCACCAGAGGATTTTGAGGAAGATGAGTTTGTAAAAATAGAGCCGAGCCATAAGGAAAATTCCGGAGGATTAGATGAGCCAGTTGTCATAGGAATTGGTTCAGGAGAAAAGAAAATTTTTTACGGAGGTGGAAATACGTTTCAGCCTTGTGATGAGGTTGAAACCATAAATGAAGTAAAGACCTGCGATTATAATTTGGATAATATCACAGATATTGCTATGTTTGGCACTGATGATAAAGGTAAAAAGCACGTATGGTTTGTAGAAGGTGTTGTAGGGAGTGCAAATTGCGGTCTAAAACTTATAGACGACGCATATTGGTTTAGCGAAGATGAATTGCAATCTAATCTGGTGGAGCACAATATGAATGATAATGCTTCATTAGGTGAGGTGATTGATGGTGATATTACATATAAGAGCTATCAAGATGGATATTTTGATTTGATTTGTCAAGTTGAAATGGATAGTGAATTGCCAAACAGTTTTAGATACAACCTTGTAGAGCATGATGACAATGATATTCCAGAATTGATTGTATATGATATAAATCTTTGCAGGGGAACAGCATATACCTTTAAAGACGGAAAAGTTGTTTCTGCAAGAGATGATTATGAAGATAATAGTCCATACGGAAAATACAGTTTTGGCGAAATTGCTGACAAGTTAAAAATTGAGTCTTGTGACATCAAAAAAATTGATGAAAACAATGAAGAGTTTTCGATTAATGGGGACAAGTACTGCTTAAAATATCGCGATTTGGATAACCACAAAAGACAATTTAGTCTTACCAACAAAGAGGGTATGGATAGACTTGAAGTGAAAGCAGACAATCATCAGGCATACTTGTTTACCAATAAGGATGGAAAGGCATTTATATACATTTTTGCATTAACTGATAAGCCAACAAGTAAACTATATATTTACAATCTGAGTGATGGAAAAATAAGAAAGCCTATTTTATATGATGGCGAGTATTCGCTTTATAATGGCGAGATAAAAGATTCAAGAGATTTTAAACTTCAATGCCCTGAAAATAGTGTAGTGGATTCTGCAGTTCAGAAAACATTTTTTATAACAGCTACAGGTATTCCGTTCACAAAAGAAACTATTGCCCAATATATTAGCTCTGATTCAATAATCTTTGGCAATAAAATTGCTAAGAAGGGCGATAAGATAATATTGGAAGAAACCAAAGAATTATGTTTTGATGACAAAATGGACGGTGAAGAAATTTTTAATAAAACTAAAACCTTCAAGAAGGGCGAGGAATTCACACTGTATAAGTATGAGCCTCATCTAGATGATGAAGAGGTTTGCAACACCGTTTGGGTTAAAACAAAAAAGGGAAAGGTTATAGGTTTTAAAGTTTATGGCGATGACTTTGTAGCAGGCAAATAGTAAGGAGCAAAACCATGAAAAAGATAGCAAAAACTTTCATACTTTTATTAATAGTAGCGATTGCTGGAGTTGGAGTATGGTTTGCAACTCCACGTATATACGAATTAGTTCATAAGGACAATTCGGGGAAAACTTCATTTTTCAAACCAAAGCAAGATGGACCAACATCTATTTCCCAAAAGGATCCAATTTGGGATAAGAATGTTAAAAAGGATACAACTATTGATATAAAATGCCCTGATTGCGAAGGCAACTATTCGATATTCATCCCAAAGGATAAGGAAAAGGATATTGAGCTACAGCATGATGGTAAGACTGCCGGTGTTCTCTTTGAAGGTGAGTACAGACCGGATTCAATAACTGGTATAAAACTGACCGATGTAAACTTTGATGGAAACTCAGACATACTCATGTCTGTCACCATATTTGGAGAGGAGAGAGCGCTGTTGTCTCTTTGCTATGATGGTGAATTGAGCGCAGATAGCAATTGTTTTTACAGCAAAGAATTATCATCAAAAGACAATTTTAAAACTAGCTTCACAGTAGATGAGATGGCAAAGAAGCTTACTGGTGGTCGCGAAAACGGTGATTTCAAATCCTACAAGGATGGTTATGAAGCGGTTGTCGACTACTACGAATTTTTGAATAAAGATTCTAGCGAGGATGATTGGCTTCACTATGATTTGATTTATTTTGATGACGATAAGATTCCAGAATTGGGAGTTCAATACATAGGTGGATACTATCTATACTCATTTAAGGATGGTTCTATTCAGGCTCTCATGCACGATAGCAGTTTTGGTGATTATAAATCTTTTGGATACGCTCCAAAAGAAAACAGTCTTCGTATACACGATATTGATGAGCAAACAAATGAGTACATTTTCAAATCAGTGAACGATGGCTCCATGCAGATGATGTATGGAAGAGATTTTAAAGACAAATCCGACTGTGAAAACTTCTCTGATGAAAAGCTTTCGGACAAGGAACTGAAAAGCAAGGTCAAGGAATTGTCTGATTTGGAATACGAGGATCTAGAAGGCGAATACGTTGCTTCCCAGATAAAAAAGAAGCTTGGAATATAAAATAGATGGAGACGTCAATGGAGGAGACATAATAAATGAGTAAAACAAAAAAAAGAATTATTTTCATAATTGTTAGTGTAATAGTTGGCGTTGGAATCTATTTTGCATACCGCTACAACTACATTCCACATAGAAAATTCGATGCAGATAAATTTAATATTTCTACCATCAAAAGTCATACCGATGCCGACACAGATGGTATTGACGACTACACCGATATCTTAAAGTCAGCAAAAAAATACGTGGCAACCAAGCCAAAATACAAGAGCAAATATTATTCCGATACGGGCTACTCATATGATGAGTATGGTGTGTGCACAGATGTAGTTGCCACAGCCCTTAAGAACTCTGGCTACGATTTGATGGAGCTAGTTAACGCTGATGTGGAGGCAAATCCTAAAGACTATGACATTGATGAGCCAGATAAATATATAGATTTTAGACGAGTTAAAAATCTCAAGGTTTATTTTAAGCATACAGCTACAGAGTTAACCAAAGATATAAATGATTATAAAAGCTGGCAGCCTGGAGACATAGTTATTTGGGAAAAGCATATTGGTCTGATTTCTGATTCAAGAAATAGCAAGGGTCAGCCATTTGTAATTCATAATGCAAATCCAATTCAGGCTTCCTACGAGGAGGATATTCTATCAACCTACGGCAAGATTGTAGGGCATTACAGAATCACCGATGAGTTTTTATGGAACATAGAGGATAAAAAAGATTATAAAACCAAACTTAACATTCCAGAGATGGGTGGCGAGGTGGAATTAGTTATTCCTGACAATCCTAAGGAGCATAATTGGAACTTCTATTTAAAAAAAGATAAGGATAACCTTGGGAAAGGCAAAACAATTAAACTTCCTAAAGAGGATGATGATTTTGTAGATAAATATATGTCTCCAAATGATTTTGGAGAATATGACTATTTATGCGATACAAATTTGGGAATTGCAAAGGTAGGAGACAATAAGAACTTCTACAGCCTAACACAAGAATTTTTTGTTTATGAAACACCAAAAGCGATTTCTGAAATAGAAGTTTGTGATTTCAATTACGACAATATTACAGATATAGTTATACTAGGAGCAGATGAGAACGACCAAAAACGCCTGTGGTATTTCGCTGGGTATATATACGATGACTTTGGACAGGGGAATGAAGCGGAATACATGAAAGATGCTTTAGCTGTACATAACTTGTATGGTGTGGAAGCTTTGACAGATCACGAGGCAGAAGAGAACGATATTGATTTATATAACTACGAAGCAATCGAGGATATCCGTAAGGAAGAGAATAATAATCAAAATGACTTGAAGGAAAAGATGCTTCAGGCGTATTTGTGTTTAGTAAATAGATTAGATAGTGTCCATAGTAAATATGCATTGATTGACTTTGATGGTGATGAATATCCAGAGCTTTTTGTAGACGATTTTTATGAGTGTATTGCCATATATACTTATGGTTCGGGAAGGCTCGAACAAATCTATTATGGTTTCTTTGGTGATGACTATAGAGATTCGAACGGCCACTTGAAAGGTCTGGAATATTCTCCTGGAAACAACAGTATCAAAGATAACGTAAATACGAACAAAAGCTTTTATTGTTTGGTCCCAGAATATGGAGAAGTATCCAACTTTTTTATCCATACTGACGGTCTATACCATAGCAATACACAATTAATCGATGATGAATCAGTAATAAAAGATGTAGTTGAAAAATGTGATACCTATGACTATGAGAGCTTAAAGATTGATCAACCTAATTATGAGATGAGAAAAGAACTTGAACGAGCGTTAAAAGATTAAATAATATTGTATATTTTTATACCCTTAAAGGTATAAAAATACGCCGAAAAACGCAAAATGCACCCGATAGGGTACAAAATATAAAACTGACCTTGAAAATATACCCGATAAGGTATATATTTAGATTATGAATAATATTGGTGAGTATGTAAAAAGAGAACGAAAAAAAGCTGGCCTAACTCAAGAAGAGTTTGCATTACGATCTGGTCTTGGTCTTAGATTCGTTAGAGAACTAGAGCAGGGCAAGGAGACAGTGCGCCTTGACAAGGTAAATCAGGCATTAGGCATGTTTGGAATGCGGGCAGTCCCAGGTGAGATTGATAGGAGTAATCTAAATGGCTAGAGCAGGTAAAGTTTATGTACAAAACAAATATGCAGGAAGAATATATGAATCTGACGAAGGCTATGTTTTTGAATATGATTCAAGCTACATAGCAGATTCATCTGCTGTTGCCATTAGTTTGACCTTGCCTTTAGAGAATCAGATTTACAAATCAAACAGTCTTTTTCCTTTTTTTGATGGATTGATTCCAGAGGGATGGCTACTTGGAGTTGTAGAACGAAATTGGAAAATAGATGGGAAGGACAGGTTTGGATTGTTATTAGCTTCATGCAGAGATTGTATTGGAGATGTATATATAGAGGCAGAGATCTAATATGAGATGTTTGTGTTGCAATAAAGAAATTTTAAATCCAACTGAATATGAGCAAGGTGTTGGATGGCATTCAAAATGCATAAAGCACTTTTTTTGCTTTGAAGAGATTCCTGAAATCAATATTTCTAATGATATGCTAGAGGCATTGGCTAACAATACGGTTAGTAAAGGGTTGACGGTTCCTGGAGTTCAAAAAAAGCTTTCATTACATTTAGATTCAAAGGATAAAAAGGCGAGATTTACAGTTGTTGATTATCCGACGGGGTATATTCTAAAACCTCAGTCGGATGATTTTAGAGCCTTACCAGAGGCTGAGTTTTTATCTATGAAACTAGCGGAGATGGTGGGCATAAAGACCGTTCCGAATGGTTTGATTAAGGTTAATCAGCAGTATGCGTATATTACAAAACGCATTGATAGAGACAAGTCAAAGATGTTTGCGATGGAAGATTTTTGTCAGCTATCAAATCGAAGTACTGCTGATAAATATAAGGGCTCTTATGAAGGCTGCGGTCGAGTAATTAATAGCTATTCCAAAAATGTTGGTATAGATAAAACAGAATTATTCTATCGTTTGATTTTTTGCTTTCTCACAGGAAATTCAGATATGCATCTTAAGAACTTCTCTCTGATAGAGAGCGCTCCGGCTAGCAGACAATATGGTCTTTCAGCTGCATATGACATGCTTCCAGTTAATGTTATTATGCCGCAGGACAAAGAGCAGATGGCACTTACGGTAAATGGGAAGAAACGAAATATCAGGAAGAAGGATTTTTTGATTTTGGCCGAGAATTTAGAAATGAATAAGAATGTGGCTGAAAAAATGATTGTTAGACTTTGTCGATATAAAGAAAAGTTTATAGAAGAAATAGAAAAATCTTACATCCCAAAAGATATGAAAGAAAGCTTTGTTTCCCTAGTAGAAGATAGAATAAAGATTTTTTAAGTCATGTGGGAGGCATAATAAATAGCAATGAAAAGCAGACGAAGCGAAGTGGGCTTTGTCTGCTTTTAAAATTGTTATTTTACATTATGATGCAGCATTTGCATTTTGGTGTTTTTTCCGGTTTAGGATTTTTGATTGGACTACTGTATCGCTCACTAGTAGTATTTGCATATTGAGTGTTCTTTTGGGATGTAGATTCTCGCCCCAGAATACCGTCAGCTACAGATTCTTTAGTTGAAGTTGATGCTTTAGTTTCTTTTGGTTTAGTAGTAGTTTCTTTAGTTTCTTCTAGTTTAGGACTAGTTGCTTTAGTTTCTTTTGTTTTTGTATTAGTTGTTTTGGCGGCAGCTTGATATTTCTCAATAATCATATCTATTTCAAAAATCCTTTTAAGTTCCTTAGAGAATCCTAGCTTATCCCAGTTTTTTATTTTTGATCCCTTTAAATGCCCATATGTATTTTTCTCAGTTGGCCACAGGTTTCTTATTAGCTTATCACGTTCTGAAATAAGCGCATCTATGTCGTCATATGTAACGGCAGGTTCCTGTGGAGCTGGAGTATTATTTATACTATTAGCATCCGTGATAGCTTCGGAAGTAGTTGATGTACTTGGCGTATCATGGGTTTGTTGGCCAAGGGCGGGAGTTTCCTGAGTACCTTCTGGAGCTTTACCCTTATTATTTCGGTTGTTAGTAGAGGTACTTATTCCAAGGTCTGGATTATTCGCATTCGTGAAGTCTGTGCCAAATAATATTTGTTCCACAACACCGGGCGCAAAACGTGGCTTCGGGTGTAGCTCGCCTTGGCGACCATCAATTTGTTTCCAAAAATTATTGTTGGAATCAATATTTAAATCACGTGCGGCGGTAGTACTGATGTTGTCTGGTGACAAGTTAATTTGCCTTTCGTTATTAATCATTTTTATCCTCCTATTTTAAAAATTCATGGTTCGTTACATATACATATTCAATAAAAAAATCTATTTTTTTCCAAAAACACAATAAAAAAATAGCAAAAGTTGAAATTATACGTCCAGAGAAGTATAATATATATACTTCCAGAGAAGTATAGGAGGCGCTATGGCTAAAGTAATTTTATATCATGGTTCTGATAAAATAATAGAAACACCAAAGCTTAATGGTGGTAAATCGAATAACGATTATGGTCGAGGGTTTTACTGCACAAAGCACATAGAATTGGCAAAAGAATGGGCAGTAGAGGAGTATAGAAATGGATATGTTAATAAGTATGAAATAGATTTGGCAAATCTAAAGATACTCAATCTTAATGACAAAAAGTATACAATTCTCCATTGGCTTACTATTTTGCTAGAGCATCGTACTTTTAGAATGAATGGTCCTGTTTCCCAGGACGGGTTGAATTATCTTAAAGAAAACTATCATATAGATATATCCAAATATGATGTAATTATTGGATATAGAGCTGATGATTCATACTTTTCGTTTGCGAGAGGATTTATTTCTAATTCAATTAGCGTATCTCAACTAGAGAAAGCGATGTATTTAGGGGAGTTGGGTGAACAATTATTTATACAGAGCGCCAAGGCCTTTTCGAGGCTTCAATTTAAAGAAGCAATATTTGTGGATTCGGCAGAATACTTTCCGCAAAAAGAATTCCGGGATAAAAAAGCGCGAGAAGATTTCAATAAAATGGCAAACATAATAGATAAGAACGGTGTATATATACTTGATTTAATTAGAAAGGAGGGCTCAGATAATGGCACATTCATATGATCAAATTTATTTAGATGATGCAATGCATAATTTGGCAGAGGCTCTTGAAGTGGCTTCATATTTTTACAAATTTAAACTAGATTTTTTTATGCATATGTTTATAACATCTGGAGTAGCTAGACAGTTTGAAGCAGGCAACCCTAAATATATAGCAGGCAAATCAGGCATCGAGTTGGTAGAGGAAACTGTAATCAGAACTTATGGACCTTCTAAACTAATTGAATGTGCTTCTTATTACATGGATCCTACCGAAGAATATTGGACGGGCTGGGTATTGGCTTATTTTCAGTGGTACTCGGGCAAATCTTTCAGAGAAATTCAAAATATCATTACAATAGAAGATTTGAAAAACAAATATCATCCCTATCACGAAATGGATGAGGACAAGATTGTAGAATACATATACGACAGAGCCAAAAATATTCAGGCTGCCAAACGCTTGCAGGCATACCGCAAGAAGCTTGGACTATCCCAAAGTGAATTGTCTAAGGCTGCAGGGGTTAATTTACGTACGCTTCAACAGTATGAAAGTGGAGCCAAAGATATTAGCAAAGCATCGGCAGCGACCGTGGTTTCCCTTGGAAAAGTATTGAAATGTCCAGTGGAAGATTTGATTTTGTTATAAAAATATTTGATAAAAATCTTTAATGTGTTAAAGTATATGCAGTATGTTTTGAGAATTGGAGGAAATGAGTATGAACGGAATCGGTACAAAATGCGTACAGGCTGGATATACACCAGGAAATGGCGAACCACGTCAGATTCCTATCGTTCAGTCTACAACTTTTAAATATGATACAAGCGAAGACATGGGAAAGCTTTTTGACCTTGAGGCATCAGGCTATTTCTATACACGCCTTCAGAATCCAACCAACGACTATGTCGCTGGCAAGATTGCAGCTTTGGAGGGTGGTGCAGCAGCAATGCTTACATCATCAGGTCAGGCGGCCAACTTCTTCGCTCTTTTCAACATCTGCGAATGCGGTAGCCACATCGTAGCATCTTCATCAATCTATGGTGGTACATTCAACCTTATTGCAGTTACTATCAAGAAGATGGGCATCGATGTTACATTTGTTTCTCCAGATGCTTCTGAGGAAGAATTAAACGCAGCATTTCAGGATAATACACGTGCTGTATTTGGCGAGACAATTGCCAATCCAGCTCTTACAGTTTTAGATATAGAGAAGTTTGCAAAGGTTGCTCACGAGCACGGTGTGCCACTTATTGTGGACAACACCTTCCCAACACCTGTCAACTGCCGTCCAATCGAGTGGGGAGCAGACATCGTCACTCACTCAACCACAAAGTATATGGATGGCCACGGTGCAGCAGTTGGTGGATGTATAGTAGATTCAGGCAAGTTCGATTGGATGGCACACGCAGATAAGTTCCCAGGACTTTGCACTCCAGATGACAGCTACCATGGTATCACCTACGTCGAGAAGTTCGGCCAGGAAGGAGCCTTCATCACAAAATGTACGGCTCAGCTTATGCGTGATTTTGGTTGCATCCAGTCACCACAGAATGCGTTCCTTTTAAATCTTGGTCTCGAGTCGCTTCACGTACGTATGCCACGCCACGTTGAAAACGGACTTGCAGTTGCTAAGTTCTTGAACGAGCAGCCACAAGTTAAAAAGGTTACATATCCAGGCCTTGAAGGCGACAAGTATTACGAGCTTGCTCAGAAGTATCTTCCTAATGGAGGATGTGGCGTAGTTTCATTTGAGCTAGAAGGTGGACGTCAGGCCGCTGAAAGCTTCATGAAAAAGCTCAAACTCATCGCAATCGAGACTCACGTTGCAGATGCTCGCAGCTGTTGTCTCAACCCAGCTACTTCAACTCACCGTCAGTTGACAGACGAGCAGCTTGATGCAGCCGGCATCCCAGCAGGTCTTGTACGCTTATCTTGCGGCATCGAAGATTCTGCAGATCTTATCGCAGATATTGCGCAAGCACTTAAATAAGACTTATCCTTTTTGGAGAATGAGTCAAAATAATTTAATAACTTAAACTATGTAGGCATCCTCGCGTGAGGGTGCCTTTTTTAGCGCATAAAAACGGGCTTTGCGCTGTTGGAGTTGTACAGAACAAAAATTTTTTTATTGTTTTTGGAAAAAAATAGAAAAAATTATTGAATTAGAAATAGGAACAATTAATGTGTGTTTGTGTAAAAAAATAGGAGGGAATAAACATGCAAAATAATAATGAAAGACAAGAGGAAACAAGAAACCAAGGACAGATTTTTTCAGAAGATGAAGAAATGAAGCAAGAGATTGCGGCATTAGATAAGCTGATTAATTCCTGCAAGGAGAGAGCCGAATATTATGAAGATATATATTATGAAGTAAGAAATGAAAGCAATAATGAAGTTGAGAAAGCTTTTAATGTTAATAATTATAATAGGGAAACCCACGATATAGAATTATTAAAAGGCATTAAGTCTGAATATAATAAAAATGGCGGATTCTCAGAGGAAGCGGTAAGGAGTTATTCTATTATTAAAAATGCTGTCGAGAAAAGAGAAAAAAATTTTAATTCAATAGTTGATTATAATAAATTGCGTCAGGAAACAAACGCTAAAATAAATGAGATGATAAAAAATTTTGAAGCTATAGTAGCCGACGAACTATTTAGAGATGATGAGAGGAGCAATAATTTTTTAAATTCACAAATTGCAAGTGTTGATAATGGTATATCGTATTTAGTGGGATTTAAAGAAGATTTAGAAAAAGATTTTAAAGAAGCCTTTACAATGAACAATAATCCTAATGAATACATAAAAAATATGAAAGAGGAATTCAATAGTAGTTTAAAGGAAATAAAAGAGGCAGTTGAAAATGTTTCAAATTTGGTAATTAACCTTTCGGGGATGGATAAAGATATAAAGTATTATTGGGGAAAGCTTGAGCAGCGAAATGGCTTATATACAAGTGATAACATAGATGAGAAAAAAATAAACAGAGATAGAAATACTATCCAAGCTCATAAGAATAATCTTAACGCTTCTAAAGAGATACTTGACGAGATAAAAAGGCGAATTATAGATGAACATAAAGTTGATTATAATCAAATAGATAACTTATACAATGATTTGGTAGAGTTGGGTGAAAAAATTATTACTTACGAAGATATTTATGATATGATTGGGGAAATAGAATCAAAACGAAATGATATGGAAGCTAATCTCAGAGTATTGAAAAATAACGGATTAATCACAGATGAGGATACAAAGGGGATTATAGATAGAATAACTAATTTATATACTAATTATATAAATGTGTTGGAGGAATTAGTAGATGAATTGAATACAATAGAAGTACCGGATTATATTACAACACTTGACGAAGATCAGGAAGGAAGATTTAATAGCATTCGTGGAGAATATAATAAGCGTTTGCCTCATATAAATGAACTGGAAAATTATATACGCGAGATAAATATGCTTTCAGATATTGATAAAGATATAGATTATTGTTTAGAGGCGTGTGAGCAGTATGACAATTTGTTTACTGATATTTCCGAAGATGAAACAATAGGTGAAATAAGACAAAACCATATAGATAGAATTCAGGAGTTTATAAATGGTATAAGGACATATGAATATGGATTCGAAGAATTTATAAGAAAATTTCCTTATCGAGAAATAGATACTATGAGCCTAGAAACGTTTTACAAAAGATTTAAAAGATTTGGTAAAAAGCTAGATGATTATAATCATAGTTTTGCAGAAGAAATTAAAGAAAATGAAAAACTACAAGCTGCTTTAAAAGAAAGCAATGAAATCATATACAATAAAATAGACAATGAATCAATAGAATATGATGAATCTAAAGATGAAAAGGATAAAAAACAAGAGGATAACAAACCAAAGAAAAATGTAAGGTTCTTTGATGAAACTGGTGAGAATGAAATTAGAGAATATGAAACTAGTGAGAATGAAATTAGAGAATATGAAACTAGTGAGGATGAAATTAGAGAATATGAAACTAGTGAGGATGATTCTAGTGAGGATTACGATAGTGAGTATGAAGCTAATATAAATGAGGGTGAAATAAATGAGGATGAAATAAATAGGTTAATTAAGTCATGTATTGAGATGCAAAAGATTCCTCATTTTAATTCTAATGCAAGCAAGTATTTAAACAGATTTGTGGCAATTTTAAAGCGTTTAGGGGATAATGGAGAGATTACAGGTAAGATGCTTCAAGAATATAATTTCATTAAAGACGCCACGATAAAGATGTCCCAATTATTCAATAAAGGACAATCTTCAGCGCCAGGACCAATTGAGGAGATAGGGCAAGCTGCAGAAAGTGACATAACCGAGTCAGATCAGGAGACTGCGGATTCTGTAGTGAGCGTTTTAAGTGATGACAGCATAATATCATTGAACGGGCTGGAAATAATGGAAAATCAGACAGATACAACTGGGCAAGGGCAACAAGAAACTACTACTGTAAGTAGTAATTATGATTTAAATGCAGCAAGTACTTCAGATCGTAAAGGTAAAGGAAAGGCGGAGGAACAACACGAAGAGCGAACCAAGTATTTGGGTACAGAAAAGCCATTAAAAATTAAAGGAAACAACTTGGAACAGGAGCAAAATCAGCCAAATAAGACTGAGCAAGAACAAACATCAGTAGTTGGGCAGATTACTGAACAAATCCACTCAAGCGTTGGAACGGCAGAAAATGGCACAACTAGGTCAAATTCTGTAGTGAGCGACTCAAGTTATTACGGTATTCTAAATACATATACAAAGTCAGAAGATTATGACAGCATAATATCATTGTACGCGGCGTCAGAATCGTTTAGCGATAGTACTTATAGTAAATGTAGTTGCTTCGCTCCAATTAAAAAAATGGTAAAGAATAATATTCTAAACATGTGGGCTAAATGCAAGCAGAAATGTTTTACCAACTGACAAATTAAAGCTATAACTAAGTGGAAAATCAGATGGCAAAACCCTTGTTATTAATGTAAAATAATCTAAGTACGTTTTATGAGATGGTTATAATAACCATCTCATTTTTAATACAAGTAACGACGAATTGATTAAGTCGGCGTTTTATAGGGCAGGACGCCATCTCAAAGGAGACCATATGCTTTTTAATTCATACATATTCATTTTTTTGTTTTTGCCAATTTGCATAATAGGATATTTTCTTTTAAACAAGACCAAGAAATATCAAGTGGGACATGTATTTTTACTGGGGATGTCTCTGTGGTTTTATGGATATTTCAATCCTAAGTACTTGCTGATCATTATTTCTAGCGTGTGCGTAAACTACTTGTTTTATTTACTCATGAAGAAGAAACAAGGAGAAGTACTTGGAGATATTAGGCCTGAAACGGATAATAACGGAAAGGCTGCAGACGCAAGGATAATTAGACTCAAATCTTGCAAGCCGATAATGATTATTGCAGTTGCACTGAATCTTGGCTTAATCATCTATTATAAGTACATGGATTTCTTTATAGAAAATATCAACGCTATCGCAAATACGAATTGGAATTTGCTACACATTGCATTACCTCTAGGGATTAGCTTCTTTACGTTCCAACAGATTTCTTTTATCGTAGATACGTATCGCGGAGAGGTTCCAGATTATGATTTTTTGACATACGCTTGTTATATTACCTTTTTCCCACAGCTTGTTGCAGGGCCAATTGTCACTCACGACGAAATGATTCCACAGCTAAAGGATGAATCAAAAAAGCGCATAAATTGGGACAATATGGCAAAGGGAATATACATATTTGCCATGGGATTAGCCAAAAAGATTTTGATTGCTGATGTTTTGGGAGGCGCCGTCAATTGGGGATACGCCAATGTTCCTGACTTAAAGGCAACCAATGCCATCATCATAGTTTTCGCATATAGCATGCAGCTTTACTTCGACTTCAGTGGATATTGCGATATGGCCATGGGCTTAGGCAAGATGCTAAACATTGATTTGCCATTGAATTTTGATAGCCCATACAAATCCTTTAAAATTACAGAATTTTGGACCCGATGGCACAAGACACTAAACCGATTTTTTACTAGATATGTATACATTCCACTGGGAGGCAATCGCAGGGGAAATCTTCGTACGTATTTGAACCTATTAATTGTATTTTTGCTCAGTGGATTTTGGCATGGAGCAGCGTGGACCTTTGTGATTTGGTCTGTTTTAAACGGATTGTTTTGTATCGTTACTCGCATGTTCCAAAAAACTTTCGATAACATGCATCCTGCATTAAACTGGATATTGACCCAAGGGTTTTACGCAATGTCCCTAATCTTTTTTAGAGCAGAAAAGATTTCCGATTCCATAGATGTTATAAAGCAAATTTTGTATGTGGATTTTACAAATATCGATGTACACATTTTGTATGCTTGCCAGACACCGATTTTAAAATTCCTGCTAGATGGTACAGCTATAACACACTCGCTGCCATTTATCTATGTGGGAATCTATTTCTTGCTGGCATTTTTCATCATCATTGGAACTTCCAATTCCTACGAGAGGATGTTAGCTTTCAAACCGACCGCCAAATCCCTGATTTGGACTGCGTTGCTTTTGGTGCTTAGTATCTTTTCATTTAGCGGAATAAGTACGTTTTTATATTTCAACTTCTAAAACCTGCCAAGTATTACTTTTTTAGAATAAGTATGGTCAGTAATACTTGTCGTGTGTATAAACTGCTGAAAATAGGTATGTGCACAATAAAAAAGTATTAGTTTGCCATGATTATGGGGGGAGTAATACTTGTTTTTCACATTTTGAGGGAAATATGTCTAGAAAAGTATTAGTTTGATCAAATTTAAGCAAAAGTAATACTTTCTGTGGGTGGGATAAGAAATTGACAGCAGAAATCTAGTCCCATGCGCAGATGAAGGATAGCTTTCATATTACAAAATTATTTTATTTAAAGTATAACTGGAGTCTATTTGCTAAAAGCATACCAAGAGCCTAGATTGAAGAATATAATTAGAATCAAGTTTAGAGTATAACTGGAGTCATTATGTTTAAAAATACAAAGAGATGGTTAATTGCATTACTTGTGGTGTTCGTGATTTTATCTGGTGTGATGTCCAGTGTAATTATCGTTATCGATCCATATTTTCACTACCATGGACCACTTGAGGGCTATTACTACAACTTAGATAACGAGCGCAGCCAAAACGATGGAATCATCAGGCATTTCGATTACACAGGCATGATTATCGGCACATCCATGGCTGAGAATTTCAAGACCAGCGAAGCTGATGAATTGTTCGGCGGCAAGTTTATCAAGGTTCCTTTTGCCGGTGGCACATATCGCGAGCAAAATGAAAATATCGAAAATGCGATAAAATATAATTCAAAGCTTAAGACTGTTATTCGACCTTTAGACTATGCGTACATCATCGATGATGCCAACCGTCTGAGGGATGATTTGGGTTCGTATCCAGATTATTTATATGACAACAATCCTTTTAATGATGTTAATTACATTTTCAATAAGGAGATTTTATTTGATATTTGCTTGCCAATGATAAAGGCAAAATCATCAGGGGTTCCTGGCGGAATGACAAGCTTCGACGACTATTCTAATTGGATGGATGACACCAAGTTTGGAGCTAAGGCGGTACTTCAAGACCGCAGAGAATTCAAGGCTCCCGAGATGAATCAACCATTTGTAGATGAAATCAAAGAGCAGGTCAAAACAAATATTACTAAAAATGTTGTAAATCTTGCCAAGGCAAATCCAGACGTACAGTTTTATTATTACATCACGCCATATTCTGTGGCTTGGTGGGGTTCTCAAATGGAGCTTGGAACAGTAGACAGATTAATTTCTGCCGAACAGTACGCTATCGAGCTGATGCTAGAATGCGACAACATCCATCTTTATTCATTCAACACCGAATTTGACTTAACAGCGGATTTAGATAATTATAGTGATGAGTGCCACCACGGCGATTGGGTGAACTCCCAGATTTTGGGCTGGCTTTATTCTGGTACAGATCAACTTACCAAGGATAATTACAAGGAATATATCGTGGTGGAGGCAGATTTTTATAAGAATTACGATTACAATTCACTTATCAAATAGTATCTTTCTCTTTGATAAATGAGATGAGTAAATGGATACTATAAACAATCAACTATTGCGCACTAGTAAGCTTTTCTTACATTTAAAAAGGAGCCTACAGATGTCAAAAAGGATAAGTGGAAAGGGAGAAACAATGATTGAAGTAAAACACATCAACAAAAATTACGGCAAGCACAAGGTGCTTCAAGGGGTGGATTTTACCGTTGAACCAGGACAGATAGTTGGTATCCTTGGCGAAAACGGAAGCGGTAAATCCACGCTTCTTACAATTCTGGCCGGTCTACAAAAAGCTAATTCCGGCTTCTTTAATATGGATGGGAAGAATCTTATGAAAAACACCAAATTGAGAAATGATTTGGTGGCATACGTTCCTCAAGAGACTCCTCTCATCACCGAGCTTACAGCTTGGGATAATCTTAGAATGTGGTATTCTTCAGATAAACTGAAAAAAGAATTAAAGGACGGATTTCTGGCTATGCTTGGCATAGACCAGTTTATCAAGGTACCAGTTAATCAAATGTCAGGGGGCATGAAAAAGCGTCTTACTATTGGATGTGCCATCAACTCTAATCCAAAGCTTTTGCTTTTGGACGAGCCAACAGCGGCGCTAGATTTGGTTTGTAAAGAGCGTATCTACACATACTTCGAACAGTTCAAACGTCAGGGCGGTTCTATGATAATTGCCACCCATGAAGTCCAAGAGATTGAACTTTGTGACAAGTGCTATATTCTTAAAGATGGAAAGCTTGACCCATATAAATATGATGGAGACATTCCTCATCTTATTGGAAGGCTCTAGATTCTTGAGAGACATTCCTCAGAAAACTTCTGATTACTAATGCTATATTTCGATTATAAGAGATTATTTAAATGATAAGATTTAAAGATTATTTACTAATTCAATACAAGCGAATATTCAAGCTACTGCCAGGCATAGTGGCGATGATTCTTGTGGTGGCAACGCTTCTTGGGGCAGCAGGAATTGCCATCGTTAACAGTGATGCATACAAGGCTGAGCAGCAAAAGTACAAGCTCGGTGTAGTGGGCGATACTGACAACGAGATGATATCACTTGGAATAAACATGATTACCACCATAGACGAAAGCCGATTTATGATTGAGTTTGTGGAGTTTGAAGACATGGAATCGGCTCAGGAGGCACTTCGCGATGCAGATGTATCAGCATTTATCGTAATTACGGATGAGTTTACCGATGCTTTAAATGCTATGACCAACGATTCTAAGCTAAAGTATTACGCAACCTCAGGACAAAAAGGTATATCAAACGTCATGATGGATGAGATTGCAAGCATTGCTACCAATGTTATCGTATATTCGGAGACGGGCATCTGCACCTTGCGTCAAATCATGAAAGAAAAGGGCTATGCCAAGGATGTTAGACACACATCAATCAATGATTTATTTATGATTTATATGTTTGCCTTGGTGTCTCGTACAGAAATTGCTGATATTACTGAGCTTGGATTGTCCGATGGGCTTTCTACACCTGCATATTATTTCGCGGGAATTCTATTGTTTTTTATGATGCTGCTTTCGTTTTGCGCCATATCTTTTTTCTTGGGACAGAAGAACGCGCAGTTTCAATTTATGAGCTCAAAGGGAGTTACTCCACCTTATCAAGTGGTGGCAGAGTACATCCCATTTTTAACTATCAATGCAATCTGCACAGCAGTGACAATGGGATTGATATTTGCAGTAACTCGCATGGGATTATTCAGCATGGATGAGATTTCTAGCGATCAAAGCATGGGAATTTTAAATATTTCATTTCACCTAATTCCTGTGTGCATAATGTTTTCAGCTCTAGGATTTATGATTTTTGAAATCTTAATAGGAGTCATCAACAAAATCCTTGTAGCCTTCATGCTCTACATTGGCATGGGATATGTTTCAGGATATTTTTATCCCAAGACAGTATTCCCCGGAATTGTGCAAACTATAGGAGAGCATCTCCCATCAGGGGTAGCCTTCTCCTACATGGCGGATGTGCTCACAGATGAGAATGTAGGGCGGCACCTGTTGATTATGTTCGCATATACGATTACTTTTTTGCTTATAGCAATCTTAGTACGAAAACAAAAACTAAAATAGGCTTGAAGCTGACTGATGAGGGGCACTCATGACAAGATATTTATTATTACTTAAAAGGCTAATAAAAAAGAAAAGCTACATATTCATGCTACTTGTAGTTCCACTTATGGTTATGATGCTAAATGCCATGAGCTCCGCGGATGCGGGATTGATGACTATCGGTGTATGCATCCCAGGAACAGATGAAAGCTCAAAATTTCTTAGAAATGACCTGCAAGAAAATCCAGGCTCACTGCAGTTTGTATTTTTTGACACCGCAGATGAGGTTACTAAAGCAGTTGAGTCTCAGCAGGTAGTTGAGGGCTGGATTGTGCCAAAGGATTTAGATGCTACAGTTGCAAGCATGGCAAAGTCAAGTAGAACTAAAGACAAAATTCAGATTATAATCCGCGAGCCGGGACTTACTCATATGCTTGGCAAAGAAGTAATATGCAGCAGAATCTATCCGCGTATCGCCAGAGACATGGCAATCGATTATGTGGGTAATAAAGTATATGGAGACAATCCTTCAGATGCAGATATAAAGCACATAAAGGATGTTTATGACAACTACGGTATCAATGGCAACCTTTTTGAAATGGGATACGTAGATGAAGACGCCAACCCAAGTCAGGAGGAAGTCAACTATCTTATGATGCCTCTTAGAGGTATACTAGCCCTCTGGCTTTTGCTCTGCGCAATCGCAGCATCAATGTATTATCTTGAAGATGAAAAAAACGGACTGTTTATTTGGTGGAAGGTCAAGCTTCCGCTAATAAGAGATTTCTTATACTATGCAGTGATAATTGCGATACCGTCCATAATGGTGCTGATTGGATTGCGCTATGGCGGTGTGTTTACAAATATAAAAAGAGAATTGGTAGCTCTACTTCTATACGATTTTGCAATAGTATTTTTGGCAAATATTTTGCGACTTTTAATTGGAAGTATAAAGGGTTTGGGAATCATCACTCCAATACTTATTATGGCATCCGCAATATTCTCACCAGTCTTTATCGATTTCAAAGAGGGAAGGTCATTACAAAAAATTTGTCCAACTTTTCATTATTTGTATTGCATTCATGATAAATATTATGTACAATCATTATTGATTTATAGTATTATATTGTTAGTTACTTGGTATTTATTTAATACTTTAACACGACACATCAAATAGGGAGGATTATTAATGACAACATTTGAAGACAACAATATTATTTCAGAAGAACAACCTGTTAAGAAATCTCGCAAGGGTCTTATCATCGGAATCATTGCGGGGCTCATTGCTATTATTGCTATAGTTGCCGTACTATTTTTCAACGGCACCTTAATGCCAGCAAAGATGATGCTTGGCAAGGCAGTCAACAAAGGCAAGGGCGAGTTTTTAGATCAATACAAGCAGGGATACGAAGTCATTCAGAAAACTAGCAAAGATGTCAATGGTGATGGCAAGATTTCTATGAAGGTTTCTATTGGCGAGCAGACTAAGCAAGTGCTTGCTTCTACAGGTGTAGATTTATCATGGTTCGATAGTGCACAAATTAATGTAGATACAGATGTCCAAAAAGAGCAATTTGGAGTGAAAATTGCCGGCAGTATTAATGACACTTCAATCACCTCAGCAGATGTAGTGCTTGATTCCAATTCTGAGAAGGCATATGTTTCATGTCCGGATATCTTTGGTGACAAAGCTATAGTCACAGATACAGGTATACAAGGGCAGCTGCTTTCCAAAAGTTTGGAAAAGTATTCAAATACATACTCGCAATTAGCTGACAAGTATCCTACTCCAGAAGTGATGGAGAAAATTGTCACTAAGTATTCTGATGTTCTTGTACAAGATTTAAAAGATGCTGATGTTAAAAAGTCTAAAAAAGAGGTCAAAGCTGGGGATGTTTCAGCAAAATATTATCAACTCGAGATTGCGCTTGATACAAAGACTGTAGATCAGGTCACTCTCGACATAATCGATGTGATAGAGAAAGATAAAGACACAAAGAATGTCTTTGAAAATGCTTTAAAAGATCAGTTTGAATATGGTGCGTACAGCTTTATGTATGATAGCTTTGATGATTTTTGGGCTGATATGATTAAGAATTTGGGCGAAACTAAGACCAAGCTTAAAACCGAGCTTGACGCAGTCAAAAAGAATCCAGAGAAGAATGAAGATATGGGAACACTTTATGTGTATATCGACAATTCAATGGAAACTAAGGGTATGCATCTAGATATAAAAAATCTATCAACCAAAGATTATAGTTTTGAATATCT